>Ga0075419_10002236_pt1 | contig 12528 bp, 13 predicted proteins | sample SoiMetdeltSBSDD3_FD_76900 | JGI IMG/M metagenome (GOLD analysis project Ga0075419, IMG submission 76900) | Bulk soil microbial communities from a Populus tree surrounding site in Tennessee, USA - Soil MetaG P. deltoides SBSDD3 | ecosystem: Environmental > Terrestrial > Soil > Tree plantation... | reverse complement strand
CTCACCAGCCCGGTCTCCTTGAACAGCGCGGCCGCGCTCGGCAGCTCGCCCGCCACCGTGGCGAGCCCCGCCTCCACCAGCGCGGCCCGCAGCGTGGGCGGCGCCAGGTCGAGCAGCGACCCCCGGCCGAAGAGCGCCTGGCTGGCCGTGACCACCTGCTCGGTCTCCCGCGGACCGTGCACCAGCCGGGTGACCTCCTCGGCGAGCCGCCGCTGGCCGAGCCGGGCGGCCGGGCGCTCGGCCGTGGCCTTCTCCAGCTCCTCGATCCCGGCCCTATCCAGGAACGTCAGGATCCGCAGGAGCTCCGGCACCTGCGGATCCTCCACGTTGAGGAAGTACTGGTAGAACGCGTACGGGCTGGTCATCCCCGGGTCCAGCCAGAGATCGCCACCGCCGGTGGACTTGCCCAGCTTGCGGCCCTGCGCGTCGGTGAGCAGCGGCGTCGCGACCAGATGGACGGACTCGCCGGTCACCTTCCGGATCAGCTCGGTACCCGCGGTCAGGTTGCCCCACTGGTCGCTGCCGCCCGTCTGCAGCCGGCACCCGTACCGCCGGAACAGCTCCAGGTAGTCCAACGCCTGCAGGATCTGGTAGCTGAACTCGGTGTAGCTGATGCCCTCCTCCGAGTTCAGCCGCGCGCTGACCGCCTCCTTGGCGAGCATCCGGTTGACCCGGAAGTGCTTGCCGATGTCCCGCAGGAGGTCCAGCGCGGAGAGGTCGGCGGTCCAGTCCAGGTTGTTCACCATCCGCGCGGCCGAGTCCCCGGCGAAGTCCAGGAACGGCTCGATCTGCCGGCGGATGCGCTCGGTCCATTCGGCGACGACCTCCCGCGGGTTGAGTTGCCGCTCCGAGGTCTCCTTCGGGTCACCGATCAGCCCGGTGGCGCCGCCGACCAGGGCCAGCGGGCGCTGCCCGGCCAGCTGCAGCCGCCGTACCGTCAGAACCTGCACCAGGTGGCCGACGTGCAGGCTGGGCCCGGTCGGGTCGAAGCCGCAGTAGAGGGTGACGGGGCCCTTGGCCATCTCCGCGCGCAGCGCGTCGAGATCGGTCGAGAGCACGATCAGCCCCCGCCACTGCAGGTCATCGAGTACGTCGGTCACGCCAGTGATTGTCGCAAACGTCCTGACGGACAGTCACATCGATATCCCGGAAGCGTCGAAGCGCACGAACGCCCGCAGGCTTCCCGGCCCGTACTCGCGGATCTCGGTGAACCCGAGCGACTCGTAGAACGCGCGCTGGCCCGGCTCGTCGTCGGTCAGCAGGACCTTCTGCCGGACGCCCGGATAGCGGTCCAGGACCGCCCGAACCAACGCCCGCCCGATCCCGCCGCGCTGCTCGTGCGGCGCGCCAGGACGTCCTGCAGGTAGCAGATGGTGGCGCCGTCCGAGAGGGCCCGGGCCAGCCCGACCAGGCGCGGTCCGCGCCGGGCCACGACCACGCAGGACGACCCGGCGACCGCCGCCCGAAGCAGGTCCGGTGCCTTCGTGTACGCCGACCAGCCGACCGCGTCGTACAGTCCGACCAGCTCGTCCAGCGCCACGTCGGTGACCTCGGCGATGGTCACGGCCGACATCAGGCCAGCCAGCGGCCGTCGCGCATGAGCTCCCGACCGTCCAGCTCGTTCTCCTCCCGCCAGGCCAGGATGCGCCGCGGGGTCACGACGAAGAAGGTGTACCGGGTCCGGCTGGCCCGCGCATCCCAGTGCCTGGCGGCGAACGCCTCGGCGACCGCGTCCGGCACGGTCTCCCGCGAGTACGTCCGGACCGTCCCGTCGACGATGACCACGTCACGGGTCGGGCCGAACGCCAGCCGCACCCGACCGGCCCGGGTCAGGTTGCGGGTGGTCAGGCTCGTCTCCCCGGTCGCGAGCGTGAACGCCGTACCGTCCCAGATGAACGAGAGCGGGATCAGGTACGCGTTGCCGGCGGCGTCCGCGGAAGCCACCCAGGCGTCGATGTCCCGCTCGAACCGGGCGAGCGTGTCCGTCTTGCGTTGCTCGGGAGTGCGCGGCGGTGCAACGGTCACGGGACGATTCTCCCGCAGTGCGATCCGAACTGCCGCGGCGCCGGCGCGAGTAAGGCACAGCTAGCGGCGCGCGGCCCGGCCGTGCAGGTAGCGCTGCTGCGGAAGGCTCGCGGTCAGCCGGGCCGCGGCCAGGTACGCCTCGCGGGCCGCCCCGGGGTCGCCGGCCATCTCCAGGAGGTGGGCGCGGGCCGCGTGGAGCCGGTGGTCACCGGTCACCCGCCCGTCCGTGGCGAGCTCGTCCAGCAGTTCGAGCCCGGCGGTCGGGCCGTGGACCATCGCCACCGCGACCGCGTGGTTGAGCGCGACGACCGGGTTGCCGGGCGAGATCCGAAGCAGGAGCTCGTACAGTGCCAGGATCTGCGGCCAGTCGGTGGCCCCGGCGCTCGGCGCGTCGTCGTGGATCGCGGAGATCGCGGCCTGCAGCTGGTACGGGCCGGGCGTCCCGCGCGGGAGCACGGTGCAGACGAGCGCGACACCCTCGGCGATCAGTTCGGCCCGCCAGAGGCCGCGGTCCTGCTCGGCCATCGGGACCAGCGCACCGTCCGGGCCGGTCCGGGCCGGCCGGCGCGCGTCGGTGAGCAGCATCAGCGCGAGCAGCCCGGTCACCTCGGCGTCATCGGGCAGCAGCTCGTGCACGATCCGGGCCAGCCGGATCGCCTCCGCGGAGAGCTCGGTGCGTTGCAGGCGTGGTCCGGACGTGCTCGCGTACCCCTCGTTGAAAATCAGATAGAGCACGTGCAGGACCGCGGCGAGCCGGTCCGCGCGCTCCGCCGGCGGCGGCATCCGGAACGGGATCCCGCTGTCCCTGATGCGCTGCTTGGCCCGGCTGATCCGCCGGGTCATGGTCGCCTCGGGTACCAGGAACGCCCGCGCCACCTCGGCGGTGGTCAGGCCGCCGACCGCGCGGAGGGTCAGCGCGATCTGCGAGGCCGGCGAGAGGGACGGATGGCAGCACAGGAACAGCAGGATGAGCGTGTCGTCGGCGTCCGGCGCGGGCCGGTCGGCGGCGGGGGCGAGCCACTGCTCGGGCAGCACCTGGCGGGCGACCGTCTCCTCCCGGCGTTGCCGGGCCTGCTCGGCGCGCAGCAGGTCGGTGAGCCGGCGCGAGGCGACCCGGATCAGCCAGCCGCGCGGGTTGTCCGGAAGGCCCTCGGCCGGCCACATCCGGGCGGCCGCGAGCAGCGCCTCCTGGACGGCGTCCTCGGCCGGGTCGAAGTGCCCGTACCGGCGGACCAGCGCGCCGAGGACCTGCGGGGCCAGCCGGCGCAGCAGGTCCTCGACGTCTTTGCCGGTCACGGTCAGAGATCCTCGACGCTGTCCAGGATCGGGCGGATGTCGACGTACTCACCCGCGGCGTCCGGGTTGACCAGGCCGGCGGCGATCTCGGTGGCGCGGTCGAAGCTCGCGCACTCCACGATCGTGTAGCCGGCCAGCACCTCCTGCGTCTCCGGGTACGGCCCGTCGGTCACCACCGGCGCGCCGCCCCGCAGCTGGACCCGCCGGGCGTGCACCGGGGCGGTCAGGCCCCGCGCGTCGACCAGCTCACCGGACTCCTCCAGCGTGCGGTGGTAGTCCGCCATGTACGCGTGCATCTTCGCGACGTCCTCGGGTGCCATCGACGGTTTGTCTGTCGGCTTGCCGCTGAGCACGTCGTAGTCCTGCTGCGACCCGTACAACATGATCATGTATTTCATGATCTTCTCCTCTCGCTCACCGGAGACGTCGAGGCTGCCGGGCGCGACCGGACACGCGGGACATGGCGACGGTACGTGCTGACCGTGGGCTCACCGTCGAGCCAGAACCGCCACGGCACGTCGTGGGCGGCGGCGACCCCGACCCGCGGGCCGGACCGGACCCGGGCGGCCGGGGCCGGGCGGCGCGGCGCGGAAAGGCGCACCGGGCCGCCGCCGTCCAGCAGGAACGAGCCGTTGGCGGTGCCGTCCACACCCAGGGCGAGTGCGAGCCGGCCGGGCCCGCGAGCCAGGTCCCGGTCGTGCCGCACGCCGAACCGCCGCTGCCGGGCGAGGTCAAGACCTCTGACTACCTCACCGGCCCGCAGCAGGATCGCGTCGGCCCGGCCGGCCTCGCCGCAGACGACGTTCAGGCACCAGTGCATGCCGAAGACGAAGTACACGTAGAGGTGGCCCGGCGGGCCGAACATCACCGTGTTGCGCGGCGTGCGGCCGCGGTGGGCGTGCGACGCCGGATCGGTGCCGTCGCCGGTGTACGCCTCGACCTCGGTCAGCCGTAGGGTCACCCCGTTGGCCTCGACGGTACAGCCGAGCATTCTCCGGGCCGCCACATCCACCGGCCCGGCGAGCAGGGTACCGAGGTTCAGCGTGGCACCACCCGGACGTTCGTCCACTCACGCCACGAGTCGACCCGGTCCCCGGCGGCGGCGAGCTGGTCGGCGACCGGGCCCGGGCCGGTGGAGCCCGGCGTCATCCGGGCCGCGAGCGCGCTGCGGACCGACAGCACCGCGCGGACGTCGGGCGACAGGTGCGGCGAGATCGTCGCGAGATCCTCGTCCGACACGTCGGAGAGGGCACATTCCCGGGCGACGCAGAGCGCGACGAGCTGCCCGGTCACCTCGTGCGCGTCCCGGAACGGCACGCCGCGCCGGACCAGCCAGTCGGCGACCTCGGTGGCGAGCGTGAAGCCGACCGGCGCGGCGGCGGCGAGGCGGTCGACCCGTACCGTCATCGTGGCGACCATCCCGGCGAGCGCGGGCAGCACCAGCTCCAGCGTGTCCACCGCGTCGAAGACCGGCTCCTTGTCCTCCTGCATGTCCCGGTCGTACGCCAGCGGCAGACCCTTGAGCATCGTCAGCAGCCCGACCAGCCCGCCGATGAGCCGGGCCGCCTTGCCCCGGGCCAGCTCGGCGATGTCCGGGTTCTTCTTCTGCGGCATGATCGACGAACCGGTGGCGAACGCGTCGTCCAGCTCGACCCAGCCGAACGAGGGCGTGGTCCACAGCACGATCTCCTCACCGAGCCGGGACAGGTGCACCCCGGTCAGCGCGGCCACGAACAGGAACTCGGCGGCGAAGTCGCGGTCGGAGACCGCGTCGATCGAGTTCGCCGCCGCCGCCTCGAAGCCCAGCTCCCTGGCGGTCTGCACCGGGTCCAGCGGTAGCGAGGACCCGGCCAGCGCGCCGGCGCCGAGCGGCGAGACCGCGGCCCGGGTGTCCCAGTCGCGCAGCCGGTCGAGGTCGCGCAGCAGCGCCTGGACGTGGGCGAGCAACTGGTGGCCGAAGGTGATCGGCTGCGCCGGCTGCAGGTGGGTGAACCCCGGCGCGGGCGTGTCCAGGTGGCCGGCGGCCTGGTCGATCAGCGCGTCGCACAGCTCGACGATCCGGGCGCCCACCCCGCGCGCGTGGTCGCGCAGGTACAGCCGCAGGTCGGTGGCGACCTGGTCGTTGCGGGAGCGGCCGGCGCGCAGCTTGCCGCCGAGCGCGCCGAGCCGTTCCAGCAGACCGCGCTCCAGCGCGGTGTGCACGTCCTCGTCGTCGACGGTCGGCCGGAACTCGCCCGACGCGCACGCCGCCTCCAGGTCGTCCAGCGCGGCGAGCAGCCGGCCCAGCTCGGTCGCGTCGAGCAGCCCGGCCCGGGCCAGCACCCGGGCGTGCGCCCGGGACGCTGCCAGGTCGTACGGGGCCAGCCGCCAGTCGAACTGCACGCTGACCGACAGCCGGGCGAGCGCCTCCGCCGGACCACCGGCGAAGCGCCCGCCCCACAACCGCGTCACACGCCCCACCCTCTCGGCACAAACTGCGGGCAGTTTGTGGTTCTGGACCCCCTGATACCAACAAACTGCCCGCAGTTTGTGCAAGTCAGGCGCGCGCTCAGCTGGGCCGGGCGTCGCGGGCCGCGGCCTGGCGGGAGGGCAGGCCCCAGAGCTCGACGAAGCCGCGGGCGAGCGACTGGTCGAACGTGTCGCCGGTGTCGTACGTCGCCAGGCCGAAGTCGTACAGCGACTCCGCCGAGCGGCGACCGGTCACCACGGCCCGACCGCCGTGCAGCACGACCCGGACGTCCCCGGAGACGTGTACCTGAGCGTCGTCGATGAACGCGTCGAGCGCGTGTTTGAGCGGCGAGAACCACAGACCGTCGTAGACCAGCTCGGCCCAGCGCTGGTCCACGGACCGCTTGAACCGGGCCAGATCCCGTTCCACGGTCACGTTCTCCAGCTCCTGGTGCGCGGTGATCAGCGCGATCGCGCCCGGTGCCTCGTACACCTCCCGGCTCTTGATCCCGACGAGCCGGTCCTCGACCATGTCGATCCGGCCGACCCCGACCGCACCGGCGCGCCGGTTGAGCTCCACGATCGCCTGGTACGGCGTGACCGCCGCCCCGTCCAGCGCCACCGGTACCCCGGCCGCGAACGTGATCACCACCTGGTCCGGCTCGTGCGGAGCGGCCGGCGAGGACGTGTACGCGTACAGGTCCTCGATCGGCGCGTTCCAGATGTCCTCCAGGAACCCGGTCTCGATGGCCCGGCCCCAGACGTTCTGGTCGATCGAGTACGGCGAGGAGTGCGAGACGTCGATCGGCAGGCCCCTCTCCGCGGCGTACGCGATCGCCTTGTCCCGGGTCCAGGCGAAGTCCCGCGCGGGGGCGACCACCTTGAGGTCCGGCGCCAGCGCGCCCAGGCCCACCTCGAACCGGACCTGGTCGTTGCCCTTGCCGGTGCAGCCGTGCGAGACGATCGTGCCGCCGTGCGTGCGGGCCGCGGCGACCAGGTGCTTGACGATGAGCGGCCGGGACAGCGAGGAGACCAGCGGGTACCGGTCCATGTAGAGCGCGTTGGCGCGCAGGGCCGGTACGCAGAAGTCGGCCGCGAACTCCTCGCGCGCGTCGACCACCTCGGACTCGACCGCCCCGCAGGCCAGCGCCCGCTCCCGGATGGCGTTCATGTCCTCGCCACCCTGGCCGACGTCGACGGCGACCGCGATCACCTCGGCATCCATCTTCTCGGCCAGGTACGGGATCGCGACTGAGGTGTCGAGCCCTCCTGAGTACGCGAGGACGACCCTATCGGTCATGTGCTGATATTCCCTTCTGATGTGTCCGCCCACGCGGACAGCTTGTCCGCCAGGGCCGTACCGCCGATGGTCTCCCGGGCGACCACGAGAATGGTGTCGTCGCCGGCGATCGTGCCGACGACCTCCGGCAGGCCCGAGCGGTCGAGCGCACTGGCGAGAAACTGCGCCGCCTCGGGCGGGGTACGCAGCACGACGAGGTTGCCGCTGGCGTCGGCGCCGGTGAGCAGCTCGCGCAGCAGCCGGACGAGCCGCGCCGGCGCCTGTTCGGCGGGGCGCAGCGGCGGCTTGCCCTCCTCCGGGATGAGGTAGGCGGCCGGGCCGCCGTCGGTGCCGCGAACCTTCACCGCGCCCAGCTCCTCCAGGTCCCGCGACAGGGTCGCCTGGGTCACCTGGATGCCGGCGGTGGAGAGCAGGTCGGCCAGCTCGGTCTGGGAGCGCACCGCGCGGTCGCGGATCAACGCGACGATACGCGCGTGTCGCGCGGTCTTCGTGACCGGACCGGTCATGTCGGGTTCGCCTCCAGCAACCACAGCAGCAACGCCTTCTGGGCGTGCAGCCGGTTCTCGGCCTGGTCCAGCACCGCGCTGGCCGGACCGTCGAGCACCTCGTCGGTGATCTCCTCGCCGCGGTGGGCGGGCAGGCAGTGCAGCACGGCGGCGTCCGGCTTGGCGCCGGCGAGGAGATTCCCGTTGACCTGGTACGGCCGGAAGGGGGTGACCCGGTCGTGCCCGTCACCCTCCTGGCCCATCGACGTCCACGTATCGGTGGCCACGACGTCGGCGCCGGCGACCGCCGCGGCCGGATCCCGCAGGACCTCCACGCCCCCGCCGGTCAACGCCGCGATCCGCCGGGCGTGCGCGACCACCGCCGGGTCCGGCTCGAACGGGGCCGGGCCGGCGATGCGGACGTACAGACCGGCCGTGGTCCCGCCGAGCAGGTACGAGTGCGCCATGTTGTTGCCGGGATCGCCGACGTACGCGAGGATCCGGCCGGCCGTGCCGCCGAGCCGCTCCTGGATGGTGAGCAGGTCGGCGAGCACCTGGCACGGGTGGAAGCCGTCGGTGAGGCCGTTGACGACCGGCACCCGCGACGCGGCGGCCAGCGCGGCGACCCGCTCGTCCGAGAACGTGCGGATCACCACGGCGTCCACGTAGCGCGACAGCACCCGCGCGGCGTCCTCAATGGACTCACCCCGACCGAAGTGGGTGCTCTGCGCGTCGATGACGACCGGCTGCCCGCCGAGCTGCGCGATGCCGACCTCGAAGGAGACCCTGGTGCGCAACGACTGCTTCTCGAAGATGACCGCCACCGCGCGGCCGGTCAGGTTCTGCCGGCCGAGTGGCTCCATCTTGACCGCGGCGGCCAGCCCGAGCACCTCCGCCTGCTCGGCCGGGCTCAGGTCGCTGTCGGTGAGGAAGTGCCGGGTCACGCGGACAGCGCCTTCGCCAGGGCCGCGACGAAGGCCTCGGCCTGCGCGGTGCTCAGGATCAACGGCGGAGCCAGCCGTACCACGTCCGGCTGCGCCGCGTTCGCCAGGAACCCCTCGCCCCGCAACGCGGTCACCACGGCGCCCGCGACCGGCTCGGTCAGCACCACGCCGAGCAGCAGCCCGGCACCCCGGACCCGGGCCACCCGCGGGTGCCCGAGCGCCTCGATGCCCCGCCGGAGCAGCTCGCCGACCCGCTTGACGTGGTCGAGCAGGCCCTCGGCCGCGATCGTGCGCAGCACGGCGAGCCCGGCCGCGCAGCACACCGGGTTCCCGCCGAACGTGCTGCCGTGGCTGCCCGGCCCCAGCAGGTCGGCGGCGGTGTCGAAGGCGAGGCAGGCGCCGAGCGGCAGCCCGCCGCCGAGCCCCTTGGCGAGCGTGACGATGTCGGGCGCGATGCCCTCGGCCTGGTGGGCGAACCAGTGGCCGGTACGCCCGACGCCGGTCTGCACCTCGTCGAGGGCGAGCAGCGCGCCGCGCCGGGAGGTGATCTCGCGGGCGGCCGGGAGATAACCCGGAGGGGGTACCACGACCCCGGCCTCACCCTGGATCGGTTCGAGGATCACCATCGCGGTCTCCGCGGTGACCGCGGCCTCGAGGTCGACGGTCGAGCCGTACGGCACGTGGATCACGTCGCCGGGCAGCGGCCGGAACGGGTCCACCTTGGCCGGCTGGCCGGTCAGCGCGAGCGCGCCCATGGTGCGGCCGTGGAACGCGTTCCTGGCGGCGACGATGCCGGTCCGGCCGGTGCGCCGGGAGATCTTGAAGGCGGCCTCGTTCGCCTCGGCGCCGGAGTTGCACAGGAACGCCCGCCCGCGCCGGCCGGTGAGCGCCAGCAGCAGCTCGGCCAGCGCGACCGGCGGCTCGGCGACGTACAGGTTCGAGACGTGCCCGAGCGTGGCGATCTGCTCAGCGACCGCGGCGACGACCGCGGGATGCCCGTGGCCGAGCGCGTTGACCGCGATCCCGGACAGGAAGTCCACATAGGACCGTCCAGTGTCGTCGGTGACCGTCGCGCCCTCACCGCGCACCAGCGCGAGCGGCGGCGTGCCGTAGTTGTCCATCATGGACAGTTGCCAGCGGTCCGTCAGCGTACTCATGGTCCCACCACCATCGTGCCGAACCCCTCCGAGGTGAAGATCTCCAGCAGGGTGGAGTGCGCGACCCGGCCGTCGACCACATGCGCGGCCGGCACCCCGCCGCGCACCGCCCGCAGGCACGCCTCCATCTTGGGCACCATGCCGGCCGCCAGCCGGGGCAGCAGCTCGGCGAGCGCGTCCGCCCCGATCTGGGATACCAGGCTGTCCGGGTCCGGCCACGACCGGTACAGCCCCGGTACGTCGGTGAGCACGACGAGCTTGCGCGCCCGGAGAGCGATCGCCAGCGCGCCCGCGGCGGTGTCCGAGTTGAGGTTGTGCAGTACGCCGTCGGCGTCCGGCGCGACCGTCGAGATCACCGGGATCCGCCCGGCTCCGATGATGTCGGTGACCGCGGCCGGGTGTACCGCGGCCACGTCCCCGACGAGCCCGACGTCCACCGGCTCACCGTCCACATAGGCCGAGCGGCGGACCGCGGTGAACAGGCCCGCATCCTCGCCGGAGAGGCCGACCGCGAACGGCCCGTGCTCGTTGATCAGCCCGACCAGTTCGCGGCCCACCTGGCCGACGAGCACCATCCGGACGACGTCCATCGCCTCCGGTGTGGTCACCCGCAGCCCGCCCCGGAACTCGCTGGCGATGCCGAGCCGGTCGAGCATCGCGGTGATCTGCGGTCCGCCGCCGTGCACGACGACCGGCTTGATGCCGGCGTACCGGAGGAAGACCATGTCCGCGGCGAACGCCCGGCGCAGCTCCGGCGAGGTCATCGCGTGCCCGCCGTACTTGACCACGACCGTCGCGCCGTGCAGCCGGACCAGCCAGGGCAGCGCCTCGATCAGCGTGGCGGCCTTCGCCTGAGCCTGGCTCAGGTCCGCGGTGAGGGTCATGCCCGGCCCCCGGCGTCAGCGGGGGGCGGGCACGACCGGGAGACGGCTGGCAGGGTCATGCCCGGCCCCCGGCGTCAGCGGGGGGCGGGCACGACCAGGAGACGGCTGGCAGGATCATGTCGAATAGGCCGAGTTCTCGTGGACGTACGCGACTGACAGGTCGTTGGTCAGGACGGTCGCGGCCGCCGGGCCGGCGTGCAGGTCGATGGTGATCGCCACGTCCCGGCCGGAGAGGTCCACCTTGGACCGGTCCTCCGCGCCGGCACCGGCCCGGCACACCCAGACCCCGTTGACCGCGACGTCGAGCCGGTCCGGCTCGAACGCGGCCGTGGTGGTACCGACCGCGCCCAGGATCCGGCCCCAGTTCGGGTCGTCGCCGAACAGCGCGGTCTTGACCAGGTTGCTGCGCGACACCGCGCGGCCGACCTCGACCGCGTCGTCCTCGGTCGCCGCGCCGATCACCTCGATCGCGATGTCCTTTGTGGACCCTTCAGCGTCGCCGAGCAGCTGCCGTGCCAGGTCGGCGCAGGCCGCCGTGACCGCCTCGGCCAGCTCCTCCGGGGTCGGCTCGATGCCCGAGGCGCCACTGGCGAGCAGCAGCACGGTGTCGTTCGTGGACGTGCAGCCGTCGGAGTCCAGACGGTCGAAGGTGACCCGGCAGGCCTGCCGGAGCGCGGCGTCCAGCCCGGCGGTCGAGGCGACCGCGTCGGTGGTGAGCACGCAGAGCATGGTCGCCAGCGACGGGGCCAGCATGCCGGCGCCCTTCACCATCCCGCCGACGGTGAACCCGGCCCCGGCGACCACGGTGGACTTCGGGCGGGTGTCGGTGGTCATGATGGCCTGCGCGGCCGCGGGGCCGCCCTCGCGGGACAGGCCGCGGACGGCGGCGTCCACACCGGACAGGACGGCCGGCATCGGCAACCGCTCGCCGATCAGCCCGGTCGAGCAGACCGCCACCTCGCCGGCGCCGAGCATCATCCGCTTGACGCCGGGGCCGCGCAGGGCGGCGGCGACCCGCTCGGCGGTCGCGTGGGTGTCCTGGAAGCCGCCCGGACCGGTGCAGGCGTTGGCGCCGCCGGAGTTGAGCACCACGGCCCGCAACACGCCGCCGCGCACCACCTGCTGGCTCCACAGGACGGGCGCGGCCTTGACCCGGTTGCTGGTGAAGACGCCGGCCGCGGTCGCGTCCGGGCCGTCGTTGACCACCAGCGCGAGGTCCGGCCCGCCGGACGTCTTGATGCCGGCGGCCACCCCCGCCGCCCGGAACCCCTTGGGCGCGGTGACGCTCACGACCTCCACCTCACAAATTGCGGGCAGTTAGTGGTTATGACGGGCCCGGAGACAACAAACTCCCCGCAGTTTGTGCACTGGGCGGCGGGGTGGGTGATCATGGCGCTATTCCGTTCGCCGACAGGCCCGCCGTCTCGGGCAGGCCGAGCATCAGGTTGGCGCACTGGACGGCCTGCCCCGCGGCGCCCTTGCCGAGGTTGTCCAGCGCGCTGGCGACGATGATCCGGCCCGAGTCGGTGTCCACAGTGGCCTGAAGGTGGCAGGCGTTCGAACCGAGCACCGCGCCGGTCGAGGGCCAGGTACCGCCGGGCAGGACGTGCACGAACGGCTCGTCCCGGTACGCCTCGGCGAGCACGGCGGCGGGCTCGGCACCCGAGGCGGCCGGCCGCGGCACCGCGGTGACCGTCGCCAGGATGCCGCGCGGCATCGGCGCGAGCACCGGGGTCATCGACAGCGTCCGCGCGCCGGTCGCCTGCTTGATCTCCGGTACGTGCTGGTGCGCACCCACCCGGTACGGCACGAGCGATCCCATCACCTCCGAGGCCAGCAGCTGCGGCTTGAGCGAGCGTCCCGCGCCGGAGGTGCCGGAGGCGGCGACCACGACCACGTCGTCCGGCTCGGCCACCCCGGCGGCGAGCAGCGGGGTCAGCGCGAGGATGACCGCCGCCGCGTAGCACCCGGTGTTGGCCACCCGGTCGG
>Ga0075419_10002230_pt1 | contig 12547 bp, 6 predicted proteins | sample SoiMetdeltSBSDD3_FD_76900 | JGI IMG/M metagenome (GOLD analysis project Ga0075419, IMG submission 76900) | Bulk soil microbial communities from a Populus tree surrounding site in Tennessee, USA - Soil MetaG P. deltoides SBSDD3 | ecosystem: Environmental > Terrestrial > Soil > Tree plantation... | reverse complement strand
CCGGCCGTCCAGGAAAACGGTTCTCCCTCGTCATGCCCGGCAAGCAGCATGGAGCCACCGCCGGTGAACACAAACGCCCAGAACGCCGCCAGGAGCACGATGGCCGACAGTCCAATCCATACGGGATTTCGCGACACCCATAGCCACAGCCGCTGATTGCTCCACACGATGATCGTGGCGAGCACCACCCCGACGGCGAGGAGTGTGGCAACGGCGCTGTCATCGAACTCAATGCCTTGCTTCAGTTGTCCATGTTCGTCCGTGTAGTCGAGATCCGCCCGCAACGGATGGATGGTGCGCACGCCTTCCTTGTCAACCATGCTCAAGTCAACGGCGCCTTCTCTTCCGACTTCAAAGAGTCGTGGATGGGAGGCAGCGTCATAGAGGCGATCATCCGGGGTCTGCGCGACATGGTAGCTGGTCGTGCAGGGCCCTGTTTGCTGTTGATGGCCCTGTTGCTCACAGCGCACGTGACCGACGGCTTGCAACACGGCGAAGTACGCTGAAGTTTGGTAACTGCTGCGGAAGGGCGGAACGTCCCGCTGAAGACCGCCCTCCAGCTGCAATCCGAAGGGGGCGGCGATGACCATGTTGCGCGTGGACTTGTATTCGCTGGGATGCAAGTGACGCGCGTCCAGATCAACGGTAAAAAAGATCGCATGAGGAAACGCGGGTCGCAGCGCCTTGATGATCAGCAGCGCGTCATAGGGATCTGTGCCCAGAATGCCGATCGCACGGGCCCCCTCCCCTTCATCGTGGATGCGGGCAACCAGCGCCCGCACATAGTCGGTTTGCCCCGTGCCTTCGGGCCGGTCCCGCGTTGCATCCTTTCCTTTGGCGTCGGCACCGGCGCGTGCCGCTCTGGCTGTATCGTCGCCTGGGATTTCGCCGTCCAATCCGCTCAGATAACTGTATCGGAACACGTTGAGGAGCAGCGACTCGTAGTCGGCGGGACGTTGGATCTGCAGATCGATCGCCTGGGCAACCGTCTGGCACCATTGTTTGACCTGAACCGGCACCTGAATAGCCTTGAGATCGGTTTCCGAGAAGGTCGCAATTTTCGCGCAGGCCGCCGCGCGAAATTCGATCGGAAGGGTGCGCCCATAAAACGAGTCCCATTCACCGATAAGAATCACGGCGTCCCAGCCCAGCCGGACCTGCCGTCGTTCCAATTCGGCGATCAACGATTGAAAGCGTATCTCGTCCGACCCGACGTCGTAGAGAACTCTGACCTTGGCATCCGATAGTCGGCGATAAAACCGGTGCTCACATTCTTCGTAGCTTGTACAGGATGTGCCTGACTCTGACTTGGACCCATAGGCTAGAAGACCTTTCATCGCACTGGCCCAAGGCGAGTAGAGCTCGACCCAACCGTCCGCATTGGGCCAGATCCCAACGCCTTGCCGCTCGTTTCCGTACAATGCGCCGGCTTCATCGAGCAGCGCACGATAGGCGGATGAGCTGCGAGGACCCACGATCTTGAAAGAGACGGCTCGCTGCAGGGTCGGATCCAGGCGCACGAGAGACGGCTTCCCGCCGTTGACCAGACACTCGTTGCTGCCGTCTTCACGACACACGAGTCCTTGCGACAACGATGTTAAGGTAGCGAAGAAGCCGGCGGTGACCGCTTCGTCGGGTAACCATACGATGAGGATGCTGTCGGCGCGGGAGCCTGCAGGACCACAGATGCGCGTCTTTCGAAGACGATACCATTCATAGGGAAGCGCCTGAACGGTGCTGGTCGGGTCCCAATGCACGAAGGACAGATGACCCTCGTCTTCCGGCGCATAGCAGGCGGCTCCGAGCGCCGTCCCGACGGCATACCGATCGCGAAGGCGCGATTCGGAACTCTCGACATAGCCGCCCCCCGTCGTCGTAATAAGCAGAACCGTGAGTTGTTCTCCATGATGTACCCGCTGGCCAATCGCATGACGAAGGGGTCCCAGGCGTTTGGCCAAGGACGATCCTACGGACGTGGTTTTGGCGGCTCCTTGCTCACGAATCGCCCGCTCAACGGCAGCCACTGGGTCTTCCCACAGCCGCGCCCTGACTAACTGCTCGGCGGTGGACTGCTTCATCTCCAGTCCGTTGCCCACGGGTCGTGAGCTACGCAAGGGCTCTTTGACCAACAACACGCCGGCAATCGCCAGCACCAGCGTGAGTGCGCCCGCGACCGCTAACTTTGAATCACCTCGAGACTTGGCCACGTATGGCTTCTCCTCATTCGCGCAAAAATGGGACCACTGTACACCAGACAATGAGGGGGACTGCAACACGGCCCTCCGGCTCTGCACCCGAGGGGAAGGGGCCTTCGTGTCTGTATGATCGGAATGTGTTCATCCGGCTGGGAAGGCCTTGGGGTGCATGCACAACCCAGATGACGGAGGAACGGCCGTAGTTACGAGGAGCAGCTCACGCTGATGTGCTTGCCCCAATTGGGCGGAGGGGCGGCATATCCCTCCATGCCGGGCTGGTCAGTATAGGGATGTCGCAGAAGGGTGAGGAGACGGTCAATCTCAGCGAAGTCCTTTTGCTGAGCCTTTTCAATGGCTGCTTGGACCAGGTAATTGCGGAGCACATATTTCGGATTCACTCGGTTCATGGCTTGTTGCCGGTCGTCATCCTGACTGCGCTCGGCTCGCAGCCGCTCGGCATACTGAACGGCCCATGCATCGAAGCGTTCTCTGTTGAGAAAATGTTCGCGCAACTTGTCATTGGCCACTCCTCGTCCGGAGAGAAACCCGCCCAACTCTCTCCACACGATGGTATAGTCAGCATGGCTGCCTTGCAGCAGACTCAGGAAATCATGGATGAGTTCATCGTCTTGGTCTCGTGCTTCTGCCAACCCGAGCTTGACCCGCATGAGAGATCGGTACTCCCGCTCGAAGAGCGGCGTGTAGCCATCGAGTCCCTCCTTTAAGGCGTCCTTCTCCGCAAGCGGCAGCAAGGCTTGAGCAAGACAGCTCAGGTTCCACAATCCGATATATGGCTGCTGGTTAAAGGCATACCGGCCGTTGTGATCGGAATGGTTGCAGATGAATCCCGCATCATAGTCATCCATGAAGCCGAAGGGACCATAATCCAGGGTCAGGCCAAGGATGGACATGTTGTCGGTGTTCATCACGCCGTGCGCCCAGCCAACCGCTTGCCACCGGGCAATCAACCTGGCCGTGCGCTCCACGACTTGGGCGAACAAAGCTGCATATTTGTCCGTGGTCTCTCGAAGGTGAGCGTAATGATGGTCGATGACGTAGTCGGCCAAGACCTTGAGATGTTCATATTGGCGCCGATAATAGAAGATCTCGAAGGTGCCGAATCGCACATGCGACGGTGCCATACGCAAGAGCATCGCGCCGCTTTCGACCTGTTCCCGATACACGGTATCGTCGCTGCCGATGATTGAGAGGGCTCTCGTCGAGGGAATGCCGAGCGCATGCATGGCCTCGCTGCACAAGTACTCCCGTATCGTCGAACGCAGCACAGCACGGCCGTCGCCGTCTCTGGAGAAGGGCGTGATCCCTGCCCCCTTGAGATGCAGATCCCATCGCTCGCCCCGTGCATTGGTGGCTTCACCAAGCAGGATGGCGCGACCATCTCCAAGCTGAGGCACGTAGACGCCAAATTGATGACCCGAATACAGCATGGCGAGCGGCTCCATCGCCGGCGTCAACATGCTGCCCCCGAAGAGGGCGCTGAACTCCGGCCTCTGAGCTTCTCGATGATCGAGGTCGATGAGATCGGCGGCGGCAGCGTTGAAACTGACCAGGTACGGCGATGACGAGAACGGAGTGGGATTCAGTTTAGCGTAAAACGCCTCTGGGAGACGCGCATAGGTGTTGTTGAACGTGAGGGTTTCGAGGTGACGACCGCCCATGGACCCAGGATGCCAGGCTGACGGGCAGTTTACAACTAGAGAGCCTTGGGCAAGGTGCGGAACATTCAAGCCGCAAGCTCACAAAGTTTTCCAGAAGGACCACAGCGAGCTCCGCGAGGCAAAGAAAAAAATGAGCGTTGGCGGACGGTCGCGCGAGTTGGTGGGCGCCAGTGCGGCTGGGGTGAAACGTGTATTGTCTTGAACTTCAGCCCTGGAGCGAGGTGAAAAGAATGTGACGGATCGTTTCAGCAGTTTGCTAACGGGCGGCTTTCAAGCGCGGTGGCGCCTCGTCCACGAGCGGCGTGAATTGCTCGCTGTCGAAATCGTAGACCCAAAGGTCACCCGTCAGAATGGAGTACACCCAACCGTGGAGATTGACCTTCCCTTTGCGGAGCTGCAAGGCGACTGAGGGATGCGTTCTGAGATGGTCTAACTGGGAGCGGACGTTTTCCTGCGTCGTTTTGATCAAACGGTCATTGCCTTCCAGGTCGGTATAATGCTCGCGCATCAAGCGTCGCGTCGTCTCCGCCTGCGCGACCCATTCTCTCACGGCAGGCAACTCCTGGACCTCTTCCGGGTGTAACAACGCCTTCATGACGGCGCAATCGGTATGACCGCATACGATGATGTGCGGCACTCTGAGTACGGCCATCGCATACTCGATCGTCGCGGTGCTCCCTCCTTGCATCGATCCATAGGGCGGAATCATGTTGCCGGCATTCCTCAAAATGAAGAGCTCTCCCGGCTCGGCCTGAGTCATCAGCGTAGGATCGACACGAGAATCCGAACAGGTGATAAACAGGGCGCGGGGTTCCTGCTTTTGGGACAGGCGCATAAACAGATCTTTCTTCCTGCCGAAGACCTCGCCGTGGAATTTCAAAAATCCTTTCACGAGTTTTTCCATAGCCTCTTCTCTCAACGTCCCCCGTTCTGCAGCTCCCGGTCCATCGTAAAGACGAAAACCCGTTCACCGAGTTGCACATCGATGTCCGTGAAGACGCCCAACACCTTGGCACCGGTGATCTCGCTCACCTGCTCGCAGAGCTTGTCGCGTCCTTGCGCGATTAAATTCTGCCGCAGACGCTTCACCATGTCGACACCTTCCGCAGTTTTTGCCAACTGCCGTTCCGCCGGCGTCAGAACCCCCTTGAGGCGTACGACCACGACATCACGGACGATACTGGCCCGGACGTCGTCCGGGCCCCGGCCCATGAATTCCTGCTCGAATTTGATGATCGCGTTGCGGATCGCGGTTTCCACGTTTGAACCTGCGGGATTATAGAGTTGCACGGCATCACGAACAAGCAGATCGTGAGCCGTTTGTCTCGCCATCCTGGTCCGCTGTGGGCCTTTAGTGTCATTCGGCGATGGTATTGAGACCTGAGGCCGCCTACTATGTTGACGGCGTTCGCCTCATCATATTATTTTTGGTGACACGGCGCTGCTGCTTGTCCACTTCGTGCAGGACGAACAGGATGCCGGATACTTGAACAGGCCGTAGGGTGGCCGGCTATCGCAAGGCCGGTCGCAGTACAAGCCAACCGAACGGCATCGACGTTTGTCGAGGGATCGGTTGGCTTTTCTTTTGTTTCACGGAGTGATGAGGCGCCGATGACTGCCGCTCTGCTTGTGCCACTGTTTCCACTGCTGACAGTGCTCCTTGTGGTCTCCGGTAGCGAGGCGACCAGACGCCAGCGGCTGAAAATCGGCGCCTGGCCGCTCGCCGCCGCCTTCCTGGGCGCCATCTTCACGCTCTACGTCGTCGCGACCAGCGGGCCGATTTCAATCCGATTCTACGAGCCCGCTGAAGACAGCACGCTTCCCGTACCGATCGGCTTCCTTATCGATCGTCTGAGCGCGGTCATGATGGTGTTGATCTCCGCCATCGGGACCATCATTTACACGTACTCCCTCGACTACATGTATCAGGAACTTCACCAGCGCCGGTATTTCGCCATGCTCGGCGTCGGGATCTGCGTGCTCCTTTGCATGGTTTCAAGCGGCAACCTGATGATGCTGTTCGTCTTCTGGCAGATCCTCGGCTATTTGCTCTATGTCCTGATTCACAACCATGCCCATGCCGGGACCCTGGAAGGCGCCTTTCGCACGTTCACTATCTTGCGGGTTGGCGACATCGCATTTCTGGCGGCTATCGCCTTGGCCTATTCGCTGTACGGGACTTTGGAATTTCCGGACATCTTTGCCGCTGCGGCTCGATCGACGGCCACCGTTCCGCTTCTGCCGGGCATTGAACTGAACGGCGCCACGGCCGTCGCCTTGCTTGTTTTCATCGGCGGCATGAGCAAGTCCGCTCAATTTCCTTTTCACATCTGGCTTCCCCGGTACCTCTATGCGCCCACTCCCGTGACGGCGCTGTTACACGCGGGCATCATTAACGCCGGAGGCTTTCTCATCAACCGCCTGGCGCCGCTGTTCGGCTTGAGTCCGACCACCCTGCACATCGCCCTTCTCATCGGCACGCTGACTGCGGTGCTCGGTGCCTCCATGATGCTGGCGCAGAACGACATCAAGAACATGCTTGGGTTCTCGACGATCGGTCAGATGGGCTACATGGTGATGGAATGCGGCCTGGGGGCTTTTTCTCTGGCCGTATTCCATTTGATTGCGCATGGATTGTTCAAGGCCACGGTGTTCTTGAACAGCGGCAATGTCATCGGCAGAGCGCGGCAAGAACCGCATTTCCCCCACGCGAACCATGACACGGGCGAAGAAGGGTACTCGCCCCTGACATGGTTCACTGGTTTCTTTACAACTCTGTTGATTCCGCTGTTGATCCTCTTGCTCACCCACGGCATCCTCCACATCCCTCTGCTGGAAGCGCAAGGCACTGTGATCTTCCTCTTTTTCATTTGGGTCACGTCGTCTCAGGCCATCCTTACCCTGACCCGGTTGCGCGCCGTGGCTTCGTGGAAAGTATCGGCCGCGATGCTGCTGACGCTCTTGTTCGTTGTCTTCATGTACCTCTTCGCCGTAGAGTCGTTTACCGCCTTCTTATATCCGGATCCGCAGGAGGTCGCCTTCTACTTTCAAGCGGCGGAGCTTCCTGGACGGTTGTTCGACATGATGATTGGGGCGGCCACGCTCGTCATTGTCATCGGCTGGTGCTATGTCTACATGAAGGCCCACGGCCGGTCGCTGCCATTGCCGGTCTGGATCGAGAACATCCGGATCAAGCTCTATGTGCTGCTCTTAAACCGGCTCTATGTGGATGAAGGGGGCCAGCGCTTGGAGGAAGCCCGTCTGTCTCTCTTCCAACGGCTTGAGAAGCACGCAGAGGAACGGGTGTGATGCACACCCTGCTTGACGAACGTCAAGACACCATATTAATGGTAGCCCGCCGCGTTGGGGGGCCCTCAGACGTTCGTACGTTCCCGGGGGAGCGATGCATGGATCGTTGCACGGGGGAATGAGGAGTTCATGACGTTTACGCTGTTGGTCCCCCTTCTCCTGCTGGTTGCCACCGGCCTGGTGCTGATCGGCTCGGACAGGTCCCGCCACGCACGCGCGAAGATAGCCGCTTATCCCATTGGCGTCGCCTTTTTAGCGGCCGTTACGACGCTGTTTCAGGTCGCGACCGAGGGCCCCATCGCCCTGCAGTTTTACGATCTCTCTTCAGTGGGAACCTTCGCGATTCCCATCGGGTTTTATATAGACCGGTTGAGCGCGGTCATGATGACTCTGATCACCGGCGTCAGTGTCATCATTTACACCTACTCGATCGGGTACATGTATCAGGACGCCCATGCCCGCCGGTATCTGGCAATGATCTGTCTGACTGATTTTGTGCTGATCTGCATGGTCGCCAGTTCCAATCTCATGATGCTTTTTCTGTTCTGGCAGGTTCTCAGCTACCTGCTCTATGTGCTCGCGCACAATCATGCTCATGCTGGGACGCTGACCGGAGCGTTCAAGACCTTTACCGTGCTTCGGGTGGCGGACACGGCGTTTCTCGCCGGAATCGCGCTCGCCTATCAGCTCTATGGCACGCTCGAATTCCAGGACCTGTTCCTTCGAGCGGCCGAAGCACGAATCAACTTGCCTCTCGGGTTCGGAATGGAGGTCAGTGGAGCCACGGCCGTGACCGTGCTGTTCTTCGTCGGCGCGATGGGCAAGTCGGCGCAGTTCCCGATCCATTTCTGGCTGCCGGGGTCGCTCTTCGCCCCGACGCCCGTGCACGCGCTGCTGCACGCCGGCATCATCAACGCCGGAGGTTTCTTAATTAACCGGCTGGCTCCGCTCTTCGCCCTTAGTTCGACGACGCTGCATGTGGCTTTTGTGATTGGGACACTGACCGCCTTCCTTGGTGCGACGATGATGCTGGCCCAGAACGATATCAAAAAGACGCTGGGCTTCTCCACGATCGGGCAGATGGGCTATATGATCATGGAGTGCGGCCTGGGGGCCTTTTCGCTGGCCGTCTTTCATCTGATCGCGCATGGGTTGTTCAAGGCCACGGTGTTCTTGAATTGTGGGAATGTCATTCACAAGGCCCGGCACGAGCCGCATTTCCCTCATATCGACCATCAGAGAGAGGAAGAGGGCTTGTCCCGTATGACCTGGGTCACCGGATGCGTCACCAGCCTTTTGATCCCGCTTTTCATTCTGTTGCTCACGCACGGAGTCCTACGCATTCCGTTGCTCGAATCGCAAGGCACGGTCATCTTCCTGTTCTTCATCTGGATTACGTCGTCCCAGGCCATCTTGACGTTGACGAGATTGCGGCAGGTCGCCTCCTGGAAGGTCTCGGCTGCCATGCTGATGACGCTGCTGTTCATCGTCTTCGTCTATCTATTCGCCGTCGAGTCCTTCACGGCGTTTCTGTATCCCGATCCGGATGAGGTCGCATCCTTCTTCAAAGCCGCCGACCTTCCCGACTGGCTCTTCGACTTCATCATCCTGGCCGCCACCATTCTCATGATCGCCAGTTGGTCCTACCTGTACATGACCGCCCACGGACGCACCGTCCGGATACCCCGGTGGATCGACAACTTGAGAATACGACTCTACTTGCCCTTCATGAATCGCCTGTATGCGGACGAACTCCACCAGCTGCTGGGCGATAGCCTCATGCGGTTGGTCCACCAATTCGATAAACGAGAACGGGGTTGGTCACAATGATGGACGGCGCCCTCCTCTCGTGGCTATTGGCAGGGATACCCTTATTGGGAGCACTCGGCAGTCTTCTCTTCTGGCCGAACGCCGACCGCTTGAAATTCTTTTCTATTCTCTGGTCCGCCGTGAGCTGTGCATCAATCATCGGCTTCGCCGGATACCTCGCGATGCCGCCCGAAGGGTTCCTGCCGCTCTACCTGTTGCCGCTGACGGCTGTGATTTCCCTGCTCGCACAGCCGGTTCATGATGATTATCGTCAATCCTATATCATGACCTTGGTCTGTCTCGGACTGGGGTTGATCGTGCTGACATGCCCTCCGCTGATGGGCAATCTCGCGTTGGCGTTGCTGCTGGTCCTGGTTGCGAGCCTGCTCTACCGACACCACAGCGCCCTGTGGCCGATGTCTTGGTGGGGCATTGGGACCTACAGCCTCGGTGCCTTGTGCGCCCTGTTGGCGGTCGCGGTTGATCCACCGGTGTCTTCCGTTGCATCGCTGGTGACGTGCGCGGTTCTGTTGCCTCTGGTGCCATTCCACGACGGCCACCTGACGGCATTGACACGGTTGCCGGGCAACTTGCCGGCGTTCGTCGTTGTTCTACTTCCAATTGCTGGTCTGCACGAGCTTCCACATGTTCTACCGACCGTTCCGGACGTCGTCGCTTGGACCGTGAGTTTCTTCGCTTTATTGGGGGCCCTCTACGGTGCGGTCAAGGCGCTGGCGCAGTCCCGCGTACGGCTGCTCCTCGCCTATGGCAGCCTTTCCTTCTTTTCGATGCTCTGGTGGTTCGTGGCGGCAACGCGAACCGCGACTCCCCGCGCGGCTCTCATGGCTGGCACGGTCGGCCTCGCGACGAGCGGACTCTTGATCGCCTGGCAAGTCGTCCGGACCCGATATGGAGATGACATCGATCCACAGGCCGTGAGCGGCCTGGCCTCCGGCATGCCGCAGTATGCGGTGCTGCTTTCGTTGCTGGCGTTGGCGGCCATGGGGCTGCCACCCTTCGGCGTCTTTGCTGGATTTATGGGACTGCTGTTGAACGCGCCTTTTCCCTCGACCCTCGGCCTGTTCATCACACTCCTCGCCTGGCTCGCCGCATCCTGGTACATCATGCAGATGGTTCAGCGTCTGTTGTACGGCACTCGACGGCAGGAGCTGCGCTACACGGATGTGCTCAAGACGGAGCTCGCGTCGCTCGTGATGGCCGTCCTCGTCCTCCTGGCATTGGGCCTGGCCCCCGCAACGCTCTTTGCGCCTGCTCATACCGGCGCTGAGACAGTTTCTGCGAAGGAATCGTCGACGTGGAACAGGTAGACCGTACAATCGACATCCAAACCAGACGGATGGAGCTGCGCGGCATCGTTAAGCTCGCCGGCGAAGTCATTGCTCAGTATTGGCCGATGCGGACGTTCGTGCACCACAATCCGCTTCACAGTCTCGAATATCTCCCCTTCGACGAAACGGTCCGTCGGGGCAAGCAATTTATGGGTGGGAATGGCTACCTTCCGGGCCGCATGTACCGACAGTATCTCCGTTCGGGTCGGATTCAACTCCGGCACCTCGAGGAAGCTTTGAGTTCGCGCGTGCAAAGCAAAGAGGTGGTCGTGGGTTCCCGGGTTGTCACGCACGGAGAGGTCCTGCGCAGCTGTCTCACCGAGGGCCTGAGCGCAGCCGTTGTCGAACCGCTGGACAATCAGTTGCCCGATGACTCCCTCGGCGTGGTCGAGCGGCTGGCGGGACGACTCGAGTCCGTCTTGACCGTTCCGGATTTGGCAGAGAGGATCCGGGGGATCGTGGATAGCGACGAAGCCGCTTTGGGCCGGTGGCTCACCCTCTCCCATTGGTGCGATGACACGCTCGGCACCCATATTGTCGGGCAGATCAACGACCAGATGATCAAATGGTGCGAGGCATTTCTCGACGAGGGTCACGCAACATGGGCCATGCCCGGACGCGAAAAGGGCTTCTACAAAGCGTGGAAGGACATTGCCTGTCACGAATGGTCGCCCTGCGGCATCACGGACAGCAAACGAAAGATCGCGCAGCTCCCCGACTACCCAGAAGATGCGCTTCTTGAACATTTAGACGCGCTCGGTATTCCTGCAAGGCTCAGACAAGATTACCTTTCGCTTCAACTCACGGCGCTTCCCGGCTGGGCAGGGTTTATTAAATGGCGTGAAGAGGAACGCGATTACCCCTGGCAGCAGGCCTATCCCGTTGGGCTCGTCAAATACCTCGCCATTCGTCTCTGGTACGCGCGGGAACTCGTACACAAGGCTTGTGGCGGCCACCTCGGCATCGAAGGGCGTTACGATGCGGTGGTGGCATACATGCGCAGCCACGCCGGAGAATATTATTTGCGCCGCCAACGAGTGGCCGGTCGTTTGCCGGCTCTCTATGCGGAGGAGGTGGACCGGCTGGCTCATCAGAAGGGCGAAGGCTGGACAACGGTACTCGATCGGTACAAAGCCGAAGTGGTGCCGCGCCAGGGGTCGGCCACTCGTCGCGGGGCGGCACGAAAGCTGTTGGCGCTGGGCCGTTCCCTGGAGATCGATCCGGAACAGCTCGTCGAGACGGATCCGGAAACCTTACAACAGCTTGTCGAATGGCTCGAAGCCTTCCCCGAATCGGATCATGGTCCGGTTTGGCTGAAAGCGTTCGAGGCCGGATATCACGAGCGTCTGCTCGGAGAACTGCGGGCGAGGACTACTCGCGAAGCCGATCTCCCGAACACGACTCGTCCGTATTCGCAATCAGTCTACTGTATCGACGTACGGTCGGAGCCGTTTCGCCGTCACCTCGAATCCACGGGGCCCAATGAGACCTACGGGTTCGCCGGCTTCTTCGCCGCGTTCATTCGCTATCGGGCTTGGGGCAAAGACCATGACACGGAACAATTTCCGGTCATCATGCGGGCGAAGAATGAAGTGCGTGAAATTCCCCGAAGCTATCTTGACCATCGGGTGTCGAAACACAAGGCTCGCGCCAAGTGGGTCCGCGCCGGTCACACGCTGCTGCACGACTTGAAAGAAAACGTCGTGACTCCCTACGTCATGGTCGAATCGTTGGGATGGTTCTACAGTCTTCCCATCTTCGGAAAAACGTTGGTCCCTTTGCTGTACCGGCGTTGGACGGGGTGGTTGAGGCGGCTGTTTGTGCCATCGATTGCCACCACGCTCACCGTCGACAAGCTGGCGCCCCAAGACATGGCCGAGATGCTGGTCGCAGACCAGCAGGCCCTCATCCGAAAGGCGCTCCAGGAACGGCTTGAACTGAGGGCCTCCCGTATCACCCCGGGGCTGGTCGAGGGCTTGCGCCAGCGGGCGCTGGCCGGCTCAAGCGAGCACGACGAGGCGATGATCGAGGCGGCGAACCGCGCTGGTCTCTCGACGGATGCCCTGCAGGGCTTTGTCGAGATCCTGCGCCGCGAATATGACTTGAACGCTCGATCGGCATCCCGCCAAAAAGAACGGATCACCCGGACCGGATTCACCCTCGAGGAACAGGCGCTGACCGTCGATACCGCCCTCCGCATGATGGG
>Ga0075419_10002228_pt1 | contig 12549 bp, 14 predicted proteins | sample SoiMetdeltSBSDD3_FD_76900 | JGI IMG/M metagenome (GOLD analysis project Ga0075419, IMG submission 76900) | Bulk soil microbial communities from a Populus tree surrounding site in Tennessee, USA - Soil MetaG P. deltoides SBSDD3 | ecosystem: Environmental > Terrestrial > Soil > Tree plantation... | reverse complement strand
TTCCTCAACGAGCTGCTTCAGCTTTTTCTCGCCGACGAAACAGAAGATCGCGCACCGGATGCCCGAGGCGGCGGCCGCGCGATTCGAATTTCGTCGTCGGCCGCGCGCTGAACGGCGCGGGGGCCGGCTCGAGCAGCGGCTCGCGCGCGAACACCTCTTCCATGTATTGCGCGTACTCGGGCCAGTCGGTGGCGGCGTGCAGGATGCCGCCGATCTCGAGCTTGTGCGCCGCGCACGCGGCGAATTCAGGCTGCACCAGCCGGCGCTTGTGGTGCCGCTTCTTCGGCCATGGGTCGGGAAAGAAGAGGTGAATCGCCGCGAGCGTGCCGTCACCGATCATGTGCCCGAGCACGTCGAGCGCGTCGTGGCGAATGACTCGCAGGTTCGAGAGTTTTTCCCGCTCAATCGCATTGAGCAGGCTGCCCACGCCGGGTCCGTGCACCTCCACGGCGATGAAGTCCACCTCGGGTCGCGCTTTGGCGATGGCAACCGTGGTCTCCCCCATGCCGGAGCCGATCTCGAGAACCAGCTTGCGCGCGGAAGCGATCTTCTCGGAGGAGAAGGCGATGCCGTATCTGGGATACAGCTCCTCGAGCGCGCGCTTCTGCGCCGGTGTTGTCCTGCCTTGGCGCAGGACGTAACTTCGAATCGGCCGGGTCAAGCCGCCTTCGGTGCGATCTTCCCTTCGGTGGGGGAGCTGGGCGAGGCCGAGTAAAGCTTCTTCGGCATGCGCCCGGCGAGGAACGCTTCGCGGCCGGCTTCAACGCCTTTCTTCATCGCTTTCGCCATGAGGACCGGATCGCGGGCCGCGGCGACCGCGGTGTTCATCAGCACGCCGTCGCAGCCGAGCTCCATGGCGATGGTGGCGTCCGATGCCGTGCCGACCCCTGCGTCCACGATGACCGGCAGCTTCACTTTCTCGATGATGAGCTGCAGGTTCCACGGATTCAGGATGCCCATGCCGGAGCCGATGAGCGAGGCGAGCGGCATGATGGCGACGCAGCCCGCGGCTTCCAGCATCTGCGCCTGGATGGGGTCGTCCGAGCAATACACCATCACCTTGAAGCCGTCCTTCACCAGCTCTTCGGTCGCCTTCAGCGTCTCGGGCATGTTCGGATAGAGCGTGTGCGGGTCGCCGAGGACCTCGAGCTTCACGAGGTCATGCCCGTCGAGCAGCTCGCGCGCAAGCCGCAGCGTGCGTACCGCATCCGCCGCCGTGTAGCAGCCGGCGGTATTCGGCAGGTACGTGAACCGGGAAGGGGGCAGCGCCTCGAGCAGGCTCGGCTCGTTGCGGTTCTGGCCGATGTTGGTGCGTCGGATCGCCACGGTCACGATCTCCGCGCCTGAAGCTTCCACGGCGGCGCGCGTCTGCGCGAAATCGCGGTACTTGCCCGTGCCGATGAGAAGTCGCGACCGGTACGTCTTGCCGCCAATCGTCAACAGATCCTGCATCAGCCTCCTCCCACAGCGATCACGACCTCGAGCGCGTCGCCGTCCGCGAGCAAGGTATTAGCGTGCGCGCTGCGCGGCACGATCTCGCCGTTGCGCTCCACGGCCACTTTCTTTCCGGCGAGCTCGAGCGACGCGAGCAGCGCCGATACGTCGATCGGCGGCTCGAGCGAGTGCGCCTTGCCGTTCACCGTGATCCGAATCACGGGCGAATTATGCACCCGGCTGCCACACCATAGCCCGGACTGGAGTGGGGTTGTAGTCGTTCACCGGGTTATTCATCTGCGGGCAGTTGGAAATCACCGCCAGCACGTCCATCTCCGCTCTGAGATCGACGTAGTCGCCGGGCTTCGAGATGCTCGGCCCCATGTCCATCGCGCCGTCGGCGGCGACGGGCACGTACATGAAGAAGTTGAGGTTTGCGACCATGTCGCGCGGACCCATGCCGTAGCGCGCGAGCTGCACAAGAAAGTTTTCGCGACAGTTCGGGTCCTCGGGCTTGCCATAGCGCTTGCGATTGAGGGCCGAAGAGCAGCAGCCGCCGATGGTGTCGTGATAGCCGCAGGTGTCGTCGATCACGGTAAACATCGGATTGCAGTTCACCGAGTACAGCACGGTGCCGTTGCGGATGAAGATGCTGCCATTGATCTTCATTGTGTCGGCGGCCGCATAGCGGTCTTCGTAGTCGCGCGCGTTGTAGCAGAGAAAGTCGACCGCCTGCTTGCCTTCGAGGTCGACGAGGCGCAGCACCTGCCCGCGCCGGATTTCGCGGCTCCAGCCGGCGCGCGCCGGAATGATCTCGTCGGACACGACCTGCATGGGCGAAGTTTATAATCGGCGCCGAGCGCGGGTGTAGTTCAATGGCAGAACATCAGCTTCCCAAGCTGAATACGTGGGTTCGATTCCCATCACCCGCTCCAAATCCTCTGTTGGGAGGTGCACCATGAAATGGGCAGGAATGTATTTTCTCGGATTTATCTTACTCATCGGTGGCGTTCTGGCCGCGCTCTGGAAGCTGGGCATTCTGCAGAACATCGAGACGACCTGGATCGTGATTGGCGTCGTGATCCTGGCTGGCGTGGGGATAATGGTCTCCGTCGCCAATGCCGGCACGAAGCAAAACATCGAGATTGACCGGGAGTAACGCGCGGCACCACCATCACCCGCTCCAAGTCCCGAGGAAAAACGAGTCATGCGCGTGCGCGCCGCGGTCGCCTGGGGAGCCGGCAAGCCCCTCAGCATTGAAGAGGTCGAGCTTGCCGGGCCGAAGGCCGGTGAAGTGCTGGTCGAGATCAAGGCCACTGGTGTTTGCCACACCGATGAATTCACGCGCTCCGGCGCCGATCCGGAAGGCTTGTTCCCGGCCATCCTCGGACACGAGGGCGCCGGTGTCGTGGTGGAGGTAGGCCCCGGCGTCACCACCCTGAAAAAAGGCGACCATGTCATTCCGCTCTATACGCCCGAATGCCGGCAGTGCAAATCGTGCCTGTCGCGCAAGACGAATCTGTGCACCGCCATCCGCGCCACGCAGGGGAAAGGCCTGATGCCGGACGGGACCTCGCGCTTTTCGCTGAACGGAAAGCCGGTGTTCCACTACATGGGTTGCTCCACCTTCGCCAATTTCACGGTTCTGCCCGAGATCGCGCTTGCGCGCATTCGCGACGACGCACCGTTCGATAAGGTGTGCTACATCGGCTGCGGCGTGACCACCGGAATCGGCGCGGTGATCAACACGGCAAAGGTCGAGCCGGGCGCGAACGTCGTGGTGTTCGGGCTGGGCGGCATCGGTTTGAACGTGGTGCAGGGTGCCCGCATGGTCGGCGCCAACATGATTGTTGGCGTGGACCTCAATCCGCAGCGCGAGGCGCTCGCGCGCAAGTTCGGTCTTACGCATTTCATCAACCCGAAAGGCAGGGATGTCGTCGCGGAGATCGTCGAGCTGACAGGCGGCGGCGCGGACTACAGCTTCGAGTGCATCGGCAACGTTGAGGTGATGCGCCAGGCGCTCGAGTGCTGCCATCGCGGCTGGGGCGTCTCGGTGATCATCGGCGTCGCCGGCGCCGGCCAGGAAATTCGCACGCGCCCATTCCAGCTGGTTACCGGCCGCGTCTGGAAGGGCACGGCGTTTGGCGGCGCGAGGGGACGCACCGACGTGCCGAAGATCGTCGACTGGTACATGGAGCGCAAGATCAACATCGACGATCTCATCACGCACAAGCTGCCGCTCGAGCGCATCAATGACGCGTTCGACCTCATGCACAAGGGCGAATCCATCCGCAGCGTGGTGGTCTACTAGCGAGAGACAGTTTCCACGAGCGCAAGCAGTCCCTTGAGCAGCGCTTCGGGAGAGGGCGGGCAGCCGGCGATATGCAAGTCGACCGGTAGCACGTGCGAGACGCCGCCGACGCAAGCGGGGCTGCCAGCGAAGACCCCGCCATCACGCGCGCAATCGCCAACCGCCACGACCCATTTCGGACCGGGGGTAGCTTCATAGGTGCGCTCAAGCGCCTCGCGCATGTTGCGCGTAACCGGTCCCGTCACGAGCAGCACGTCGGCATGGCGCGGCGAGGCGACGAAGCGCAGGCCGAAGCGCTCTAGGTCGTAGAGCACGTTGTTGAGCGCGTGGATCTCGAGCTCGCAACCGTTGCAGGACCCGGCATCGACTGCGCGGATGGAGAGGCTGCGTCCGAGGCGCTCGCGCGCGGCTCGATTCACCTGCTCGGCAAGCGCAGTGCCGTCGAGCGCGGGAGCCGGCTCGGTGAGCGGTCCCCTTATCAGGTTCCTCAAGAGCAGTTTAGCGGTCATGGCCTGAATACGAGCAGTTGAACGACTTGTTGCAGAGCGGGAAGTCGGCAACGATGTTGCCCTCGATTGCCGCTTCCAGGAGCGGCCATTGGAACCAAGACGGGTCGCGCAGGTGACAGCGCTCGATCCGGCCGCCGGCGCCGAGGCGCACCCAGGCGAAGATGTCGCCGCGGAAGCCTTCGACGAGCGCGGCGCCTTTGCCGGCGTCGGCCGGCAGCGCGGCTCGCACCGCTCCGGCCGGCAAACGCTCGACGAGCTGCTCGACGAGCCCCAGGCTCTGCTCGACTTCGCGGATGCGGATCCAGACGCGCGCATTGACATCGCCAGCCTGCACGACCGGCACCTCGAAGTTGAGCGCGTCGTAGGGCGCGTACCCCGGCGAGCGACGCGCATCGAACTGGCGCCCGGAGGCGCGGCCGACGTAGCCGCCGGCGGCGAACTGCTGCGCGAGCGCCGGGGTAAGTATCCCGGTGCCGACGGTCCGATCCTTCAGCGAGGCGGTGTTGTCGTAGAGTTCGACCAGCTCGGGAAAGCGGGCGGCGACGAAAGCGAGCAGCGACGCCAATTGCTTCTCGCTGCCTGCCGCGAGGTCGGCGCGCATCCCGCCCGGGACCACGCAGTCCATCATCAGGCGGTGGCCGAAGCAGGCGAACGCCGTGCGCAGCACCTGCTCGCGGAGCAGGCCGCAGGCCGCGTGCATGATGCTGAAGGCGGCGTCGTTGCACACCGCGCCGATATCGCCCAAATGGTTGGCAAGACGCTCGAGCTCGGCGGCGAGTGCGCGCAGGCAAACCGCGCGCGGCGGGGCTTCGATGCCGAGTGCGTCCTCGACCGCGCGCGCGAAGGCCATTGCGTAGGCGACCGTGCTGTCGCCGGACACGCGTCCGGCGAGCCGCGCGGCGCGCTCGAGCGGCGCGCCCGCCATGAGCGCGTCGATGCCCTTGTGCACGTAGCCGAGCCGCTCCTCCAGCCGAACTACCGTCTCGCCGTTCGCGGTGAAGCGGAAGTGCCCGGGCTCAATGATGCCGGCGTGCACCGGGCCGACCGGGATCTGGTGCACGCTTTCGCCCTCGACCGGCAGGAAGGGATACGGCGCGGCGTGGCGCAGCCAAGGGCGTGTGTCGGGCGCGCCTTCGGCTTCCAGGCCGGCGAGGTCGCGCATCGCGCGCTCGAGCCGGATCGCCGGCGCGTGCAGGCGGCCGATCGAGGGGAAGCGGTCGTCAGCGCACGCTAGGTGAAGGAGTCTCGGCTGGTCTTCTTCCAGGATGGCCATGTGCGCGGCTCCGGGTTCGGCCCAAAGCGCGATAAGCAAAATCTCGCCCGCATGCAGCCGTTCCCCGATGACAGTCCAGGCGCGCGCATCGACGGAGGCGGATGGCCAGCGCATTAGTTGAGCAGGCTCGCGACGTACTGGAACCAGGCCACCAGCGCGGGCGGCAGCCAGATGCCGGCGGCGAGCACGATGGCGAGGTGCAGGCCGATCGGCAGAAAGGACGCCGTGTCCGGATCGCTGCGGCCGTCGGGATCGCCGAAGGCGAGGCCGTTCAGGCGCAGCAGCAGCGCACCGAGGCCGACCAGCAACGCCACGCCTAGGATGATGGCCAGCGCCGGCGCACGCGCGAAGGTCGTGGTGACGATGAGGAACTCGGTCATGAAGAGGCCCATCGGCGGCAGGCCGGCGATCGCCACCACGCCGAGGCCGAGGCTCCAGCCAAGCGTGGGATGCGAGACGGTCAGGCCGCGGATCTCCGCCATACGCTGCGTGCCCTTCACCTGCGCGACGTGGCCGACGCAGAAGAATATCGCCGACTTGGTGAGGCTGTGCAGCACCATGTGCAGGAGGCCGGCGAAGTTGGCGAGCGTGCCGCCCATGCCGAAGGCGAAAGTGATCACGCCCATGTGCTCGATCGAGGAGTAGGCGAACAGACGCTTGATGTCCTGGCGCCGGTAAAGCATGAAGGCGGCGAATACCACCGAGGCGAGGCCGAGCGTGACCATGAGCGGCCCGGGCGCGAGCGCGGCCGGGTTCGAGGACATGATGCTCTTGAAGCGCAGCACCGCGAACAGCGCGACGTTGAGGAGCAGCCCCGACAGCACCGCCGAGATCGGCGTGGGGCCCTCGGCATGCGCGTCGGGCAGCCAGGCGTGCAGCGGCACGAGGCCGACCTTGGTGCCGTAGCCGAGCAACAGGAACACGAAGGCGAGGTTGAGCAGCGCCGGGTCGAAGCCTGCGGCGTTCGCGACCAGGATGTGCCAGGCCATCGCATCGAGGCCCTCGCCGACCACCGCGCGCGCGGCCAAGTAGACGAGGATCGTGCCGAACAACGCGAGCGCGATGCCGACGCTGCCGAGCAGGAAGTACTTCCAGGCCGCTTCCAGCGCCGCCGGCGTGCGGTAGATGCCCACCATCAGGACGGTGGTCAGCGTCGCGAGCTCGACCGCCACCCACATCAGGCCGATGTTGTTCGCGAGCAGCGCGAGGTTCATGCCGAACATGAGCGTCTGGTACATCGCGTGGTAGAAGCGCAGGTAGGCGTGCGTGAGATGGCCGACTTCGAGCTCATGCGCGATGTAGCTGCGGCTGAACACGCTGGTGGTGAACCCGACCAGCGTGCTGATCAGGATGAACACGACGTTCAGGTCATCGACGATCAGGAACGGCCCCGGCGACGGACGCTCGCCGAGCAGCACGCCGAGCGCGCAACCGAAGGTGAGGAACGAGACCAGGACATTCAGCCACGCGGCCTTGCGCTCATCGCCGATCAGCGCAAGCAGCGCGGCACCGAGGGCCGGAACCAGCAGCAGCGAGGTGACGTTCACGGCTGTTCCCCGCGGTGCTCGTGGAGCAGGTGGATGTGACGGTCTCGAAGCGCTCGCGGATGCGGAAGAGAAAAATTCCGATCACGATCAGCGCGACCAGGATCGAGAAGGCGACGCTGATCTCGACCACCAACGGCATGCCCTTGGCCGCGGTCGCCGCCAGGATCAGCCCGTTCTCGATCGACATGAAGCCGATCACCTGGCTCACGGCGTTGCGGCGCGAGATCATCAGCAGGAGCCCGAGCAGGATGACCGACAGCGCGAACGACAGGTCTTCGCGCGCCAGCGTGCCGGCCTGCTGGGTGATCGGCAGCATCACCATGATCGACAGCGCGACCAGGCCGATGCCGGCCAGCATCGTCAACCCGGTGCCGACTACCGGTTCGATGGTGCGGTGGATGCCGAGGCGCATCACTATGCGATGCAGCGCGAGCGGGATGACGACTGCCTTGACGACGAGCGCGATCGCGGCCGTGATGTAGAGGTGCGGCGCGTCCTGGATCGCGGCCTGCCACGCCACCGACAGCGAGACCACCAGCGCGTGCAGCGCGAAGATGTTGATGACAGCCGTCATGCGGTCTTGGTAGAGCAGCATGAAGCTGACCACCACCAGGCCGCCGGCGAAAAGATGCGCGACGTCCAGGGCAAGGGAAGTCATGAGGGGGTCATTCGGGCTCATCAGGTGACGCGCGACACGAAACGCAGCAGGGTGGCGAGCAGCCCGAGCATCAGCGCGGCGCCGAGAAAGTCGGAGTAGCGGAACACCCGCATCTTGGCGATCGCCGTCTCGAACACCGCGAGCAGGAAGCCGCCGGCGGCGAGCTTGCCGACATAGACCACGAGGCCCGTGAGGTACGCGGTGGAGCCCTGGCCGGAAACCGCGATGTGCCAGGGGGCGAAAACGCAGCCAATGATCGACAGGTAGAGCAGCAGCTTGATGTGCGAGGCGAGCTCGATCATCGCCAGGTGGCGGCCCGAGTACTCGAGGATCATCGCCTCGTGCACCATCGTGAGCTCGAGGTGGGTGGCCGGGTTGTCGACCGGAATGCGGCCGTTTTCGGCGATTGCCACCATGCCGAGCGCGAGCAGCGCGAGCGCGAGCGACACGCGCAGCCCGACGTCGCCCTGCATGAAAGCGGCGATCGACGAGAGCTGCGTGGAGCCGGCGAGCAGCGACAGCGTGAACACGACCATGAGCATCGCCGGCTCGGCGAGCGAGGCAATCATCATCTCGCGGCTCGAGCCGATGCCGCCGAAGCTGGTGCCGACATCAAGGCCGGCCAGCGCGAGCATGAAGCGCGCGCTGCCGAGCAGGGCGACGATCGCGATCATGTCGGCGGCATAGCTGAACAGCAGGCCGGTGGCGAAGGTCGGCACCAGCGCTGCCGCCACCCAGGTCGCGGCGAACACGAGATAGGGCGTGACGCGGAACACCCAGGAGGCGGAGTGCGCGAGGACCACTTCCTTTCGCAGCAGCCGCAGCAGGTCGCGGTAGGGCTGCAGGAGCGGCGGCCCGCGCCGGCCGACCAGGAGGGCCTTCACCTTGCGCACGTAGCCGACGAGGAGCGGCGCGAACAGCAGCACCACCAGCATCTCGACGAGCTGCACCAGAGCGTCGAGCATCACTGCCATATGCTGAGCACCATGAGCAGCGCGACCAGCGCGCCGAACACGAGGGTGAGATAGCCGCGGATGGTGAGGAACTGCAGGCCGTTCAGCCGGTCGGCGCCGTAGGCGACCACTTGCGAGAGCGGCAGGTACAAGGTCTCCCACAGGACGTCGCGCAGCCGCACGTGCAGGCGCGCCGGGCGCACGTCGCCGGGCGGCGGCATGTCCACCGTCTCGGCTGCGCGGAACACTACCGTGCCGAACACGCGGCGGATCGGCTGCGAGAAGCTGCCGGCGGTGTACTGCGTGGCAGGGCTCGCGTCGGGGAAGCCGCAATCCCAGGCGGCCGAGCGGCGCAGCGCCGCGGACGCAAAGCGATGGATGACCTCGGCGCCGAGGCCGGCGGCGAGCGCGATGAACAGGAAGAGCAGCAGGCCGTTGTAAGAGCTGCGGCTCTGTTCGATCGGCACGATGGTCAGCCAGTCGAGCTGCTCCTGGCGCGGCAGGTTCGCCCCGGTCAGGCCGTGGATCGCCGGCGCGAGCGCGTCGATGAAATACCCCGGCAGGATTCCGGCCAGCAGGCACAGCGCGGCGAGCGCGAACATCGCGGCGAGCGACCAGCGGTCAGTCTCGACCGCTTCGAGCGCGCGCAGGGAGCGCGCGCGGCCGAGGAACGTGATGCCGAACGCCTTGACGAAGCAAGCGGCGGCTAGCGCGGCTGACATTGCGAGCATGGCGCCGACAGCCGGCACCAGGAACTTGAGTAGCCACTGCGGCAGCGTGGGGCTAAGCAGGATCGCCTGGAACGTCAGCCATTCGGAGACGAAGCCGTTGAAGGGCGGCAGCGCCGAGATCGCCGCGCAGCCGACCAGGAAGGCGAACGCGGTGTACGGCATGCGGTGGATCAGGCCGCCGAGGCGCTCCATGTCACGCTCCCCGGTCGCGCCGAGCACCGCGCCCGCGCCGTAGAACAGCAGGCTCTTGAACACCGAGTGGTTGAAAACGTGCAGCAGCGCCGCGGTGAGCGCGAGCGCGGCGGCGGCCGGCATTGCGTTCGCCTCAAAGGCGAGCGCGAGCCCCAGACCGATGAAGATGATGCCGATATTCTCGACCGTATGGTAGGCAAGCAGGCGCTTGAGGTCATGCTCCATCAGCGCGTACAGCACGCCCATCACCGCGGTCAGCCCACCGAGCAGCGGTACCAGCGCACCCCACCACCAGCTCGGCGGGCCGGCAAGGTCGAACATGATGCGCACGAAGCCATAGACGGCGACCTTCGTCATCACGCCGCTCATCAGTGCAGACACATGGCTCGGCGCGGCGGGATGGGCGAGCGGCAGCCAGGCGTGCAGCGGCACGAGGCCGGCCTTCGAACCGGCGCCGATCAGGGCGAGCACGAGCACTGCGGCCGAGGCGGCGGCCGAGCCCGGCGGCGTCTGGCGGATCGCGTCGAACGCGTAGCCGCCGGAGGGGCCCGCCAGCAAGCCGAACGCCAGCACCAGCGCCAGCGTGCCGAGGCTCGCCATCAGCAGGTAGACGTAGCCAGCGGCCGCGTTGCCGGGCCGGCGATGATGCGCCATGACGAGCGCCCAGGAGCACAGCGACATGAACTCCCACGTGAAAAGAAAGGTGAACGCGTCGGCGGCCAGCACCACCAGGTTCATGCCGGCGAGGAACGCCGGGAAGAACGGAAGCACGCGGCCGGGCGCTTCCTCGTGGCTGCCGTAGCCCAGGCCGAACAGGCTCGCCGTCGCGCCGCCCAGGTTCACCACGAGGATGAAAAACGCCGCCAGGGCGTCCAGTCTGAAATGCGCGCCGAGCCACGGCAGCCCAACGGGCAGTGTCAGCGCGCCGCCGAGTGAGTCGGGAGCGAGCAGCGCCGCGCCGCCGACGGCGAGCGCAAGGAGCGTCACGGCGAGCGCGATGCCGTACACCAGCGTGCTTGCGGCACGATAAAGCGCGATGGCCCCCGCGCCGAGCAGCGCGGCGGCGCACCACAGAAGAATTTGCAGCGCCACTTAAGCCTTCTTCTTCAGGCGCAGGCCGCGGCCGCCGTCCGGACTTGCCGCGCCCTCGCCGATCAGTTCGATGCCGATGCGCTCGAGCGCCGCGATCAGCTTCATCAGCGATTCGACGTTGCCGCGGATCACGCCAGCACTCGCTTCCATGCGCTGGATCGTGGGCAACGAAAGGCGCGAGGCCTTGGCAAGCGTGCGCTGGTCGATGCCGGCGAGCGCGCGCGCGGCGCGCAGTTGGCGCGAGGTGATCATATGCAAAGCATCAGTTCGGGCCGCACAGACTAGAGAAGTGATGTATGGTACATCATGCGGTGACGCGGCGCATAATTGCGCGAGGGAAGAACGCATGCCGTATACGGTGGAAGGAAAGCTCGTCGTCGCGATCTCCTCGCGCGCGCTCTTCGACTTCGAGGAAGAGAACCGGGTATTCGAGCGCGACGGCGAGCCGGCCTATATCGCCCTTCAGTACGCGCGGCTCGACGTGCCGGCGCGCGAGGGCGTGGCGTTTCCGCTGGTGAAGAAGCTTCTCGCCTTCGGACCGAGCCGCGTCGAGGTCGTGGTGCTTTCCAAGAACGACCCGGTGTCCGGCCTGCGCGTGTTCCGCTCGGCGCACCAGGCGGGCCTCGCGATCGAGCGCGGCGTGTTCACGCGCGGGCGCAGCCCGTATCACTACCTCGACTCGCTCAAGGCAAACCTGTTTCTCTCTGCGAATGAAGCCGACGTGCTCGGCGCGCTCGAGGCCAAGGTGCCGGCGGCACGCGTGTACCCCGAGTCGGCGCAGGCGGCAAGCCGCCACGCCGACGAAGTGCGCATCGCGTTCGACGGCGATGCGGTGCTTTTCTCCGACGAGGCCGAGCTCGTCTACCAGCGCGACGGCCTCGACGCCTTCACGCGGCACGAAACCGCGCACGCGCTGCAGCCGCTGCCGCCGGGGCCGTTCAAGCCGCTGCTCGAGGCCTTGCACCGATTGCAGGCTGCTTCGGGCAAGGACGTCCCGGTCAAGGTGAGAACCGCGTTAGTGACGGCCCGCAGCGCGCCGGCGCATGAGCGCGCGGTGCGCACGCTCATGGAGTGGAACATCGCGGTCGACGAAGCGATGTTCCTTGGCGGGCTCGACAAGGGCTCGTTCCTCAAGGCGTTCGAGCCGGACTTCTATTTCGACGACCAGCGCGGCCATATAGACTCGGCGCGCGTTTATGTCGCCGCAGGCCACGTCCCTTTCGGCGTCCGCAACATCCGCTAGGAAAAGGGGTCAGGACCCTTTTCTTGGAAAAAGGGTCGGACTCCACGTTTCACGCGCTTCCGCGGGTCGCGCTCGACCCATAGAGATCCGGCCCCTTTCTGAAGAAAAGGGTCCTGACCCCCTTTTCCTCGATCAGATAGGAATGCGGCCTTCTTCGACGGCGTGGCAGGCGACGCCGTCGCTGAAGCGGGGCACCTCGACCTGGCAGCGTGCGTTCGCGTACGGGCAGCGCGGGTGGAAGCTGCAGCCGCTCGGCGGCGCGAGCGGGTTGGGTACTTCTCCGGCCACCGGCGTGCGCGACTTGCCGCTCATGGCGAGATCGGGCACGGCGTCGAGCAGCATGCGCGTGTACGGGTGGCGCGGGCTCGAGAACAAGCGCGACGCCGGCGCCAGCTCGACAATCCTGCCGAGGTACATCACGCCGACGCGGTCGGCGACGAGCGAGACCACGGCGAGGTTGTGGGAGATGAAAAGATAGGTGAGACCCAGGCGGTCCTGCAAATCAGCCATGAGGTTCAGGATCTGCGCCTGCACCGAGACGTCGAGCGCGGAGGTCGGTTCGTCGCAGATGAGGAGATCGGGCTCGCCCGCGAGCGCGCGCGCGAT
>Ga0075419_10002227_pt1 | contig 12552 bp, 14 predicted proteins | sample SoiMetdeltSBSDD3_FD_76900 | JGI IMG/M metagenome (GOLD analysis project Ga0075419, IMG submission 76900) | Bulk soil microbial communities from a Populus tree surrounding site in Tennessee, USA - Soil MetaG P. deltoides SBSDD3 | ecosystem: Environmental > Terrestrial > Soil > Tree plantation... | reverse complement strand
CCAATTTGGGGCCACGTCGCAAAGCTGGCCGTGGTCGCTGGTGCGTTCCTGCTCTTGGTCCGTGCGTTCGGAACAATCTAACAAGCGCTTGCAACCGACGCGGATCTTGCCCCGAAATAGTTGACACCTCGAGCTAACGAGCTCGGAGGTGTGTTGTGGCAAGAGCTGGACTGAGGAAGATCAATCAGTACAGCGAGGAGTTCAAAGCGACGGCGGTTGGATTGAGCAGCCTGTCAGGTGTGCTGATCCAGGACGTCGCGCACTCGCTGGATATCCACCCGTTCATGCTGTCACGATGGCGCAAGGAAGTGCGCGAGGGGAAGATCGTGGCGAAGCGGGTGAGCCTTGAGCCGCAGAGGAAGGCGGAGCTGAAGCGGCTGCGGGAGGTGGAGCGGCAGTACAAGCTGCTCAAGGAGGAGCACGAGATCCTAAAAAAAGCCATCCGGTTTGCTTCCGAACGAAGACCGAAGTCTTCGAGTTCATCGAAGCAAACCGTACGCAGCACACGATCTCGGTGATGTGTCGGTTGTACGAGGTGACGCGGGCGGGCTACTACGCTTGGCGCACGCGCGAACCCAGTGCACGCCGTCTCGGCAACGAACGGTTGTTGAAGCAGATCGAGCAAGTCCACGCCAGCAGTGGCGGAACGTATGGCAGTCCGCGGATCCAGCGGGCGCTGTGTGTGCGGGGCGTGCATGTGGGCAAGAATCGCGTGGCGCGGCTGATGCGTAAGCATCAAATCCGTGCCCGAGCGGCGAGGATCTACCGCCCCAATGCGGGAGTGCACCGGTTCTTCGAGGCTATCCCGAAGCAGCGGCTGAAGGCATTGTCGGTGAATCCGAATGTGGTATGGCTGGGAATCGTGGAGATATCTGGCGACGGTGATGGATCGGTGTACGCGCCGGGTGATCGGCTGGAGTCTGGGCCCGAAGAAGAACGTAAAGCTAACGCTGCAAGCGTTAGATCGAGCGGTGCATCGCCGCCACCCACGGCCGGGGTTGATCTTCCACAGTGATCGCGGCAGCGAGTATGCGGGTTATGTCTTCAGGGATCGTCTGGCGGAGCTGGGAATCGTGCAGAGCATGAACGAGCGGGTGAACGACAATGCACACATGGAGTCGTTCTATCACTCGATGAAATCAGAGGTGATCCATGCCACCTCGTTCGCTCATGAGAGACACCTGTATGAAGCAGTCGGAGAGTACATCCGCTTCTACAACGAGCGTAGACTGCACTCATCAATCGGCTATGTGGCGCCAGCGACGTATGAACGGAATCTATCCCGCAGAGGTGTCAACTAAAGTGGGGAAGATCTCGCTCGAAACCTATGCGTCCTCACTCCACCTGAGTTTGCGCGCGGCACAAGCACAGCGTTGGGCTGCTGAAGACACGAGATCAGTTCCCGCTATAGGAGCACATATGGCTCACTACATCGACGGATTCGTCTTTCCCATTCCGCGCGAGCGCCTGAACGAGTACAAGCGTCTTGCCCAGGCGGCTGCAGAGATTTGGAAGGAACATGGCGCACTCCACTACTGGGAGTATGTCGGTGACGATTTGAAATTGGAGGGAACGCGCTCGTTCACTGATCTAATGGCAGCAACGGAGGAAGAAACCATCGTATTTGGCTGGGTGGTCTTTGATTCTCGTGAGGCACGTGATCTGGCGAACGAGAAGGTCGCGGCCGACCCAAGGATGGCGAAGTTGATCGCTTCAACCAACTCAGGTTTTGATGCGAAACGGATGGCGTACGGTGGGTTCCAGTTGCTCGTTCAAACGTCTAACGCGGACGCGGGATAATGGGGTTCGTGACATGTTGTTACGATGACGAACCCGGAAGCTTGAAGCGAGCCACATACCCGAGGACCCGAAGCTAGGCAGGCGAAGCAGCCATGCAAATAGCCGGAGTCCAAATAGGAGGCCCAACAAAGCCATGCACGCGGCGTGCGAGGACGCACGCGCGTGATGGCGGACGTTAGACAGCATGGATAGCAAAGCGATAACCGAGAGATTCTGGCCGTTGCTCAGAGAGCACGGGTTCGCGCGAACTTCATCGCGCACCGCGTGGCGGCATGGAGCTCAGAAGATCGACGTCGTCAATTTTCAGTCCTTCAATAGCTACAACGCTGAGGTCCTCGGAGTAACGATGTTCTCCTTTGCCTTGAATCTGGGAGCTTACCTTCGCTACGTTCCCCCGCAATGGCCGCCGAAGAAGGTCAAGGAGGGCGTTGCCTATCCAGCAGAGCATGAGTGCCAATTCAGGGGGCACGTGTTGCGCACGCTCTCTCAACCTCGTAACAAATACGAGCACATTTGGTTAGTGGAGAAGGACGGTCGGAATCTTCCTTGGTGTATCAACGTGTCTTTCATCCGAATGCTCCCTATGGGATACATCATCGCACCGATACGAGGTGTCCGGAAAAGCCGTTACCGCCGGTCCAGCAGAGTGAGGAGGTGCTGCGCGGCAGCGGGTGCGCGTTCCTTCGCTCCGCTGATAAAGAACATGAAGACGTCACGCACCCCGTCCTTGCGACCGACCTTCTGGACTCGCGGCAGGCCACTCGCGTCCTCGCCGGATGCCCATTGTCCAGCGCGCATGGCCCACGTTGCGAGTGCCGTCCTTGCGTATCCCGTCGGCTCTGTAGAAACGGTGCGCATCAGGCGTGCATAGATGAAGTCGGCCGTAACGTCCGCGAAGCTCGGATGTTCGTCCGTATCTGCAAATACCGTGGCTACCCGATGTTCGCGTGCGATCTGCAGATACTCGGGTGTCATGAAGCTCTCGTGCCTGACCTCAAGAGCATGGCGCAGGGGGATTCCATCCACCTCCCCGGGCAGCATGCCGAGGAAGGCGTCGACTTCCGCGGCGTCGAACGGCTTGGTCGGCGCCAATTGCCAGAGGAGAGGACCGAGCTTTGTCTGCAACTGCGATAGGCCACTGTTGATGAAACGAGGCAGGCCTTCAGCCGCGGTGCGCAGGTCGCGACGGTTGACGATAAAGCGCGGCGCCTTGAGCGAGAACACAAAGTCATCAGGCGTTTCGTCGCGCCACTTCGCGAACACTGCCGGCGATTGCAATCGATAGAACGTGCCGTTGATCTCGATCGCGGTGACTTGCCGGCTGGCGTAGTGCAGCTCCTGATTCTTGGAAACATGTTTCGGGTAAAACGTCTCGTGCCATGGCTCGTAATTCCAGCCGCCCATGCCGGCGCGAATGCGGCCCGCAACCGTCGATTGACTCATCGATTGTTCCGCGCCGACGCGGCGGCCATGATCGCACTGAGGTTGTCCCGCGCCAGGAACTCCGCCGGCGACACAGTGCCCGCATTCATTCGTGCGAAACCGTCCATCGCCTGCTGATTGCCGCGCATCGCTCTGAAAAGCTGCCGCATTTCGGGAGGCGGTGGCTGCAACGTTGCGAACTGGCACGTGAATTCGTACATCGACATCACGCTCGCGTCTCTCGCTTGTTGATAGTTGCCCATGGCGGCCTCATACGAGGACGCGCCGACAAATGATTGATCCAGTGCCAGCGCACAGGCTTCGGCGTCGCGGAACGCATCGCGGATGCCCTGTGCCGTGATGGGATCTCTGATGTAACCGGCATCACCGACCAGTGTCCAACCCGGACCATAAGGTTTGCGGAAATAGTTCGGCGTAGGTATGCCGAACACGCTCGTCTCGCGCTTTCCTGCACGGAAGCGTTCTGCAAATTCCGGCGCGAGCTCGATCACCTGGAGAACGCTGCGTTCGAGATCGTGCTTATTGGTGGCGAATTCGCTGTACGGCCACGCCACGATCACGATGGTCAGACCATCATGGGTCGGTGCGACTGCCAGGCCGCGATTGCGCAGCATGTAGGTTTCGTATCGGCCACCCATCGGCAGGCCACTGCAGTACATGTAGTAAGGAGCAAGCAGAGTCGGCCGTTCGTTGTACTTTTGCGGAGCAACGGCGTCGGCGACGATCGAATTCCTTCCATCTGCACCGACAACGACGGCAGCGCGTTCAGTGACCCTCGTACCTTGTTTCGAACAGCCCCTGATCCCGACGACGCGTCCATCTTCGGCCACGATCTCCTCTACGACAAAACCTTCCCGGATTTCAGCGCCGGCAGCGGCAGCGGCATCGAGGAGCAACTTGTCGAGAATGATCCGCCTTGGACAGTACGCTATCGGCTCATCTGCCGTTCCCGGTGCACCGGCGAGCATGAACGCTCCAAAGTCGAATCCATATGTGGCGATTGGCGGGCACCCGGTGGCAGCCAGAGCGTCGGCCAATCCCCATCTCCTGAGGGCGGAAACGGCGAGGGGATGCACAACGTGAGTTGAAATCGTGTCGCTGGGAAACGTTGCCCGGTCGACCAGCAGGACGCGATAGCCTTTTCTCGCCAGCAGCATCGCGGTCGGCGAGCCGGCACAACGCGAGCCGACGACGATCACGTCGTATGCATTGCTCAAAAGCTTTCCCACGGCCAAAGATGAGGCTCGAGCTAACGCGCAGGACGTTAGTGGATGGCTCCCCGGACCGGATTCTAAGTCAATAATAACTTCTTGAACCCAGACGTCGACAGTGCGCCGGCCGAGCCGAATACCCCCAGCGGTACCCACGCACAACGACCTTGGGTTTCTCGCATGGTTACTCCGTCGCGTGCATGCGTTTGCATCTCGTGGGCGGCATCAGGACGCTTTGAGGTTTTGGCACGGTCTGTCACCACCGATACGCAAGCGTGAACTGAATGCCCCAGGTGAGATAGTCACCGATACTGCCTTGCGCACCGCTGACGCGGTCGGTGGAGCGCCAGTCAGCGAAATGTTGTTCTGCGCGCACGGCTACTTCGGCAGACCAGCGTTCGCCAAACATACGCCGCGCACCACCGATGACCGTAGCGATGATCTCAGTATCCACTTCTGTCCGGATGTCGAAGGTGCCGCCGTCCGCGCGCGGGCCGGTGACATCGGGTACATCCGTTAACGCCGCGCCGACGCCTGCACCGAGGAAAAAGCGCATCGGTCTCCCTGCATCGGTGAGCGAGCGCTCGATCCAGGCGCGGACTGTGGTCGCTTCGGTGCGCGCGTCGATGACCTCCATCGTGGGATCCTGCGCGATCCCGACGATCGCAGCCGGTTCCTCATAGTCGTATTCGGTCCGATTGACCGCCACGCCGATCGTCCACTTGTCGTTCAGCGTGTAGCGGCCCAGGACACCCACACCCGGGATGTCGTTTGCAGGCGTTCCATCCGCGGCGTCGACGGCCAGGCTCAGTCCGAGATCGATGCGCGACTCTTGCGGGTATGCAGGCCACGCGATGACGATGAGCGTGGCGAAAAGAGCGAACCGGCCGCCGGCAGGGTGCATGGCGAAACTCACGAAGCGATCTGACTCTTCTTTGACGCGCCAGCGCGCTCGATCCTTCGTTCACTGCGCAGAGAGGCAACGATTCGCGATGATGATTGAGGGGCGCGCAGCGAGCAGCGTGAGTCCATTGGATCACTTGACGTAACAAGTGCCAGAGGAACTTCTGTGTCGGGTGCCGAGGTGGCAGCCTGCCTCATTTTCGATTACTGGCCGAGTGAACACCCGCACGACCATTTGCTCCTCAACCGAGCGTGAATAGGAGCGGCCCGCCGGATCTCGCGTCGAAGGGTGGCTCCATCTTGATCTTGATCATTCGTGCGACACGCTGGAAGTCGCGCGCTCGCAAACCTGGCCGTCAAGCAGCGCGCGATGCTCGAACAAGAATGAAGGCGCCAGACCGAACGTTGAGCGAAATGCACGTGACAGGTGCGATGAATCCGCCAAACCGGCAGCGTAGGCCGCCTCGGTCAGGCTCGCGCCGCGGGTTGCGGCTGCAACGGCGGCGCCAAGCCGTCGCCACAACACGTAACGCCGCACGGGCACGCCAGTCATCTTGACGAAGAGATGGGCGAAGTGGCTCTCTGACAAGCCGGCGACCTCGGCGACCCTGGTGATGCGGATCGGACCCTGCAGGTTGCCATCGATCCACCGGAGCGCCCGCGCGATCCGGGGATCTATCGGTGAACTGCCAACGTCGGCGGGCAGGCCAAGAATGACCTGAGCAGCTTCTTCGGCTTGAGCGCAGGTACCACCGGACGCCATGAGTTGTCTCAGCGGACTGGTCTCTGGGAGTGCCGGCAACTCGGCAATGTCGACGTTCGAGTAGCCGCCGGTTCCGATATAAGCCGCGTACTCGGTGCTCTGCGCATCGAGATAAAGCAACGCAACGTGCACTGCGCCCGCGTCCAGTTCGTGCGGCTGGTCCGGCGCGATGAAGAAGCCCGCCGCTTCCCGCCAGGCCGAGCCACTGGCAGGGCGCAACCGGAGCGCGCCATCCAATGCCCAACACAGTTGCGCCGCATGATGGCGGTGCAGGTCAGCAGCAAATCCACGACCCAGCAGGAGCAGGCGGTGGCTCCACAGGAATATGCGGAAAACAGGTTCTGCGCGCATAGATCAATCGCAGGTTTGTTCAAGCGCCGAGCATGCGAGCCAGGCAATCATGCCCCCAACAACGGAGCACGCGCATGGCACTGATCCGATCGCTCGCTCGCTACGGAACATTCCCGTCATTCCTGCTCGGGATGAACGGCACGATCATTCTCCTGATTGGAGAAGGCGCGACATGGGCCTGCGCGATGCTCGTGTTGTTGCTGGCGATCGCTCTGATGTTCGTCATCGAGCGACTCATCCCCTATCAGTCTGCCTGGAACCGCTCCCATGGCGATGCGACGCGGGATTTTGCCCATTTTGCCGTCAATTCAGTGCTGAGCCACGCCGGCGTGCTGCTCTTGCCCTTGCTCGCGTCCATGGCGTTGTTCGAGGGAAGCTGGCCCAGCGATTGGCCGTTCTGGCTGCAGGTCGCAGTGTCGGCGATCGTGCTGGACGTAGGTATTTCGGCAACACACCACGCGAGCCACAAGTGGGGCGTTCTCTGGCGATTCCACGCGGTGCATCACAGCGTCAAACGCATGTACGGGTTGAACGGCCTGATGAAGCACCCGGTTCACCAGGGCATTGAAACGCTCGGCGGCTCACTACCTCTGCTGCTGATGGGCATGCCGACTTCAGTGGCGAGTGCGTTGGCGCTTTGCGTTGCAGTCCAGCTGCTGCTCCAGCACTCCAACGCGGACTATCGGACGGGCCCGCTGAAGTATGTCTTTGCGAACGCCGAAGTCCATCGCTTTCACCATACGAACCGACCTGGCGAAGGCGACGTGAACTTCGGGCTGTTCACAACCCTGTGGGATCTCCTTGTGGGGACGTTCCACTATCGGAAGGACCAAGCACCGAGGCGGTCCGCGGAGCTGGGAATCGGCGGACGCAGTGAATACCCGGTTGCTTATCTTCCGCAGCTCGTCGAGCCGTTCAGAAGGTGGCCCGAGGTGGGGCCGATCTGACCAGGCTTTACTCCGTGCGAAGTTGACCGCACACCGTTACGACAAAGGAGAACTGCCATGTCCCGACATTCCAAGCTGTTCCTCGCCGCCGGTTTGGCGGCTCTCACCCTCACGCACGTGTCGATGGCCAACCCCGCTGGCGGCGACCAGGCGCGCAGCATGCACATGGCGCCGGCGGCATTTGCCAACGCCGGCACGCGGTATCGCACAGCGAAGATCGACGGCGTCGACGTTTTCTACCGTGACGCTGGCCCGGCCGACGCCCCGGTCGTCGTGCTGCTTCATGGGTTCCCGACCTCGTCGAACATGTTCCGGAACCTCATCCCGGCGCTGTCGGACCGCTATCGCGTGATTGCGCCCGACTATCCGGGCTTCGGCCATAGCAGCATGCCGGCCCGCGACAAGTTCAGCTACACCTTTGCCAAGTACGCGGACATCGTCGATGCCCTGCTGAACGACCTCGGAGCCAAGCGCTATGCCCTCTATGTGATGGACTATGGTGCGCCCGTCGGGTATCGCCTTGCCCTGAAGCATCCCGAGCGCGTCACCGCGCTGATCGTGCAGAACGGCAACGCCTACGACGAAGGTTTGCGCGAGTTCTGGGATCCGATCAAGGCGTACTGGGCCACTGGGTCAGCGCAGGATCGCGAGGCACTGCGTGGACTGACCAAGCTCGATGCCACGAAATGGCAGTACACGAACGGTGTCAGCGATGCGTCGCGCATCGACCCGAGTGCGTGGATCCATGACCAAGCGCTGCTCGACCGCCCCGGCAACTCCGAGATCCAACTGGATCTCTTCAAGGACTACGGCACGAACGTCACGCTGTACCCGAAGTTCCAGGCGTTCTTCCGCGACCATTCGCCGCCGACGCTGATCGTCTGGGGCAAGAACGACAAGATCTTCCCTGTGGAGGGTGCGCACCCGTACCTGCGCGACCTGCCAAAGGCCGAGCTGCATCTGTTCGACACGGGGCACTTCGCGCTCGAGGACAAAGGGGATGAGATTGCCCTTCTCATGCGCGACTTCCTCGATCGGAAGATATCGCGCACGTAGGGCGCGTGGAGCTAACGATGGAACTCGAGTGGTTGGCGCACCGAGCGCGCGGAAGAAATCATGTGCGCTCGGCGAGCTTCATGCGGCAGACCTGGCCGCTTGACTCAGCCGTTGCGTGGCGAGCGAGGTTTGAGGGATGAATCCTGAAGCAGTTGTTGAAGCACTCACTATGCTGGAAAGGAAGGGCGTTCGGGTGTGGCTGGATGGAGGGTGGGGCGTGGATGCTCTGCTCTGCGAGCAGACCCGTAGTCACTCGGACCTGGATCTCATTCTGAACGCGGCTGACGTCACCAAGCTAAAGGACGCTCTGCTACCCATTGGCTATCGCCTCAAGGCGGGTGGAGCTGCGACTCATCTCGTTCTTGAGAACGATCTCGGGAATCAGATCGATGTTCACCCGATCGACTTCGACAGCCGAGGCTTCGGGATCTTCAATCTCGGAGACGGTCGGCGCTGGCCGTTTCCTCCTGGTGCGTTCGCCGGGATGGGCCAAGTCATGGGTTGCAGCGTGCGCTGCCTCTCCCCGGATGCGCAGGTCCAGTGTCACGCGCAAGGGTATGTCCCAACGGAAAAGGATCTTCGTGATATGGAACTGCTCCAGCAGAGGTTCGGTGTTGTTCTCCCGGTTACGCTTTGCCGGCAAGGATCGCATCGCGATGCGTTGTGACCACGTCATCAACGCGGCAACAGGCGAGCGCAAGACGCTGACCACGCGAGTCGTCTTCCTCTGTGCATCGACGAACGCGACACTTCGGCTTGGAACGGGAGCCCGCTCGCGTCAGCGCATCGCAAACGAGTTTGCGCGCCTGACTTCGAGGGCTCGTCGCCGTTGCCGCGGGAGCGACGGCTGACAGAATCCCACGTTGCGCAATAGAGGCGCCGACCGTGTGCGATGTCCTTCAGCGTTCTGTCAATTCCGCTGCAGCGGGACCTGCCGCAAGTTCGGCAAAGCGATCCATCATTACGGAGTAGTTGAGCATTTGGTCAATGATCTCTTATCGCTGTTTGTCAAAGACAACCTTTTGGCTGGCAACCTCGAACACCTCGACGCGCACCGCGGAGGAGCAGCGGCCCCGAGTATCCGGCCAATTCGATGCGTCGGTTGCCTCGAGCCCATCCTTTGCGTTCGCAGTCTCCCGGTCTGCTCGCCGGCCCTTTAAGAACGGACTGCGCAAGCCCCGTGACTTGACGCGTAACGTGCTCATCCATGTCACTCAGCAACCGCGTGCATGGTCGCAATGGCTTGCGGATATCGAAGAGCGCGATCTCGTACCACGAGGAGAGCTTTGGTTTGATACCGTCCCCGCACAGCATCAGCGCGCCAGGCTGTACCGCGTCAGAGCCAGTTTGCCGATCTTCTTACCCATCGCCACGCCGACTTCAGTCGAATTGCGATAGTGGACGCCTGCGTAAACGCGCGCGAGCGCGACTTCCTGCATCAGGTCTTCGACGTGTGCCCATGTGCGGACGACGCCCGGCGTGGCGGGACTGACGCAGGACAGCTTCCCCATCGAGTCGCGACCGACAGCCCCTTCGAGTACGGTGCCCACGGTGCCGGCGAGGATACAGTGCCCACACGGATATTCCGGATGCAACGGAGTTTCGATCAGTGGCAGCCAGCCCGCATCCCGGTCTGTGCGCGGATTGTCATCGCGGTCGGCGTTGCGGATCGCCGTGATCGGCCGCCAGAGATTGTACGTGTACTTGGCATCGAGCACTGCAATCAGTGCGTCGTCCATCGCCATTGCGACGACCGCGAGCAGCCGGGCATTCTCGGCGACTGCATTCCGGCGTGAGGGTGTATCGATTGCCGAACGTGCGACAGCGAAATACAGAGCCGGCGTGACTGCCGACCAGAAACGCGCGATCGCAGTCTGCTCGGCAGTGCGCTGCATGCTGACTCTGCCGCCGAGCAGTCTGACTTCGTTGTAGTCTCGTGCCCAGATATCGCTGTCGAGGTGCGGCGGCGGGTCGGGCCGAAGGTTGTCCCCACGCGCCAGGAACCATGGTTTGCGCTTGCTCCAGGCTGTGCCGGCAGGCAACGTCGTCGGCCGTAGGCGCCGGGCGCTGCATGCGGCCGATAGGTATCGGGCACGGAGTCATCGTCGGCGCGCGATGCGAGTACCTGCGCCGCCGCGCGTTCTCCTGCCGAGATTCCGCTGGTCTTGGCGGCACTTTCGGGCAGTGCGTGCAATGCCGTTTGATACGCAGCTTCGATCGTCGATTCCTGCTCCGGGATGAGACTGACAAGTACCCCGCGGGTCGCTGCGGCCACTGCCGCGTCGATAGATGTGTCGGAAGAGCCCGCTTTGATCCCACCGACCGCTTCGAGTACGGCAACTTGGACGATGGCCGCCGTTCGATACATGGCCGGGCTCGATAGCCGCGATGCTGTGATGACCTCGCTTGCCCGGACGTTCCACTCGACTACAGGATCGGCGCGAAGGGTCGTCGCACTTGTCATCGCGAGAACAAGAAACACATATCGCCGCATCAGCCCCTCCCGGTCGCGAAAACCGCAGAGGTTTTCGGCGACCGTTGGTCTCCGCTCATCGTGCGTGAGCTGTGCCATGGCACGAAAACGTTCGGCGATCTGCTGAAGTGCATGCCGCTGATCTCACGAACGATGCTGGTACGACGCCTCAGGGAGCTGGCATCTGCGGGCGTTGTGCGGATCGACCCCAAACAGAAGGGACGTGGACATACCTACCGGCTGACCGCAGCCGGCGAAGATTTTCGGCCCCTGATCGTGCTGATGAGCGAATGGGGTCAGCGTTGGGGACAAGAATCGATCGGCCCCGACGATCTCGACCCGCAACTGCTCATGTGGGCGCTGCGCGGGCAGGTCGATCCCGCGGACATACCAGAGCAGGGATTCGTCATTCGCTTCGAGTTCAGAGGACTGCCGAAAGTCCATCGGAAACTGCGCTATTAGTGGTTGTTGCTGCGGCCGGAAGACATCGAGATCTGCGTCAAGGACTACGGAGTGAGGGTCGACCTGGTGGTGGATGCCGACCTCGGCGCCTTCACGAGAGTCTGGTTGGGTTACTGCGGACTCCTTGACGCCAACAGAAATGGCCAAATCGCCTTGCGTGGCTCGCGTCAGTCAGTCGCCGCGGCACGCCGTATGCTGCGATTGGCCAACGAGCCGGTACTCAGGCGGTTCCTGCAGTGACCTCATCCGTAGGACGCAACGGGTCAGCGCAAAACAACCCAATGAAGATCTGGTCAGGCGCTCGGCTGTATTTGTTGTAACACGTGCGAACTCTTCGAAACGTTCCAGCCAAATCTGCAGCGCGTCTCAGTTCAGAAGAATAATCGCTGCAGCAGGTGTTTGCGCATTGACTGTCTGCACATACGCGCAAAGCATGACGGCCCGATAGCGAACAGATACATCGAGCGGGAGTCCATCATGACGATTTCGTCTCGGCTGAGTGCCTGCGTAAGCGCCGCGCTGTTGGTCGCATCCGCGCACGCAGCGACACGAGCGCTTCCCGGCGCCATCTTTACTACCGATCAGAGCGGCAATGCCGTGAATAGCAACGCGCACTATCTCAGCAAGTGCGGCGCGAACGGCGTGTATCTGGATGGCGGGCCCGGCCCGAACTCCCCGCCGAACGCGGCCAGCCTCGCTGATGGTGACTATTACTTCCAGGTCACCGATGCTTCCGGCAGAACACTATTGAGCACCGACCCCGTCAGTAACCGGTGCATCAGCGTGGCGAATGGTGTGATCACCGGCAATTGTCCGACTGGTACGCACGCCACGTACGTCGAAGCAGATCACGGCAGCATCGGAGCACGCACCGTGGAGCTGTGCGCCGCACCCGATGCACCGTTTCTCGACACACCCAACAGCAGCGGTGTGTACAAGGTGTGGGTCACGCCCGCGGGCGACGGCACGCTCAGGGGCGGCGGGTTCTTCGGCGATCCCAACCGCGTGGCCAACGACTGCAGCGCTGTCCCAGGCTGCTTCCACGGCTTCATCGCATCGCGTTCGAAGACGGACACCTTCAAGACGGCTCAGGGCAGCAGCAGCACGTTCTGCATCAGGGTCGGCAAGCAACTCGTGCAAGTG
>Ga0075419_10002226_pt1 | contig 12552 bp, 15 predicted proteins | sample SoiMetdeltSBSDD3_FD_76900 | JGI IMG/M metagenome (GOLD analysis project Ga0075419, IMG submission 76900) | Bulk soil microbial communities from a Populus tree surrounding site in Tennessee, USA - Soil MetaG P. deltoides SBSDD3 | ecosystem: Environmental > Terrestrial > Soil > Tree plantation... | reverse complement strand
GTTGGTTGTCGATGACGGTCAGGCGGGCCTTGTTGAGCAGTTCCAGGCCCATGTAGCGGCGTCCTTCGGTCCATTCGTCGGTCTGCTCGGCGAGGACGGCGCCGACGAGGCGGATGATGGCGGCTCGGTTGGGGAAGATGCCGACGACGTCGGTACGGCGGCGGATCTCCTTGTTCAGGCGCTCTTGTGGGTTGTTCGACCAGATCTGACGCCAGATCTCGTGTGGGAACACCGAAAACGCCAGCAGATCCTCCTTCGCTTCGTCCAGATGTGCTGCCGCATCAGCAAAACGCGCCTCGATCGCCTCGATGACACGACCATACTGGCCGCGCACCGAGGCGACGTCGGGTTGATCAAAGATGGTCCGCACCATGGTGGCCACCCACGGCTGCGCCGACTTGGGCACCTTGGTCAGCAGGTTGCGCAGGTAGTGCTCTTTATGCCGACGTCGGCATAAGGTGCATTATGCCGAACTTCGGATTATGCCGATGTTGATGGTGGATCGCTTGCGGGGCGGGGGTTTCGCTCTGCCGAGGTCGGCATAATCAGAGCGCTTCGAGCCAGGCGATGAGGCTGTCCGGTGGCTTGTATCGGCCTGCTCGCCCGTTGGGTTGTTGGGTTCGAGCGAGTGCCTTCTCCTTCAGGTTCATGTCTGCGTGTAGGTAGATCTGGGTGGTCTCGACGCTGACGTGCCCGAGCCAGAGAGCGATGACGCTGGTGTCGACGCCGGCGTGGAGCAGTCGCATAGCGGTGGTATGCCGCAGCACGTGCGCGGTGATCGTTTTGCCATGCAGTGATGGGCAGTTCTTGGCTGCTGTGGCGGTGTAGTGGGCGAGGCGGTGCTCGATCGCATCGCGGCTGAGCCGCTGGCCCCGGCGGGTCGAGAACAGCGGGCCGGTGGGATTGCCGGGCTGCTCCGCGAGCCAGCTGCGCAGGACGGTGGTGGTGGCCGTGGTGAGCGGTGTGATCCGGTCCTTGCGTCCTTTGCCGTGACAGGCGACGTGCGCGCCGGCGCCCAGGTGCAGGTCGGCGCGGGTGAGCCCAGTCAGTTCGGATATCCGCAGTCCGGTCTGCACGGCCAGTAGTAGTAGGGCGTGGTCGCGCCGCCCGGTCCAAGTGTTCGGGTCGCAGGCGGCGAGCAGGGCGTCGACTTCGGGCTCGGTGAGGTAGGTGACCACTGCCCGGTCGAAGCGTTTGGGTGGGATGGCCAGCACCCTGGCGATCGTTTCTGCGTGTTCGGGGTGGGACAGTGCGGCGTAGCCGAACAGCGAGTGGATCGCGGCCAGGCGCGCGTTGCGGGTGCGCACGGTGTTGCCGCGCTGTTGTTCGAGGTGGTCGAGGAAGGCCGCAACCAGTGGCGCGTCGAGGTCGGCGATGTCCAGCCGCGACGGCGCCGTCCCGGTGCGCTGGCTGGCGAAGCCGAGCAGCAGCCGCAGTGTGTCGCGGTAGGCGGCGATGGTGTTGTTGCTGACGTGTCGTTGCCGGATCAGCCGGTCGGTGAAGAACGCCTGCAGGGTTGGGGCGAGGGCACTCATCGCAGCGACACCAGGTGCTGCTCGAGCCGCGTGCCGGCGAAGGCCATCAGCTCCGGCGAGGCCGATAGATACCAGTAGGTGCCGGCGGGGTGCACGTGCCCCAGCCAGGTGGACAGCAGGGTCAACCGGGCCTGGCCGTCCTGGCCGCTGGCGTAGGCGTCGAGCATCGCGTGAACGGCAAAGGAGTGGCGCAGATCGTGGATGCGCGGCCGGCACGACGCCGACCGGGGTGTCAGCCCGGCCAGCCGCACCAGCCGATGGAACGCGTGATGGACGTTGCAGTAGAGCAGCCGGGTGCCGGCAAGCGAAACGAACAACGCCGACGTGCCGGTCTTGGGTGCCAGCCGGTCACGTAGCCGCTGATAGCGGCGCAGCGCATCGACGGTGGAAGGATGCAGGGTGAGCTGGCGAGTCTTGCCGAACTTCCCGAACCGCACCGTGAGTAGCCCAGCGGCGAGGTCGATATCGCCGCGGTCGAGCGCGATTGCTTCCCCGACGCGGATGCCGGTGACGGCGAGCAGGCCGATCAGGGTGGCGAACGTGGCGCGCCGCAGCGGGGTGGACAGCGTGTCGGCGGCCGCGATCAGCGCCGCGATCTCGGCATCGGAATACACGTACGGGCTGGCCCGCCGCGGCCGCTGCGGTAACAGATCGCGCGGGGGAACCTCGTGCGCCGCGTCCAGCGCGTGCAGGTAGGTCGCAAACCCACGCACTGCCGAGAGCCGGTAGGCCCACCAGTTCGAGCTGCCGTGGACGGGAAGCCGGGCCCAGTCCAGCGAACTCGCCACCGTGATCACCATTTCGCCGCGGCTGTCGAGGCGGTCGAGGAACTGGTCGAGCAGCTTCTCCGGGCGGGCCATCCGGTAGCCCAGCGCGCGGCGCAGCGCGAGATAGTCGGCCAACTGTCCGCGCAGCGGCCCGGTCATGACACACCGCCGACGGTCCCGACCGGCCAGGGGCGGGCCAGCACGGCCAGCGCCTTGTGGTCGACCTTCGCGTAGATCGCCGTGGACAGCATCGACCGATGTCGAAGCACCTGCCCGACTTCGGGCAGTGGGCTACCGGCGCGCAGCATCGCGGTGGCAGCGGTGTGCCGCAGCCGGTGGGCGTGCATCTTGCCCAGCCCTGCTCGCTGCGCGGCGTCGAAGACAACCATCGTCACCCCGCCGACGGTCAGCGCCCGGTGCGGGGCGTGCACCCGGACGAACACGCTGCGGCCCTGGGCAGTGCCCGGCCGGCCGCGGCGCAGATACGCCGCGATCGCCGCGCCCACATCGGCCGGCAGCGGCAGCCGCTCGGCCCGGTTGCCCTTGCCGCGGATCGTCATCTCGCCGCGGCGCCAGTCAATGTCGTCCAGCCCGAGGCGGGCGACCTCCCCGGCGCGCAGCCCCAGCCGAGCCAGCACCAGCAAGACCGCATAGTCTCGCCGGCCGGTGCCGGTGCGCCGATCACAACTGGCGAGCAGTCGGCGCAGCTCGTCCGGCTCGAGGCCCTTCGGCAGACTCGACAGCCGCCAGCCGGCCACCGACGGCACCGCACTCGCCAACGAGGTTGGCACCTGCCCGGTCAGGTGCAGCCAGCGCAGCAGGGACCGCAGCGCGCAGACGATCAGCTTCGCCGACCCAACCGCCCGACCCGGGCAGGCCGACAACACAAACCCGATGACATCAGCCGCCGTGATCCCGACCAGGTCGAGCATGTCACCGCGGGCGCGGAGGGCGACGAACGGGCGGACGAAGTCCACGTACCCGCGCGCAGTACCCGCGGTCAGGCCACGTTCGCCGATCAGGTAGTCGTGGTAGCGGCCAAGCAACGCCTCCACCAGGCTCGGCGAAACCTCCTCCTCCACCGGGAGCACGCCCAGCGGTGCAAGGAACTCCAGCAGCGGCTGCAGCGCCTTCCACGATCGGTACTCGACATACCCCGTCGCGCGGCGCTGCGCCAGGTACCGCTCGATCACCGGCACGGTCAAGCCACCCAGCTCGACGCCCTCGGCGCCCATCCACCGGTCCAGATGCGCCAGAAAGCACACGTGCTGCTCGGCCGAGTTCCGCGTATAGCCACGCCGCAGCAGTTCCTCCGCGAACGCGACGATGTGCGGCTCCAGCGGCCCCCGAACGAACGACCGCAACACCTTAACCATGACCTCTCCTCTCACCCATCGGTGAGGAGAGCGTCGATCAACTCAACGGATTATGCCGACCTCGGCAGAGCGAAACCCCCGCCCCGCAAGCGATCCACCATCAACATCGGCATAATCCGAAGTTCGGCATAATGCTCTTTATGCCGACGTCGGCATAAGGTGCACAAGATCAGAAATGTTCGGGACCGGCTGCCGGAGAAGCTGCGTTCGTTGGTGCAGGCCCGCATGCGGCAGGCCTACCACGCCGACTCGGCGCTGGCCGCCGAGGCCAAGCTGACCGCTCTGGCGAGGGAGTTGGACAAGACCCACCCCGGCGCCGCCGCGTCGCTGCGTGAAGGTCTACAAGAGACACTCACCGTACTGCGGCTCGGTGTCCCACCGACCCTTTCCCGCACACTGCGGTCGACGAACCCGATCGAGTCGATGATCTCCATCTGCCGCACCCACGCGACCAACGTCAAACGCTGGCGCTATTCCTCCTGCTCCGGGCCCGGTTGGTCCGACGCTTCCGACACTCCGCGAGCGCCTGGTCTACTGCTGCGGACAGAACCGGCCGGAAACATGGCACACTTCTGGTACGGGAGGAGGAGCGAGGAGGCTCCTGCCAGGAGGCGATCCTGGTGAGCCGCTTCGGTGCCGCAGACAACCCGCCTCACCCCCGAGGCGGTACAGAAAGAACTGAAGCGAGCCCTGCGAAAGGGCGCGCAAGCCTCCCGGCTTGTTCGTTTCAGCCAGAGCCTGGTTGACCTGCTGGTCCCGGCACATCTGGGCGGCCCAGAGATCGCTATTCATGATCGGGCTATAGCCGCCGAACAGCTCATTCGTGAAGGCATTTCAGCTATCGGCGGAGCAAGTGGCGAAGCGTTGACGAACATCCTGTGTCTGAAGCCAGGGACGCTCGATCTCACCCTTGAACAGCGGCGACAGGCGGCCGGCGCGCTGCTGGGCATGGAAGGCGAGACCTTCCGTAGAGATCGACATGAGGGGCTGTTGATCTGGGATCTGGCCATGAGCGTATACGGTGCATTCCGGACTTCCACGAAGATGCGCGAGCCGGACGACCCGACGACCTGATGCGGACTTCTACAAACGCATCCGACAGACGATAATGGGAGGCGATCGGGAGGCCTGAGGAGTGGGCAGCCCCGCTAGGGTAGGTGAGGCATGGCCAGCGTTCCTACAGAAAGCAATGAGAATCCCGCTTGTATCAAAACCATTCAAGTCTTCCGCATGCAGACCTCTTGCAAACCCACGGTAGGCGCCGGGCAGCGGGCTACATTTCCTCACGCCTTGCATTTTGCCCAGGCCAAGAACAGAGGAATTCAAGTTGCTGGCGGCTGTCCCATGGTCGCTTCTGCCAGTTTCAACCAAGTGAACAGCATCCGGGTTCCTTCATTGTTTGGTCTCGGAGCTTAGCAATGACCATGGCGTATTCGGCCGTAGATGCCGCCGTGCTGGCCGCCGATTGGGAAGAAAGCGCAACGGCCCTGCTGTGGGCGATAGCCGGCGTTCTCCTAGGTGGGATGTTTACCTATGTTGCGACTAGGACTCAACAACGATATGCTCGCCACCAGGCGGACCGCGACCGCCTCTTACGGCTGAGGACTGACGTCTTTCGAAGGCTTTGGGGACTGACGAAGCCATTGCAAAGAAATCTCGACATCGAAGAGATCCAGCGCCTCCCTATCGACGATCTAGTAGATCGCCTTAACGACTGGTACTTCGATGACGGTGGAATGTACATGACCGAGGCGTGCCGACGCACGTATTTCGCACTTTTGGAGGAGCTATTTAGGGCAAAGGGTACGGGACCTCACAGATCAGCAGGTTATGAGTCGCTATATGCCGCTGCTTCCAAGCTCCGAGCTACGATTGCATACGAGATAGATGCCCGCGCCACGGTTAATCCGAGCATAATCTAATGAACCATGCAGACGTACCCAAGGGACCCAACGAGTTAGACGCTCAGTACCTCGCGACGCTCGATGGACGCGCTATTAGGTACCTTTTCGATGTCGCAGGACGCACCATGCAGCTTAACTGTAGTGTTCGAGGCCGAATTAAGAAGCTGAGGCATCTCAAGAATGTCGCATTTGCTGAGCTGGACACGACCGAGGACCTCCAGTTGGTATTCGACAGGGATCGGTTTAACGAGACAACTTTTCAGCAGGTTAAGGCGCTGAAGCTAGATGCGCGGATTCAAGCAAACGTGTCGACGGAGTACGACGACAAACGACAACCACCGATTCGCTTAATCGTTCACGGATTCGATCCCATTCCTGCTAATCCCATAGCTGCAAGGCGCTCCCAGATTAGTCATGAGCAAGCGCAAAGCAAGATTGACTTGGCCTCCGTAACGCGGTCGGTGGCAACTCGGTTGCTGGAAACCGGCTGGACGGAAGTAGCGCCCCTGACCATCTCTACGAATCTTTCACAGACTGTAGCGCCATTGCAGGTCCTCTTCCCGGGGCTCGGCGCTGAAACGGCTTTGGTTGTGAACCCAGTGGCTCAGCTTGTTGAAGTGGCGCAGCTGACCGGGACGCCGTCCGTCTTTTCGATATCGCGAATATACAGCCGCTCAATCAGAGATGGATTTACGAGCCCAGAATCGATAGCCATTGTGACTATCTCGCTGAGGAAGGCTGAAGAAAGAGAAATCAGCCTAGCACTGGCCGAGGAGCTTGTACGGTACGGCTTCCAGCCCGTTAGAAGCCGGCTATCGTCCCGAGAGCGCGACTGGTTGACTGAGCAATGGGAGCGACAGAAGTCGAATGTTGTCGGGGCGCTTCGCGAGGTTTCTAGCCCCGTCCATCAGCTAGCCAAAGAGGACAAATGTATCGTCTTTCGTTCAGTGTGGCCCCATCCAATCGCGCTAGTTGAGGGACATGTACAGGAGCTGACTGACGGCACCCTTCACTGCATGACCCTTCATTGTGAACGAATCCTGCACCTCGTCAGCAGCGTACACTACCGCCGGTTGCAGGAAGACCCAGTAATAGGCCTAGTGTAAGATCAGGTTCTGTGCTTCAAAGTAGCTTAACCATTCTTCCGCGGCATCAATCGCATTAGGATGGAGGGCCCCATCTTTACAACCTGCCTCTGAGTTAGTAGGAGCTCAAGAACTCCGACTACGTCGTCGACAATCAGAAGATCGCTCGGCTCGCCCTTTATCCAATCCTCGGGCGATGTGGCCACGTCTCCCGGACAAATCGCCCACGCCTTAATTCCATAACTATCATTTTCTACCTGAATCAACTCGGTAAGCACTCGAAGCGCGTGCTTGCTGACGCAGTACGCGCCCATCCCCGGATAAATCATGGCACCGGCCTCGCTAGAAACGTTAATAATCCAGCCTCGACGCCGTTCGCGCATCCCGGGCAGAAGAGCAGAGCAGAGAACTACAGCAGCTCTAAGGTTAGTCTGCATCACTGAATCCCAGACTTCGAGATCTGTGTCGTGTATGGGATGCATTTTGACCAGGCCGGCGTTATTTACGAGGACATCAACGTGGCCAACAGCACCTCGGGCCCTTTCTAAGACCATTCTCAGTTGCGTCTCATCCCGGACGTCGGCAGAAATCGGAATGGCGACATGACCCATGTTTGCAATCTCGGCGGCGGTCCGTAGAAGCGCCTCTTCTCGACGTGCTACGAGTACGACCTTCAAGCCCAAACGAGCTAGCATTATCGCAATGCCCCGGCCGATTCCCGCCGATGCGCCAGTAACAAGGGCGGCCGCGTCCTTAAGATGATCAGCTGCGGCAGACCACGGTGTGGGACCGGAGTAGCTCACAACTGTCCATGATACCAGGTGGCCCCCAGTTCAGCGCCGTTCCACGTGACGGCACCGGCGCGAGTAAGGTGACAGAGGACCCGCGTCGCACGTCGAGTTCTTCAATGTTGACATGATGACAGAGGAGGTAGACGTTGGACAGGTCAGGAATGGCTCATCTGACTCGCGTAGAGCAATCTTGGGGCTCGGCACCGCTGGGGTGTCGAGTTGCGCTGCGGCGCGGCGACGTCTACGACCGCGAGACAGGTCTCTTCCACAGCCCCGCTGAGTATGTGTACGAGGAAGTGGGGACGCACTCGTTCGAAGTGTCCGACGATAGCATTGCTTCAGGAATAGTCCGACTCGTACATCCGGGCTTGAGCGATGACGACATGCCGAGTCAAGCCCCTGAGATTGCTCTTGACCGTAAGCGCCTTACGATTTCTGAGGACGTGATTCGGCAAATGCTCAGAACGTGCGAGGCACGTCTTGTCTTCGGTGGCACGGTTGACGACATCTTAGCTGTATACAGAGATGACCGGGCGGAGCAGATCCGCGCGCTTCTCAGCCACCCGTTAGTTGGGAACCGCAAAAATAGAGACTCGCTGAGCCATGATCTCGTAGCGCACGTTGTATGGGATTGCTTACGGCAGAGGCTACCGTTCCAGCTAGTACTACCCGCTTTCCCGTTTAAAGACCAGAACCCCTTTCGAAATCCATCTAGCCCAAGCCACTGGGACATCGGTGAGGCATCGCTACTTATCAGGTTGCATTGTATAGCTCTAGGCCTGAACCAGCTTCATCCCTTTGACGGTGAGTGGGTCGTGGTCTCAGATGGGCGGTCCTATGCACCTATCTTCGGCATCCGCGACTCTGAGGCTGTTGAATACCTGGCTGGAGTCAGGGAACTGAGAAATTCATTGAATCTTCAGAATACAGTCCACTTTCTGGATCTCCGATCAATAATGGAGAAGGTAGACCGCTGTTTCAATGCAAAGGTCGGAGGGGCGACGATTAGCGGATTGAGAGCGATCATTAGCCTGGTGGAAGATCGCCTTGAGGCAATCAGCCGATCGAATAATGATGTTGCGACCGCGCTTAATGCGCTGGCCATGTCGATGGTGTGGAATCTTAATACAAGAGACTACTTAAATCGAAGAGGGCACCGCGAACTCTGGAGGGCAATGAACAGCAAGTGCCGACGCCTGGAGCCAACTGCAGCCGACTTGAGACGGGAATTGCTGGCGGCGGGGTGGCGAGCCGGCCTTCGATATGCGTCATTGACGCTGACACTGGCTACCGCCCAGTTTTGGAGTGTGACGTTCCCGCACAGCCTTCGTGCGACTGTCCACGCCAAGGAGGGCCAAGCCGTAATTCCTAAGCTAGGTAGAGGCGACCCTTGGAATGCGGTAGGCGTATTTGAGGATGCCCGTCTGGGGCCGGACTCAATACGTACGCTGCCTCTATGGAAGCTTCGCAGGTCGGACTACCAAGCAGTCTACCTAACTGACTCTCCTGATCCGATTGGCTTCGTAAGAAGGAAACTCGTTGGCCAACTTGTAGTCAAGTAGTACAATCATACTTTAGGAGGCAATCGTGAAGGCGGCAGCAATTACAGGAATTGGGGGACCTGACGTCGTGTCAGTCGTCGATGTCGATGACCCAATCGCGCGTCCGGGCGAGCTGGTTGTTCAAGTTGAAGCCACGTCATATAATCACATCGACGCGCTCCTGCGCACGGAGGATTTCGGAAATCCCTTTCCCTTAGTTCCCGGCAGCGATGTCGTAGGCCGGGTTGTCGGTGGCGAGGACGACGCAACTAAGGGTAAAGTCATGGTTAATCCCGGCATTCCATGTGGCGCGTGTGATATGTGCTCTCGTCAGTCGACGTGTCGCTATGTCCGTATTCTAGGAGTGCATCGAAGTGGCGGGTACGGCGAATTCGTGTCTGTACCGGCCGCGCAGTGTTTTCGCCTCCCTGACTCCGTCGACGTTGATAAGGCCGCAGCGTTTCCACTGGTCTTCTTAACTGCCTGGCGAATGCTTCGAACTAGGGCGCGTCTTGCACCAGGGGAATCCGTTTTAATATGGGGAGCTAGCGGTGGCCTGGGTAGTGCCGCAGCGGCCATCACCCGACTACTTGGCGGACGGACGATAGCGGTGGTGCGTCACAGCGAACATGTCGAAGCGCTGCAACGATACGCAGCGGACTTCGTGATCGACAGCTCCACTACCGACGTCCTAGCGGCCGTGATGGAACTAACGGACGGTGCTGGCGTAGATGTTGTCTTCGAAGGGCCAGGCAACCCGACATTCGCTACGTCGATCCAGGCGGTTAGCCAAGGTGGTCGTATCGTTACAGCGGCCGCCAGTGGTGGTAAACAGGTCGAAATGAACGTAGAGGATTTGTACTATAGGCAAATCTCTGTGCTAGGGAGCCGTATGGGGTATCGGCACGAGTTTGTGGAGATTCTCAACCACTTCCTGGCAGGTCGTATCGCCCCCCTCGTCTCTACGGTTCTGCCACTTTCCCAAGCTAGGTCTGCGCACCAGATGGCCGCTAACGGGAATAGGTGCGGAAAGATGGTGCTTCGCAATGACCTTTGAGCGCGGTTACGCCCATCGTAGGTTGTACTCCATGATCGCGGAGTGGTACGTCAGCACCTTCTACTCGGACATGTCCGACTCAGACTGGCTCACACGGTTCGCTCGGACCATGCCCAGAGGTTCGCTAATTGCTGATGTTGGCTGTGGTCCTGGGCAATTCGCCCGCTTCTTTCGGCGCATGGGCTTTCGCGTCGTCAGCATAGACTTGTCAGAAAAGATGTTGGAAGTAGGTAAGCAACTAGATAGCGACCTGGTTCCCGTCGCCGGAGACATTAGATTTCTTCCGTTAAAGTCTGCGTCTATTGACGGGTTGCTGGCCGCTTATACCTTAGAACATGTCTATCGTGTCGAAGTTGATATTGTCCTCGCCGGCATTCGTCGCGTGCTGACATCAGCTGGCTCCGTAGGCTTTATGGTCAAATGCGGCGAAGGCTCCTACGAATTTGGGTCCGCTCTCGCTCCTGGCGAGAGTGGCTTCGTCCAGCTTTGGGACCTTGATGATTTCTCAAAGAAGTTGGAATTAGCAGGTTTCGAGACCCTCTTTGTAGATACGAAGGCTCCCGTTTCTCCCCACGAATTCAACCATGAACGTGGCTTTGTCCTCGCGCGTAGGTACTCTAATGCCTAGTAAATATACGTTTAGGCGAGAAGCGCGACCACTAGGCAAGGCGCCAAGGGAGTTGCTTTCTCCGATTGACCTCGTCATGTTAGACGTGGATGGTTGTCTGACTGATGGTGGACGGTTCATGAGTGGCGACGGTGTGACCTTTTATAGATACTCGGTACTAGACGGTCTGGGAGTTTGGCTTATGGGGCGCGCTGGGCTGAGGGTGGTTATTGTAAGTGCTGGCGACAACCCGTCGGTCCCGGAACGCGCGAAGCAATGGGAAGTGTTCGGGTTTGAAACGGGAGTGACGAACAAGGAGGCCTACCTTTTAGATTTAATGTCGCGATGTAGCACTTCTCCGTCGAGGACTTGTGCTATGGGCGACGACCTTTGGGACGTCGCAGCTCTACGAATCGCAGGTGTATCTGTGTGCCCTGCTAATGCGCACGCGAGTGTCATGCAGACCGCAAGATTCTACACGCGCTCGCTGGGCGGCAATGGAGCCGTGCGTGAGCTGGCGGATCGGTTGCTGGAGGCCAAGGGAATTACACAAGGGCGTCAAATCGAGCTCCTGGCTTAGTTTCTTCCCCCATCAGACAGGCAGACCGGTTTGATTTCGTATCTGTCTCAGCTCTCAGGTCCTCATGGTAGATTCTACCAGCCTGGGGAGTCGAGGATTCGGACCCACGTTCCGGCGCCGTTTAACCGGCCGATGGACATTCGAATGGTGGCATCATTTCTACCAAAGTGGCGCCTCGCAGGCACGATTACTCCGACCCAACCGCGCCGTTCCGCTCCTTGAATTATCTTCTCCAGTCCTGGCCTCCAGGATGCAACAGCGCTCACACCTTCATCTCTTACCACTTCCACCAGGTTGTACCCGCGCTCAGCGCAGTACGCCCGTATCTGCGCTTCCCATTCGTCGAGCTGTGGATCACCCCGCCGCGCTGAGCGAATGTACCCCACGACCGGACTGCCCTTAAAACTGCTGGCCTGTTCATCTTGTTGCCGTTGCACCTCAGCCCCGGTCGGACTATTTCGTAGTCGCTTTGGCTGTTGTTGCTGTCCGCCATTCCGGACGACCATCACACCCAGCCAGCAGCAGGCTAGAGCCGGCCTATCCTCGAACCCACCCCTCCAGCCAGGAAGCTATTCGGAACAGCAGATGCCTATCCCGTCCCGCCTTCGCAGGGCCGAGTCCCGCTCGCCGCTTGACGTGGAACCCCAGCTCGGCATCGGTTGCAGTACCGAGCACCGCCCGGAGCGCGCTGCGATACTCGGCACTTGGCCGTCGCCGCTTGCCGCTCTCCCACCGGCTGATCTCATGCCGACTCAGCGCCACGTCTCGTCCGGTGGTGTGCTGGACGTACGCCGTAACGGCATCGGCCAGCTCGCGTTGGGACATCGGTCTCGTGCGGTTACTTGGTGACGGTGTGCGTAACCGCGCCTGCCGAAGGAGATCGTTGCGCTCCTGTTTCGGGTGCGGCCTCACGAACGCGGCTTCCGGTCAAGCTCGGCCAACTCCGGGTAGTGTGCCGCCGGTATCGTCAGCTCGTCGGCAGCAAGCAGCCACTCTCGGGCAGCACGCCAGTCAGGGCATTGCTGCATGTAGCACAGTCCGCAGACCTGCGTCACCAGTTCGTCGGCGTGGGCGATCAGCAGCTCCCGGTGGTAGCGGATTATCGGCGTCGAGACTTCCGACCAGTCGCCAGCCAAGACGCCCATCACCGCGCCAACCTCCGCCGAGCGCAGTCCGTGCAGCGCAATGCGGCTCCACACGCCGGACACCAGCGCAGTGAGCGCCGGAACGTCACGAACCCAGCTACGAAGCCGATGAGCGACCGCAACACCGTCAGGCCGATCATCACCAGCGACATGAACCGCAACCC
>Ga0075419_10002225_pt1 | contig 12554 bp, 10 predicted proteins | sample SoiMetdeltSBSDD3_FD_76900 | JGI IMG/M metagenome (GOLD analysis project Ga0075419, IMG submission 76900) | Bulk soil microbial communities from a Populus tree surrounding site in Tennessee, USA - Soil MetaG P. deltoides SBSDD3 | ecosystem: Environmental > Terrestrial > Soil > Tree plantation... | reverse complement strand
GTGTCCGGGTTGACCCGGCGGTTCGGCGAGACCCTCGCCCTCGACGATGTCAGGTTCGAGGTCGCGCCCGGCCGGCTGACCGGCTTCGTCGGCGCGAACGGCGCCGGCAAGACCACGACGATGCGCATCATCCTCGGCGTCCTCGCGCCGCACGCCGGCGAGGTCCGGTGGAACGGCACGCCGCTGACCCGCGAGACCAGGCGTTCGTTCGGGTACATGCCGGAAGAGCGCGGCCTCTACCCGAAGATGAAGATCCGCGACCAGCTGGTGTTCTTCGGCAAGCTGCACGGTCTCGACCCGGATGCAGCCGCCGAGCGGGTGGACAAGCTGCTGGACCGGCTCGGCCTGGCCGAGCGCGCCGGCGACATGCTCGAGACGCTGTCGCTCGGCAACCAGCAGCGGGTGCAGATCGCCGCCGCGCTGGTGCACGAGCCGGTCGCGCTGGTGCTGGACGAACCATTCAGCGGGCTGGATCCGTTCGCGGTCGACGCGATGGCCGACCTGCTCCGCGAGGAGGTCGGGTCGCACGTGCCGGTGCTGTTCTCCAGTCACCAGCTGGAGCTGGTCGAGCGGCTGTGCGACGACCTGGTCGTGCTGTCGCACGGAAAGGTGGTCGCCGCGGGGGCGGTGGACGAGCTGCGCGGTAACGGCCGCCGTACGACCGTCTACCGGGTGGTGCTGGACAGCGACGCGGGCTGGCTGCGGGACGTACCGGGTCTGACCGTGAAGGACGTCGACGGTTGCTCCGCGCAGGTCGACGTCGGCGAGCCCGGGCGGGAGCAGGAGCTGCTGCGGGCCGCGCTGGTGCGTGGCCCGGTCCGTGAGATGACACCGGTGCGGCCCGCGCTCAGCGATGTCTTCCGGGAGGCGACCAGCCGATGAGCGACACGCAGACGGAGCCCACACCAGCCGTGACACCAGCCGTGACACCAGCCGTGACACCAGCCGTGACACCAGCATGGTGGCTCGTGGCCGAACGCGAGATCACCACGAAGGTGCGGGACAAGACGTTCATCGGGTCGACGGTATTCCTGCTGCTCATCGTGCTCGCCTCGATCGTGATCCCGGCGCTGATCTCCGGCTCCGACGGCCCGGACAAGGTCGCTGTGGTCGACCCGCTCGGTACGGCGGTGGTGAAGCGCGCGGACCAGGTGGCCGGTGGTGGCGCGTACGAGGCCCGCCAGCTCGCCGGGGTACCGGAGGCGGAGCGGCTGGTGTCCGACGGTGACGTCGACGCGGCGCTGGTGCCCGGCGACGGCGGGTACACCGTGGTCGGCGGCTCCGAGGTGGACTCCGACTTGCTGGCGAGCCTGCGCGAAGCACTGCTCGCGCAGCAGACCGAGCGGAACGCGGCCGGTGCCGGGCTGACCCCGGACGAGCTGCGCGCCGGAAGCGGGCTGACCGAGCGGCTGCTCGACCCTGGTCCGATCCCGCCACTGGTGGCCGAGCTCGCGAGCATCGGGCTGGCGATCGTGTTCTACATGACCGCGCTCGGGTTCGGGATGATGATCGCGCAGAGCGTGGTGCAGGAGAAGGAGAGCCGCGTGGTCGAGATCCTTGCCGCGGCGGTCCCGATCAGGGCGCTGCTGTGGGGCAAGGTGCTGGGCAACTCGATCATGGCACTCGCGCAGATCACCATGATCGCGATCGCGGCCATCATCGGCCTGACCGCGATCGACCGCGACGATCTGCTCAGCGTGATCGCGCCGGTCAGCGGCTGGTTCGTGGTGTACTTCGTGCTCGGGTTCGTCGCGCTGGCCAGCCTGTGGGCGGTCGCCGGCTCGATCGCCACCCGGCAGGAGGACCTGCAGTCCACCACTCTGCCCGGGCAGATGATCCTGCTGTTGCCGTTCTTCTTCTCGGTCTTCGCCGGTGACAGCGCGAAGACGGTAGCGTCCTTCGTGCCGATCGCCTCGTCGATGGCGATGCCGGGCCGGATGCTGACCGAGGACGTGCCGCTGTGGCAGCCGTTGGTCTCGATCGCGATCCTGATCGCGGCGACCGTCGGGCTCGTCGCCGGCGGCGCCCGGCTGTACGAGCGGACCCTGCTGCAGACCGGCCGGCGGATGGGTTACCGCGAGGCGATAGCGCAGAAGGCAGAGTAGTTCATCGGTGATGGCGGCGCGGCGTTACGGTGCGGCAGCACTCTGTAATGGAACCGCAATGCTCTGGCCGTGCTTGCCGTGGGATGGGTCGACTACGGTTTCGGCGCATGAACGTCGAGCTGCGCCACCTGCGGGTGGTGGTCCTGGTGGCGGAGTCCGGCAGTGTCGGGCGCGCCGCGCGGTCCCTGAAAGTGAGCCAGCCGAGCCTTACCGCCCAGCTGAAACGCATCGAGGCGGCGTTCGGCGGGCAGTTGTTCGAGCGCTCGCACACCGGCGTCACTCCGACGCCGCTGGGCCGGTACGCGGTCGAGCGGGCGCTAGCCATCCTGGTCGACGTCGACCACCTCGCGGCAACCGTGAGCGCGATGACCGCTGTCGAGCCGAGCAGCGTCCGGCTCGGCGGCTTCCCGACCGCGCCGGTCTCCGGAATCGCGAACCGGTTGCGTGCGCACCACGACATCGAGCGGGTCAGCATCGAGGTCGAGTGGTCCAGCTCGGTGCTGCTCCAGCAGCTCGTCAGCGGCCGGCTGGACTTCGCGATCCTGCGGGAGTACCCGGGATTCGAGCTGCGGACGCCGCCCGGTGTGCACGGCCGCACGATCGTCGAGCGTGAGTCGGCGTACGTCGCGATGTCGACCGGCCACCGGCTGGCGAAGTCCACCGCGCCCGGAGCCGAGGTCAAGCTGGCCGACCTCTGCACCGAGGAGTGGATCGGCGAGCCACCGGACGACTCGGGCTTCCACGTACTGTTCCGGGCGGCCTGCGAGGACGCCGGGTTCCAGCCGAAGGTGGAGCACCACTCGGTCGACACCTCGGTGCAGATGGGCTTCGTCACCAGCGGGCAGGGTGTCGCGCTGACCGCGCCCACGTCGTACCGGGTGCTGTCCGGCTCGGTCACCACCCGGCCGCTGGCCGGCGAGCCGATCCACCGCCGGCTGCTGCTCGCCTGGAGCGGTGACTCACCGCGGGCCCAGATGGCCGACGAGGTGTGGGACATGGCGGTGTCGGCGTACGACGAGGCGCTGCACGAGCACGCCGCCCGGCCGGTCGCGATGGCCCAGGCTGTCTAGCGCCGCGGCGGGCCGCCGAAGACGGGCGGCATCGGGTTCGGGTTGGCCTGCGGGTACGGGCCGCTGGGGTACTGCGGCGCCGACATCGTGTTCCAGCGGCGCAGGCCGAGGATGAGCAGCACGACGCCGATGAACAGCAGCGAGCCGTCCCACAGGATGTAACCGGCCGACCGCTCACCCGGCAGCTCGAACAGCTTCAGCAGGTCCACGACCGTCGTCAGGGGGAGTAGCTGTACGGCGCCGGCGGCGGCCGTCATCAGCAGCCCCACGCCGACCAGCGCACCCGCGCCGAACGCGCCCAGCATCAGGCCCAGTACGACTGCGGTCGCGACCAGCAGCAAGAGCCACGGTAGCGTCTTGGTCAGCTCGTTATCGAACCGGACGGCACGGTACGCCGCCAGCCGTGCGCCACTGATGTTGAGGGCGACGGTGGCCGCCCAGCCGAGCCGATGATGATGCCCAGTACCAGCCCCGCTCCCCGTCCCACCTTCACACTCCGCGGTCCGCCGGCGGCCGGAACTCGGTGGTGGAGTCGTCGTCAGGCGGCGAGAAGACGCGGGTCCGATCGGCGCCCTGGTCGGCGTACGCGGAGCTGGTGTCCGGTATCCGCTCGTCCCGGCGCGCGTTGAGGCGTGCCTGCTCCTCCGCCTCGATGGCGCGCACCTCGTCGGCCCGCAGCTGCCGGCGCCGCCTCGCGGCAAGCGCGATCAGCTGGAAGGTGTACACCAGCGTGATCACGCCCAGCACCGGCACCAGGCCGTCGAGCACCGCCTTCTTGACGCCCTCGATCATGCCGTCGGTGACGCCCGGGATGTCGTTCAGGAAGTTCGTCATCCGGTTCGGGATGAAGTACACGGCGTACGCCATCACCCCGAACACGATCGCCGCGCCGAGCGATCCCGCTCCGGCGAACAATGACACCGCGATCCAGAGCGCAAGGGCCCAGACGGCGTACACGACTCCTGTTTCGCGGGCACTGAGGTCGATATCGCCGCCAGAGGCCAGCACACCGAAAGCTGCCGGTCCGGCTAGGGCGACCGCGACGCCGAGAATGAACCCAAAGATCTTGGCCATCCACACACCATATGGGGGACGGCGTCGCGACATGCCGTTGCACGCGTGCCGGGGTGTCGCACCTCGGGTGCTGTCAGCCGAGGGGAGCCAAGCCGTAACTCACGGTGCCCGCGGCGACCGGCTGAGCGGACGCCAGGTCCGGACTCCGGTCGTACTCGTCCCAGCTGAGCAGCTCCTCCAGGTGCCGCCTGGCCGGCTCGATGACCTCGGCGACGGTCACGTCGCGGCCCAGCTCGGCCGACAGCGACGTGGTGCCCGCGTCGCTGATGCCGCACGGCACGATCCGGTCGAACCAGCTCAGGTCCGGGTCGCAGTTCAGCGCGAACCCGTGCATCGTGACGCCGTGCGAGACCCGGATTCCGATCGCCCCGACCTTGCGCTCCGGGCGCTGGTCATCGGCAGGGAGCCAGACACCGCTACGGCCCTTCACCCGACCCGCGGCGACTCCGAGGTCCGCGCACACAGCGACCAGCGCCTCCTCGAGCCGGCGGACGTAGTCCACCACGTACACGTGTGACGCGAGCCGGACGACCGGGTACCCGACCAGCTGCCCCGGGCCGTGCCACGTGATCTTGCCACCGCGGTCCACGTCCACCACCGGAGTACCGTCCACCGGCCGCTCGTGCGGCTCGGTCCGCTTGCCCGCGGTGTACACCGGCGGGTGCTCGAGCAGCAGCACGGTGTCCGGCTCGGTCCCCGCGACGACGCCCGCGTGCAGCCGCCGCTGCTCGTCCCACGCCTGCCGGTAGTCCACCCGGCCCGCCTCCACGAACCGGATACGCCGCTCTGTGATGTCGAGGTCTGCCCGCTTGTCGCCCACGACCGCGAGTCTACGTCGCCGCTCGGGCTCGAACTGTGGCGAGACAATGGGCACAGCGGCGGATGCAATGCCCGCCTGCTTCGTCGACGTCATCGCTACCCGGGGCGGTCGCCCGAGGTCTGTGGATAACCGCCGCGGCCCGTGACGTGGTTCCGGCAGGGTTGTCGACATGGACCTCCACGACATCGACGGGTACCGGCTGCGCCGGCCGCTCGGGTCGGGCTCGGTCGGCACCGTCTGGCTGGCGCGTGACCTCACCTCGGGCCGGCCGGTGGTGGTCAAGCGGGTGCCCGCCGCGTCGGTGCCGCGGGCCGAGTCGTTCCGGCGCGACCTCGCGCTCGCTCGCGGGCTGGGCCACCGGCATGCGGTCCGGCTGCTCGAGGTCCGGCAGGTGAGCCGCGAGTGGCTGCTGGTCAGCGAGTACGTCGGGGCGGGTTCGCTCTTGGACCTGCTGCGGCGCCGCGGCCCGCTGTCGACCGGGGAACTGGTCACGCTGCTCAGCCCGCTGGCCCAGGTACTGGCCGCCGCCCACCTGCGCGGTCTGTGTCACGGTCATCTCGGCGCCGGCGACGTGCTGCTCACCGCGGACGGCCGCCCGCTGCTCGCCGACCTCGGGCTGCGGCTCACCGTCGGTGACCAGGGCTCTTCCGGCGGGGACCTCGCCGCGCTGGGAGCGCTGGCCAGGGCGGCGGGTGGCGACCCGGCCGTGTTCACCGAGGACCTGTTCAGCGGTGACGGTACGGCGGTCGCGGCGCGGGTGCTGGACGTGGCGGAGCCGGAGCCGATCGGTCTCGGGTTCGGCACCGAGGCGGCTGGGTCCGAAGAGCGGCCCGAACGTTCCACCGGTTCTCCGGACGCCGGTTCTCCGGATGGGCGGGAGCTGGATGCCCCGGAGCCGGATGCCTCGCCGGATGGTCGGGACCGGGCCGTCGACCTGGCTCAGCCGGGCGCGACGTCGCGTCGCCGGCAGCGGGTGACCGGGGCGGATCCGTGGGGCCGGGTCGGGTCGCATGTGGCTCCGGATCTGCTGCCCGAGCGGAGCACCCGGCGCCAGCAGGTGCGGTTGCTGGCGGGGCTCGCGATCGCCGTGGTCGCGGCCGGGACACTGCTGGGCCTCGGGATCACCGTGCTCCGGTCCGGCGACGGCGTGACTCAGCGCGGCGGCGACGCTGCGGTGCCCGTGCCGTCGCCCCCGCGGGCGTCGACGGGAGCGCGGCCGGGCTCGTTGCCGCCGCAACGGCCGGTGCGAGCGTGGCTGGCGACACTGACGGCGCTGGACGCGCGGCGGGCGCAGGCGTTCGCGCGGCTCGACCCGGCCGCGCTGGACGCGGTCTACAAACGCGGCAGCCGGCCCTGGTCCGCCGACCGGGCGCTGCTGGCGTCGTACCAGGAACGGCGGGTCCGAGTGCACGGGTTGCAGATCCAGGTGCGCAGCGTCGAGGTGGAGCAGCCGTACGGCGACGCGGTGGTGCTGCGGGTGGTGGACCGGTTCGCCGGCGCGACTGCCGTCGACGCCGCGGGGCGGCGGATCACGCTTCCGGCCGGGCCGGTGACGACCCGGCTGATCACGATGACCGGCGGAGCCGGACACTGGCGGATCAGCTCGATCGCGCAGGGCTGAGCGCGGCCGCCACCGCGGAACCGATGTCGGGGTGGGTGAAGGTGAAGCCGGCGTCGAGCAGCCTCGTCGGGACCGCCCGGGTGCTGCCGATCATCTCCCAGGCGAGATCACCGGCCGCGGCCCGCAGGACGAAGCCCGGCACCGGGAACAGCGCCGGCCGGTGCAGCCCGGACGCGAGCGCGTGGACGAACTCGTCGTACCGCGGCGGCTCCGGCAGCGTCAGGTTGACCGGACCGGACAGCTCGTTGTGCTCGGCAACGAACCGTACGGCGCGCAGCCAGTCGGTGACCGAGATCGTGGCGAAGAACTGCCTGCCCGAGCCGAGCCGGCCACCGACCCCGAACCGGAACGGCAGCGCCATGACCCGGAACGCGAGTGCGTCGGATGCCAGCACCACCCCGGTGCGCAGGTGCGCGACCCGGGAGCCGGCCTCGGCCGCCGGAGCGGTCGCCCCCTCCCAGAGCCGGCACACGTCGGCGAGGAAGCCCTCGCCGCGCTCGGCGTCCTCGGTCAGGACCTCGTCGCCACGGTCCTCGCCGTACGCGGACTTCCCGCTCTGCACCAGCAAGGCCGGCGTGCCATCGGTCGTCACCACGGCGTCGGCGAGCGTCGCGGTCGTTCGGACCCGGCTCTCGCGCAACACGCTCTTGTAGCGCGGGGTCCAGGGCCGGCCGATATTCGCGCCGGCCAGGTTCACCACCACGTCCGCGCCGGTGAGCACATCCGGGTCGAGCACACCGGCGTACGGGTCCCATTGCCGCTCATCTGCCGCCGTCGGCTCGCGCCGGACCAGCCGTACGACGTCGTGGCCGTCGCGGGCCAGGTCCCGGGTCAGCGCGGTACCCAGGAAGCCGGACCCGCCGGCCACCACGTACCTCATCGCGCCCGACTTCTCAGACCTCGAACTGGCCGGCTTCGAGCCGCTGCTTCACCGCGACCAGGAAGCGGGCCGCGTCAGCGCCGTCGACCAGCCGGTGGTCGTAGGTCAGGGCCAGGTACACCATGTGCCGGATCGCGATCGTCTCGCCCAGGTTCTGGTCGTCGATCACCACCGGGCGCTTCACCACCGCGCCGGTACCGAGCATGCCGACCTGCGGCTGGTTCAGGATCGGGGTGTCGAACAGCGCGCCACGGCTGCCGGTGTTGGTCAGCGTGAACGTCCCGCCGGTCACCTCGTCCGGCAGCACCTTGTTGTTCCGGGTGCGGTCGGCCAGGTCGGCGATCTTCTTCGCCAGGCCCGCGATGTTCAGGTCGCCGGCGTCGTGCACGACCGGGACCATCAGGCCCTTCTCGGCGTCCACCGCGATGCCCAGGTGCTCGGCGCCGTGGTAGGTGATCTCGCCCTTCTCGGTGTCGATCGACGCGTTCAGCTTCGGGTACTGCTTGAGCGCCTCCAGCGCGGCCTTCGCGAAGAACGGCAGGAAGGACAGCTTGACACCCTCGCGGACCTCGAACTCGGCCTTCTTGGCCTGCCGCAGCCGCGCGATCGCGGTCACGTCCACCTCGACCACCGTCGTCAGCTGCGCGGACACGTGCAGCGACTCGACCATGTGCGACGCGATCGACTTGCGGATCCGGCTCATCTTCTCGGTGGTCCCGCGCAGCGGGCTGACCGGGGCCGGCGCGGCAGCTGCTCCGGCCGCGGGCTGTGCGGCGGCCGACTCAGCTACCGCGGCGGCGGCCTGCTTCTTGGCCTCGGCGGCGGCGAGTACGTCCTGCTTGCGGATCCGGCCACCAACGCCGGTGCCCTGCAGGCTGCCGAGGTCGACGCCGTGCTCATTCGCCAGCTTGCGGACCAGCGGGGTGACATAACCGTTGCCCGACTCGGTTCGGGTCGCGGTGTCCGTACCGCCCTGCGGCTGGGCCTGCGCGGCGGGTGCCTGGGCCGGCGCGGGTGCCTGAGCGGGGGCCGGCTGGGCGGGCGCCTGCTGCGGCGCGGGGGTCGGTGCCGGAGCGGCCTGCTCCGCTGCGGGCTGTTGGGGCTGTTCGGCGGGCTGCTGCTCCTGCGCGGCCTGCTCCGGTGCGGGCTGGGCCGGTGCGCTCGACGGCTGCGCGTCGGCGCCGCCGATGATCGCCAGCTCGGCCCCGACCTCGACGGTCTCGTCCTCGGCGACCTTGATCTCCACCAGTGTTCCCGCCACCGGTGACGGGATCTCGGTGTCCACCTTGTCCGTGGACACCTCCAGCAGCGGCTCGTCCACGGCGACCGACTCGCCGACCTGCTTGAGCCAGCGCGTCACCGTGCCCTCGGTGACGCTCTCGCCGAGCGCCGGCAGCGTGACCGGCGTACCGCCTCCGCCGCTCGGCGCGCTGCCATCCTGACCGGCAGCCGGCTGCTGGGTTTGCTGCTCCTGCGCCTGGGCCGGCTCCTCCTGCGGCGGTGCCGGCGTCTCGGCCGGAGCCTGCTGGGCCTGCGGCTGCGCTGCCTCCTGAGCCGGCGCCTCCTCCTGAGCAGGCTGCTGCTCCTGAGCGGGCTGCTGCTCCTGGGCCTGCGGTGCCTCCTGTGCTTGCTCCTCGGCCGGTGCCTGCTGGCCGGCCTCCTGCTGCTGGGCCGGGGCGTCGCCTCCACCGCCGCCCTCGCCGGCCTCACCGATCACGGCAAGCTCGGAGCCGACCTCGACCGTCTCGTCCTCGGCAACCTTGATCTCGAGCAGGGTGCCGCCGACCGGCGACGGGATCTCGGTGTCCACCTTGTCGGTCGACACCTCGAGCAACGGCTCGTCCACGGCGACCGTGTCGCCGACCTGCTTGAGCCAGCGCGTGACGGTGCCTTCGGTGACGCTCTCCCCGAGGGCCGGCAGGGATACGGAGGTCGGCATGACGGTCGTTGCTCCTTCGTCGCTTCATCGGTCTCGGGTCAGCCTACGGTGCCGGACGAGCACGCGGGCTGTGGGTCACGCCGACCCGTTGCGTCCGAAGATGCGGCGCGGGATCCGCGTGTACCTCGGACGCGAGCGGGCGGTCAGTCGTGGAAGTGCAGGGGCTTGCCGGCGAGCGCGAGGTGCGCCTCGCCGATCGCCTCGTTCTGGGTCGGGTGCATGTGCACCAACGGCGCGACATCGGCCGGGAACGCCTCCCAGTTGTAGATCAGCTGCGCCTCGCCGATCAGCTCGCCGACCCGGGAGCCGACCATGTGGACGCCGACCACGGGGCCGTCCTTGGCGCGGACCAGCTTGACGAACCCGGACGTCTTGAGGATCTGGCTCTTGCCGTTGCCGCCGAGCGGATAGTTCAAGGTCTCGACCTCGCCGTACTGCTCCTTCGCCTCCGTCTCGGTCAGCCCGACCGACGCGACCTCCGGCTCGCAGTAGGTGACCCGCGGGATCCCGGTCTCGTCGATCACGGCCGGGTTCAGCCCGGCGATGTCCTCGGCGACGAAGATGCCCTGCTGGAACCCGCGGTGCGCCAGCTGCAGGCCCGGCACGATGTCGCCGACGGCGTACACGCCCGGCACGCTGGTGCGCAGCCGCTCGTCGGTGGTGACGAAGCCGCGGTCCATCGCGACCCCGACCTCCTCGTACCCCAGGCCGTTGGTGTTCGGGCCGCGGCCGACCGCGACCAGCAGCAGCTCGGCCTCGATCACCTCGCCGCCCTTGACCGTCACCCGGACACCCGCGTCGGTGGTCTCGACGGACTCGAACGGCGTACCCGTCTTGAAGGCGATCTTGCGCTTCCGGAATGCCCGCTCGAGCGTCTTGCTGGAGTCGGCGTCCTCGGTCGGTACCAGGTTCGGCAGCGCCTCCACGATCGTCACCCGTGTCCCGAACGACGTCCACGCGCTGGCGAACTCGACGCCGATCACGCCGCCGCCGAGCACCACGGCCGACTCCGGCACCCGATCCAGCGTGAGCGCGTGCTCGCTGGCGATCACCCGGTTGCCGTCGAGCTCCAGGCCCGGCAGCGACTTCGAGTACGAGCCGGAGGCCAGCACGACGTTCTTGCCCGTGTACGTCGTGCCGTTCACCTCGACCGTGGTCGGGCTGGTCAGCCGGCCCTCGCCCTCGATGACGGTGATGCCGCGGTTCTTGAGCTGCCCGACCAGGCCCTTGAACAGCCGGTCGACGACGCCGTCCTTGTACTTGTTCACGCCACCCATGTCGACGCCCTCGACGGTCGACTTCACGCCGAACTGCTCGCCATCGCGGGCCGCGTCGGCGACCTCGGCCGCGTGCAGGATCGCTTTGGTCGGGATGCAGCCTCGGTGCAGACAGGTGCCGCCGACCTTGTCCTTCTCGACCAGCGCCACGTTCATCCCGAGCGTGGCCGCCCGCAGCGCGGTCGCGTACCCACCGCTGCCGCCGCCGAGGACGACGATGTCGTAAGACGTGCTGCTGGTGTCTGTCACGGTGTTCCTCCAGGCGACCGCGGGGGGTCTGTATCGGGTCCAGGTCGGGTCAACGGCCGGTATCCGGATCGCGGATCCGCACCGGCGCCATCTTGTCACCGGGTTGCACCTATGAGAGACACTGGCTCCCATGAAGTGGTTCAGTCGCCGGAACCGTCCGGGAACCATGCGCCGGGCGAAGAGCCCCGACATGGCTCACCTGGACGAGTTCGCCAGGACCAGGAACGGTGTCGAGGGCTTCGTCGAGCCGCGGACGGCGATCACCGACGTGACGCTGCTGCTGGTCGCGATCGACGGTGAGTGGACCCGCCGCCGAGTCCCGTCGGTCGAGTGGGCGCACGACTTCGCGAACAACCACGGCATCCCGTCGTACGACGCCGCGGTGGTCGGCTACCCCCAACGCATGCGCGACTACAACGCCCGCCGCAAGTCCCAGGGCCTGTCCTAGCCCCCAGGCACCCGAACCACCCGCACCCGGCCCCGCACCCTAGAGGCCGGCGCCCACCAGGCACCAGGCGATCATCGGTCACTTTTTCCTTTTCTGTGGATAACGCGGTCACCTGACCGCCGGCGTGCACCCGACCGGTTATCCACAGAAAAGGAAAAAGTGACCGATGATCGCAAATGTAAGGAGGAGCCTGGCCCCGGCAAACACGTGCGCGAGGTCAGGGGGTTGAGGATGAGGCCAGCTGGACCAGGGTGCGGACGGCGAAGCCGGTGCCGCCGGCGGGGGTGTAGTTGCTGGCACCGCCGTCGTTGAAGGCCGGGCCGGCGATGTCCAGGTGCGCCCAGTCGATGCCGTCGGCAACGAACTCGCCGAGGAACGCGGCCGCGGTCAGCGCGCCACCCCAGGCCTCGCCGATGATGTTGGCCAGGTCCGCGACCTTGGAGTGCTGCTTCAGCTTCTCCAGCAGCTCCGGCGGGATCGGCAGCGGCCAGAGCGACTCGCCCGCGGAGTCCGCGGCGTCGATGACCCGGTGCCGGGTGGCGTCATTGTTCGCGAAGGCGGCGGCGATCTTGGTGCCGAGGGCAACGACACATGCGCCGGTCAGGGTGGCGACGTCCACGATCAGGTCGGGCTCGTCCTCGCTGGCGCGAACCAGCGCGTCGCCGAGCACCAGCCGGCCCTCGGCGTCGGTGTTCAGCACCTCGACGGTCTTGCCGCCGTACATGGTCAGCACGTCGGACGGCCGGGTGGCCGAGCCGGACGGCATGTTCTCCGCCATCGCGGCGTAGGTGGTGACCCGCACCGGCAGGCCGAGCTGCGCGATCGCGATCGTGGCCGCGACCACCGCGGCGGCGCCGGCCATGTCGGCCTTCATCGTGATCATCGCGGTCGGCGGCTTCAGAGACAGGCCGCCGGAGTCGAAGGTGATGCCCTTGCCGACGAACGCCAGGTGCGGCACCGGCCCGCTCTTCGCGCGGAGCTTCGGGGTGTAGCTGAGCCGGACCAGCCGCGGCGGGTTGTGCGAGCCCTTGCCGACGCCCATGATCCCGCCGTACCCGCCCTTGGTGAGCG
>Ga0075419_10002224_pt1 | contig 12555 bp, 8 predicted proteins | sample SoiMetdeltSBSDD3_FD_76900 | JGI IMG/M metagenome (GOLD analysis project Ga0075419, IMG submission 76900) | Bulk soil microbial communities from a Populus tree surrounding site in Tennessee, USA - Soil MetaG P. deltoides SBSDD3 | ecosystem: Environmental > Terrestrial > Soil > Tree plantation... | reverse complement strand
TGGCGCACGCATCTGGCATATTCTCACGCCGCCTCCATCATCGGGTGTCACAGCCAGTTGGTATCTAACCCATCCATTGGATGCGTTGGCAATTTGGAAGGGTGGGCTTGGGATTCCGGGTGCGATCATCGGCGGTGCGATTGTTCTGTATTTTTATACTCGCAGACATAAGCTGAGTTTTGCCGAATGGGCTGATATTGCTGCACCAAGCCTCGCCCTTGGACAAGGGATCGGACGTTGGGGAAATTTTTTCAATCAAGAACTTTATGGGGCGCCGACGAATCTCCCCTGGAAAATTTTTATCGATCCTGCTCATCGATTGGCTGGATATCAGAATGTCGAGTACTATCATCCTCTATTCCTGTACGAGTCGGTTTGGAACTTCGGCAATATGTTCCTGCTCTTATGGATCTCTCGTCGATTCGCAGATCGCCTGAAAAATGGCGATATCTTCCTCATATACCTGGTCATTTATCCCGTGGGGCGCTTCCTTCTGGACTTTTTGCGACTCGACGCATCGATGGTCAGCGGTATGAACATCAACCAGACAGTCATGGCCGTCGTTACAGTATGTGCATGCGCGGCGTTGTATTTGAGGCATCGTGGAGATGCTTCACTCCTCCGTAGTTCCACATGATATAGAGGGACTGTTGTCTTATTGACCCTTTAATCGTCTATGCTATGCTGGATTACAAAGCGTCACATGTTTGTCAAAGATGGTATCTAAATTAAAATTCAAATAGAATTAGCAGCAGATAAGATTCTGGAAATACAATGATCGAAACAAACGACCTCAGTAAGCAATTCAATCACGACTTCTGGGCTGTGGATGCTGTGACATTAACTGTCCAACCCGGAGAAATTCTGGCTTTGCTTGGTCAGAACGGCGCCGGCAAGACAACCACCGTCCGTATGTTGACGGCTCTGCTAAAGCCAACGCGCGGCTGGGCACGCGTGGGTGGCTATGACATCACTAAGAATCCACAGGAGATCCGTACAAATGTCGGTGTCCTGACAGAACAGCATGGCCTATACATGCGCATGACGGGTATAGAATATTTGGAATTTTTCGGTGAGGTCTATGGCCTCGAACCTAAATTGAGAAAGTCGCGAAGTGATTATTTGTTGGAATATTTTGGACTTACAGAAGCAGCCCACAGACGTTCAGGTGAGTACTCAAAGGGCATGAAGCAGAAACTGGCTCTGGCGCGCGCCCTGATGCACGACCCTACTGTATTATTGTTGGACGAACCCACATCTGCAATGGATCCCGAATCTGCACAGTTGGTGAGAAATGAGATATCACGACTACGCTCATCACAGCGGACGATCGTCATTTGCACCCATAATCTTGCAGAGGCTGAAGCATTGGCCGACAAGATCGCCATTATTTATAGAGGCAAAATATTGTTGAGTGGAACGCTGGACGAGTTGAAGCGGGATGTGTTGGGACCTGTCGAATACGAGGCAAAATTCGCCAACGCTTTCGACGCGGGTGATTTAGAGCTGCCTCAAGGCGTAGACCTGGCTTTTCGAAGCGAAACCAGTTTACGGTTCCGAATTGAAGCGCCGCAAGCCATAAATCCGAAACTTGTACACATGCTCACGACTCGCAATGCTCCATTGGTTTCTTTCCAGGAAGTGCCAAGAAAGCTGGAACATGTTTATCTAAAGACAATGGCAGACGCGCAAGGAGTACCTTATGCGGTCTAATTTTAGAACGATTTGGATGGTGGCGCGCCGCGAATTCATTGATCAGTTCCGCGACTGGCGGATTATTGTGCCTATGCTCTTGCTCGTAACTTTATTTCCATTTATTGCCGATGACACCACAAGACAAGCAGTAAATTTTATGAATCGCTTTGGTGGTGATTTGATTCTGGATAACCTTGTGCCGTTTGTGGTATTAGTAATCGGATTCTTTCCGCTATCATTTACTCTGGTTGTGGCGCTTGAATCATTCGTAGGTGAGAAGGAACGCGGAACGATTGAGCCGCTTTTGAGTTCACCATTGGAAGACAGGCATATGTATCTGGGGAAACTCTTGGTGGGAATTACCACACCGCTCGTTTTCAGTTATATCTCCATAGGGATCTATTTGATTCTGGTCTCACGCCGTGAGGTCGCTTTCCCCAGCGCGTATATGCTGGCGTTAATCTTTTTATTGACCTTCGCTCATGCAGTGCTGATGGTCAGTTCCGCCATTGTGATTTCGGTGCAGGCGACCACTATTCGCGCAGCAAATTTACTCGCCTCTTTCGTAGTTGTGCCAGTTGCATTCCTGTTACAAGGTGAGACTGTTTTGATATTTTGGGGTAATGAAGATGTGTTATGGTTTGCAATTGTTGGTGTCACTTTGCTTGCCGGATTGTTAGTCAGATTGGGTCTGGCACACTTCCGCAGAGAATATCTGCTCGGGCGCGAAATTGACACAATTAATCTCAAGTGGATATGGCGTGCGTTCCGCAATCGTTTCATAGGTGATGCAAAAACTATATCTGAATGGTATCGCATGGAAATCCCAGTTACTTTGCGTCAACTACGGCGGCCATTGCTCATTGTCATTGCACTTGCCCTGGTTGGAGGAATTGTGAGCTATACGTGGGTGATCATGAATGTCCCAGATTATTTTGATCTAACGCCTGACCATGTCACCGAGCTCAGGACACTCTTGGCAGAGAACCTCTCGAATTTGGACAGGCTGGGTGAGCGAATTCCGGCCCCAGTTTTGTTCTACCATAATGCGCGTACGACAGTTGCATTTCTCTTATTAGGTTTGGTTTCTTTTGGTACGCTTGGGTTGACGTTGTTTATGGTGAATATAGCGCTTGTTGGAGGCGTGCTAGGTGCGGCAAGCCTAGTTGGCTATTCGCCTCTTGCTGTGTTTGCCGTAGGTTTATTGCCTCACGGAATCTTTGAATTATCGGCTGTATTCCTGGCAACGGCAGCAATGCTCAAGACTGGTGCCCAACTCGTGACTCCGCAGGCAGATAAAAGCCTTGGAGAGATGTTGTTGATCTCTCTCGCCGATTGGTTCAGAATATTTATTGGTATTGCCATCCCTCTCCTTGCAGTTGCGGCAATAATCGAAATTTATATAACACCCAGACTGATCAAAATATTTTTTCCAGTTTTGTAATTAAAGAAGAGGGCGTGTGCCAAAAGTCATCATACTTGGTTCATCCAACGCAGTTCCAACCAAAGACCATGAAAATACCCATCTGGTAATCATTGGCGAACAGCGCACCATCCTTGTGGATTGCGTGAGCACGCCCGTAGTCAGGCTTGAACAGGCGGGCGTGGATTTCAATGATTTAACCGATATTGTCATTACGCACTTTCATCCTGATCATGTTTCGGGAGTTCCGCTTCTTCTCATGGACATGTGGCTGATGGGCCGAACCAAGCCGATCAACATCTATGGCTTACATTACACTATGGATCGGCTTGAAGATCTAATGGGCTTCTATGGTTGGGCGGAATGGCCAAATTTCTTCCCGGTTGGGTTTTATCGTCTACCCGAGGCAGAAATGGCACATGTGCTCGATTGCTCAGAGTTCAAGATATTTTCATCTCCCGTGCATCACATGATCCCAACTATTGGCCTGCGTGTGGAATGCAAAATCCCCAACAAGGTATTAGTTTATTCCTGCGATACTGAACCATGCGAGCAAACTGTACGGCTGGCAAATGGTGTGGATATCCTCATCCACGAAGCCGCTGGCGCGTCCTTCGGGCATTCATCTGCAGAGCAGGCTGGTGAGATCGCCACAAAAGCCGAGGTTGGTAAACTGTATTTAATTCATTATCCAACGGGTCGATTTGCCAAAGGGGATATCCTCGCCGAGGCCCGCAAGACGTATAAAGGCGAAATCATCGTTGCAAAAGATTTCATGACGATTGACATTTAAAAAAGACTCCCTCTCTTTTGAGAGAGGGTGAGAGCAGGGAGCACTACCAGCCGTTGATATACGGTCCCCATTCATTGTATTCGTCGATATGCCTGCCGAAGATGTACATTGCACTGGCAGGCGGCTCTTTGGGGATATGAAGCAGGCGCATATGGACTTCATCCACTCGGCGCCCTCCCTTGCGATGATTGCAGTGCGGGCACGCTGCTACTACATTTGTCCAAATGTGCTCGCCGCCCAGATGACGAGGCAAAACATGGTCTACGGTCAGCCCTCCCTCGCGCTTTCCACAGTACTGACAGGTATAATTGTCGCGGCGAAATACCTCGCGGCGTGTCAACTTGACGTGAGGGCGCGGCCGATGAACCTGCATCTCCAGCCGTATGACCGAAGGTCGCGGGATCAACTCTTTTACCGTCCGAATGTGTCCGCGCCCGTTCACGACCATATCGGCTTTGCCAGCAAGCAACAAACCCACGGCGCGGCGCGTGGTACACACATTGATCGGTTCAAAATTGGCGTTTAGCACCAAAACCGGCTCGTGCATTCGGTCTCCATAATAGGCACGATTATACTGCCGAATTTTTGAATTCGTAAAATGCGCCTCTGAGAGTGTCATGAACTTGTCATAGGAGATGGTGATGAAGGTCTTGATTGCAGGCGGCTCAGGCTTCCTTGGGAAGGCCCTCACAAATTCCCTCAAAAATGACCGCCACGAAGTAATCATCCTCACCCGCCGCGCGCCCAGGCATTCCGATCAAATCCAATGGGATGGAAAATCCACAAGCGGATGGGGGCATGTTGTCAATGAAGTGGACGCCGTAATTCACCTTGCAGGATTCGGATTACAGCACTGGCCCTGGACTCGTAAACAAAAACAGAAATTCGTTGATTCGCGCGTCAATCCGGGACTTGCACTTGTCTCCGCTATTCAAAAGGCTTCTCGCCGCCCTCGCGTCTTTCTTCAATCTTCAGGTATCAATCGTTACAGAATGCACGGAGAGGGTATCGCGGATGAATCCACTCCGCCGGCAGAGCATTTTCTGGCACAGATCACAGTTTCATGGGAATCTGCTACAGAACCGCTGGAATCGCTTGGTGTGCGCCGAATCATGGCTCGTAACGCGGTTGTGCTTGCAAAAAATGGCGGGATGTTTCCTCTAATGGCTCTACCTGCACGTCTGTTCCTGGGAGGCAGGTTTGGCCATGGCAAGCAGGCAGTGCCCTGGATTCATATAATCGATCAAGTCAATGCAGTCCGATTCTTGCTTGAAGACGAAAAAGCGAAAGGTCCATATAACGTGATTTCGCCAACGCCCACTTCAAATACCGATTTTATGCGTGCAATCGCAAAAGCATTGCATCGTCCTTATTGGTTCCATGTCCCGGCGTTTTTGCTAAAATTGGTGCTGGGCGAAATGAGTGTTCTCTTAACAGAAGGATGCTACTCACAACCCAAACGTTTGATAGAATTGGGCTTCCAGTTTGAATTTGGAAAACTGGAAAATGCGATGGAAGATTTGCTTGTTCGAAAAAAAACCGGCTAGTCAGGCACTTAGCCTGACTCAATTAACTACATTTAGGAGTTTCCATGAAACATATACTAATCTTGATGGCATTGCTTCTCTCAGCCTGTGCACCATTCTCTGCTCCACCAGAGGTCTCCACTGGCCCCACTGCCTACATTGATCCATCCTATCCAACCGTTGAATCGGCGCCTGTCACATCCAGCCAGCTTACTAGCGGAATCGAAGTGACTGCAGACCGCGCCTGGCGCGACGGCAAGCAGGTAAACGTGGATGTGTGTTATACCCTGCTGGATGGTTCAGATTGGTCGGTCTGGGGAGCGACCCTGCAATACGCAGACGCGACAATCTTTGACTTTGGCTCAACGTTACTAAGCTTGCAGGAGCCTGTTGAAGGTCAGGCCGGCAAACGCTGTGACACACTTGCGTTCTTAAACATTCCACCTGATGCAGATTTGTCAGCCGTAACGATCACGGTGGATGCAATTGCGGCCCCACCGCGCGCTGAAGATTACTGCGCAATCTACATGCCCAAAATCCAACAAACGTTGAGCGAACGCGGTATTGCCATTTCGCTCAATTGTACAGATGTCAATGGAGTAGAGGCAATGCAGATCGTCAGCAAGCCCGATGCCATGTCTCAGGAAGAGGCGGAGCAGATCGTCTATAGTGATGAGTTCTATACAGTGACAGGTCCCTGGTCGTTTACCTTCAATCTTGGGCAGTGATGCTGTATAATTTACCTATGTCTGGATTGAAGCTCGCGAGCAACTATTATTACACCCATCCCTAGAATCTGCGATGGTGTGTTAGAACGCGCCCTCCATCGCGGGCGCGTTTTTATTTTGTCAATCTCGCAGGAGGTTCATATGAACATCGAAGAACAAGTCGAACTACTCATGCAGGGCACAGAATATGGCGATGAAGAATTGAAGAACGCTATGACTGCTGAGTTGCGCCAGCGTTTGCTGGATGCGCAAAAGGAGGGTAGGCCCCTGCGCGTCTACTGCGGATACGACCCAACCTCTACTGATCTGCATCTTGGTCATACGATCACAATGCGTAAACTGCGCCAGTTTCAGGACTTAGGCCATGAGGTGACTTTTCTTATTGGGAGTTACACTGCCCTTGTGGGCGATCCTTCGGATAAGAATAAAGCACGTCCTATCCTGACCGAGGAGCAAGTCGCAGAAAATTCAAAGACGTACGCTGAACAGGCATTTCGCGTACTTGATAAGCATAAGACAAAGGTTCGCTACAACGGAGAGTGGTTGAGCGAACTATCCTTGGTTGATTTGATTCGACTGGGACAGAACTTTACCGTGCAACAATTTTTAGCGCGCGAAAACTTCGCGAACCGTCTTGAAAAGGGTGAGCCAATCTTCCTGCACGAAACATTCTACGCGTTGATGCAAGGCTATGATGCAGTTGCGATGAAAACCGATGTTCAGGTTGGCGGAACAGACCAGCTATTTAACATCATCGTTGCCGGACGCAAATTGCAGGAGGCTCTGGGGCAGAAACCATTGGTTGGCATCATCACGGGTATCCTGCCGGGCACCGATGGTGTGCAGCGAATGTCGAAGTCAACCGGAAACATCGTGCCCATCAATACAAGCGCAGACGACATGTATGGGAAATTGATGTCCATTCCCGATTTGGCAATGGGCAAATATATGCGTCTTGCCACGCGTTGGAGTCCGCAAGAGATTGATCAGTTCGAAAAAGAACTAGCAGGAGGAACGCTTCACCCCCGCGATGCAAAAATGAAACTGGCTTGTGAGATCACCAGCATATTCTACGGCGACCAAGATGCTCAAAAAGCAGAAGAGACGTTCATTAAGACCTTTCAGCAAAAAGAAACTCCCGATGAAATACCTGAATATGATCTACGCGCTGGTCAGACCGTACTGGATGTAATCCTTGATGCAAAGATGGCCTCTAGCAAAAGTGAAGCACGCCGTCTTTTCGATCAAAGGGGTGTCAGGCTGGACGGCGAAACTTTAGAACGTGGTGATCTGCCTTTTCCGCACGGCGGTGTCTTACAGGTGGGGAAACGCAGATTTTTGCGCGTTAAGTAAAACAATAACGGCATAGTAGATCGACTATCCCGTCATTGATTGCTCTTCAGCAATCATTCTTAGAAATACTTCCACAACCGTGGGGTCAAGAAGCGTACCTGCAATATCCTTCAAGTATTGCGTCACTTCTTCTTGTGGCCATGCCTTGCGATAGGGACGGTCAGAGAGTAGAGCATCCCAGATATCGACCACCGAAAAGATACGCGCGGCATGAGGGATTTGTTCACCTTTTAGGCCGCGTGGATAACCGCTGCCGTCCCAGTGTTCATGGTGACAATAGGGGATATCCAATGCGCCACGCAGGAACAAAATGGGAGAAAGGAGGTTATGAGCATAAACCGGGTGCTGACGCATTTCAGACCATTCACCTTCATTAAGTGGGCCGGATTTCTTGAGAATTTGATCTGGAACGCCCATTTTGCCAATGTCATGAAGCAAAACACCGCGATGTATGTTTATCATCTCGGTATCATTGATCCCTATGTATTTTGCAAGTCGCAGCGTTAGATCCGTTACGCGACGTGTATGACCTTCAGTTTCCCGGTCGCGAAGTTCTAATGCACGTGCCCAGCCTTCCAACGTGGTGTCATAAGCTTGTATTAGTTCCTGATTCGAGCGTTGCAAATTCTCAAATAATTGGGAATTGTCGATTGCGATCGCTGCCTGGCCGGCCAGTGTATGCAAGAATTCCATCCAATCTGCTGTTGGTAAAAGAGGTGTGCGATGGAATACTTCAAATACGCCTTTGATTTGTCCCTTTACGATCAGTGGGATACCGATGTAAGTGACAAATCCTTCGCGCTTTAACAGAGGTTCATTTTTGATTTCAGGCGAATTTTGCAGGTCTGTAAGATGAAAGGGTTTTTGTTTGATGATGACCTGTCCGGCGAGCCCTTCACCAATTCTTGTCTGTACGCGGGAAGCGCTCGAGGATTGAAACCCGGAACCTCCGATGTACGTAATGCTCTGGAGTTCCTGATGATAAAGACCAATGTCAATAGCGTTTACATTCAGATGTTTGATCGTTTGATCCATCAAAATGTTTAAGGTCAAGCGTAAGTCAAAGGAGGATGCGATGGCGGAGTCAATATCACGCAATGTCGTCAGCCTCCGTATTTGCTCCCGATTATGCTCAAATAATTGAGCGCGGTGAATGGCGTTGCCACCAATTTCTGCCAGCGTGGTCAACAAACCGTTCTGATCATCAATCTGTCGTCCCTTTTTTATACCAATCATCAAAACCCCGATTGTGCCTGCAGTTGATTGAATTGGGATGCACACTCCGCCCAATCCTGCTAGTGTGATATCCAGGTTATCTCGATTTACCAGAGGGTCACTGACGAATTCCTCAGAGATGTAGGTTTTCCCTGAGAGAAATACATGGCTCACAATACTGCTGGTTCCTGTTCTTACCGTCTTGGTCTTAGAGTTAACAAATTCACCTCGCTCTGCGCGCTGCGCAAGTTTATCTAGGGCAGCATCATAAAGCCAGATTGAGCCATGCTCTGTTTGGATAATCTTCAGAGTTTCGTTGAGTAAGATTTCCAGCATCTCTTTGATGGGCTGGGTCATCCGCAGAGAGGCTGAAAGACGGTTGATGGTTTCCAGCTCGTTTAGGCGACGTTGTGTTTCGTCATATAAACGCGCATTTTCAATGGCAGCCGCAGCTTGGTATGCAAATGCCATTGCTGTATAGCCAACGTTCTCATCAAACGTTCCTGGTTGCAAACTGTCAAGTGTAATTGCTCCAATCACCCTTCCACGTGAAATAAGAGGCACAACCATCCATCCACGCACAGAGGTCGATTCTCCCCAATGCTTAAATCGGGCGTCTTTTTGCGCATCTTCCACAATGATCGGTTGACGCGTAATTTTGACCATCTGGAAAAATTCATCATCTTCAGGAAAGGTCAAGTCTTTCAATTCCGCTGAATGGTGATATCCATCTACCATCGCGATTCTTAATTTGTCACCTTCATGAAGAAAGACACTTCCGCTATTGAACGTGATTATTTGTTTGAGTGCCGTCAATATTTCCTTGGCAACTGTGTTTGGGTCAAGCGAGGATGATATGGCCGTGGCTGCCCGTCGTAAGGTCTCTGCCTCCTGGCGTCTTTGCTGTTCTTCTTTGAAAAGCCGAAGCTTTTCCAGAGCAGTGCCGAGTCCCCCCGCTATCGTATTAAGAATTCTTTCATCACTCTCTTCGAAGGCATTTGGCGTTCTGCTCTCAACATTCAATACACCGATAATGCGCTCATTCACCCGGATGGGAACGCACAATTCCGAACGGATATCAGACGCAATCTCGATATATTCTGAATCATTTGATATATCACCACTACGAATAGTTTTGCCAAGCAAAACGGCTTTGCCGGTTATTCCCTGGGAGATGGGATAACCGCTCCTCCAGTTCGAAACATCTGCTCCCAAATAGGACGGATGTGGACTGAGGGTATCACCCTTATCATTCAGTTGAAGGATGCCACAAACCTCGGGATATACCTTGCTTGTAATTTTTGTTACTCGCTCAATCATCTCATCTTCCGAATAACTTTCTGCGCCGGCAGTAGCAACAGTATGCAAGACGGATAACTCTTCCAATTGCCTTTGCAGGGCCTTTTGGGCTTTCTTTTGTTCGGTTACCTCATAAAACATTGACAGCACACAAGACTTTCCGCCTAGTTCGATCAATTCATAGTATGCCAGCGTATCTTTAGGGCCATTGGGAACATTAACATACTGAATTTCAATTCCCTGCAGTGTCCCCTGTTCCTTGAGTTTTTGTACAAAAGATTCTCTATCCCCGCCTTTGTCCCAATAACCCAGTTCCACCGATGTATTCCCGATCAAACTTTCAAGTGATGTTCCGATCAAATTCAGGAATGCCTGGTTTGCGTCGATAAATCTTCCATCTTCCAGTGTAACCACACAAGTTGCAATTGGAGATGAGTGAAAGATGCGGCGGAATCGTTCTTCACTTTCTCGAATAGATGCCTGGGATTCTTTTTCCTGGGTGATATCCAGGAGGATGCCTTGCCAATACAGGGGATTCCTGTTTCCATCACGAATGAGATTGGTGTCCTCTTTGATCCAGATCATTCGCCCGTCACGCCGTATGAACCGATACTCTTCGGAGAAAGCGATTCCATTTTCATGCGATTTCTCATAAGCTTCATTGATTCTTTCCTGATCAGCAGGATGTATGGATTTGAGCCATATATCTGGGATTGCATACCATTCATCTGGTGTATAGCCAGTTAGTTCCTTAATGCGCGGGCTCATATAAAAAGTGGCTTCGGATTCATCCGCTTTATCCAAAAACACAACGGCAGGAGTTTGTTCCACGAGCGATTGGTACTTAATTTCTGCTTCGCGCAAAGCTGCCTGCTCGCGCACGTAACGGTTTTGTGCAATTGCATTGCTGATTACGATGGGTAAGCGGTGCAGATAATCACTTTGCTTGACCAGATAATCCGCTGCCCCTGCTTTGAGGGCAGCTACGGCGTTCTCTTGATCTCCCTGTCCTGTCACAAGAACGACCGCAGGCGGTGAGGAACGCTCACGGACTTTTTTCAGTAAATCCAACCCTGTTCCATCTGGAAGGCGCAAGTCGCTCAGAATCAAATCGATATCTGGCTCTGCATCGAGGATGCGCAACGCATCGCTGATCATCTCAGCGTGTAACAATGTGAACTCGTGCTGAATATTATCCTCCAGAGTTCGCTGTGTTAACACGACATGAGCGATTTCATCTTCCACATATAAAATTTTCATGAGGCTGATCCGCAGATACGCAGGCGACTGGATGCCATTATATAACAAAGCACCCTGATCAATTAAACTGCGATAAAGATACAACGAACAAAAAAAGACGCCTCACGGCGCCTAATTGATCATCCATGGTAGATTGTTAGAGGCGTCGAGGGGATTCGAACCCCTGAATAAGGGTTTTGCAGACCCTTGCCTTACCACTTGGCCACGACGCCATTGAGAAAAACAAGAGCGGGCGATGAGATTCGAACTCACGACCTTCTCCTTGGCAAGGAGACGTACTACCACTGTACTACGCCCGCGATTTCTGGCTCAACTTCAGCCGAGAGTGCCGAGACACAGAATCGAACTGTGGACACCGCGATTTTCAGTCGCGTGCTCTACCAACTGAGCTATCTCGGCGATATTCTGTTGTTAAGCGTTCGTGATTTTACTTTGTGACAAAACTATTGTCAAGCAAGGTGTTTGTGATGTCTTTGCGAGAAGCCGCGTAGCGGCGACGTGGCAATCTCCTCACTTTGATGGATATTGCTTTGAAACTTGTACTCACAATGACATACTTATCTCACTTGACCTCAACCTGCTTCCAAACTACAATCTTCGCCTACCCTAAAAAAGGAATTGCACCTAGTACCGACTTCAGTCGCTGCATGGCTAAAGCTATTACTACAATTATTTCTAATGTTCGAAAACCTCACTAATCGACTAAATCAAGTCTTTGATCAACTCCGGCGCCGCGGCAAACTCTCCGAAGCGGATGTGGACGCGGCGATGCGCGAAGTGCGCCTCGCCCTGCTCGAAGCGGATGTGCACTTCAGCGTTGTCAAGGCGTTCATTGCGCGTGTGCGCGAACGCGCCATCGGCGCAGAAGTATCGAAGGCATTGAATCCGGGTCAGCAGATTATCAAGATTGTCAACGATGAATTGATCGCCACACTTGGCGAACCTGCTCCGCTAAATCTCACGGGTCCAAAACCGCGCGTGATCATGATGGTTGGTTTGCAGGGCTCAGGCAAAACGACGGGCGCAGGGAAGTTGGCACGCCTGCTCCGCTCGAAGGGAGAGAGGGTAATGCTGGTCGCGGGCGACCCATATCGTCCCGCGGCCGTGACGCAATTGCAACAACTTGGCGAGAGGGTGGATGTCCCCGTTGAGTCGGATTTGAATGTCAAGCCACCTGAACTCGTTAAGCGAGCATTCGAGAAAGCGGAGAAGGGTGGATTCGGCGTCATGATCGTAGATACAGCCGGTCGGTCGCAGTTGGAT
>Ga0075419_10002221_pt1 | contig 12560 bp, 14 predicted proteins | sample SoiMetdeltSBSDD3_FD_76900 | JGI IMG/M metagenome (GOLD analysis project Ga0075419, IMG submission 76900) | Bulk soil microbial communities from a Populus tree surrounding site in Tennessee, USA - Soil MetaG P. deltoides SBSDD3 | ecosystem: Environmental > Terrestrial > Soil > Tree plantation... | reverse complement strand
CGGCGAGACTCAGGTTCAGCGTCGTGATGTCCGTCGCGTCCAGGTCGTTGACGGTCACCGAGTCCACGCCCGCGAGGGCGTTGAGGGCGAGCGTCTCGACGTCCTGCGAGCGCATGACGACGGCGCCGACGTTGCGCGTCAGCCTGAGCTGAGAGCCCATCGCGCTCGCGGCGAAGACCTCCGCCGCGGCCGAGCCGTTGAAGCGAAGCGTGTCGAGCTCGCTGCCGCCCTGGACGTTGTCGTTCCCGTCGCCCGGATCCCAGACGGCGAGATCGGCGCCCGATCCGAGGACGACGGTGTCCGCCCCCGCGTTCCCTTCGGCCGTGTCGATGCCGGTGAAGCCGTTCAGGGTCTCCGCGAAGCGACCGCCGATCAGCGTGTCGTTCCCGGGCCCGCCGGCGAGGGTGGTGCGCTCGGCGCTCGTGAACGCGCCCCGCGACTCGTCGATGCGCAGGCGGTCGTTGCCGCCTCCGCCCTTGACGAGGATCCTGCTGAAGGTGCTACGGAGGAACGTGAAGTTCCCGCTGCCGTTGTCGCCCACATCGACCGTGATGCGTCCACCGGACGCCGCGCGCACTGCGATCCGCTCGCCGGCCCCGCCACCGGAGACCGTCAGCGTTCCGGCTGAGACCCTCGCCGTGACCGCCGCTTGCCCCTCGGCCGTGAGCCAGAGCGCAGCCGCCAGGACGACGCCGGCGACCAGGAGCCGTGTCGTGGTCGATGCGCAAAGGCCGGGGCGGCCGCACGAACGTATGCCCACACTTTGATCATCGTTCCCCCGCCGCCCCTTGTCCAGAGCGGACTAGGAAAAGGCTGGAAAGAGCTCGCTGTAGCGCCCGTGCCACTCCTCGTCCGAGATGGAGCGGCGGGCATACGCCTCGAGCACGTCGCGCGGCGACCGATCCGTCGCGTTCGCCAGGAGACAGGTCACCGCCGCCAGCATGTAGTCGAGGAGCTCGGGGTCGATCCGCGCAATGCCCACGCCCTGCTCGAGGGCCCAGATCATCTTCTCGCCGTCCGGGCCTCCGACACGCTCGCGTAGCTCGTGCACGAGCGGGTCGAAGTCGAAGGCGTCCCAGTCGACCGTGGCCACGAACGGGGCATCGGCAGGCCGACGGCGAACCGTTAGCCGCCGACCTGCCCCACTCCGTCCGGCTACGAGTTGTAGCCGCGGCCCTCGGGGCCGTAGTAGCTCCCGATCTCGGACCGGTAGCCGGGGTCGGTGTAGCTCGACTCGTCGAACTCCGGGGAGTCCTTGATCTGATCCTTCGTCCGGCTGACGTAGACCTTCTCGTCCGCCGAGTCGATACGCTCGATGACGCCGGCGGGCAGCAGGACCTTCTTACCGAAGATCCAGGGGCCCGTGTCCACGACGATGTAGCTCGAGCCGACCTCGTAGGTCGCCTCGTCGACCTTGCCGATGCTTCCGTCGATGGCCTCGACCCCGTAGCCGCTCAGATCGATGCCGGCCGTCGGGTCGGCGCCGAGAGCGCCGGGCTCGCGATAGGTCCAGATGTCGATGGTGCTCATTGTCTCTCCTCCTTGGAGTGCTTCGTGGCAAGAGGCACGGCCATCCTCTCGACAACGCGGAAGCCCCTTTCTTCCCGCGCTATCGGGCCCGAAACACCCAGGATCTGGGGCCGCGGGCGCCTCCTACGCGCTACTGACCGGGTGGCCCGGGCCGCTCGGGCAGCTGCAGGAGCTCGAGCAGCCCGCCCACCTCGTGGTCTCGCTGTGATGGATGGCGCATCTTGAGCTCCGGGTTGACCGCATAGTGGTTGCGCCGCCCGACCCGCTCCCGAGACACGTAGCCCGCCTCGATCAACTCCGCCACGATCCGCTGGGCTGCCCGCTCGGTGATGCCGACCGTCTCGGCGATGTCGCGCATCCGGACGTCTCGGTCCCGAGCAATAGAAAGAAGCACCTGGGTGTGATTGGTGACGAACTTCCAGGACTTCTCGGGTGTTGACATAGACGACTTAGTTTTCGTATATTCTATTTCGGGTATGAAGTGTCATGACTTTACTGTCAGTCTAGACTAGCACTGCGAACCGACTGCGGAGGTGAGCACCGTGACGTCCCGCGAGCGTCTGAGCCGTAATCAACTTCTCTTCCGAGAGGTCGATCAACGCCTACGGGACCTCTCGCTCACCCAGGTTCAGGTCCCCTGGACCGACCGGACGGAGTACCTGTGCGAGTGCCTGCAGGACGGATGTCATGAGACGATCGACCTCACCCCCCACGAGTACGAGTACGCCCGCTCCTATCCCGATGTCGTCGTCGTTTGCCACGGGCACGAGTCCGACGGTGAGATCGTCGAGGAGACCGAGCGGTTCGTCCTGGTCGAGCTGGCTACGGCTATTCGGGGGGAGCGCCCGGATGGCCCCGGGCGCTCCCTCAGCCGCGCTACCTGACGAACTCGAGATCGGCCGAGTGCGATGTCCCGTCCCTGAGGGTGAGGACGAACTCGCGGCACGTCCCGCATCGCAATCGATGCGGCGTGAAGACGGAATCCCGTGGAGGACCCATCACGAATCCCAGAGCGAGCGCGGCGGCTGAAAGGACCTGCCTGCGCCCTCTCACGTCAACCCCATGGGTCGTGCGCGCCCCGCACCCGGCAAGGGCGTCGGCGGCGAGATCCTACGAGACCGATGAGCTTTCCGCCTCCCGCCGGTCTCAACTGGTCAAGCGACGTTCCACGAAGGAGGCGGTCATGAACCTGATGGACTCCCGAGCCCGCTGGCTGGCGCTCTTCGTCCTCTGCCTCGGCGATCTGATGATCGTCCTCGACGTCACCATCGTGGGCGTCGCTCTGCCCTCGATCCGGGGGGATCTCGGCTTCTCCGAGGCGTCCCTCGCCTGGGTCGTGAACGCCTATCTCATCACCTTCGGCGGCTTCCTCCTGCTGGGCGGCCGCCTCGGCGACCTCTTCGGCCATCGGCGGCTCTTCCTGATCGGGATCACCGTCTTCACGCTCGCCTCGGCGCTTTGCGGGCTGGCGACGTCGCAGGAGATGCTCGTCGTCGCCCGCGCCGTGCAGGGCTTCGGCGCTGCCGTCGTCTCCGCCGTCGCGCTCTCGTTGATGATGACGCTCTTCACGGAGCCGGCCGAGCGGGCGAAGGCGATGGGCGTCTTCGGCTTCGTCGCCTCCGGCGGCGGGTCGCTCGGCGTCCTCCTCGGCGGGATCATCACCGACGTCCTCAGCTGGCACTGGATCTTCCTCGTCAACGTGCCGGTCGGGATCGCGGTCGTCGCGCTCACGCTGGTGCTGGTTCCCGCGGCCCGCGTGCCGAGCGCCGCGCAGCGACTCGATGTCGCCGGCGCCGTCACGGTCACGGTCTCGCTCATGATCGCCGTCTACGCGATCGTGAACGGCAACGGCGTGGGCTGGCTGACCGGACGAACGCTCGGGCTGCTCGCCGTGGCAGGCGTCCTGTTCGCGATCTTCCTCGTCATCGAGGCGCGCACCAGCTCGCCCCTGATGCCGCTCTCGCTCTTCCGGCTTCGGAACCTTTCGACCGCGAACGTCGTCGGCGTGCTCTGGAGCGCCGCGATGTTCGCCTGGTTCTTCCTCTCGGCGCTCTACCTGCAGCTCGTGCTCGGCTACAGCCCGCTCCAGGTCGGCCTCGCCTTCCTGCCCGGGAACCTGATCATGGGCGCGCTCTCGATCGGCCTCTCGGCGAGGCTCGTGATGCGCTTCGGGATCAGGCCGCCGCTCGCCGTCGGGCTCCTGCTCGCCGGCCTCGGCCTGGCGCTCTTCGCCCGCGCTCCCGTCGACGGAACGTTCGTCGTCGACGTCCTGCCGGCGATGGTCCTGCTCGGCCTCGGCGCGGGGATGGCCTTCAACCCGGTGCTCCTCGCCGCCATGAACGACGTCGAGCCCCAGGACGCCGGCCTGGCGTCCGGCGTCGTGAACACGTCGTTCATGATGGGCGGCGCTCTGGGCCTGGCGGTGCTCGCGAGCCTCGCCGCATCGCGCACGGACGCGCTCCTGGCCTCCGGTGAGGATCAGCTCGAGGCGTTGACCGGCGGCTACCACCTGGCGTTCGTCGTCGGCGCGCTGTTCGCCGTCACGGCGGCGGTCGTCGGTGCGGTGCTCCTGCGGCCGCGGTCGATGCCGAGCGAGCACGCGGAGCCGGCCGTGGAGCCGAAGCCCTGCGGCGAGACCGCATAGGGCGGGCCCGGTCGCTCACAATCCCTCGGATGGCGGAGGAACGCCGCAAGAGGGTCACGAAACGGCACCTGCTCGGAGGCGGCGTCGCGATCGGGGTCGTGGTCGCGACGTTCGTCTTCGTCCTCCCCCGCATCGCGGACTACAGGGACGTCTGGGGCGTCATCAAAGAGCTCTCGTGGGAGGACGGCGCGCTCCTGGCCGGGGCGACGCTTCTGAACCTCGCCACCTTCGCGCCGCCGTGGATGGCGGCGCTGCCCGGTCTTCGCTTCCGCCAGGCCTTCGTCGTGACCCAGGCCTCGACGGCCTCGACCTACGTCGCTCCCGCCGGCGTTGCGGTTGGCATGGCGCTCTCGTTCGCGATGCTTCGAGCCTGGGGCTTCGCTGGCTCGGCGGTCGGCCTGGCCGTCGCGGTCACCGGCGTCTGGAACCAGCTCGCGATGCTCGCGTTCCCGGCGATCGGCCTGGCGCTCGTGGCGCTCAGCGGTGGCGCGCACCGCGCCCTCGACACGATCGCCTTCATCGGCCTGGCGATCTTCGTCACCGTCGTGGCGGCGTTCGCCGCCGGCCTGAGCACGCCGAGGCTCGCGCGACGGATCGGCGACGTCGCCGCCCGGGCCGTCACGTGGGGCCTCGGCCTGATCCGCAAGGGCCCGGCGGGCTGGGACGGAGGGTCGTTCGTCCACTTCCGCACCCGGACGAACCGCCTCCTGAGGGATCGGTGGCACGTCCTGACGCTCGCGACGCTCGCCGGCCAGCTCACCGTCTTCCTCGTGCTCCTCGTCTCGCTCCGGGTCCTGGGCGTGTCGGGCGGAGAGGTGAGTGTCGTCGAGGCCTTCGCGGCCTGGGCGCTCGTGCGCCTGCTCGGCTCGATCCCGATCACGCCGGGCGGCCTCGGTGTCGTCGAGCTCGGCCTCACGACGGCGCTCGTGGGCTTCGGAGGCAGCCAGGTGGAGGTGGTCGCGGCCGTGCTCGTGTACCGCGTGATGACGATGGTGCCTACGCTGGTGATCGGCTTGCTCGCCGGGGCGACGTGGAAGCGCTACCGGCCGGACTACCTCCCGGAGGCGGAGCCTGCGGACTCGAGGGGCCCCGTCGGCTAGGCTCGCCCGATGTCCCCAGCCCGGCGGGCTGATCGCCGCCGTACGGCGATCGTTCGGAGCAACGCGCTGCGCATCGGCCCGGTTCTCGCCGTCGCCGCGATTGCGGGCTACCTCGTAGGAGGCTGCGCGGGAGACGGTTCGGGCCTCCCCGGGTTGTCAGGCGCGACCGAGCTTCCCTCGGTCTCGCTGCCGACCCTTCCCACGCGCCCCGAGACCGAACCGGAGACGACCGACGAGGCTCCGACGACGCGTACCGAGCCGACGACGACCGAAGAAGCGCCCCCGATCACCACGACGTCTGCGACCACGACGGACACGGAGACGGAGACGGAGGGGACGACGTCGACCGAGCCGGGCACGACGAGCACGGGCGCGGTCGACACCACAACCGAAGCCTCCGACGACGATGGGATCTGGGGATGGGTCGCGCTCGGGCTTGCCGTTGCCCGCGGAGAGACGACGGAGACGGAACCCACGACCGCGACCGACGCGCCGACGGCCACCGCCGTGGCAACGGAGACGCGTCCGACGGCGACGGTCGCTCCGGAGCCGACGTCGTCGGAGAGCAGCACTCCGTGGGGCTGGATCGCTCTGGCCCTGGGCGCAATCGCGGCCGGCGTGATCGGCCTGATCGTCTGGAGGCGCAGACGCAGACGAGGAAGAGACGCCGGTCCCTAGTCGCGCACCACTCACTCGGCGATGAGCCGACCTACGCCTGGCCCTTCGACGAGCGACACGTGTGGAGCTCGCCGCACATGCCACGGGTTGCACGGGCTCTCGAGCGCGCAACCAGGGCGCGGTGACGCCCGGCGCTCAGTCGGAGCGGTGGGAGACGACGTTGACGACCGTGCCGCTCGGCTCGCGGAGCATGAACCGCCTGACTCCCCACTCCTCGTCGCGGAGGGGGTAGACGATCTCGAGGCCCTGCTTCACGGCCCTGGCGTGCACGGCATCGACATCGGCCACGCCTACCGAGATGCCTGGGGCGGCCGGGTCGTCGTTGCCGATGATGGAAACCTGGACGGAGGGGTCGGTCGGTGAGGCGACGGTCACGATCCAGCCGAGGTCCATCGCCACCTCGAAGCCGAGCAGCTCCACGAAGAAGTCGCGCGTTTCGGCAGGGCGCTCCGCCTTGATGTTCGGCACCGCCCTGCCGGGCGCAGGCCCATCCGGCATCAGGGGAACTTGGCGAATCCCTGAACGTGCTTCACGAAGAACCCGGTGTTGAAGAACGAGGGACCTGGTCGATGTGGCGAAGACGCCGGTGAGGTTCGAGGCCGAGAAAGCAGGCGCGGCAGCACCGAGCGCCGCGAAGACGCACACGACCACAACCCTGAGGAGCCCGTATCCCCACAGCGACCCCGCGGGACACTACAAGCCTGCCGTGGCCCTGTGAAGCTTCTGAGAGTCGGCAGCGTCGAGCGCAGAGGGGCGTTCGTCGGCGGTTGCGGAACGGCGATAGGGTCGTCGCCGTGCCGTTCTCGCTCAGAAACCTCAAACACGACCTGGAAGACGTGGGGTCCAATTTCGACGGTGCGCCGGATCTGGAGTTCCGGCTCGCTACCGATGCGCTGCAACTCGAGCAGTCCGGCCTGTCTTACCAGCGCATCCCGCCCGGCTACCGGTTCCCGTACGGCCACACGCACACGGAGCAGGAAGAGGTGTACGTCGTCGTGCGCGGGAGCGGGCGGATGAAGCTCGACGACGAAATCGTCGAGCTCCGAGAGTGGGACGCGGTGCGAGTCCCACCCGGGACGTGGCGAGGCTACGAAGCCGGGGCCGACGGCCTCGAGATCATCGTGATCGGAGCTCCCAACCTCGGCGATGATCGGCGTGCTGACGTCGACGGACAGCGCGATTGGTGGACCGACTAGCACGATGGCGTTCATCGACCACCTCGCGATCCCGGTCCGTGACCTGGCGGCGAGCAGGCAGTTCTACGAGGCCGCGCTTGCACCGTTCGGGGTCGAGGTAACCGAGGAGGAACGGGCCGTGGGCTTCCACCTCGGGGACGTCGATTTCTTCGTCGCGGAAGGCGAGCCCGCGGCGCCGATGCACATCGCGTTTGGCGCGCCGGACCGCGCGACCGTCGAGGCGTTCCACGCCGCGGCCCTCGCAGCAGGTGGCCGCGACAACGGCTCGCCCGGTCTTCGTCCGCGGTACCACGCCGACTACTTCGGCGGCTACGTCCTCGACCCGGACGGCAACAACGTCGAGGCCGTCTGCCACCGCCCGGAGGACTAGAGCGAAGGGCCGCCGAAGCAATTCCTCCGTGACTGGTCTTGGCTAGGGCCCCAGCGGCGGCAGGGAAACCCAGGTGAGTCGAGCCCAGTCCGGCGTCACGTCGCTCATGTTGTTCTCGGTGTTCGAGGTCACCTGCGTCTCGACCTTGACCGGCGAGCTGTTCGCGGCGGTCGTATAGAGATCGCCGCTCCTCGAGAATACGATCTTCGTGCCGTCCGGCGACCATGCCGGCGAGAAATCATCAGCCGCGTTGAACGTCACCCGGGCTTCGTTGCCCCCGCCGTCGTTGACCATGTAGATCTCGCGGTGGTGGTTGTTCCCGACTTCATTCCGCTCGGTCTCGAAGGCGATCTTCGATCCGTCAGGCGACCAGGTCGGAGCCATATCATCACCTGGATCGTCCGTCAGCTGGACGATTGGCGACCAGCAGCGGCAGAGCTTCATCGAGTAGATGTCCCAGTTGCCCGAGCGGCTGCTCGTGAACGCGAGCGTTGAGCCGGTGGGAGACCAAGCGGGGGCCGCGTCCGCGGCCGGATGGTAGGTCACCCGCTCCTCGGCAGATCCATCGGCGTTCATCACGTAGAGCTCGTGGTTCCCGTCCCGGTAGCTCGAGAACGCGATCTTCGTCCCATCCGGAGACCAGCTGGCCGAGCCGTCGAACGCAGGGTCGTTCGTCAACCGGACGAGACCGGAGCCGTCCGCATTCATGACGTAGATGTCGTAGCCGCCCGAGCGCTCACTCTCGAACGCGATCTTCTTCCCGTCCGGCGACACGGCCGGCCCCTGATCCCCGGCCGGGTGGTTGGTGAGCTGCACGAGGCCGGCACCGGTTGAAGAGATCGAAAAGATGTCGCTCAAGTCACTGTCATAAATGTCGTCCGCGCCGTCGACATGGTGGAACACGATCCTGCCGTTGATCCCCGGAAAGGCGGCCTGAGCGGGCGCCGAGGCCGAAAGGAGCAAGACGAACGTCGCGGCGAGACAGGTGACTGTGCGGGCGCTCATGGGAATGGCTCCGACCACGAGACGTCTTCGGACTCTCACTTCTTCCCCGAGGGCTATGCGCGCATGTCGGCCCGATGCGCCACGTCTCGGTCGCGATTCCCTCGTCGTCGGCGGGAATCACTTCGCCGACCTACGGGGTCGGCTCGCCGTAGATGAAGTCGTCCATGACCACCAAGTCGCGGCCTCTCCTCTCGTTCGGACCGAGCCTGCTGTTTCCGCTCGTGATAATCACCTTGGCTACTCGGTCCTCGAGGAAGCGGACCCCGAGGAACGACAGGGTCTCGCTGCCCGGGCTGATCGGAACGGCGAACGTGCCCAGCTTGCGGCCCATGGCGTTGAAATAGTCAATCTTCGTGCCGGGCCGATCCACGTCCGTGAACACAGCACCGAAGCCGCTCGAGGTTGCGGGCGTCGTCGAGCCGGGCTCGAAGAACAGGACGGTGAGCCGGTTGCTGTCAAGCGCCGTGAACAGCCGCTGCGGGCTGAAAATGGTGAACAGGCTCGAATAGAACCGGTTGATGTTGCCGAACTCGATCGGCGACAGCGCGTCGTTGGTGCTGACCTGGAAGCCCGACCCGCTCGTCTTGAAGACCGCACCCCGTGGCTCGTTCACGTTGAAGAAGTCGGCCGGGAGAAGGTTCGGGGCGGCAAACGCGTCCGGCACGCCATCCCAGCTGATCTCACGCCGGCCGGATCCGAAGGAGACAGGGACGTCGGAATTGAGCGCGCCCAGGTCAGCGCGATATGCGTCGACCGCCGATTGGATGGCGGCAGCGCTCGTGCCGGCCGCCTGCTGGACGTTGACGCGAGCGGCCTGTGCGGCAGACGACACGGCGATCGCGACCGCGAAAGCCACGACAAACAAGAAAAGGAGTCTTCTCAGCATGGGACATACCTCCTTGGGTCGTTGTCCCTCTGGAAAGACGCGCGACGCGGGCTCGCTCTTCCCTTGTCTTGGCAACCGGACGAGGGCGATCCTCATGCCGTGCCGAACCCGGCGGCCGTGCTCCGGGTCCCGATTCTGCCGTAGGTTCCTCCTCCCTCTGGAAGGGGTAGCCCTGCGGGGCCAGACGCTCACGGGGTCTGGGGCCGGATGTTCCTCGTCACCTTTCACCAGTCCCTCCTGGTTCTGGAACCCGTCGGGGTCGCTCCTTGAGCGGGCGATCGAAGCGCTGGCCAAGGCTCAGCGCGAGGAAGAGGAAGAGGAAGAGGAAGAGCCGGCCGACTGAAGTGTTCCAATCGACCGGCTCCGAGGGTGGCTCAGTTGAGCCAGAGGTGGAGGCGGGAATCGAACCCACGTCCGAAGTCGCCTGAAGTGTGTAGGCAAACGAGGCACCTCCCCCCGCCCGAGCTCGGTTCGGACAGGCAGCAGGTGCCTCGCGCAGAGCTTGCGACGAGTTGACTAGCCGGATGGCTTAGGGCCGACGCCAGTCACTCCAGCGAACGGCTCAGGACCACCGTCTGACCAGGCGGTGCGTGGGCGCGCGACCCATTTGAGTGGTGTTGCCTCTCAAGGTTTTAGAACATCTGTCGATTTTGTGCGGATGAGCGCGTATCGTCCGGACGGCCCCCGGTCCCCGTCCGCCTCCCCGCGGTGGATCGATCGATGGCTCGCGGCCTGCAGTGAGCTGGCCGAGCTCGAGCGATCCAACCCGATGACGGACGCCGTCATCGACGAGATCGACGGCCGAATGATCCGCATCGGCGACCGGTGGTTGGCCGACTTCGCCTCCTGCAACTACCTGGGATTCGACCTCGACCCGGAGATCATCGCGGCCGTTCCCGAGTACCTGGAGAAGTGGGGGACGCATCCCAGCTGGTCGCGGATGCTCGGCAGCCCGGTTCTCTACCCACAGATCGAGGAGCGCCTGATCGAGCTGCTGGGCTGCGAGGACGCACTTGTCATCCCGACGATCACCCTGATCCACCTGTCCGTGATCCCGGTGCTCGCCGGGGACGGGACGATTTACGTGGACAGCCGGGCGCACAAGACGATTTACGACGGCTGCCAGTTCGCCTCCGCCCGCGGGGCGACAGTGAAGCGATTCCGTTTCGAGGATCCGGACGACCTCGAGCAGCTCCTGCGCCAGGACCGCTCCAGCACGCGGCTGGTGTGCATGGACGGGGTCAACAGCATGACCGGTAACGCTCCCAATCTGAACGACTTCGCGCGGATCGCCCGTCGCTACGACGCAATCCTTTATGTCGACGACGCCCACGGCTTCGGTGTCATCGGGGAACGTGCGCCCGACGAGCCTACCTCCTATGGCGTCCGCGGGAACAGCATCGTCCGTTACTGCGACGAGTCGTACGACGGCATCGTGCTCGTCGCCGGCTTCTCCAAGTCGTACTCGTCGCTGGCGGCCTTCGTCGCCTGTCCGACCGATCTCAAGGAGCTGCTCAAGACGGCCGCGCCGCCGTATCTCTACTCGGGGCCTTCGCCGACAGCCTCCTTGGCCACCGTGCTCGCCGGCTTCGACGTCAACGAAGCCCGCGGCGACGCAATCCGCACCGACCTCTGGCGCAAGACCGATCAGGTGCTCTGCTGCCTCGATCGACTCGGAGTCCACACGCCGAATCGTTCGGGCTTCCCGATCGTCGAGGTCCCGCTGGCGCGCCACGAGGACATCGACGCCGCCGGACGCTTCCTCTTCGACCACGGCATCTACGTGACGCTCGCGGCCTACCCGCTCGTGCCGAAGAGCGACGTGGGATTTCGGATCCAGGTCACGGCCTCCAACTCCCAGGCCGAGATCGAACAGCTCATCGATGTCCTCGGGAAGCTCGCCAACGCGTTCGACCTCCGGCCGGCCAGGCCGCAGGAATTCGCCGCGTGAGCCGGCTCGGAGGCATCGACTGGCGCGGCCGGATCTGGGCGATCTACCTCGCCGTCGGCGTGCTTCTGACCGCGGCGTACCTCTGGTTCCCGCCGCTGAAGGGGAACGGCCCGCTGATCAACCTGCTCGGACTGTCAGGCTCGGTCGCGGTTGCCCTCGGCATCTACCTCCATCGCCCCAAGGCCCGGCTGGCCTGGATGCTCTTCATCGTCGGCCTCTTCCTCTTCTTCGCGGGCGACCTCTATACCTACAGCTATCCGAAGCTGACCGGCGCAGAGGTGGAGTTCCCGTCCATCGGGGACGCCATCTACCTGGCCGTCTATCCGCCGCTCGTCGCTGGCCTGCTCGTCCTCGTCCGCCGTCGTAACCCGCAGGGCGACCGTGCCGGCGTCATCGACTCGCTGATCATCTCGGTCGGCATCGCGCTACTCTCCTGGGTCTTCCTCGTCGCGCCCAATATCCACCTCTCGGGCCTGACGGTGCTGGAGAAGGCGGTGTCCGCCGCCTATCCGCTCGGCGACATCCTCCTCCTCGCCGCGACGGTCCGGCTTGCGGTCGACACCGGCAAGCGCGCCCCTGCTTTCTACCTCCTCGTCGGCAGCATCGTCTCGCTGCTCGCGGTCGACTCGGCGTACAACTACGCGCTGCTCACGGGCACATACGATCACCAGCTCAGCTACGACGTGGGCTGGATCGCCTTCTACCTCCTTTGGGGGGCGGCCGCCCTTCACCCGTCGATGCGCACGCTCGAGGAGCCTGCACTCGACTCTCGTACCCGGCTGACGCCCCTCCGCCTCGGGCTGCTCGCGGGCGCGTGCCTGATCGCACCGGGGGTCCGCTTCTACCAGGCGCTCGACGACCCCGACGTCCTCGTCCTGATCGTGGCCTCGGCGCTGCTCTTCCTTCTCGTCGTCGCGCGCATGGCCGGACTCGTCCGCCAGGAGGAGCGCGCCGCCGCGCGCGAGCTCGCGCTGCGACGTGCCGGCGTCGAGCTCGTCGCCGCGGCGGGACGCGAGCAGCTCAACTCCGCCGCCATCTCCGCGGTGCTAGCCCTGGCCGGGACTCCCGCGACAGTCCGCCTCGTCCTGCTCACCGGCGACGGCGCGGCAGTCGCCGCCTCCTCGGGCGACGAAGGGGAATGGCCCGTATCGAAGAGCGCCAACGCATGGCTTCGCGACCTCGGCGACGATCCGCAACAGG
>Ga0075419_10002219_pt1 | contig 12561 bp, 5 predicted proteins | sample SoiMetdeltSBSDD3_FD_76900 | JGI IMG/M metagenome (GOLD analysis project Ga0075419, IMG submission 76900) | Bulk soil microbial communities from a Populus tree surrounding site in Tennessee, USA - Soil MetaG P. deltoides SBSDD3 | ecosystem: Environmental > Terrestrial > Soil > Tree plantation... | reverse complement strand
GCTGCCGAAGCTGCCGTCCGGCCGTCGAGGCGGCCGCCGACCCCACTTGGCGCGCGGAAACGGCGCACGATCGATAGCGGGGTCGAGGCCCGGGATCTTCCCGGCCTCGCCGCTCATCCTGTCAAACCTTCCTACCGCTTCGCAGCCACCTTCTACGGCGCGTCACGGTTGCAGCCGTTTATTCTCGATCCCGAAAAGTGTATCAGCGTGTCTTCGCTTCACGCAACCCTCCGTCCCGATTCCCATTCTTGTCCGGGCATCCGGCCTGCTTTAATTGATATCACGCCAACCCAACCCCCCTGCAAAGATGGATGAGCGAACCACCGAAACCGCCCTTTCGCTGACCAAATTTGGCATCGGCCAACCGGTGCGGCGAACCGAAGATCCCCGGCTGGTGCGCGGCGAAGGCTCCTATACGGACGATCTCGCCCGCCCCGGCGAGGCGTATGCCGTCATGGTCCGCAGCCGTGAGCCCCACGGCGTGATCCGCGCGATCGACACTGGCGCTCCTAAAGGGATGCCAGGCGTTCTTGCCGTCTACACCGCGGCGGATCTGTCCGCCTACGGCCCGCTCAAGTGCAATCTGCCGCTAAAGAGCCGAGACGGGTCGCCCATTCGCTACACGCCGCGGCCGGCTCTTGCCGCAGACAAAGTGCGCTTCGTCGGTGATCCGATCGCCTGCGTGGTTGCGGAAACGCTGGCGCAGGCCAAGGACGCTGCCGAAGCCATCTCGATCGACATCGAGCCGCTCAAGCCGGTGCTGAATCCGGCCGACGCCGTGAAGCCCGGTGCGCCGCTTGTGTTCGACGAGGTGCCGAACAACACGGCGCTCGACTATCACTACGGCGATTCAGCCAAAGTCGCGGAAGCCTTCGCCAGGGCCAAGCACGTGACGCGGCTCGAGACCTCGAACCAACGCATGGTTGTGAACGCGATGGAGCCGCGCGCGGCCATCGGCGAATACGATGCCGCAGCCGGCAAATGGACGCTCTATTCCTCCAGTCAGGGCGTCCATGGCATGAAAACCTCGCTGATGGATATTCTGGGCGCGCCCGCCGACAAGGTGCGCGTTGTGACCGGCCAGGTTGGCGGCTCGTTCGGCATGAAGGCTTCGGTCTATCCGGAATACGTCTGCATCCTGCACGCTGCGCGCGCGCTCGGCCGGCCGGTGAAATGGACCGACGAGCGTTCGGGTAGTTTTGTATCTGATCATCACGGCCGCGCGCAGGACATGGTGATCGAGATTGCATTCGACGAGAATGCGCACATCCTCGCGCTGCGTCTGACCGGCTATGGCGACATGGGCGGGTATCTCGCCCAGTTCGGCCCGTTGTTGCCGACCGGCAACCAGGTGAAGAACATCGCCAGCATCTACCGCACGCCGCTGATCGAAGTGGCGACCAAATGCGTATTCACCAATACGAATTTTGTCTCCGCCTATCGCGGCGCGGGCCGGCCGGAAGGCAACTACTACGTCGAGCGCGCGCTGGACCTCGCGGCGAGCGAGCTCGGCATCGATCGCCTTGACTTGCGCAAACGCAACATCATTCGGAAAAGCGACCTGCCATTCAAAGCCGCCTCCGACATGACGTACGACTGCGGCGATTTTCTTGGCGTACTTAAGCAAGCGTTGGACGCAGCCGACTATTCCGGCTTCGGCAAGCGCAGGCGCGAAAGCAAAAAGCGCGGCCTCCTGCGCGGACTGGGCATCGGCTGCTATCTCGAGGTGACTGCGGCGCCCGGAAAGGAACTGGGCGCCATCCATTTCGAAGTCGACGGAACGGTGACCATCGTCACCGGCACGCTCGACTTTGGCATGGGCCATACCACGACCTACGCGCAGATCCTGACCGATTTGCTCGGCATCCCGTTCGATCGCATCCGCCTGGTCGAGGGCGACAGCGATCTCATGGCGTTCGGCGGAGGCAGCGGGGGGTCACGGTCCGTGATGTTCGCTGGAACGGCGCTGTCGGAGTCGGCCGCAATTGTTATCGAACGCGGCAAGCAGATCGCCTCGCATGTTCTGGAAGCATCGGTGAACGACATCGAATTCGAGAACGGCCGTTTCGTCATCGCCGGCACCGACCGCTCGATCGGGCTCATCGAGTTGGCCGCGCGGCTGCGAGCAGGCCTCAAGCTGCCCGACGGCGCGCCGACCTCCCTCGATGTCGACCATGTCGTGAAGGACCCGGTTCCCTCCGCCTTCCCCAACGGCTGTCATATCGCCGAAGTCGAGATTGATCCTCAGACCGGCAACGCGCGCGTCGTGCGCTACACCGCCGTGAACGACCTCGGCACCGTGGTCAACCCGCTTCTAGTTGAAGGACAAGTCCAGGGCGGTGTCGTGCAAGGACTCGGCCAGGTTTTGATGGAGAAGGCCATCTACGATGCCGACGGGCAATTGGTGACGGGCTCGTTCATGGACTACGCCATGCCCCGCGCGCACGATGCGCCGATGATCAATGTGCTCAATCACCCGGTGCCGACCAGGAGCAATCCCCTGGGCGCCAAGGGATGCGGCGAAGCCGGCACGTCCGGCGGCCTGCCGTCGGTCGCCAATGCGGTGATCGATGCGCTGTCCGAATACGGCATCAGGCACCTGGAAATGCCGATGACGCCCGCCCGCATCTGGCAGGCGATCGAAGAGGCGAAAGCGCGGCAATCGCCTTGATAATGTCATGGCCGGGCTTGTCGCGGCCATCCATGTCTGCCTTGCCCGAAGACGTGGATGCGCGGGCCAAGCCCGCGCATGACGGATGAGAAGCGGAGCAATATCGGGGCCGTCTTTCGACGGCCCCGTTTCAAATAGCACTGCGATCACACCGGCCCGGGCAGCTTGATGTTCTTGAGCGGCATTGAACGCACCCGCGTGCCCGTGGCCGCGAACACCGCGTTGGCGACCGCGGGCGCGGTGGCAGCCGTGCCCGGCTCGCCGATGCCGCCCCATTTCTTGCCGCCCGAGAGCGCCAGGTAGACCTCGATCTTCGGGGTGTCGGCCAGCCGAACAACTTCGTAGCTGTCGAAATTGCTCTGCTCGACCTGGCCGTTCTTGATAGTGATCTCGCCATACAGCGCGGCGGAGAGCCCGTAGATCACCCCGCTCTGGATCTGCGCTTCGACGATGCCCGGATTGACCACATGGCCGCAATCGACGGCGGCGACAACGCGGTCGACCTTGACCTCGCCTTTCTGGCTGACGGTGACCTCGGCAACCTGGCCGATGATCGAACCATAGCATTCGTGGATTGCTATGCCGCGCCCGCGTCCTTGGCCGAGTGGCTTACCCCAGTCGCTTTTCTCGGCGATGGTGTCGAGCACGCCAAGGAAATCCGATTTGCCCGCCAGCAGCGCGCGCCGGAACTTGTAGGGATCCTGTCCCGCGGCATGCGCCAGTTCGTCGATATAGCCCTCGACGAAAAAGGCGTTCTGCGAGGAGCCGACCGAGCGCCAGAACATCACCGGCACGTGCGTATTCTTTAGCATGCAGCCGACGCGGACATTTGGGATCGCGTACGGAATATTGGCGAACCCTTCGACGGCCTGTGCCTCGATGCCGTTCTCGACCTTGTTGATTCCGGTCGAGCGCAGGATCGAACCGACGGCAATCCTGGCGTCGAATGCTGTCGGCATGCCGTCCGCGCCGAGCGCGGCCTTCATTCGCACAGCGGCCTGCGGCCGATAGCGGTCTTGCGTCATATCTTCTTCCCGGGTCCACACCAGCTTCACCGGCTTGCCCACTTCCTTGGCGACCAGGATCGCCTGGCGCATCTCGTCATTGATCGATCGGCGTCCGAAGCCGCCACCGAGGAAGCAGTTGTGCACGACGATCTGCTCAGGCTTGAGCCCGGATGCGGCAGCCGCCTGCCGGATGGTTCCCATCGGCGACTGCGTACCCAGCCAGACCTCCAGTCTGTCGGACTGGAGGTGCACGGTGGCGTTGAGCGGCTCCATTGTGGCGTGGGCAAGATGCGGCGCTTCGTAGACCGCCTCCACGATCTTCCCTTTGGCCAGGGCATCCTCGACATTGCCGTCATTGCGAGCGCTCACCATCGTGCCATCGAGCGTGTCGCGATAGAGCTTGGCGAATTGGGCACTGTCAGTATTTCCGGCCTCCCCGACATCCCATTCGGGCTTGAGCAGAGCGAGCGCCTCCTTGGCGCGCCAGAACCGGTCGGCAACAATAACGACGGCATCGTTGAGCTTGACCACCTGCAGCACGCCGCGGCGGCCCTTCGCCGGCGAATCATCGACGCTTTTAAGCTTGCCCCCGAATACAGGACAGGCAGCGACCGCCGCATACACCATGCCCGGGACCTGGGTGTCGATCGCGAACTTGGCCACGCCGTTGATCTTGAGCGGGGTGTCCAGGCGTGGGAGCGACTTGCCGATCAGCTTGAACTGGTCCGGCGTGCGGATCACCGGCTCCTTGTCGAGCTTGACCTTTCCGGCATCGGCGGCAAGTTCGCCGTACTCAAAGGTGCGGCCCGTGTTCTTGTGCGTCACCTTGCTGTTTGCCGCTTCGCATTCGGAAACCGGCACGTTCCATCGCTGTGCCGCGGCTGCGATCAGGCGTTCGCGCGCACTAGCGCCGGCCTGCAGCAACATCTGCCAGGACGCGCGCACGCCGCGGCTGCCGACGGTGGCCATTGGGCCGTAGACGTCCTTTTCGCGCAGATTGCGCTCGGCCGAGGCATATTCGACCTTCACCTTCGACCAGTCGCATTCGAGTTCCTCCGCGACAATCATAGGCAACGCGGTGATAGCGCCCTGCCCCATCTCGTTGTGCGGCGAGCGGATCAGGACGCTGCCGTCCGGCGAAATGGCGAGAAAGGCATTGATCTCGTTGATCGGGACCTCGGTACCGTAAGGCTGCGCAGCAATGCTCGCAGCGTCGGCAAGTCCGGGGAGCGCAACCGTGATCGCCAGCCCGCCTGCGAGCGAGGCTGAGGAGACCACAAAGCGGCGGCGGCTGACGGATGTATTGATGATCTGGTTCATGGTCCGCCCTCCTCTCACGTCTTCATCAATTCTGCGGCGCGATGGATGGCGCGGCGGATGCGAACATAGGTTCCGCAACGGCAGATATTGGTGAGGTTTGCGTCGATATCGGCGTCGGTCGGCTTCGGGTACTGCTTCAAAAAAGCCGCCGCGGCCATGATCTGCCCGGACTGACAATAACCGCATTGCGGCACGTCCTCGGCGAGCCAGGCCTGCTGCACGGGGTGCCTGGCGTCCGGCGAAAGGCCTTCGATGGTGGTAATGGCTTTGTTGGCCACGTCGCCAACCTGGACGCTGCAAGACCGCATCGCCTCACCATCGACATGGACTGTGCAGGCGCCGCATTGCGCGATGCCGCACCCGAACTTGGTGCCGGTCATTCCGAGTTCGTCGCGGATGACCCAGAGCAATGGCGTTTCCGCCTCGACATCCAGCGAATACGCCTTTCCATTGATTGTCAGTGAAATCATGAGCCCTCGCTCTCTTTCCCCGGCCGGAACTCGTCAGCTGCCGGCCTGTGCATGAAAGTCTAAAGACCCGGCATGGGTGCAATCACTTCACAGATGCTTGTTCGAAGCCATTTTTTGCCGTCCTAATCGGCGCTGCCGCATACCGCGCCGACATGGGCAGCCCCCTGCAAATGCATTGGATTGGTACCGCCTACCGGGGCATAGTCCGCCGCCTTATGGAGTTTGCGCGGCATGAGCCAAGCGGCTGATACCGTCGGGATCGCCCGGCCATCCTATTTTCGGGTGGTGGGTGCGGTGAGTGCCGCGCATTTCGTATCGCATTATTACATCATTCTGCTCGCGCCCCTCCTGCCCTTCGTCCGTGACGCCTACGACGTGAGCTACACCGAGATCGGTCTCGCCTTTGCCGCGTTCAACATCGTTTCGGCGGTAGGTCAGACCCCGGCGGGATTTCTCGTCGACAGGATCGGCGCGCGCGCGCTCCTGGTCGCCGGCCTCCTGACCGGCGCCGGCGCCTTCATCCTCGCGGGCGTGATCGATTCATTCTGGATGCTGGTTGCGATGTTCGCACTCGCCGGCGTGGGCAACACGGTTTATCACCCGGCCGACTATGCCCTGCTGTCGCAACACGTGCCGTCCGATCGCATCGGGCAAGCATTCTCGTTCCACACATTCGCCGGCATGCTGGGTTCGGCCGTCGCCCCCGCGACCTTGCTGATCATGCAGTCGCAATGGGGCTGGCGCGGCGCGTTCGTCGGCGCCGGCATGCTGGGCATCGCAACCGCGGCCGTACTCCTGGCGATGCGCGAGAATTCCGCTGTTCAGCCCAAACCTGCCGTCAGCGGCACCGGCGCGGATGATGCAACGAGCGGCTGGCGGTTGTTGCTGTCGGCGCAAATTCTGCTCAACCTTTTCTTCTTCGCACTCCTCGCGATGATCAGCGCGGGACTTTACAACTATTCCGTCGTTGCGTTGGGCGCGCTCTATGGCACGCCCGTCACCACGGCAAATGCGGCGCTATCCGGCAATCTGCTGCTGTCGGCGATCGGCGTGTTGCTGGGCGGCGTGCTTGTGGGCCGAACCACGCGGCATGCGGTGGTCGCGACCATCGGTCTCGCCGCCATGGCGCTTTTTACCGTGCTGATTGCCGAGGTCGACCTCAGCGCGCTCGCGCTGATCGCGGCGATGTCGCTGATTGGACTGTTCTCCGGCGTGATCATGCCGTCGCGCGACATGATCGTGCGCGAGATCACGCCGCCGGGCTCGTTCGGCAAGGTATTCGGCTTCGTGACCACCGGCTTCAATATCGGGGGCATCGTTGCCCCGCTGATTTTCGGAGCGATCATGGACCACGGTAACCCGCAACTGGTTTTCCTCGCCGTGGCGGCTTTTTGCGTGATTGCGGTGCTGACGGTCGGGGTGCGGCCCCGGCGCTAGGCGCGAAAAAGCGATGGTCGAGTAGGTTGCTAGAAAACGTTTCTGAGTCATTCCGGGCGCGCTGAGACACGAACCCGGATTCCAGCCACATTGATATTCCGGATCGCCGCGGAGCTTGTCATCGGGCCGGCCTTGGGCCGGACCCGTTGGCGGCGCCCGGAATGACAACGGACTTTAGGGCCGCGCGGGCGCTTACGGACTTGTCAAATTTGTTAAATTGCCCCATGTCAGGGCTATCCGGATGCCGCCGACCCGCGCCCGGTCCGTTGGAGAATAGTTCAACGGTAGAACATCAAAACTCGCGACTTGTGCTGATAAAGTCGAGAGTTGGTTTTACAATCAACCCCAAAAGCTGCCACGTAAAGCCTAAAGAATCCGCCGCGATTGTAAAACTTTGCGTCGTCAATTTTCGGGGATGCACTCAAACGAGCCACGAAGTGGGTTTGATTGGACCTATGTCAAAAGCTGACGCGGCGGACAGTGATTCAACAGTGCGGAAACACAGGCAACGAGGATTGATCCCCTGGAAGCCTGGCCAATCCGGCAATCCTAAGGGCCGGCCGAAAGGCGCACGCAACAAGCTGAGCGAAGACTTCATTGCGGATCTGCACGAGAGCTGGCTCGCATTCGGTAAACCTGCACTGATGACAGCGGCGTGGACGGATCCTGTGGCCTATGTGCGCGTGGTTGCTTCGCTGATGCCGAGAGAGCTCGAGGCCACCACCACCCCAGATCTGGAGCGCATGTCTAACGCGCAGCTCGAAGCCATTATCGCTCGAGATCTTCAAAGCGGCCTTGATCCTGCACCGCCGGATGAGAACGCGCAGATCATTCAGTAAATGGGCGCGCCTCTAGGCGGACATTCGAATGAACGCATCCAGCGTCGCTTTCAGGGGGTAGAGCGGACATGGCCTATGCAGTGCAAATGTCTGCTTCTGACCCAAAGCAGACATTCGGCGGCGTACTCCCCCTTCCAGAGTGCTATCTTTAGCCGGTACGATGTTCCGTCAGAGTTTCGGGAGCCGCAGTGGCACAACGGAGCGGCACAGACACAACCAAAACGGGGCGCCGCAAGCCGGTTGTGATTGATCGCCCTGAGACACCAGCGGCGTCGCCTCGACGACGCCAGGCCGACAATGATCCAAATAAAATTATTGAAGGGCTTAGACGCCACCTTGACGAGGCGCTCGAGCAGCAAGCAGCAACATCGGAGGTCCTGCGGGTAATCTCACGGTCGCCAGGCGATCTGCAGCCGGTCTTCGACATCATTGCTGCCAGCGCACTGAGACTGTGTGGCTCCACCTGGAGCGCAGTCTTGCAATTCAATGGCGAGCTTATAGAGCTTGCGGCGGTTCATAACCTGGATGATTTTAAAGGAGGCGAGACAGTTCGTCGCTCGTTTCCAAGGAAGCCTAGCCGAACTGGTGTGACGGACCGGGCAATATCGACCAGAACCGTCACCTACATCCGGGATGTATTGGAGATTGCCGACTACGAGCATCTGGACCTGGTGCAAGCAGCGGCTTTTCGGAGCATTCTGTCAACCCCGATGCTGAGCAAGGGGCGGGTCGTCGGGGCGATCACCGTCGTGGGAGCCGATGCCAACGCTTTCACCGACCGCCATATCGATTTATTGAAAACTTTTGCCGATCAGGCCGTCATCGCAATCGACAATGCGCGGTTGTTCAGTGAGCTGCGGCAGCGAACTGGTGACCTTGCTGAGTCGCTTGAACAGCAGACCGCGACATCGGAAGTGTTGAAAGTGATCTCAAGCTCTTCAGGTGAGCTGGAGCCCGTGTTCAGAGCTGTAGTGGAGAATGCCACGCGCCTCTGTGAAGCCGCATATGGCCATCTGCTGCTCCGCGAGGGACCTGTCTTTCGTGCCGTCGCAATTTACAGCGAGGAAGGCCACGTCGATTTGCGCCGCAATCCTGTGCTCGATGTGCGCGACAATCCGGGAACGCCGATCGATATCCTGTTTAACACCAAACAGGTTGTACACATTCCCGACCTCCGGACCGATCAATCCTACATCGGGCGAAACAATCGGATCGTTCCCCTCGTCGAAGTTGGAGGCGCACGGACCTTTGCAACGGTGCCAATGCTCAAGGAAGGCGAGCTCATCGGTGCGATTTCTCTGTACCGCCAGGAGGTTCGTGCATTCTCGGACAAGCAGATCGAGCTGGTGCAAAACTTCGCCGCCCAGGCCGTCATCGCCATCGAGAACACCCGGCTACTCAATGAGCTGCGCGAATCTCTCCAGCAGCAGACCGCCACTGCCGATGTGCTCAAAGTCATAAGCCGCTCGACATTCGACTTGCAAACTGTGCTCAACACGCTCGTCGAGTCGGCAGCCCGACTCTGCGAAGCATACGATTCAGTTATTTTATTGCGCCAGGGCGAATCGCTTGGCGTTAGAGCACATCACGGCCCTATTCCGATACACTTCACCGAATGGCCGATCGAGCGCGGGTGGGCGACCGGACGCGCCTTCGTTGATCGCGCGCCGGTCCATGTCCACGACCTTCAGGCGGCCGCACACGAGTTTCCAGTTGGCGCAGAGTTCGCGCTTCGCCTTGGCCACCGGACCATTCTGGCCGTGCCTCTGTTGAGGGAAAACGAGGCCATCGGCGCACTCGCGATCCGTCGTACCGAGGTGAAGCCATTCACCAACAAGCAGATCGAACTGGTTACGACATTCGCCGACCAGGCGGTCATCGCCATCGAGAACGCGCGTCTGTTCGACGAGGTGCAGGCTCGCACGCGCGAGCTTTCCGAGTCGCTGGAGCAGCAAACGGCGACCTCGGAAGTACTGAAGGTCATCTCAAGCTCACCAGGCGAGCTGGAGCCGGTCTTCAATGCGCTGTTGGCGAATGCGACCCGCATCTGTGAGGCCACATTCGGCACTCTGCACCTGTGCGAGGGACCTGTCTTTCGGGCAGTCGCGGCTCACAGCGAAAAAATGTACGTAGATTTTTTGCGGCACAACCCTGTTGTTGACCTACGCGAGCATCCGGGAATCCCGCTCGACCGCCTCACCAAAACCAAACAGGTCGTCCATGTTCCTGATCTGCGGACCGATCCATCGTACGTCGGGAAGGATGCCCGCATCGTTCCCTTGGTCGAAGATGCAGTAGCGCGGACTTTTGTGTCGGTGCCCATGCTCAAGGAGGGCGACCTTATCGGCGCTATCAACCTATTTCGCCAGGAGGTCCGGCCATTCACAGACAAGCAGATCGAGTTGGTCCAGAATTTCGCGGCGCAGGCCGTCATCGCCATCGAGAACACACGGCTGCTCAACGAGCTGCGTGAATCGCTGCAGCAGCAGACCGCCACCGCTGACGTTCTCAAGGTCATCAGCCGCTCGACATTCGATCTGAAGACGGTGCTCGACACGTTGGTCCAATCTGCGGCGCGGCTCTGCGATGCCGACATGGCTTCAGTGACGCGCCCGAAAGAATCCGATGATGCTTACTATCACGTTGCGCATTTTGGATTCTCGCCAGAATGGTTCGAATTGATGCAAACCAATCCACTCCGACCAGGGCGGGAGACCCTAATTGGACGTACCTTGGCTGAGAGTCGGGTTGTTCATATTCCTGATGTGTTGACCGACCCGGAATATAACGCCCCTAAAGCACAACAATTGGGTGAATTTCGCGCGGCCCTTGGGGTGCCGATGCTGCGCGAAGGGACTACGCTCGGCGTCTTCATGATCGCGCGTCGCACGCCACGGCCCTTCACTGACAAACAGATCGAATTGGCAACGACATTTGCCGACCAAGCCGTCATCGCTATCGAGAACACGCGCCTGCTCAATGAGCTGCGTGAGTCTCTTCAGCAGCAGACCGCCACCGCCGATGTGCTCAAAGTAATCAGCCGTTCGACTTTCGACTTGCAGGTGGTCCTAGATACGCTCGTCGAATCAGCGGTCCGATTGTGTGAAGCTGAACGTGGTCTGGTATTTCGTCGTGAGGGTGAAATCTATAAGAGCGTCGCGTATTACAACTATTCGCCCGAATTCCGCGCGTTCCACGAAAGCCATCCCATCACGCCAGGCCGCGGGACAGCCGTCGGCCGCACGGCGCTGGAAGGCAAAGCGGTTCAAATTGTCGATGTCCTTGCCGACCCGGAGTACACATTCGGGGAAGCGCAAAAGCTCGGTGGAGGCAGGGCTACCCTAGGAGTGCCCCTGCTGCGGGAGGGGACTCCAATTGGAGCGCTCGCACTTCAACGCACCGAGCCGCGGCCATACAGCCAAAAGCAGATCGAGCTGGTCGAAACCTTTGCCGACCAAGCGGTGATCGCGATCGAGAACGTGCGCCTGTTCGACGAGGTTCAGGCGCGTACGCGCGACCTCACCGACTCTCTTCAACAGCAAACCGCCACCGCCGATGTGCTTAAGATAATCAGCCGGTCGGCATTCGATTTGCCGACGGTCTTGGATGCCTTGATTGAAACGGCGGCCCGCATGGCTGATGCTGAGCAAGGCTCCATCACCCGGGAGATTGACGGCGCATTCTTCCGTGCCGCGAGTTACGGCTATTCGTCCGGGCTTTCGGACTTCATTCGCAATACGCCGGTGCAAATGGATCGCAGCTCAATCGCGGGGCGCGCGCTGGCAGAGCAAAGGATCGTTCAGATTCCCGACATCAGGGCCGATCCTGAATACACGTTTTTGCCAGCACTGGATTCGGGTGACTTTCGTACCGCCCTTGGCGTTCCAATGCTGCGGGAGGGCGTGTTGATTGGCGCCCTAGCGCTGACACGCAAGGAGGTGCGTCCTTTTACCGACAAGCAAATCGAGCTGGCTTCGACCTTCGCCGACCAGGCTGCGATTGCAATCGAGAATGTCCGGTTGTTCAAAAGCGTCGAGGCGCGCACACGCGAGCTTGCGAAGTCATTGGATGATTTGCGCACTACACAGGACCGCCTCGTCCAGACCCAGAAACTCGCATCACTCGGTCAACTGACGGCTGGCATTGCGCACGAGATCAAGAACCCGCTCAATTTCGTCAATAATTTCTCGGGAGTCTCCACCGAGTTGATCGATGAATTGCAGCAAGCCCTGAAGGGCTTACCGATCGACCAGAAGGCGCGCACCGAGATTGACGAATTGGCCGATACGCTGCGTGGCAATCTCGACAAGGTCGTGCAGCACGGCAAGCGGGCAGATGCCATCGTCAAGAACATGCTGCTGCACTCGCGCGAAGGCTCGGGCGAACACCGAGTTGTTGATATCAATTCTCTCGTCGATGAAAGCCTCAATCTCGCCTATCACGGCGCGCGGGCGGAGAAACAGGGCTTCGACATCACCATGGAGCGGTCACTGGACCCAGCCGCCGGTGAGGTCGATGTCTTCCCGCAGGACATCACACGGGTTCTGCTCAATCTAATCTCCAACGGATTTTACGCCGCGACAAAGCGAAGAGCCGGGGCTGTTGGCGATGGCTATGAGCCAACCCTTGTGGCCTCGACACGGAGCCTCGGAGATCGTGTTGAAATCAAGATTCGGGATAACGGCGCAGGTATTCCCCCTGAAGTAAAAGAAAAGATGTTCAACCCGTTCTTCACAACGAAGCCTGCCGGAGAAGGAACCGGGCTCGGGCTCTCCATCTGTCACGACATCATTGTGAAGCAGCATGGTGGCTCGATC
>Ga0075419_10002218_pt1 | contig 12562 bp, 8 predicted proteins | sample SoiMetdeltSBSDD3_FD_76900 | JGI IMG/M metagenome (GOLD analysis project Ga0075419, IMG submission 76900) | Bulk soil microbial communities from a Populus tree surrounding site in Tennessee, USA - Soil MetaG P. deltoides SBSDD3 | ecosystem: Environmental > Terrestrial > Soil > Tree plantation... | reverse complement strand
GTCACTCCGTTCTCAATGCGCTTTTTCAATGCCGTGAATTACTTGAAGAATACAATTGATGCAGGGATTACCAGTGTGCGCGATGCGGGTGGTGCAGACGCTGGAGTCAAACAGGCGGTCGAAAGTGGAGTTGTAGTGGGTCCGCGTTTGCAAATCAGCATTAGCATTCTCACCATCACCGGGGGTCACGGTGATGGCTGGATGCGTTCAGGAATCGACTTTGAATTATTTCCAGCCTACCCGGGCTTCCCTGCCTCCCGCGTCGATGGCGTGGAAGATTGCCGCCGTAAAGTGCGCGAGGTATTGCGAGCGGGAGCGGATATCATCAAGATCTGTTCGACAGGTGGCGTGCTCAGCCCTACCGATCACCCGGAATTCACACAGTTCTCACCCGAAGAGTTGGATGTGATCGTACGCGAAGCAGCTTACAGAAGAGGCGTCAAGGTGATGGCGCACGCGCAGGGCGCGGAAGGGATCAAGAATGCGATACGCGCGGGAGTCCATTCCATTGAGCATGGCATTTTTCTTGACGATGAAGCAATCGATCTCATGCTCAAGCATGGCACATTCCTTGTGCCAACTTTACTGGCTCCCCTCGCCGTTCTCGAAACAGGCGAGAAGGGAGGCATGCCAGAATATGGAGTCCGCAAGTCACGTGAGGTTGTTGAAATTCACAGCGAGAGTATCACCCGTGCACATAAAGCTGGAGTCAAAATTGCGATGGGCACAGATGCAGGCGTCATGCCACACGGCACGAACTTGCGTGAACTCGGATTGATGGTCAACATCGGAATGAAACCCATGGAATCGATCGTTGCCACTACAAAGATCGCGGCTGAATGCCTGGGCTGGCAGGATCAGGTGGGAACCATCGAGGCGGGCAAACTGGCAGATATCATCATTATTAAGACGAATCCTTTGGAGGATATCCGTTCGCTGGAAAATGTTGACAATATCGCTCTCGTCATGAAAGATGGCAAAGTCGTGAAAGGCCAGCGTGGCAAAATGAATTGAAAGTTTCAATTGAGGTGGGAATAGAAACATCTTGCCGCCGACTTGTTGATTATCAAGTCGGCGGCAAGATTATTATTTTCCTTATCTGGAAAAACGAAATAGATTATTTGTTATGGCACCACCTGGAAATTCGCTGTCAGGATATTGATACCCGTTGTAGCTTCCCAGACGTTGGTATTGGCAAATCTCACAGAGTAAGCCGGTTTGCTTCGCAGGGACGTGTACGCGTCCGGCAACCACAGACCCAACCTATAGGTTCCGGGGGCTACATTCGCTGGAAGGTTTACATTGATGGCGAATGTGCTTTCCTGCCCGGCTGCCCAGCGGCGCGGGTCGATGTTGGATACGGGGATTTCATAGCGGCCGCCTGGTCCCTGCAACACGACGAACAGTGGACGTGGGTTGAACATGGCTGCAAAGCCGTCATTGCTGAGGCGGACGTTGAGGCTCAACGCGCCTCCGGGTCTTATGTTTGGAGGAATGAACGCCTCCTTAAGCGTTAGTCGATAACCAAGACTGCGGCGGATGGTGTTCATACATCCACCTGAAGTCCAGCCATTCAGCACCTCGGGGCGGTACCCGTTGTTGATGAAGGACCAGTGAAGCATGTCCATTTCCAGCAGTGCGTTTGGGCAGTCAGTACGTGGCGGGTTATACTGGCAGGTCTCACCGCCCACAGGGGTAAACTGACTCTCCTGAGCAATGAAATCTTTCCAGCACGATACTTCATCACCACTACAATAATTGGAGGTATGTTTCGGCTCTTGCGCCGTGGTGGATTTATACGTGCCACCATCATCCTGATCACGCAGGAAACAATCATTGTGATGGCCGATGCGGCTCCGATCTGTGCCTGTGAAGGCTTCCTGTGAAGTCAGTGGACCCTGGAAGAATATTTCCTTATATCTCGGATACCTGAGTTGTAGCATACGATCCGCGGGCAATGCATCGAGCAGGGCATCCACGATCGCTTTTCGATACGTCAGTGGATGCAGATACTTTGAGCTGTGCCACTCACCCCAGTGCCCGACAAAGCCAACCTGCATCACCGCGATGACATCCGCATTTGATGCAAGGATGGGCTGCAGGGATCGGATGTGCTGGAGCACCAGTTCAATGGGCGCATCCGGGTTGGCCAGATTCGGGTCAGTAGTGGATCCAGGTCCCGGGTTATAGACAAAGCGGATGACCAGCTTGAGTCCTTTATTTCTGGCCGTCGTGAACACTGACGTAATGTTATTGAGCGCCGTTTGATCCAGCGATCGGTCGCGGTAGTTGTCCAGCCTGAAATATACCCAGACTAGTGTGTCAGTGGGCTGCAAGGCTCGTATCTTGTTTGTATCCAGTGGCTGGTCTGGGAAGATGGACGACTGCTTCATAAAACCGCGCTCCGGGTTGGCGATATCTTCAGTCGACGCGGTAAATACGATTCTGACACTACCGGCTGGCGGAGTAGTGGTTGGCGGCTGAGGTGTAGGCGAGGCTGAGATCGCAGTTGAGGTTGCGGTCGATGATTGATGCGTTGCTGAAGGCGCAATCGTTGTGGTAGCTGCAGTTGATATCACAACCGCAGTTGAAGTCAAAGTGGACGGTTGAGGCGCGGTGGATGTTGTAGCTGTGGTCGGGGTCGAAGAAGCAGCAGGTATAGGTGGGGATGTAGGAAGGGACACGCTTCCTACTGGCCCAATATAAGTCTGGCGCCGCGATTCGAAGGCATCGAAAAAGATCGTCCCACGCGTACCTCCGTCGATACCGGTCACAGCACCCAGACGGACTCGGTCGATACGCCGGGTGTCGTTATCCACATTTGACAGGTCAGCCTGTTGAACACCATCGATCCATAGTGTTATGCCACCGTTACTGGCACCTGATGAGGCAGCGCGCCAGTCAATCTCGATACAGTGAGGCGCATCACTGATGGTGGTCCAGAGGGTACTCACCCATGTCGAAGCATCAGTAAGCACTGAGGCTCTTACCACGTAGACGTTAGAAGAGCGTCCGAATTCCACACGCATCACGGCTGTATTCGAACTTGTAAAACCATTGAAGATGTTGAACGCCTCGCCTGTGGCCATCGTAATCGAGTTGGGATCGAAATAGAAACGTGCACGGTAACGCGGCTCAGCACTCGGACGATCATCAGCAACGTAAACAGAGTTGGCATCATCAATGACCACTTGTAACCCTTGATTACTCACCAACGCTGCTGATGGACTTAGAGTGAGATTGCCATTGTCAGTTGAGCTGCCTGTCCAGGCTGAAAAATCACCGGATTCAAAGTTGTCTGCAGAGATCATATCTGCCGCGCCTGAAGGTAGAACAGGTGTCCTCGTTCCTGTAACTGCCAAAGTCGGTCTTATTGTGGGAGCTACATTTGTCGGCAATGGCGGAAGATTTGTACCAGACGCCTGGGTTGTAGTAGGCGACGAAGCTGGGATACTCGTAGACGTTCGGCTTGCGACAGGTGAAGAGACGGGTGATGTAGGACTTGAAGCTATGGAGGTAAGTGATGACGCGGGAATGACCGTAGGTGTCCGAGTCAAAGTAGGTGGTAGTGCCGTTGATGACGCAGTGGGAGGTAGCGGAGTAAAGGTGCGAGTAGCAGTACGTGTGGCCGTTGGTACGGCCGTCTGTGTGTTGGCTGGTGTGGGGTTCGGACCCGTGGCGCCTATACAATTTCCGGTACCCGAATCGGTGAACGTCTGCCCAGCGATCGGGATGAATTGCCAATCGTAGCTGTTAGCATGGAGCGTTAATTTCAACACGCCGAATGTTGTGTTGTTGCGAACTTCAAGTGTTGGCAGATTCGTTGGAAAGGGATAAAGACCCGCACCGCCAGTACCTACAACAAATTCGCGAATGCCACGGTTTGCATCGGCTTGCCCGCTGGGGTTTTGAGGTGCAAATCGCTGGTAGGTATGGTCATGTCCATTTAGAATCACATCCGCTCCATTGTCGTAGAGCAACTGCCAAAACCCCTGGCTACGGGTGCTGTTGCCATGCTGACCGGTGCTAAAGCGTGGATGGTGCCAATACGCTAAGGTACAGACAGCTCTATTGGCAGCTAAGTCCGCTCTTAACCATTGTTCTTGAGCTGAACCGGCGTTATAACCCACCTCGCTGTTAAGGGAGATAATATGCCAGGCCCCTAAATTATAGGAATAGTAACCTTTGCCTGGGTCGCCTGCTGCTGCACCAAAGTAGTTGTAATATCCAGAGGCACCCGATGTATGGTAGTCATGGTTGCCAGGTGATGGACGGGTACGATTTTTGTGGCGTCCCCAGGTGGGACCGTAACAGTCAGTGAATTGGGCTGCAGTACCATCCGGATAGACGTTATCTCCCAGGGTGAAAACAGTACCGGCGATCCCGTCTAAGAGTTTTGCGGTCTCCTCATCATTCCTCCCACTACAGTTGGCAATATCACCTGCTCCCACAAAGACCGGATCAGACCCTTGCGCGAGAGCAGTTTGGGGGAACGAGTGTGAACTCTCTACCAGCAGACTGCTCAAAATCGCGAGCATGAAAAAGAATTTTTTTATCATTAGCTAGGCCTCATTCATACGTGTATTTGTTTCATTCTCTCGCAGTGCTATTTAGGCAATCAGATTTTCATCTGTTTGCGATCTCCCTTTTGTCTTCCTAGAGAGATTGTAGACATCCTTGAGGTCCCCAATTTCTAGTGGATATTATTGCGTAGCGCGAGTTCTTCCACCACCTTTGGTTACAAATTTCGGTTTGCAATAACGTTAATTTCAGCCAGCCTGACAAAATAGTAAGTGAATTTACGGGTAACAATTTAAATGCAATGAGGGACCTGATAGCAAGAATTGGAAAATCGATATGTATAGACCGAAATTTAATTCCCTGCTTAACTTAAATCGCAGCCATCTGATGAACAGCAAAAACGAAAAGAATTAACAGAATTGGCGATTGTATTTGTCTAAAAAAGCTGTAAGATACAGGCAGGTTTTCTTCGTACTCACCCCTATGAAGAGGGAAATTGGTTTGTAGGAAATCAAGCTAAATCAAGAAGGAATTAATGATGAATCGTTTTTCGCAATTTGGCATATTCGTGCTACTATTTCTTACAGCGTGTGGAGGCATACCAGGGCTGAATCCCACAGCCACATCGGCTCCAACTGATACTCCTCAGCCAACTTTGACTCCTCTGCCCACAGATACAGCCACGCCTGTTCCCACCGCAACCCCAGACGTAACTTCGACGGCAGCTGCCAAAGCTACGGAGGCTGCCGAGTCGGTTTTAGGCGACTTGGATAAACTTCTCAAAGAGTTGGATGTCCAATATAAGGATGGGCATCTTGCCTGGCAACAAACCAAGCCACTCAGCATAGAGCTTTCAGGGCCAGATGACCAGGTTCTGGCAGTCGACGATACATTAACTTCTGGCAATTTCATTTTGAAATCAGATGTCACCTGGACCGCCTCAGGAATCATTCTTTGCGGGGCAGCTTTCCGCTCAGAGCCGGACCTTGAGAAAGGCAAACAATATCGCTTCATATTTCTGCGCCTGTCGGGTTTGCCGGCCTGGGAAATTGACGTATTTGAATTTGGACAATACAGAAACTCACCTACGGATACTAAATTCTCCGGCGCGCTTGACCAGGGCAATGGAGCCACGAATCAGTTTGTTCTCGTGGCACAGGATGATCAGTTCAATCTGTTCATCAACCAGCATCATGAAGGTAGATTCTTTGATTTCAGTAAGCAGCGCACCCAAGGCTCTTTCGCATTTCTGGGCTTTCAAGATTCCGGAAAGGGCACCTGCGAATTTGAGAATAGTTGGGTGTGGACTTTGGATTAAAAAGCAGCATTAAGAAGGGTATAAAGGATGGAGACTCTTCGGCTCCATCCTTTTGGTTTGAGCAGAAACCCTATATATCAAATTCAAGGCATCAGTATTATCCTCAAAAAGCATAATAAATCCGTGGTAGAATATTAGAGTATTCTTAGAACATTTTTTCTGTTTCCGGTCGAAAGGAGCTGATCATGGGCAAAAAGGTCATGGTTCTTGTTGGAACGCAAAAGGGCGGATTCATCTTTGAAAGCACTGACAAGCGAAAAAAATGGCAAGTAAGTGATATTCAATTCAAAAGTTGGAACGTGATGCACATACAAATGGACCCGCGTGATCGACGGCTTCATGCGGCAACAAGTCACTTTGTATATGGACCAACCACCCATTATTCCGACGACTTGGGAAAGACGTGGACGCAGGCGAAACAAGTTCCGCTTCTGACGCGCCCGTCGAAATCGGGCCGTCCCGCTGGCACGGTGGACGAGGCGTTTCGGTCTGAGGGCGGCCAGAGTGTGAAGGAAATTCCTGAGAAAATGATCAAGGTTTGGAATATTCAACCGGGACGTGAGAGCGAACCGGGCGTCCTATATGCCGGCGCGCAACCCGCTTCATTCTTTGTGTCACGTGACCGCGGCGATTCCTGGGAATTGAACGAAAGCCTGTATGACCATCCACAACGCGGCGAATGGAACCCTGGGGCCGGTGGTTTGACTTTGCATACCATCTTGCTTGATCCCACGAATTTGAATCGGATGTATATCGCGGTTTCCGCGGCGGGTTGTTACCGCACAGATGACGGTGGGGTAACCTGGTCGCCTTATAATAAGAATGTGCGCGCTGATTTTTTAGGAACTAAATTCCCGGAGTTCGGACAGTGCGTGCATAAAATGGCAATGCATCCTTCCAATCCGAATGTAATTTATCAGCAGAATCATTGTGGTGTGTATCGTAGCGACAATGCTGGAGAAGATTGGATTGACATTGGAGAAGGCAGATTACCTTCGCGCTTTGGTTTTCCTATTGCGGTACACCCCACTGATCCGCGGACGGCATACATTGTGCTTGAAGAGAGTGATGAATTCCGTATGAGCGTCGATGGCAAGTTTTCGGTCTGGCGCACGCGTGATGCAGGAGACTCCTGGGAACGACTAACGAAGGGACTTCCTGAAAAGGCGCATCTGGTCGTGCTGCGTGAAGCGATGGCCACCGATTCATTTGACGATGCGGGAATTTATGTTGGCTCACATACGGGTCAATTGTTCTACAGCCGTGATTCGGGTGATTCATGGGAATTGATGGCAGATTTCCTGCCTCCCATTCAATCTGTCGAGACGGCCGTTGTGGAAGATTGAAGTAAGCGTAAATTATCAAACTAAGAATCAAAAAGGCAGAGGTTCACCTCTGCCTTTTTTAATCATATAGGGACCAGGAAATATTTAGAAAGGTTTGAAAACCATCAGCCACAATACAATCGCAGGGACAACATATCCGGCGATAACCAGACCCGTTATATTTGTCTTATTAAGAACCGCCGCGACTTCCTCCGGGCTGGAGGGCGATTCAGCGGGCAACTCCTTATTTCCCTTCATGTATGGTAGTCCGACCAAACGCCGCAGCTGTTTATAGCTTGTCTCATTGAACATAGCCATATAAACAAAGACAAAAACCATAAGCACAATCGAGACCCATATATAGCCTTTATTCCAGATATGAATTAGAAAGGGAAGGATCAGTCCGGTCAGGCCCATGATCAGAAACGACACCCCCATGATGATCATTGTTGACCAGGATAGATCCAACATGGCGCGGATGCGGGCAAAATCCGTTTCCTTGCGGATTTTGAATGCCATGGCTGCCGAGGTGCCGTGGGCCATGTAAAGTGTAAGGGCGGATAGAATATGCAGGAATATCAACCATCGAATCAGCGAAGCGGCCATGGGATCCTCCTTATTCAGATAATCAAGACAACCCAAATTGGCAGTTCGAGTTTCTCTTTGCGAGGTTTTTTAGTCTTGTTCGCAATCTGCTTCGCTGGTGATTGACTCAATCCGAAGATGATCGAATCGCACGCTCAGATCAGGAGTATTGTCTGTATAAATATTAGCTCCAACTTGTAATGTGTCCGGCAAGTCGGGTCGATCAAATGAATCGGCGGGTATCCAGGCTTCATTTGCTCCAAGGTGTCTCTTATACAGTTTGAATGCTGAACCGAATCTGCACAAGCGCAGTTCAGCTTCGCTGGCGTCCCAGCTTGGTCCGGCATAATTGCTGAAACTATCCACCGTGTTCTTGGTTTCGATGGAGAGTCCATTGCCATCGTCACCGATCACAACAAAGACATAATTTTCCTGTCCTCCATTCCCATTGCGAGCCATGAGACCTCCAAGCTGAACCGTTCCATCACCTCCCGGAGTCTGGGATGGATTTGAATTTTTCGCAGCACGGACTTCTGCTGTGATTTTGAAATTCCCACTCACAGGCTTATAGACAAGCACACCACGCTGAGTCATGAACCATAAAGACCGGTGCCGAAGCGTGAGGATCAACGAGTCATTTTCTGTTGATATTGTAACGGCTTGAGGATTGAACACAGACCAATCTTCAAAGCCCGGAATGCCTGTAGCAGTCGGCACAATAGTATTGGTTGGCTTTAGTGTTGGAGTTGGAGAGGGTGTCGACGTGACAGTCGGAATGGCTTGTTGGGTCGGCGCGGTGCAGGAGGTGATCACGACAATTGTTGAGATTATCAAACTGATTTTCTTTGGATACAAATATTTCATGGGCCTTGACCCACTATGATTCGGGTGGCGCGCTTTGTGGCAACGTAAAGAGGAATGTGGAGCCTGCACCCACCTCACTTTCGACCCATATCCGGCCGCCATGGACTTCGATGATTCGTTTCACTAAGGCAAGACCAATTCCTGTGCCTTCAGCTTTTGAATTCAGTTTGTTGAAAAGCCCGAAGATGTGTTCATGATAATCGGGCTCGATACCTACTCCATTATCTTTCACGTAAAAGACCGCTTTGCCATCTTCCTTACCATGTTGACCTATTTCGATGCGTGGGTTGGTTTGATCGCCCATAAATTTGGATGCGTTGTCGAGCAGGTTTTGCAGTACTTCCGTCAGCCGCTGACGATCTCCATAAACGGCGGGCAGTTTAGGCTGGAGGTCGACCGTGATCCCGCCCGCTTCGATCTGACCATGAACCAGTTCCATTGCTGCACTCACCAAATCCCCAAACGGAATAATTTCAGGTTCGTTGACCAGCCGGCCAATGCGCGAAAGTTCAAGCAGTTCACCAAGCATTCCCTGCATTTTATTGACAGCAGCATGAATACGTTGGCTGTCTGTCTTGAATCGATCCATATTGCCTGAAGCCGCATCCTGTTCGAGATAACCTAGAAAGCCGTTGATGGTGACCAGAGGGGATTTCAAATCGTGTGAGACCGTGTAGGTGAAACGTTCCAATTCTGCATTCTTGGCTGCCAGTTCTTGTATCAGACTTTCGCGTTCAGCTTCCACTTTCTTGCGTGGTGTAACATCCTCGACCGTTCCCTCATAGTACAGGATAATTCCGTCAGCATCTCGGATGACTTGTACATTTGCGGAGGTCCAAAACGTTGACCTATCCTTGCGATAGTCCAGCGATTCATAACCAACGATCTGTTCCTCATTTGCAAGGCGGCGTTGAAGAGCATCCCGTATATCAGAATCGACATAAAGTTGGGTGGAAATATTGGTCACACTGCTGAGCATGTCTTCAGGAGACTCATACCCATACATGCGCGCCATTGCCGGGTTAACGCTGATAAATCGTCCATCTGGTGTGCTCTGAAAAATACCATCAATGGCATTCTCAACGATCTTGCTGTATTTTTCTTCCGCCAGCTCCCGTTCCTGGATTACGTTTTTTAATTCGCTTTCACGTTCATACGCGGCGGTGAGGGCCGTACGAAGCGTGATACCAAACCGATCAAGAAAGAGACTCATCAAACCATTAAACAAAATAAAATTGCCTGCAACAGCTATGTTAGTAAACCAGATTTGAGAGTCGGTACTCTGTTCGAGCACTACGCCGAGAAGGAGCACTCCGATACTCAACCCAAAGGTGAGCGCCAGGGCCCGGCTGCCCACGAGCAAACCAGCCAGTATCATCGCGAGCGTTAATGGGAATAATGTTCCATTCGCCTCTCGAAGACTCATTGCCAATCCCACTGAAAGAGTGGACAAGATAAAAAGGATGGCGATGAGGATGAGTACCGATGCGCGAAAATAGCCGCGCCGAAGCAACATCAGTGGCAAGGCGAAGATCACGGCACCAATGGAATTAGCGATCAAGCTGGTTAGTATTTCTTGTGGTGAAAGAGCGGACCCAAGGATCAGGTTCAGTATGATGGCAATGAGAATAATAGCAATGAAACCGAGCAGGATGAATTGAAGAAGAGACGCCATGCGGCGATCAACAGGATCCTGGATGGGAAGGTTATCCAGCCATGTGCGCAGACGAGAAGTGAAGGTCTTATTTCTCATTGAACTCTGCTGAGAATTTTACCTCGTGTTCGTAAAGCAAATAAATCATCCCCGTTTATAGATTATTGTAATCAGCTGGAGTTGCGTAAGGTAAGCGCTGTCCAAATCGCACCGAATAGATCCGCGCTACCAATCAAAATGAGAAGTGGATTCGCTGGCAGGAACAGGACAATCCCCGCGATCCCTAAAAAGAAGAGAATCCGTTCCGGGATGGAAACGCGAAAGAATCCCATTTGATTTGTTCGCCCACAATATAAGTAGAGTATGCCTGCGCAAAAGGCGAACAAACCAAGGATGCGTATCCAGATGTCACTTGTTGGTGGGAAACCAAATATGCCAAGGACAAGATTTGGGATGAATAGTAAGCCTAACCCCGTTCCCATCATATAAAAGCTGTAATAGAAGATGCTTTTCGCAGTTGATGTCATCTTGATCCTATCGACCTGAGGATTTCAGACGAGGAGGGACCGTCTTTGCAGCTTCTATGATTCCCTGCGCGACAATCCCAGCCGCCACATAGGGATCAATTTCTTTGAGCTTCGTAGAGTGAAGTTGCAAAAGGAGGGAGCAAAGCACCACGCCTGCGCGGGCAGCATCCAGATCGTTGAACCCATGTTTTTTCATCACCGCATTGTATTGATCTTGAAGTTCCTTCTGGATATACGACATCTCTACTCGCGGTTTGTGCATATCGCCGCCAGCTAAAGCAGCCAAAATCAGGCGACCAACAGGTATATCTGCTTTTTGAAAATTGTATTGCTCGAAAAGATACATCAAACTTTCCCACTCTTTGTTCACGTCATCTGATTTGATGAGCGTGCCTGGCGCCCTATCGTCTTTTGGATTGAATGCCCTGTACAGGCTGGTTCCGGTGAGCCATGCCGCTGCGGACAAAATTGTCCCAGCATGGACACCGCCATCGCGGGAGGCAAGTTTATTCCGTAAAATTGGAATAAGCTCTATTGCAGCAGCTCGCCCCTTCTTTAGTTTTTCAAGTGGGTCGGAGGATGGCATAGTGATACTCCAGGGTATATCGCTTCTTCAACATTCTCTCACAGAGAACTTCTGCTTGAGATACCATCTTATAGCCCGCCTGTCAGCCATAATTTTCTAATTCCCGTGATGCAGCCATATTGCAGCGCAACGCCACCCTGCATTAACTGTCCGTTTTCGTAGAGGTTTCCCTGAAATTCTGGTTCCGCCGAGTAGAACAGGCGAAGGCCCTGACCGTTCAAAGTACCTGTGCTGAGAACTTTAAGAACGTACTGTTTTCCATTTGAATGCCAATCGGGATTGAATCTCAATGGATACCAGTCCTCTGAAGTGATCTGGTCGTTTTGCACCAGGGTATCCATTAATTTTTGATCGTTCATCGGATCTTGAAGGATAAACCGCGTCGTCCCATTCGCTTGTGAAATGGACGGAAATAATAGCACGCGCAATTCTGTGAAGCCATCACACCTGACCTGTACTTCCTGTGTAACTGAAATTTCACTCGAGATTGGTGGAGAGGGATGGCTTTCAGCGGTGAAATCCTTGTATGCAGGCTGATAGCATAGTTCGGTATTATAAAAGGTGGTACCACATGGTACATAAAATGCAAGAATAATTCCAATTAAATTAATGGATAAAGCAGCAACGAGAAAACCCATTCCCCAGGTTATGGAAGGTCTGCCCAGTTTTTTTACAGCAGAAAGGCTGGAAAGCGCCAAGAAGAGAAGCATAGCTGATGGGATGAAATATCTCCCCTGCGGGCCCAGAATTTTATCAGAGCCAACCGGTGTAAAAGTCAGGTACATCAAGACCATGGTAGCGAGGTAGCCGAGGACAAATACCACGATAAAGAGAATATTGAATCTTTTGTCCACCCCTTCAGTCGTGGTGGAGATGAGTAGCACAGAACCCAGACTGAGAAGAAAACATATTGACACAATTTGAGGAGGAGTCCAGTAATAATAGCCATAACCATTAATCCATGTTTCCAAATAAGACGATCCATTTATGATAAAGTCTTCCATGACCGTCCAAAGAAAATGAAGTGGATGCCTTAAGATATGTTGCAATTGTGCTGGGACGTTCGCATCATTTGCCAATAAGGCATCGATGTTTCTGGTTGCGATCACGTTCCAGGCTGCCACCTCAACAATGAAGAGAATAACGGATATAACAAAGATAAAAAGATAAATCCAGCGCTGT
>Ga0075419_10002215_pt1 | contig 12570 bp, 10 predicted proteins | sample SoiMetdeltSBSDD3_FD_76900 | JGI IMG/M metagenome (GOLD analysis project Ga0075419, IMG submission 76900) | Bulk soil microbial communities from a Populus tree surrounding site in Tennessee, USA - Soil MetaG P. deltoides SBSDD3 | ecosystem: Environmental > Terrestrial > Soil > Tree plantation... | reverse complement strand
GCGCTCGGCGGCGCGGTTCATGCGCGCGCCTGGCGGCCCGGGTGGCGCCGCGAGCGGGCGCGTCGAGCCGGCCCGTGCTTCACGGGGCGCGCCGGGTCCGCTTGCGGCGCGGGCGCGCGGCGGTGGTGCGCGTGAGCGCGTAGGACAGGCTCTCGAACTCCATCGTCATGTCCACGTTGCGCAACATGATGCCGTCGGGCACGCGCAGCTTGCGCGGCGCGAAGTTGAGCACGCCCTGCACGCCGGCGGCGACCAGCGCGTCGGCCACGGGCTGTGCGGCACGCGCCGGCGTGGCGATGACGCCGATCTCGAACGCGTCGCGGGCCGACAGTTGTGCCATCGGCCGCACCACCAGCCCCTCCAGCGTGCGGCCGACGCGGTCGGCATCGGCGTCGAAGACGGCCACGATGTCGAAGCCCTGGTCGGCGAAGCCGCGGTAGCCCAGCAGCGCGCTGCCGATGTGCCCCGCGCCCACGACGCACACCTTCCAGCGGCGGTCGAGCCCCAGCAGCGTGCGGATCTCTTGTCGCAGGTGCTCGACGTGGTAGCCGAGCCCGCGCCGGCCGAACGAGCCGAACGACGACAGGTCCTTGCGCACCTGCGCGCTGGTGATGCCCTCACGCTCGGCGAGCAGGTGCGACGAGATCATCCACTTGCCCTCGGCGGCGACCTCCTCGAGCACGCGGTAGTAGTGCGACAGCCGGCGCACCGTGGGTTCGGAGATGTGCGACATGGGCCTCTCGCGGTGGGTGCGACCACTCATTGTCCTTCACCGCTCGTGAATCTTTTCACAATCGGGTACTGCGAAACGGCCGCGGGGTCAGCCCCGCGGCCGCTCGCTTGCCGTTCAGGCTTCCGGAGGGGTCTCGGAGCCGGCGTCCGTCGCGGGCCCGGCGTCGATGACGGCCTCTCCCGAATCGTCGTCCTCGCTCACCACGCGCGTCACGCCGCCGACCGTGTCGGGCAGCAGGTTGCCGCTCTCCTCGGGCGACACGGCCAGGTTCACCAGGCGCACACCCTGCGTGTTGCGGCCCATCACGCCGATGCCCTTGACCGGCATGCGGATCAACTGGCCCTGCTTGGTGATGATCATGAGCTCGTCGCCATCCACGACCTCCTTCACGGCCACGATGTTGCCGTTCCGCTCGGTGGTCTTGATGGTGATGATGCCCTTGCCGCCGCGGTGCGAGATGCGGTACTCGGAGATCTCGCTGCGCTTGCCGTAGCCGTGCTCGGTGACGGCCAGCAGCGTGGCCTGGCGCTTCACGCCGACCATGCTCACGACCTCGTCCTCGGCGTCGTCCAGCGTCACCGCCTTCACGCCGTATGCCGTGCGGCCCATGGCGCGCACCTCGTCCTCGTGGAAGCGGATCGCGAGGCCCTTCTTCTTGGCCAGGATGATGTCCTGCGTGCCGTCGGTGATCATGGCCTCGATCAGCGCGTCGCCCTCCTCGAGCAGCACCGCGTTGATGCCGGCCTTGCGCACGTTGCTGTACGCCTGCAACACGGTCTTCTTGATGAGCCCCTTGCGGGTGGCGCACACCAGGTAGTGCTGCTCGTCGAACGTCTTGACGGCGACCACCGCCTGGACGCGCTCGTCGCGTCCCATGCCCTCGAGGTGGTTCACCAGCGGGCGGCCCTTGGCCATGCGTCCGGCCGATTCGATCTCGTGCACCTTGAGCCAGTAGCAGCGGCCCTTGTCGGTGAGGAACAGCAGGTAGGCGTGCGTGTTGGCGATGAACAGGTGCTCGATGAAGTCGTCTTCCTTGGTGCGGGCGCCGATCACGCCCTTGCCGCCGCGGCGCTGCGCGCGGTAGGCCGAGATCTCTTGCCGCTTGATGTAGCCGGCGTGCGAGATCGTGATCACCATGTCCTTCTGCTCGATGGTGTCTTCGTAGTTGATGTCGCCCTCTTCGGCGACGATCTGCGTGCGGCGCTCGTCGCCGTACTTGTCGCGCAGGCGGCGCACCTCGTCCTGGATGATGTTCAGCATCTTCGTGTCGCTGGCGAGGATCGCGCGCAGCTTCTCGATCAACTGGATCACCTCGAGGTACTCGGCCTGGATCTTGTCGCGCTCGAGGCCGGTGAGGCGGGCCAACCGCATCTCGAGGATCGCGCTGGCCTGGATCTCGGTCAGGCCGAACGTCGACATCAGGCCGGTGCGTGCGGTGTCCGTGTCCTTGGACTTGCGGATCAGCGCGATCACCTCGTCGAGGTGGTCGAGCGCGATCTTCAGCCCCTCGAGGATGTGGGCGCGCTTCTCGGCTTCGGTCAGGTCGTACTGGGTGCGCCGGCGCACCACTTCGCGCCGGTGGCGCACGTACTGGTCGAGCAGTGCCCGCAGCGTCAGCACCTGGGGCCGGTTGTCCACCAGCGCCAGCATGATGGCGCTGAACGATGTCTGCAGCGGCGTGTGCACGAACAGCGCGTTCAGCACGACCTTCGGGTTCGCGTCCTTCTTGAGCTCGACCACGATGCGCATGCCGTCGCGGTCGGACTCGTCGCGCAGGTCCGAGATGCCGGCGATCTTCCCCTCGCGAACCATGTCGGCGATCTTCTCGAGCAGCGAGGTCTTGTTCACCTGGAACGGGATCTCGGTGACCACGAGGCTCATGCGGCCGCCCTTGCCCTCCTCGACCTGCACCTTGGCGCGCATCTTCATGCTGCCGCGGCCGTTCAAGTAGCAGTCGCGGATCCCCTGCGTGCCGTTGATGATGCCGGCGGTCGGGAAGTCGGGGCCCTTCACGATCTTGAGCAGCTCCTCATCGAGCGTTTCCGGCTTGTCGATGATCGTGATGATGGCGTTGCAGACCTCGGTCAGGTTGTGCGGCGGCACTTCCGTGGCCATGCCGACGGCGATACCCGAGCAGCCGTTCACGAGCAGGTTCGGCAGCACGCCCGGCAGCACGACGGGCTCCTCGCGCGTCTCGTCGTAGTTGGAGCGGAAGTCGACGGTGTTCTTCTCGAGGTCCGCCAGCATCTCCATGGCGAGCGGCGTGAGGCGCGCCTCGGTGTAGCGCATGGCGGCCGGCGCGTCGCCGTCGATCGAGCCGAAGTTGCCCTGGCCGTCCACGAGCGGGTAGCGCATGACCCAGTCCTGCGCCAGACGCACCAGCGTCGGGTAGACCACGCCTTCGCCGTGCGGGTGGTAGTTACCCGACGTGTCGCCGGCGATCTTCGCGCACTTTCGGAAGCCGCGGCCGGGCGCCAGGTTCAGGTCGTTCATCGCGACCAGGATGCGCCGCTGGGAGGGCTTGAGCCCGTCGCGCACGTCCGGGAGCGCGCGGGAGACGATGACCGACATCGAGTAGTTGATGTAGCTGGTCTTCATCTCCTCTTCGATGTGCAGATCGATGATCTTCGACCGGTCATTCAACGCCATGTCCTGGATCCTTCCTGTCGCTGCGCTCCCGCCGCGGGCTCGCATCCTGCGGGCCGGGCGTCGCGCGCCTTCACTGTCGCGGGATCCTCTGCCAGCGCCACGTGAGCGCCAGTGAGGCCCAGGTTGTCGTGCGGTCGGGATTCTCCTCGCGGCTCAGGAACGCGTGCTTCCACGCGCCCGAGAAGCCGAGCGTCTGCCCGCCCACCATCTTCCACAGCAGCGTCGGGCCGGTCGCGAACACCACGTCGCTGGTCGCGTCCACCACCTCGCCGCGCACATCCGCTTCCTGGCGCGCGTAACCGAAGTCCGCGCCCCACAACACCTGCCACTTTCGCGAGTCCGTGAGCCGTGCTTCGCCGCGCCAGCCGATGCCGTACGTCCAGCGATGCAGGTCCCCCACCGTCCCGAGCGACTGGCCGGTGTTGGGATCGAACAGCTCGGTGAGCCCCGAGCCCTGGTCGTCGGCGTACATCACGACCCCGAACGCGAACCGGTTCTCGAACGGCCACAACAGCGCCGCCGACGCGCTCGCGCCGCCGCTGCCCGGCTCGCCATTCACGCCCAGCGTGGTGCCGGCGGTGAGGCCCAGCTCGGCCGCCGCCTGCGCGCTCGGGGCCGCGAGCGGTACCGCGAACAGCGCCATGAGCAGCACGCCGCCCGCTGCACCCCTCCCCCGTCGCGCCACGCCAGCGCGCATCAGATATCCAGGTTCTTCACGGCCAGCGCGTTCTCCTCGATGAACTGTCGCCGCGGCTCGACGTGCTCGCCCATCAGGATCGTGAAGATGCGATCGGCCTCGACCATGTCCTCGGTCGTGACGCGCACCAGCGTGCGGGTCTCGGGGTTCATCGTCGTGCGCCACAACTGGTCCGGGTTCATCTCGCCCAGACCCTTGTAGCGCTGCACCATCACGTTCTTCTTGCCGATGCGCTGGATCGCCTCTTCGCGCTCCTTGTCGTCGTAGCAGTAGATCTCGTCCTTGCCCGCCTTCACCAGGAACAGCGGCGGCTGCGCGATGTAGACGTGATTGTTCTCGACGAGCGGCTTGAGCTCGCGGAACAGGAACGTCAGCAGCAGCGTGCGGATGTGCGCGCCGTCCACGTCGGCATCGGCCATGAGGATGATCTTGTGGTAGCGCAGCTTGGTGATGTCGAACTCTTCCTTCACGCCCGCGCCGAGCGCGGTGATGATGCTGCGGATCTCCTCGTTGGCGAGGATCTTGTCGATGCGGGCCTTCTCGACGTTCAGGATCTTGCCGCGGATGGGCAGGATGGCCTGGAAGCGCCGGTCGCGGCCCTGCTTCGCCGAACCGCCGGCCGAGTCGCCCTCGACCACGAAGATCTCGCAATCTTTAGGATCGTCGAACGAGCAGTCCGCGAGCTTGCCGGGCAGCGAGCCGCCGTCGAGGATCGTCTTGCGCCGCGCCAGGTCGCGCGCCTTGCGCGCCGCCTCGCGGGCACGCGCGGCGGCGATCATCTTCTCGACGATCTTGCGTGCGACCGGCGGGTTCTCCTCGAAGAACTCGCGCAGCCCCTCGCCCACCACGGTCTCGACCGCGCCCTTGATCTCGCTGTTGCCGAGCTTGGTCTTGGTCTGGCCCTCGAACTGGGGGTTCTGCATCTTGACCGAGATCACGGCCACCAGGCCTTCGCGCACGTCCTCGCCGCCGATGTCGGCCTTGAGGCTCTTCATCAGGCCCTCGGCCTTGGCGTAGTTCACCAGCGTGCGCGTGAGTGCCGCGCGGAAGCCGCCGACGTGGGTGCCGCCCTCGATCGTGTTGATGTTGTTCACGAACGACAGCAGCGTCTCGGAATAGGTGTCGTTGTACTGGATCGCCACGTCCACCGAGACGTTGTCGCGTTCGCGCTGGAACACGACCGGCTTGGAGTGCAGCGTCTCCTTGTTCGTGTTGAGGAACCTCACGAACTCGGCGATGCCGCCCTTGGCGAAGTAGTCCGTCGCCTTGCCGGTGCGCTCGTCCTTGAGGTGAATGGTCAGGCCGCTGTTGAGGTACGCGAGTTCGCGCAGCCGGGCGGCGATCGTGTCGTAGTGGAAGTCGGTGGTCTCGAAGATCGTCGGGTCGGGCGTGAAGCGTACCGTCGTGCCGCTGCCCTTCTCCTTCTTGTCCGCCGGCTGCGTGCTCATCGGGCCGGTCGGGATGCCGTGCACGTACGACTGGGTGTGGAGCTTGCCTTCGCGCAGCACCTCGACCGAGCAGGACGCGGACAGCGCGTTGACGCACGACACACCGACGCCGTGCAGGCCACCGGAGACCTTGTACGAGGCGTTGTCGAACTTGCCGCCGGCGTGCAGCGTGGTCATGACGACCTCGAGCGCCGGCTTCTTCATGGTCGCGTGCATGTCCACGGGGATGCCGCGGCCGTTGTCGTGCACGGTGAGGCTGCCGTCCTGCTGGACCGTGACCGAGATCTCGTCGCAATGGCCGGCGAGCGCCTCGTCCACCGAGTTGTCCACGACCTCCCAGATCAGGTGGTGCAGGCCGCGCACGCCGGTATCGCCGATATACATGGCCGGGCGCTTGCGCACAGCCTCGAGACCCTCGAGCACGGTGATGCTCGTGGCGTCGTAATGATGTCCCTTGGGCTCCGCCGTCAAAGTGACTTCTCCTTCCTTCATGCTCACGTCAGGTTCCCTCCCGACCCACTCTCAGAGCGGGTACCCGCCGGCTTGAAGCGCACGTCGCGCACGACGTCGGCGCCCAGATGCCGGTTCAGGTTGCGCACGAGCTCCCGCCGCAGGAATCCGAGCTCGTGCATCCAGGCCGATCCCTCGACCTCCACGTTCAGTGTTCCGTCCCGGAAGGACACCGCGCGCGTACGCCGCGCGATGCGCCCTCCCGCGACCTCGGGCCACTCCGTCACGGCCCGCCAGCCGGCCGCGTCGTCCGCCAGCCCGAGGTGCTGCATCAGGCCCGGCAGGATGGCCGCGAGCGGCTCGAGTCCCTTCATCCGGCGTCCGGAAGGCGCAGCGGCATGACCAGGCACAACAGCTCCTCGTCGGCCTCGGGCAGCGCCCCCACGGGTTCCACGATACCGGCCGACAGCGCCGTCTTGAGCCGGAACACCACGCTCTCCGTGGGAATGTTCCGAAGCGTCTGCAGCAGGTAGCGCGCGTTGTAGCCGATGTCCATGTCCTCGCCCTGGTACTGCGCGGTGACCTTCTGCTCTCCGGCGCCGAAGTCGGCCGTGGCCGACGACACCGCGAGCGCGTCGCGCTGCAGCGAGAAGCGCACCTGCTGGGTATTGCTGTCCGCGTGCGAGGCGACGATGTCCACGGCCTCCATGAGGTCCGAGCGCGACACCGTGAGCGAGCGCGGGTTGTCCTTGGGGATCACCTGCTCATAGTTCGGGTACGGCCCCTCGAGCAGCCGCGCCGTCACCTGCACGCGGAACTCGCCCACCTGCGCGACGAAGCCGGCGTGGCTCTTGCCGTCGGCGATGCGCATCTCGACCGGGCTGGTGGCCTCGGCCGCAGCGCGGCTCATGGTGGCGATCGCGCGGGCCGGCACGATGATGCCCTCGCGCGTGAGGTCGTCGAATGCGCCCTTGCACGTGGCGCGGGCGAGCCGGTGGCCGTCGGTGGCGACGAACGCGAGTTGCTGGGCGGTGCCGTGCACGAACACCCCGTTCAGGCTGGCGCGCGTGGTCTCCTCGCTGACGGCGTACGCCGTGCGCTCGACCAGGCGCGACAGCGTCTCGCCGGCGAGCGAGATCTTGATGCTGCCCTTGAGCTCCGGCGGGGCCGGGTACTCGTCCGACTTCTGCACCGGGAACCGCGACCAGCCCTTGCCGTCGCCGTAGCCCACCTCGAGTTGGTTCTTCTCGAGCCGCAGCGTCACGCCACCGCGCGGCATCTTGCGCACGACCTCGTTGAAGTGTTTCGCGTTCACGGCCACGCGTCCGGGCGCCTTACCCAGACAGGGCACGGTCGCGCTCGTGGTCAGGTCGAGGTCACTTCCGGTCACGCGCAGGCTGGCCTGGTCGGCTTCGAGCAGGAGGCAGTTCAGCAGTGGTTGAGCACTTTTCTGGGGAACCGATCCGAGGGCGCGGGCCACGGCGAATGCCAGATCGCCCTGCTGGATGGTGAGGTCCATGGGTCACTCCCTGACGGCTAGGAACTTCATGTCCGGCCTCGGGTTCCGCCACTCCCGCATGCCGATCCGGGGGCGTGTGCGAGGCATCGCTGCATTCTATTCAGCCCGGAATGCTAAGGCAAGCGGAGAACGGCCCTGAGGCCTGGTTCTAAGTCTTTCTCTCTCAATCAATAAAGACCTAGTAACCGTAGGGGCTGTGGATCCTGTTCACAACCCCGCACGGGGCTCTCCAAGCGCGCGGTGAGGCACGTGTTGGCTCGGCCCGGAACGTGTGGACGATGGGGCGGTCTGTCCACGGTTCGAGGGCGCGGGAGCCGGCGCGAACCGGCTCTCCGCACTCCCCCACTGCCTATCCACGACCTCTCAAGACGCGATCGTGGAGAACAGGGCGTTCACGATGTCGCGGAACGACTCCTCGGTCTGGATGCGCAGCGCCACCTGGCGACAGGCGTGGATCACCGTGCTGTGGTCCCGGCCGCCGAAGACGCGACCGATCTCGACCAGCGACAGGTCCGTGAGATGCCTCATCAGGTACATGGCGACCTGGCGCGACTGCGCGATCGCCTTCGTGCGCCGCACGCCGACCATCGACTCCGGCCGCACGCCGAAGCGCTCGGAGACGGCCGCCAGGATGCGTTCGGGCGTGTTGTGCTCGGCCTCGGCCCGGACGTACTGCGTCAGGACCTCCTTGGCCAGCTCCGGCGTGACCTCGCGGTGCGTCAGTGAGGCCACCGCCATGAGGCGCACGAGACAGCCCTCCAGGTCGCGCACGTTGCCGCGGACGCGGTCGGCGATCAGCAGCACGACATCGTCCGCCAGCCGCAGGCCGCCGGATTCCTGCTCGCAGCGCTGCCGCAAGATGGCGATGCGTGTCTCGAGGTCCGGCTGTTGGATGTCCGCCACCAGGCCCTGGTTGAAGCGCGAGATCAGCCGCTCCTCGAGCCCGGCGATGTCCTTGGGCGGCTGGTCGGCGGTGACCACGATCTGCTTGTGGGCATCGCGCAGCGCGTTGAACGTGTGGAAGAACTCCTCCTGCGTGCTCTCCTTGCCCGCCAGGAACTGCACGTCATCCACCAGCAGCACGTCCACGCCGCGGTACTTGTTGCGGAACCCCAGCGTCTGGCCGTGCTGGATGGCGTAGATCATCTCGTTGGTGAAGCGCTCCGCCGAGACGTAGTAGACGAGTGCGTCGGGCTTCAACCGCTTCGCCTCGTGGCCCACGGCGTGCAGGATGTGCGTCTTGCCGAGGCCCGACGCGCCGTGGATGAAGAGCGGGTTGTAGACGTGGCCCGGGCGCTCGGAGACGGCGCGTGCGGCGGCATTCGTGAACCGGTTGCTCGAGCCCACGACGAACGAGTCGAACGTGAGCCGCGGCAGCAGTTGGCTGTCGAGCCACTCGCGGGCGCGTGTGGCCGGCTCGGGCGTGACCGCCCGCGCCGGAGCCGTGGCCGGCCGGGATGCGGGGCCCGCCGGCAGCGGGCTGGGTTCGCGCGCGATGAAGCGAATGTCGGGGCAGCGCCCGATCACATCGGTGAGCGCATTCCTGAGGGCTGTCAGGTGGTGTTCGTGGATCCAGTCCACGAAGAACGCGTTGGGGACTTCCAGCTCGGCCACTTCGGCCCCGAGTTCACGGGGCACGATGGGGCGGAACCAGGTTTCGAGGGCCTGTTCGCTGGCGATTCGGGTCTCGAGGTTCTGGAGGACCTGTACCCAGAGAACGGCGACCTGATCAGGGGAAACGGGCAGGACGGCCATTTCCGACATCCTTGCAGAGATGGTTCGCGCCGTCTTGCACGGGGCGAGGAGCCTTCGCAGGTACTTGCGTTCAGGGCTCCTGGCCGTGTGCTCGCGGCCGGCGCAACGATTCGGGGACGGGTTGTCCACATCCGTGGACACGGCATCAGATCGTCATGCTGCAACGACTTGGGTGACTACCGGGGCAAGTCCTCCACAGGAGTGTCCACAGTGCTCTCACCAGCCCCCGATACGGGGTCTCGCCATGCCGCCGGGCCGGTCAGCAGCCGACGCGCAAGGGTATTGCTGGTAATGATTTGTGGGGTTGGCCAGGGCCGTCCGCGTGGCGGTTCGGGGGACCTGCGCCTGAGCGGGCTCGGAAGGCTAGCACCCGCCCCCATGCGCCACAAGGAACAAGCTTGCCGCTTGTAATGCCTTGCGGTTCAGGGCATTACGGAGGGGCAGCCGGGCAGCGCGATCAGAACGGGAACAGGACCCCGAAAGTGACCGCGAAATCGTCCCTAACTTCGTCGCTCACAGCGAGTTGCACCTCGGTGAGCAAACGCAGGTACGGGTTGGGGCTGTACTCCATACCCATCCGCAGCGGGCACGAGGTGTCGGTGTTGGTCTCCAGCCCCATCTCGATGCGCGAGAACAGGAGTGCCGCGCCTCCATAGGCCACCCAGCGGGACGCCATGTCGAGCGTGCGCGAGACGGTGACCTGTGGGCCGACCGAGAGCTGGTTCAACTCGTCGGCGCTCTCGATCCCGAGCGCGGCGCCGAGCGCGACGTCCATGAACGAGCCGCCAGACTGCGTGGCGACCTGGCCGCGGAAGTCGCCCCCCATCTTCACCGATGTGCGCGTGTTGTTGTCCACGTCGATGCGCGCGAGGCCACCCTGGAAGCCGAAGTCGATGCTGGGATAGAACGACATGCGCAGCTGGCCGAGCGCGGTCGCGCTGCTCTTGTCGAACGTCAGGTAGCTGCCGCCCAGGTGCTCGTTGGGCCGCAGGACGCGCCCGGTGGTGAGCGTGCCCTGGACCTGGGCGCTCGCGGGGCCAGCGGCCACCAGCGACAGCGCGACGATGAAGAGAATGGATCGCTTCACGGGTTCTCCCTCCTTCCGTGGCGGGTAGAGGCGGGTCGTTCATCCTTGAACGAGGGGCGCGTGCCCGTAAAACTGCGCCCTTCCCGCGCCGAGGTCAAGCTCGATGCGACGAGTGTCGTAGGGTTGTCAGGCGACCGGTTGCATGCTGACCGGCCCGCGTGAGACAAGCCCCTCCATGAAACTCCTCAGTGATTTCGACGGCGTGTGGACGCTCCCCCGCGAAGAAGGCCGGGCGCACGGCCAAGCGCTGGACACCGCGCTCGAAGCACAGGTGGGGGAGGGCGAGCGCGTCGAGGTCCGTGAGTGGGTGGCGCGCGCGCGCGCGGCGGTGCGCGCCCAACCCGTGCGCTACGGCTGGGTCTCCGCCGGCCGCATCTCGGCGTTCGGCGACGAGGATCCGTTCACCGAGCACGGAGCGCTGCTTCATTACATACACGAGCAGCGCGCGCACGATCCGCTCGCCGCTCGGCTCGCCGGGGCCATCGAGGCGGACGGCAGCACGCTCGATGCGTTCGGTGGCCGCTGCCACGTGGCCGGCGTGCAGAGCGTCGAGGCGCGCCGCGGTCCCGGCATCACGCCCGAGGCGGCCGGTGCGGGGCGCACGCTGTTGGCCCGGGGCGTGGACGTGGTGGTGGTGTCCAACTCGGGCACCGAGAAGCTCGCCCGCTGGTTCCAACACGCGTCGGTGCCCGCGCGCGTGCATCCCGATCACGCGCCACACGAACTGAGGTTGCGCGGCTCGGCGCGGAAGTTCGTGCTCGCGCCGGGAGCGGGGGAGGGGCTCGCCGTCGGCAGCATGCGCGTGGACATCGCGCGGCCCGACTACGAGCGGGTGTTGCGAGAGGAACGCCCGGACGCCGTCGTGGGCGACGTGTTCTCGCTCGACCTGGCGCTGCCGCTCGCATTCAAGCGCCGCGATCCGGCATGGCGGCACGTGCGGCTGTTCTGGCTCGTGCATCCGTACACGCCCGAGCGGATGAAGCGCGAGCTCGCCTCCCTGGCCGACGGTGAGGTGGAGCCCGTCGAAGGCGGACTGGCGGGCGTGGCGCAGCGGCTGCAAGGCTGATCCGTGCGGAGGAGGCGCACGCCTTGGCGCTCCCCGAAGTCGCGCGGCGCGAATGCGCCGGCAACGTCGTGAAAACACATTTCCGGCAACACGGCGTTGGGCGCCGGCTGCCGCTCGCGGACTAGCGGCCGGGGGCCGCGTCCCGCAAGTAGAAGGCCGATGCCCAGTCGGCGAGCGGCGTGAACCCGAGCCGGCGATAGAGCGCGAGCGCGGGCTCGTTGAAGTCGTTCACGAACAGGCACACGTGGCGCGAGCGCATGAGGAGCCGCGCGCACAGCTCACCCAGGCCACGGCGCGCGATCCCCTCGCCACGCAGGGCCGTCGGCACGTAGACCCCCGAGACCTGTGCGGCGTCCGCGGTGAGCGCGCTGATCCCGGCGCGGAAGCACAGCCCACGCGCGTCCCGCATGACCCAGGTCCAGCCGTCACGGCACTCCTCTTCGACGCGTCTCGCGTAGGCGACCGGGTCCACCTCGCGCGGGTCCTCCAGCAGTTCCTCGGTTCGCAGGTCGGCGCCTGCGTGGTAGAGGAATGCATAGTCCTCGCGCCGCGCCGTGCGCAGTTCGGGACACAGCGAGCCCGCCGCACCCGGTGAGCGCGCGAGCGACAGGTACACCTGCGAGCGCTCCAGGCGCAGCGTCAGCCCGTGGCCGGGGAAGTGCTCGCGGACCGCGGCCACGGCGGCCCGCTGGCCGATCAGCTGCACGCGCGATGGACGCTCGGCCAGCTCCTGCGCGGCACGCTCGCCCAACTGCGTGAGCGCGTCGGCGTCGCGGCCCGAGGGCAGCACCGCGCCCGAGTTCACACCCACGTAGAGGAGTGCCGAGAGCCGGCCCGAGCGTCGTGCGCCCCACCACGCGTCGTGCGGGCGGGCGAGCGCATCGCGCAGCACGAGTGCGACCAGGTACACGTTCAGGACCGGGTCGTCCTCGAGGAAGGAGAGCACCTCGGGGACGTCCCGCGGGCCGAGCCGGTCGAGGACCGCGCCGCCGATGCCGGGATGCAGTGCCATGCGAGTGAATGACATTAGCAAAGCGCGAGCGGCGGTGCGCGCCATAATGTCAGGCGGCAGCCGTGCAGGTGACTTGGCCGAGTGCGCGACCGGCCTTGCCGGAAGTCGCCCCGATGGACGCACCGTGGGTCCGGTGATTACATGCGCGCCGGAG
>Ga0075419_10002213_pt1 | contig 12578 bp, 11 predicted proteins | sample SoiMetdeltSBSDD3_FD_76900 | JGI IMG/M metagenome (GOLD analysis project Ga0075419, IMG submission 76900) | Bulk soil microbial communities from a Populus tree surrounding site in Tennessee, USA - Soil MetaG P. deltoides SBSDD3 | ecosystem: Environmental > Terrestrial > Soil > Tree plantation... | reverse complement strand
GCGCGCGCGGGTCGTCGACCTTTCCTTTTAGAATTTTTTCAGCTGCCGCGAGCCGCGTGGGCCGGTCGCTCGCCGCGCCGAGCACGATGCGCACGTCGTCGCCGTCGATCAGCACGGCGATGCCGACGGCGGGCCAGTCGTCCGCCGAGCGGGTGGTGCACTTGAGATACGCCGCGCGCCGTTTCCCCATGGAGGGAATCGTGACCTGCGTGATGAGCTCGTTGCGCGCCAGGGTGTTCTCGAGATAGCCCGCATAGAGCGCCTCGACCGGCACGCGGCGTTCACCCGCAGGTCCCGCTATCGTGACTTGGGCATTCAGCGCCATCATGAGCGGGGGCAGGTCCATGTGCGGATCCGCATGCGCGAGCGCGCCGCCCACCGTCGCGACGTTGCGCACCCGGACGTTGGAGAGCGTCCGCAGGGCGCGCGTGATCGCCGGCCATCCCGCCTTCACCGGCGCGGAGCGCTCGAGCGCGCGCAGGCTCGCCATCGCGCCGATGCGAAGCTCGCCGTCGGCGCGGATCTCGTCCAGCCCGAGCTTCCTCAGGCTCACCAGGCGGGCAGGCCGCAGCACGCCCGCCTTCATCATCAGCATGAGCGCGGTGCCGCCGGAAAGGGGGCGCGCGTTCTCGATGCCGAGCAGCGCGATCGCTTCGGGGAGCGAGGCCGGCTCGGCGAGCTCGAAAGGGCTCATGCGCGGGTTTTCATTTTCAGCAGCTTTCCCAGCTCGGCGGCGATCTCGTCGGGCTTCTCGAGCGGCGTCAGGTGGCGCGCATTTTTCAGCACCGCCAGGGTCGAGCCGTGGATGCCGTCGTGCAGCGCCTGGGCCATGCCGAGCGGGGTCGCATAATCCTCCTCGCCGACCAGGACCGCGGTCGGAACGCGAATCGCGCCCAGCGCGCGCCTCAGGTCGGCAGCGCCGAGCATACGACAGCTTGCGGCGTACGACTGAGGGTCGTTTCTCAGGAACACCGCGACGGCCGCGGCGGCGAGCTGCGGCTCGGCCGCGCGAAACGCGTCGCTGAACCAGCGCGTCACCTGAAACTCCACGAGGGAAGCGAGGCCGCTCTGGAGCGCCTTGCGCGCGCGTTCTTCCCACTGGGCGGGCGCGTCCGCCCCGTACCAGGCGGTGGTGTCGATCAGGGCGAGCGCGGCGGTGCGCTGCGGATGGCGCTCGGCAAAAGCGAGCGCCACGCAGCCGCCCATCGACGCACCCGCGACGAGCGCCGTCTCCCATCGCAGCTCGGTCATGAGGTCGACGAGGTCGTCGGCGAACTGCGCCAGCGAATAGGATTTGCCGCCCGCGCCCGAGGCGCCGTGCCCGCGGCAGTCGTACGTAAGAACCGCACCGGGCGCGAGGCGCTCTACGACCGGGTCCCAGAAATGGCGGTCCATCGCGAGCGAGTGCACCAGCACCGCGGCGCGCGAAGCCGCGGGATCGCCGTGCACGCTGTAGCCGATGGGAGTGCCGTCGCGCACCCGCGCGAAGCCTTGCGAGACCTTCATTCGCGAGCGAATCTAGCACATACTTGCCGCACACCTTTCGGAGGAGCCATGCTGCGCCGCACGTTCGTCGCTTCCAGCATTCTTGCCGCCGCCGCCGCCGCGCTGCCGTGGTCGTCGCAGGCGCAGCCGGAGCCGCTGCGGATCGGCTTCCTGACCGTGCGCTCCGGACCGCTCGCGGCGGGCGGAAAGCAGATGGAGGAAGGCATCCAGCTCTTCCTCAAGGAGCGCAACAACACCGTCGCCGGACGCAAGGTGGAGCTGGTCATCGCCGACACCGGCGGCAATCCGGCGCAGGCGAAGACCAAGGTCCAGGAATTGGTCGAGCGAAACAAGGTGCACGTGGTCATCGGGCCGCTCGCCGCGTTCGAAGCGATCGCGATCGACGACTATATCCGCCAGACGCGCACGCCGACGGTGTCGTGCTCGGCGGCGGCGGAGGACCTCACGCAGCGCAAGCCCAATCCCTGGTTCGTGCGCACTGTCGGCAGCTCGGCGCAGCCGAACCATGCGCTCGGCGAGTACGCGGCGAAGACCCTCGGCTACAAGCGTGTCGCGATCATCGCCGACGATTTTGCCTACGGGCACGAGACCGCGGCCGGCTTCCAGCGCACCTTCGAGGACAATGGCGGCAAGGTGGTGCAGCGGCTGCTGCCGCCGCTCAACGTTCCTGACTACGGCTCCTATATCGCGCAGATCAAGCGCGACGTGGACGCGGTGTACGCCGGATTCGCCGGCGCCAACGGCTTCCGCTTCCTGCGGCAGTACCGCGAATACGGCCTCAAGCTCCCGGTGCTCGGCAGCATGACCACCGCGGACGAGGGCATCCTGCGCCAGATGGGTGACGAAGCGATCGGCGTGGTCTCGGGCGGCTGGTACGCCGCCGGCATCGACTCGCCGGAGAACAAGCGCTTCGTCGCGGCGGTCAACAAGGAGTACGGCGCCGATCCGGGGTATTACACGCTCGGCGCCTACTCGGCAGGCGCGCTGGTCGAAGCCGCGGCGCGCGCCGTCGGCGGCAAGGTCGAGGACAAGGATGCGTTCATGAAGGCGCTGCGCAACCCCGGCACGGTGCGCGACCCGCGCGGCGAATGGAAGCTCGACGAGTACGGCAATCCGGTCATGCCCGCCTATATCCGCAAGGTCGAGCGCCGCGGCGGCAAGCTGGTGAACACCGTGGTGCAGACGTACCCCTCGGTGAGCCAGTTCTGGACGTACGATCCGAAGCAGTTCCTGGCGAACCCGGTGTATTCGCGCGAATTCCCGCCGGCAAAGTACCTGGAGCCCTAGATCGAAGCTTTCGATGCACGCGCTTTCCGCGTCGAGGAGCGGCTTCGCGACGGCACGCCGCTGACGATCCGCTCGGTGCGGCCCGACGATCGCGATCGCATGCGGGACGCCTACGGCAGGCTTTCGCCCGAGGCGATCTACCTGCGCCTCTTCGCCCCAAAGAAGGAGCTCACCGAGGCTGAGCTGACGCGCCTCATCGAAGTCGACTTCGACCGCGAAGTCGCGCTGGTCGCCACGATCGGAGCAGGAACGCAGCAATCCGTGATCGGCGGCGGCCGCTACGTGTCCGCGAATAGCGACAGGCGCACCGCGGAAGTCGCATTCACGGTGGACGGCCGCTATCGCGGCCAGGGCATCGCAAGCCGGTTGCTCCAGCATCTTGCTGTCATCGCGCGCGGCCGAGGTATTGCGCGCTTCGAAGCCGAAGTGCTCGCGGAAAATCGGCCGATGCTTGCGGTGTTCGCGCGCAGCGGCTTCGCCATGGAGCGGCGCCGCGAGGGTGGCATCGTCCACGTCGAGCTCTCGCTTTAACTGCCTAACCGTCTTGATCTGTGTCAAACTGGGCTTGCGATAGCGCCGCAAACTGAAGGTCTGCGACAGCGGTGCAAGACGGAAGTCCGCTACAAGGAAATCCCATGAAAACCGGAACCTCAGGCAACGACGCCACTGCCTACTTCGTCGACGCATGGCAGCGCGCCATCCTCACGCTCGATGTGCTGCGCGAGCGCGGCAACCAGTACCTCGAGCACGAAAGATCCGGCAGCCCGCCGGTACTGGTGTTCGACTCCGAGATCGTGGTCGACGGCCGCAGCCTGCAGAAGCCGGCGAACTATGCGCTGATGCGCATCAAGCCGCCCGAGGGCCATCCGGCGACCGATCCTAAGATGCGCCCCTTCGTGGTCATCGACCCGCGCGCCGGCCACGGCCCCGGGATCGGCGGCTTCAAGATGGACAGCGAGATCGGCATCGCGCTCAAGTTCGGCCATCCCTGCTACTTCGTCACCTTCTTCCCGCACCCGCTCCCGGGCCAGACGATCGAGTCGGTGTGCTCGGCCGAGATCGCGTTCATGCGGAAGCTCCGCGAGCTTCATCCGGGCGAGGACAACAAGCCGTTCGTGATCGGCAATTGCCAGGGCGGCTGGGCCCTGATGATGCTCGCCTCCCTCGCGCCCGAGCTCGTCGGCCCGATCCTGCTCGCCGGCTCGCCGATTTCCTACTGGGCCGGGGTCGAGGGCAAGAACCCGATGCGCTATTCGGGAGGGCTGCTCGGCGGCACCTGGCTCGCCTCGCTCATGGGCGACCTCGGGCACGGCAAGTTCGACGGCGCGTATCTGGTGAACAACTTCGAGAGCCTGAACCCGTCGAACACCTACTGGAGCAAGCTCTACAACCTCTACTCGAAGGTCGACACCGAGCAGCCGCGCTTCCTCGAGTTCGAGCGCTGGTGGGGCGGCCATTACCTCCTCAACAAGGAGGAGATGGAGTGGATCGCGCAGAACCTCTTCGTCGGCAACAAGCTCTCCGCCGGCGAGGTGAAATCCTTCGACGGCAAGCACCGCGTCGACATCCGCAACATCCGCTCGCCGATCGTGGTGTTCGCCTCCTGGGGCGACAACATCACCCCGCCGCAGCAGGCGCTCAACTGGATTCCGGACCTCTACCGCAGCGTCGAGGACATCCGGCTGAACGGGCAGACCATCGTCTACTGCCTGCACGAGAAGATCGGCCACCTCGGCATCTTCGTCTCCGCGAGCATCGCCAAGCGCGAGACCTCGGAGCTGACGAGCGCGCTCGAGCTCATCGACACGCTGCCGCCGGGCCTGTACGAGGCGATCATCACCGACACCACGCCGGACATGCCGGGGCTCGAATACCTCGAGGGCCGCTATCTCATCCAGTTCCACCCGCGCACGCTCGACGACATCCTGAAGCTCGACGACGGCCGCGGCGACGAGCGCGCCTTCGAGGTCGTGAACCGCGTGTCGCAAATCAACCAGGGGCTCTACGACACCTTCGCCTCGCCTTTCGTGAAAGCGATGTCGAACGAGGCCACGGCGCGCCTGGCGCGGGACTTGAACCCGGCGCGCATGGAGCGCTGGGCCTTCTCGGATCTCAATCCCTGGATGTGGTGGGTGAAAGCCACAGCCGAGTGGGTGCGCGAGAATCGGCAACCGGTCGCTGCCGACAACCCGCTTGCGCAGGCGGAGAAGAAGATGTCGGCGCAGATCGAGGACGCGCTCGACCATTATCGCGACGTGCGCGACGACCTGGTCGAGCGCCTGTTCAAGGGACTGTACGAGTCGCCCTGGCTCGCGGCCGCGGTCGGCATGAAAGCGGGCGACGCGAACGCGCGCGGCCCCGCGGAGGCAACCTGGGAGCACGAGGAGCTCAAGCGCCTCAAGCTGAAGGAGATCGAGTCGCACATCGAAAGCGGAGCGCTGGTCGATGCCTGGGCGCGGCTGCTGCTCTACGTCGGGCGAGAGGACAAGGTGGGCGACGAACGGCCGTTCAACCTCCTGCGCCGCATGATCGAGGAAACCAAGCCCGAGAACGTGCCCTCCCTGTCGGTCCTCAAGGCGGCGCTCAAGCGCCAGGCGTTCGTGCTGGCCCTGCACGAGGAACGCGCGATCGACGCGCTGCCGAAGCTCGCGCCCGACATGCAGCTGCGGCGCCGCGGCTTCGAGGCGGCACGCGCCGTGATCCGGGCGCGCGGCGAGCTGACGCCGTTCCAGGTGGAGCGCCTGCGCCGCGTCGCCGGCATCCTCGGAATCGACCAACCGGCGGCGGAGCTGAAATCGGCATGAGCCACGAGAAATACCAGCGCCTGATCGACGCCGCCAAGGCGGTTGAGCCGGTGCCGACCGCGGTCGCGCATCCGTGCGACCAGAGCTCGCTCTCGGGCGCGGTCGACGCCGCCAAGCTCGGCCTGATCCGGCCGATCCTGGTCGGGCCCAAGGCGAAGATCGAGGCGCTGGCGAAGAGCCTCAAGCTCGACATCGCGGGCTACGAGCTGGTCGATGCGCCGCATAGCCACGCCGCGGCGGCGAAGGCGGTCGAGCTGGTGCGAACCGGCAAGGCCGAGGCGCTGATGAAGGGCGCGCTGCACACCGACGAGCTGATGGCCGAGGTGGTGAAGCGCGACACGGGGCTGCGCACCGCGCGCCGCATCAGCCACTGCTTCGTGATGGACGTGCCCTCGTACGCGACGGCGCTCATCATCTCGGACGCCGCGGTCAACATCTCGCCCAGCCTCAAGGACAAGGTCGACATCGTGCAGAACGCGATCGATCTCGCGCACGCGCTGCGCTTTCCGGAGGTGCGCGTGGCGATCCTGTCGGCGATGGAAACTGTGAATCCGGACGTACCCTCGACGGTCGAGGCGGCGGCGCTGTGCAAGATGGCCGACCGCGGCCAGATCACCGGCGGCATCCTCGACGGCCCGCTTGCGCTCGACAACGCCATCAACCTGGAAGCGGCGGACATCAAGAAGATCGTCTCGCCGGTCGCCGGCCGCGCCAACGTGCTCATCGTTCCCGACCTCGAGGCGGGGAACATGCTGGCGAAGAGCCTGTCGTTTCTCGCCGGCGCCGACTCGGCGGGCGTGGTGCTCGGCGCCAAGGTGCCGATCATCCTCACCAGCCGCGCCGATTCGGTGATGGCGCGGCTCGCCTCGTGCGCGGTGGCGGCGCTCGTCGCCCAGGCGCGCCGCGACAGCGCCGCCAGGGCGATCGCCGCGTAGCGGGGCGCGATGGGCGACGCGATCCTCGTCCTCAACGCGGGCTCCTCCAGCATCAAGTTCTCGCTGTTCGCCGACGAGCGCGCCGGCCTCGCGCTGGTCGCCGGCGGCCAGATGGCCGCGATCCACACCTCGCCGCAGTTCGTCGCCCGCGACGCCACCGGAGCGAAAGTCGCCGAGAAGCGCTGGCCGGCGCAGGCGAAGCTCGGGCACGAGGCCGCGCTCGCGCACATCGTCGAGTGGCTGAAGGCCACGCACGGCGAGCGGTACCGTCTCGCCGCGGTCGGGCACCGCGTGGTGCACGGCGGCGCGGAGCACGCCGCGCCGGTGCGCGTCGACGCGGCGATGGTGGCGCAGCTCGAGCGTCTGATCCCTCTCGCGCCGCTTCACCAGCCGCACAACCTCGCGCCGATCCAGGCGCTGCTCGAGCGCTCGCCCGAGCTGCCGCAGGTCGCGTGCTTCGACACGGCGATGCACCGCTCCAACCCCGCGGTGGCGCAGATGTTCGCGCTGCCCGCCGAGCTCACCGAGTCCGGGGTGCGCCGCTACGGCTTCCACGGCCTGTCCTACGAGTACATCGCGTCGGTGCTGCCGCAATTCGACCCGCGCGCGGCGCAGGGAAAGACGGTAGTGCTGCACCTCGGCAACGGCGCCAGCATGTGCGCGCTCCAGTCCGGACGCAGCGTGGCGAGCACGATGGGCTTCACCGCCGTGGACGGCCTGCCGATGGGCACGCGCAGCGGTGCGCTCGACCCGGGCGTGATCCTGTACCTCATGGACCAGCGCGGCATGGACGCGCGCGCCGTGGAGAAGCTGATTTACCAGCAGTCCGGGCTCCTCGGCGTTTCCGGCGTTTCGAGCGACATGCGCGAGCTGCTGGAGTCCGAAGCGCCCGGCGCGAAGCTCGCGGTGGAGCTCTTCGTCTACCGCATCGGGCGCGAGCTCGGCTCGCTCGCCGCCGCGCTCGGCGGCCTGGACGCGATCGTCTTCACCGCCGGCATCGGCGAGCGCGCGGCGCCGATCCGCGAGCGCGTCTGCCGCCAGGCGGCGTGGCTCGGCGTCGAGCTCGACCCCCAGGCGAACGCCGCGCACGGCCCGCGCATCAGCAGCGCCTCGAGCCGGATCCCCGCGTGGGTGATCCCCACCAACGAAGAGCTGATGATCGCGCGCCATACGCGCGCGCTTCTCGCAGGCTAGTGACCAGATCGGAATCATCGCCATGCCCCAATTGCATAACCCAATTCTTGCCGGCAAGAAGGCGCTCGTCGTCGGCATCGCCAACGAGCACTCCATCGCCTACGGCTGCGCCAGCGCCTTCCGCAGCCTCGGCGCCGAGCTCGCCATCACCTACCTGAACGACAAGGCGAAACCGCACGTCGAGCCGCTCGCGCGGCGGCTCGAGGCGCCGATCTTCCTGCCGCTGAACGTCGAGCAGCCCGGCGAGCTCGAGGCGCTGTTCGACGCCCTGAAGAGCCGCTGGGGGCGCCTCGACATCCTGGTGCACTCGATCGCCTTCGCGCCGAAGGAAGACCTGCAGGGCGGCCTGATCGACTGCTCGGCCGAGGGCTTCAAGCGCGCGATGGACGTCTCGGTGCACTCGTTCATCCGCATGGCCAGGCTCGCCGCGCCGCTGATGAGCGACGGCGGCACCCTGTTCGCGATGAGCTACCACGGCGCGCAGAAGGTGGTCGCCAACTACAACGTCATGGGGCCGGTGAAGGCGGCGCTGGAAGCCGCGTGCCGCTACCTCGCCTACGAGCTCGGCGAGAAGCGCATCCGCGTGCACCCGATCTCGCCCGGGCCGCTCAAGACCCGCGCCGCCTCGGGCTTGAAGGACTTCGACCTCCTGCTGAACGAGGCCGCGAGCCGCGCGCCGATCGGCGAGCTCGTGGACATCGACGACGTCGGCTTCACCTGCGCCTACCTCGCCACGCCCTACGCGCGGCGCCTGACCGGCCAGACCATGTACGTCGACGGCGGCGTCAACATCATGGGCTAGGGGATGGCCTGAAGAAGTCGTCCCCGCGAAAGCGGGATCCGGTTTTTTAGAATTTTCCTAGGCGCGGCGCCAGCTCGTCTTGCCGGCCTTGTCCTCGAGCACGATGCCCTTGTCTAGCAGTTCTTTGCGGATGCGGTCCGCGGTAGCAAAGTCCCGGTTCTTCTTCGCCGCTGCACGCTCGGCAATGCGCGCTTCGATGTATTCGGCATCGCCGCCGCCCTGGAACCAGTCGTCTGCAGAGCTTCCCAGCAGCCCGAGCAAGGCGGCGCTGGCCTTGACGGTCGCGGGATCCTCGATGGCCGAAAGCCGCGAGAGCGCCAACGGCGTGTTCAAATCGTCGGCAAGAGCTTCGACGACACCCGCGTCCGGCTCGCCTGCCGCAGCGTTGCCCGCCGTTCGATAGAGCCGGTCGAGCGTCGCCTTGGCCTGCGCGATCAAAGTCTCCGTCCACGGCAGCGGCTGGCGATATTGGGCGCTCAGCAAGGCCAGCCGCAGCGTCTCGCCGCGATGACCCTGCGCCAGAAGCTCCGCGGGGGTGACGATGTTGCCGAGCGACTTGGACATCTTCTCCGCGCCCATGTCGACGAAGCCGTTGTGCACCCAGAAGCGCGCCAGCGGCAGCCCGCCATGGGCGCAGCGGCTTTGTGCGATCTCGTTCTCGTGGTGCGGGAAGATGAGGTCGAGCCCCCCGCCGTGGATGTCGATCGTCTCGCCGAGGTGGCGCTCGATCATTGCCGAGCATTCGACGTGCCAGCCCGGCCGTCCCCTCCCCCACGGCGAGTCCCAGCCGATCACGCCCGGCGCGCTCGGCTTCCACAGCACGAAGTCCGCCGGATCCCGCTTGTAGGGCGCGACTTCGACGCGTGCGCCCGCGATCATGGATTCCTTATCGCGCTTGCTGAGTGCGCCGTAGTCGCGGTCGCTCGCGACGGAGAACAGCACATGCCCCTGAGCCTCATAGGCGTTTCCGAGCTCGATCAGCCGCTCGATCATCGCGATCATCGGGCCGATTTCCTGCGTCGCATGCGGAGCGATGTCGGGCGGCGTCACCCCAAGCGCGCCCATGTCCTCGAGATAGTGCCGCTCGTAGCGCGCCGTGATCAGCGACGGATCCACACCCTCGGCCTGGGCCGACGCGATGATCTTGTCGTCCACGTCCGTGACGTTGCGTGCGTACTTCAGGCTGTGGGGCCCGAACTGGCGCCGGATCAGCCTCGCCAGCGTGTCGAATACCACCGCCGGCCGGGCATTGCCGATATGAGCGCGGCCGTAGACCGTCGGCCCGCACACATACATGGTGATGCGCTTCGGGTCCTGCGGGACGAACTCGCGCTTCTCGCGCGCCATCGTGTCGTGGAGGCGGATCATGGAACGAACGCCCGCTTCGCCCTGCCGAGCGAATGATGGATTACGAGCATGCCCTTATAATAGCCGCGCCGCCGAATCTGACCGAAGCTGGCTAGTACGGCCACGCTGGAACACCCCCATAAAGGAGCCGCATGAAGCTCAAGCATCTTTTCATCCTGTCCCTCGCCGCGGTACCCGGCGGCGCGCTCGCAGCCGATCCGCAGGTGGACATCAAGACCAACGTCGGCACGATCCGCCTGGAGCTCTACCCGGCTAAGGCGCCCAAGACGGTCGAGAACTTCCTGCAGTACGTGAAGGACGGCCACTACAGCGGCACGGTGTTCCACCGCGTGATCGACGGCTTCATGATCCAGGGCGGGGGCTTCGACAAGGCGTACAGCCAGAAGTCCACGCGCAAGCCGATCGAGAACGAGGCCAAGAACGGCCTGAAGAACGACGTCGGCACCATCGCCATGGCGCGCACCAGCGACCCCCACTCCGCCAGCGCGCAGTTCTTCATCAACGTCAAGAACAACGAGTTCCTCAACTATCCCGGCCAGGACGGCTGGGGCTACGCGGTGTTCGGCAAGGTGGTCGACGGCATGGACGTGGTGACCAAGATCGCGAAGCTGCCGACCGGCTCGGGCGGGCCGTTCCGCAGCGACGTGCCGAAGCAGCCGGTGGTGATCGAGTCCATGACGGTGGTCGACGCCAAGAAGTAACCCGCCGCGTAACCCGCCGTGTAACCCGCCGTGTAAGCCGCCCCGTGGTGCCCTCCGCGTAGTGCCGTCGCTTTTCATTTCGGACCTTCATCTCACCCACGAGCGTCCGGAGGCGAACGAGCGGTTCATCGAGTTGCTCGAGGGCAAGGCGCGCGGCGCCGACGCGCTCTACATCCTGGGCGACTTCTTCGAGTACTGGATCGGCGACGACGACCTCGAGGACCCGTTCAACGCGGTGATCGCCGGGCTGCTCGGCGCGCTTTCCCGGGGCGGGGTGCCGCTCTACCTGATGCACGGCAACCGTGACTTCCTCGTCGGCGAGCGCTTCTGCGCCGCCACCGGCGCGAAGCTGCTCGCGGACCCGAGCGTGCACGAGATCCAGGGCGTGCGCACGCTGCTGATGCACGGCGACACCCTGTGCACCGACGACCTTGACTACCAGAACTGGCGCCGTATCTCGCGCTCGGAGGCGTGGCAGCGCGAATTCCTCGCCGAGCCGCTTCCCGAGCGCCGCCGGGCGATCGTCGGCATGCGCGAGAAGAGCAAGGAAGTCGTCCAGGCGAAGCCGGCCGACATCATGGACGTGAACGACGCCGCGGTGATGCAGGCGATGCGCGCGCACGGCGTCACCCGCCTGGTGCACGGCCATACCCACCGGCCCGGACGTCACGCGCTGACCATCGACGGCCGGCCGGCCGAGCGCTGGGTGCTTCCCGACTGGTACGGCCGCGGCGGCTACCTCGAGATCGGCCGCGGCGCGCCGAAACTGGTGCGCTTCTAGTAATTCTTACCCCCGGCGGTAAAAACGGCCGACTGGAAAATCGATTCTTCCCCTTTCGATTTTTCCGGTACGGGTGTTGCTCTGGGCGTGTCGTCAACCCAGAAAGGACGGCGCACATGGCGAAGAGCAAGGCGAAGGCCACCGGGGCGGTCGAGCTGCTGAAGGAGCAGCACGACAAGGTCAAGAAGGCTTTCAAGGAGTTCGAAAAGTTCGACCGCGAGGACACCGAGGGGCAGCAGCAGCTCGTACAAAGCGTGTGCGAGGACCTGAAGCTGCACACCACGCTCGAGGAGGAGCTCTTCTACCCTGCGGCGCGGGAGGCGATCGAGGACGAGGACCTCCTGAACGAGGCCCAGATCGAGCACGAGACGGCGAAGATGCTGATCGAGCAGCTCGAGAACATGGGCCCCGACGACCCCAACTTCCATGCCACCTTCACGGTGCTCGGCGAGTACGTCATGCACCACGTGAAGGAGGAGGAAGGCGAGATGTTCCCGCAGGTGAAGAAGACCGACCTCGACCTCGAGGAGCTCGGCGCGCGCATGCGCAGCCGCATGGAGGAGCTCATGGGGGCGCCCGAGGAGGAGGAGGAGAAGGAGAAGAACTGAAGCGCGCTTTACTGAGGCGGCGCAAGGCGCCTTAGGCCGCGAGCGCCGAGACCTCGTCGGAGAGCGGCAGGTAGAGCGTGAACGAGCTGCCCTTGCCGGGCTCGCTCGCGACGCGGATCTCGCCGCCGAGGAGGCGCGTGAGCTCGCGGCTGATGGACAGCCCGAGCCCGGTGCCGCCGTACTGGCGCGCGGTGCTGCCGTCGGCCTGCTGGAACGCCTCGAAGATGATCTTCTGCTTCTCGGCCGCGATGCCGATTCCCGTGTCGACGACCGCGAACGCGATGCGCTTGCCCTCGGCGGGGGCGATGTCGAGCGAGACGCGGCCCTGGCGGGTGAACTTGAAGGCGTTGGCGAGGAGGTTCTTCAGCACCTGCTTGAGGCGGATCTGGTCGGTGCGGATCGCGGCGGGCAGCGACGGATCCAGTGTGATGGCGAACTGCAGGCCCTTGTCCTGCGCCACCTGGCGGAACGTGCGCTCGAGGTCCTCGCGCAGCGCGTCCAGGCGCGTGGGCGCGATGTTGAGCGCGGTGGCGGCGCCGGCCTCGATCTTCGCGAGGTCGAGCAGATCGTTGATCAGCGACAGCAGGTCCAT
>Ga0075419_10002204_pt1 | contig 12603 bp, 8 predicted proteins | sample SoiMetdeltSBSDD3_FD_76900 | JGI IMG/M metagenome (GOLD analysis project Ga0075419, IMG submission 76900) | Bulk soil microbial communities from a Populus tree surrounding site in Tennessee, USA - Soil MetaG P. deltoides SBSDD3 | ecosystem: Environmental > Terrestrial > Soil > Tree plantation... | reverse complement strand
GCCGACCTGCGTTCGGCGCTCGCGGGCTCTGGGCAGTTCCTGCCGCTCGATCCGCCGCACGCCGATGAGGCGACGATCGGTGGGATCGTCGCGGCCAACAGCACCGGCTTCTGGCGCGCGAGGTACGGCGGCGTCCGCGACCTGCTGATCGGCACGACCGCGGTCCTGGGGGACGGCACCCTCGCGCGGTCGGGCGGCCGCGTCGTGAAGAACGTCGCAGGCTACGACCTGAACAAGCTGTTCGTCGGCTCGCTCGGCACCCTCGGCGTTTTCGTCGAATGCACCTTCAAGGTCCTGCCGCGCCCACCGGTGAGCCGGGGCGCGCACGCCCAGTTCGCTCGCAGCGTCGATGCATTCGCGGCGGCCGATGCGATCGTGCGCACCTCCGCGCGTCCAGCCGCGCTCGCGATCTCGGGCGGACCCGGCGGGGCTTGGGAGCTCCTCCTTCAGGCCGACGGGGATGCCGCGCCCGTGGCCCGCACGCTCGAGCTCCTGTCGCAGTCGGCGCGGACACACGGGGCCAGCGCGCGGCCGCACGACGGCGTGCCCGTCGTGCTCGCGACCCTCAACGACGTGTCGGCGCGCGGCGAGGGCGCGGTCGTGCGTGCCGCGCTGCCGCTCGCCGCACAGCCCGCCTTTGCGACGACCGCGGCACGCCTCGAGGGTTTCGCGCAGCTTGTGGCGGACGCGGCGAGCGGGGTCGTGCGCGTCGTCCTGCGCGGCGACGACCCCGTCGTTCTCGGCGCCGCCGACGCGCTGCTTGCGGCGGCGCGCGTCTGCGGTGGCTCGGCACGGGTCGAGCGCCGACCGGAATCGCTGCGCGGCCGCCTCCGCGCCTGGGGCGACGCGGAGCCTTCCGGACTCTTCCTGATGCGCCGGCTGAAAGAGGCGTTCGATCCGCGCGGCATCCTCGAGCCGGGACGGTCCGCCGCCGGATGAAGGGTTTCCCCAACGCCGATGCCCCCTCCACCGAATTGCTGCAGGCCTGCGTGCACTGCGGCTTCTGCCTACCGACGTGTCCCACGTACGCGGTCCTCGGCGTGGAGATGGACTCGCCGCGCGGGCGGATACGGCTCATGGAGACCGTGTGGCAGGGCCGCGTCGACGTCACGAGCGATCCGTTGGAGCAGCACATGTATGGCTGCCTCGACTGCCGGGCCTGCGAGACAGCGTGTCCGTCCGGCGTGCAATTCGGCAAGCTCATGGAAGGGGCGCGGTCGCAGATAGAGGCGGCGCGGCCGCGGTCACCCGCCGAGCGCCTGGTGCGGCGCGTGGCTTTCCACATCCTGCTGCCCCGCCCCGCCGTCCTCGGCCCCTTCGCGCACTTCTCGGTGCTCTCCAAGCGGCTCGGCGCCGCTGCGATCCTGCGCGCGATCGGCACACGGATCGGTCTCGCGCGTCGCCTCTCGGCGCTGCTCGACCTCGTGCCCGATCGGGCATCGTCGCGCGCGCTTCCACCGACGTATCCCGCGCGCGGCACGCAGCGCGGTCGCGTCGCGCTCTTCACCGGCTGCGTCATGCGGGCTGCGTTCGCGGATACGAACGGGGCCACCGCGCGCGTGCTGTCGCGCAACGGCTTCGAGGTGATCGTGCCCGAGGCGCAGAACTGCTGTGGCGCGCTTCACGCCCACGCGGGCGAGCGTACCGACGCGCGCGCCCTGGCACGGCGCAACATCTCGTCGCTTGAACAGCTCGACGTGGACGCCTTCATCGTGAATGCGGCCGGATGTGGCGCGGCATTGAAGGAGTACGGCTGGCTCCTCAAGGACGATCCGGTGTGGGCCGAACGCGCGGAGCGGTTCGCCGCCCGCGTCAAGGACGCGAGCGAATTCCTCGGCGATGCCGGACTTTCGGCGTCACCCGGTCCCCTTCGCGCTCGGGTCGCGTACGACGACCCCTGCCACCTGCTTCATGGACAGCGCATCCAGAAGCAGCCGCGCGCGCTGCTGGCGTCGATCCCCGAGCTTCAGATCATGCCCCTCACCGAAGCCGACTGGTGCTGCGGCAGCGCGGGCGTGTACAACGTCACGCAGCCCGAGCTCTCCGCCAAGCTCCTCGCGCGGAAGGTCGGCCACATCACGAGCAGCGGCGCGGAGCTGCTGGTGACCGCGAACCCCGGCTGTCAGATGCAGATCGCCGCGGGCCTGCGCGCTGCGCGCGCTCCCGTCACGGTCGTGCACCTCATGGACCTCCTCGACCGCGCGTATCGCGATAACGGCGATACTGGCGGCGGATGAGAGGCGACGAGCTACTCGCGGGCGCGATCTTCGTCGGGATCTATGCACTCATCGTCACCGAGAAGGTCCACCGCACGCTCGCGGCACTGCTCGGCGGATCGCTGGTCGTCCTCCTGCGGCTCATCGACCAGGAGGAGGCGTTCGAGGCCGTCGACTTCAACGTCATCTTCCTGCTCGCGGGAATGATGATCATCGCGAACGTGATGGCGAAGACCGGCATCTTCCAGTGGATCGCCGTCGAGGCCGTCCGCCGCACGCAGGGCCGGCCATATCGCTTGCTTGTGTTGACGAGCGTCATCACCGCTTTCGTCAGCGCTTTCCTCGACAACGTGACGACCGTTGTCCTGCTCACGCCGATCACGTTCTTCGTCGCGCAGCGCCTCGGGACCTCGCCGGTGCCGTTCCTCATCTCACAGGTGCTCGCGTCGAACATCGGCGGTTGTGCGACGCTGATCGGCGATCCGCCGAACATCATCATCGGCAGCCAGATGGACAAGGACTTCAACGACTTCCTGATCAACCTCGCGCCCGTCTCGGCCGCGGCGCTGCTGGTGTATCTGGTCATTGCGCGGTGGCTGTTCCGTGATGAGCTGCGTGCGGCCGTGTCCGCCCTGGAGCCGGAGGACATCGAGCGCCTGGTAGCTGCGGAGCGCAAGATCACCGACGTGCCGCTCATGCGCATCTCGCTCGCTGTCATGGCGTTCACGATCCTCGGATTCCTGCTCAGCCGGCCGCTGGGCCTCGAGGGCGCGACGATCGCGATGACCGGTGCCGTGGTGCTGATGATCGCCGCACGCCAAGACGTGCATGAGATCCTCAACACCGTCGAGTGGCCGACGCTCTTCTTCTTCGTCGGACTTTTCATCCTCGTGGGCGCGGTCGTGAAGACCGGGATCATCTCGGATCTCGCGACCGGGCTCCTTGCGGTCACCGGCGGGCGCACCGATGTTGCGGCGCTCGCGGTCCTCTGGATGAGTGGCGTGATCTCTGCGATCGTCGACAACATCCCCTACACAGTGACGATGGTCCCGCTCATACAAGAGCTCGGGCAGACCGTCGACAAGGAACCGCTCATCTGGGCGCTCGCGCTCGGCGCGAACCTCGGCGGGAACGCCACGATCGTGGGAGCCTCGGCGAACGTCGTCGTCGCCAGCATGGCCGAGTCGCGCGGGTACCCGATCACCTTCGCGCAGTACCTTCGGTACGGCGTCCCCGCGACGCTCGCGACGATGGTCGTTGCGACGATCGATATCTGGCTCCGCTATCTGGTGCTCTCGTGACCGCTTCGAAGACCGAGTTCCGTCGCAAGCTCGACCGCGCGCTCGACTCGGACAAGCTGCGGGTCGCGCTCCATCGCGCGCTTCCGGCGCTCGGGCTGCGCCGCGGCGACCGCATGCGCGAGGTCGATTGGCCCGCCCTGCGGGCCGACCTCACCGAACGCAAGAAGCGCGCGATCGACGACATGCCCGCGCTCATCGACCGGTTCACGCGCGAGGCCGAGGCCGTTGGCGCGAAGGTCTACCGCGCGGTTGACGCGGAGGAAGCGCGCCGCGTCGTGACGGCGATCTGTCGCGCGAAGAAGGCCAAGCTCGTTGTGAAGTCCAAGTCGATGGCCACCGAAGAGATCCAGCTCAACGAGCATCTCGCGGCCAACGGCATCACCGCGGTCGAGACCGACCTCGGCGAGTGGATCATCCAGCTCGCCGGCGAGCGCCCGTCGCACCTCATCGCGCCCGCCATCCACAAGACACGGGAGGAGATCGCGGCGCTCTTCGCCAAGGTCGTAGGGCATCCGGTCAGCGACGACCCGGCCGCGCTCGTCGCGGTCGCGCGCGACGAGCTTCGCAGCTCGTTCCTCAAGGCCGACATCGGCATCACGGGCGGGAACATCCTTATCGCGGACACGGGGACGCTCGTGCTCGTGACGAATGAGGGCAACGCCGACCTCGCGACCAGTCTGCCGGCGGTGCACATCGCGGTCGTCGGCGTGGAGAAGGTCGTCCCTTCTCTGGACGACGCGGCGGCCGTGCTGAAGCTCCTCGCGCGCAGCGCGACCGGCCAGAAGATCAGCACGTACACGCAGTTCATCACCGGGCCGTCCCGGTCCGCGGACATCGAGCTCAAGACGCAGATCGGCGTGCACGGGCCGAAGGAGCTGCACTTCGTCCTCATCGACAACGGCCGCACCACGATGCGCGATGACCCGGCCTTCAGTGAGGCGCTGCGGTGCATCAAATGCGGCGCCTGCAGCAACGTCTGCCCCACCTATCAGGTGGTCGGCGGTCACGTGTTCGGCCACATCTACACCGGGCCGATCGGGCTCGTCGTGTCGCCCTTCCACCACGGCCTCGACAGCGTCGCGTACGAGCAGCAGATGTGCGTCGGCTGCAACGCGTGCGACACGGTGTGCCCGGTGGGCATCCCGATCGCCTCGCTCATCACCGACGTGCGCGCGCTCGCGGTGCAGCGGACGGGCATCTCGTGGACCAAGCGGATCGCGCTCTCGCAGTGGACCTCGCCGCAGCGCATCGATCGCATGACCGGCTGGCTCTCGGCGCTACAGGGCCCGCTCCGCCACGGCAGCCTCGTGCGTCTGCCGTTCGGCGACCTTGGCAAAGAGAAGAGCCTCCCCGCGGTCGCGGAGCAGCCGCTGCACTACCGGGCTCGCGAGATCACGCAGACGAATCCACCCAGTCCGGTCGTCCGCGTGGGCCTCTTCCCGTCATGCATCGTGGACCACTTCCTGCCGGGCGCCGGCTACGCGGCCGCGCGCACGCTGCAGGCGCTGGGCGCGGACGTGCACGTCGTCGAGGGCCGCCGCTGCTGCGGCCTGCCGCACATGAACAGCGGTGATCGCCAGAACGCGCGCGCGATGGCGAAGGAGATGATCGGTGCGCTCGAGCGCGTACAAGCCGACAAGCTCGTCGCACCCTCGTCGTCCTGCGCGATCACGATGGCGCAGGACTACGGGCGCATCCTCGCCGACGAGCCCGAGTGGGCGGAGCGCGCACGCAAGCTCGGCGACCGGATCGTGTCCTTCACGCGCTTCGCGTACGACCTGGCGATCGAGCGCGGCACGACGGGACGCACCCTGTCGATACGCGCGACCTATCACGACGCCTGCCAGTCGGCGAACGTCCTCGGCCTACGTGACGAGCCGCGCGAGCTCCTGCGCCGCGTCGCCGGGGTCCAGCTGACCGAGATGGCCGACTCCTCGGTGTGCTGCGGATTCGGCGGGACCTTCTCGTTCGAACATCCCGATGTCGCGAACTTCGTGCTGGAGACAAAGCTCGCCAGCATCGCGGCGACCGGAGCCGACATCGTCATCACCGACAACCCCGGCTGCCTCACCCACCTACGGGGCGGCCTCGACGCGCGCAATCAGCGCGTCAAGGTGCGGCACATCGCCGACGTGCTGTGGGAGTCGCTCTCCTCGCCGGACTAAGCTGGATCGAGCTAGCCGCGGCCTCCGCCGCACGCGCACCCGCCGCCGAGCGTCGGGTTCTTGACGAGGAAGCCCGTGCCCTCCGGCCCATCGACGAAGTCGATGATCGCGCCGTCCGCGTAGGGCTGACTCAGAGGATCCACCGCGAGCGGGATGCCCGCGACGTCGCTCACCGTGTCCTTCTCATCGGGCGTGGCATCGAATGCGAGGCCGAACTGCGTGGAGCAGCAGCTCTTGCCCGCGACGTACATCCGGAGGAAGGCGCGCGATGGGTCCGTACCGCGAAGCTCGCGGAGCTTCTCGGCCGCGACTGGTGTCATCTCGATCATCGCTTCACCTCTTTCGGAAAGCGCTCTGAGCACCATGCTAACGCCGCGGCCGGCCGGCGGCGATGCGCTCCGGCCGCTCAAGCGTCTCGAAGCGGTCCCTGCGCTCGTCCCAGCGGTGCAGGAGACGCGTCTCGGGCCGTCCGCTCCGTACCGTCACGATCTCGTGCACGGTCGCGATCCGTCGCCCGGTCGGCCGCTGCCAGTCGGTGCCGAGGGAGCGGATGTACACGACGACCGCGATCTGAGCCGCTTGCTCGTCCGCAACGCGGTTGCCGCGGCACACGATCTCGATGGCCTCGTCGGCCCCACCGGCATGAAGCGCGGCCGCGAGTGCGACATCCGCTCCGATCCGGGAGAAGACCCTACGCACCGGCGCGCCCCAGATGTACCCGGCGGTCACCGCGTACTCGCTGATCTCGGGGACGACGAGATAGCCGCCGGCGCTCGCCGCGGCGAGCGCGTCGATGTCGGTGCCGTCGTCGCCGACCGTCCTCAACGGCGCGCCCTTGGGCCGGTGAGCGAGCATCGCGGCCATCACTGTGCTCTTCCCGGCGAGCCGCGGTATGGCGACGACCAGAAAGGAGTGCCGGCCGCGAGCGGTGGCCCCGAGCGTCGACGCGATCTCCGGCGACATCGTGCCGTTCGCGATCAGGTCTTCGAGCCTCAAGGGGTCACGAACACCTGGGTGAACATGCGGCCGTACGCGCCGGCCGAGATGACGCCGATCGCGACATGCGTGAACTCGGGCCGAAGGATGTTCTCGCGGTGACCCGGGCTCTGCATCAGGCCGCGGTGGGCGACGGAGACCGACTGTGCGTACGCGAGGTTCTCGCCCGCACGCGAGTACGCGAACCCGGCGCTCTTGATGCGGTCGAACGGCGTACCGCTCACCGGCGACTGGTGCGCGAAGTACTTCAGCTGGAACATCTCCACCGAGTGCTGACGCGCGACCGGTAGGAGGCGGTCGTCCCAGATGAGCGCCCGCAGTCCGGCCGCGGTCCGCTCCTCGTTCACGAGATCGAGCATCTGACGCTCGGCAACCGGGTCCGGGGTGAGCGCCAGGTCGTTCGGTAGGTCGAGCGCTTCGCTCTGGTCCTCGCCGAGCCGCGTGACGAAAAGCGGCACGCTCTCGCCGAGCTGGCCGGAGAGCCGGGCCAGCGTTGGCTGAAGCGCGCTGATCTGGTCGATGAGCACGCGCGCGATGCGTGAGCTCTCAATGGTCGCTTTGACATCGCTGCTGAGCGGCGACACGACCAGCGCGGCGAGCACGATGCCCATGACGAACAGCGCACGCATCGCGGCGGGGACGACCCCGAGCACCCGATCGGCCCGCTCGACCGAACGCGCGCGGTGGACGGCGCGCACGATCGGCGTCAGCGCGAAGAACCCCGCGATCGAGAACAGCGCTTCGACGAAGACGAGGACGAGGATGAAGCCGATCGGCCGCGCAGTCGCGGGACCGAGACCGAACTTCTCGACGAGCTCGGCCGCCTGCGCCTGGAACAGGACCGCGGCGGCGAACGAAACGACCCACGTGGCGAGCCCGTACGTCGTCGCGATGAATCCCGAGCGATACCCACCCCATATTGCTGCGGCGATGAGCAATAGCAGGGCCGCGTCGATCAGGGAGAACGGAAGCGTCACCTGCGCGAGATGCTAGCGACCGGAGCGGCCATGGTTATCGAGCTTGCGCTGCGGGTGATCCGGCAGGTTGTCAAGAGACAGCGGGCGCATCGCGAACGAGAGTCGAGACCGCGGTATGACACTCAAGGCGCGAGAGCGAGCGGAGCGGGCCCGTTTCGAGGAGCGATGCGCCCGCTGGCGCCCTGCGACAGGACCCGCGGCGACGCGGCGCGACAGCTACGCGATGCCGCGCACTTCGCCTGTCGCGAGCAGCTCGCGCAGGTATCGTCCGGTGAACGATCGACGCGACCTCGCTACTGCTTCCGGTGTGCCTTCGGCTATCACTTCGCCGCCGGCTTTCCCACCCTCGGGTCCCAAGTCGATGATCCAGTCTGCTGTCTTGACCACGTCGAGGTTGTGCTCGATGACCACGACCGTATTGCCCGCGTCGACCAGACGATGCAGTACCTCCAGAAGGCGCTCCACATCGGCGAAATGCAGGCCGGTCGTCGGCTCGTCGAGGATGTACAGCGTCCGCCCCGTCGCGCGGCGCGACAGCTCCGTCGAGAGCTTGATGCGCTGCGCCTCGCCGCCAGACAGCGTCGTGGCGGGCTGACCGAGGTGGATGTACCCCAGACCAACGTCGTTGAGCGTGCGCAGCCGCGCCTCGCACGCGGGGACGTTGGCGAAGAACGCGAGACCCTCTTCGACGGTCATCTCGAGGACGTCCGAGATGCTCTTCCCCTTGTAGCAGATCTCGAGTGCCTCGCGGTTGTACCGCTTTCCGCCACAGACCTCGCACGGGACGTAGACATCAGGGAGGAACTGCATCTCGATCTTGATGATCCCGTCGCCCGCGCAGGCCTCGCAGCGTCCACCCTTCACGTTGAAGGAGAAGCGACCCGCGCTGTAACCGCGCAGCCGCGCCTCGGGCACGGCGGCGAAGAGGTCGCGGATCGGCGTGAAGAGCCCGGTGTACGTCGCGGGGTTCGAACGCGGCGTCCGGCCGATCGGGGACTGATCGATGTCGATGACCTTGTCGATGTGCTGGATCCCCTCGATCTTGTCGTGCGCGCCCGGACGGTCCTTGGCCTTCGAGAGCACCTGGGCCAGACGCCGGTAGAGGATCTCGTTCACCAGCGTGCTCTTCCCGGAACCGGACACTCCCGTGATCGAGACGAACACGCCGAGCGGGATGCGCACGTCGATGTTCCGGAGGTTGTGCTCGCGGGCGCCGCGGACGACGATCGCGTCGCCCTTGGCCGAACGTCGATGCGAGGGCATCGGGATGCGTCGGCGGCCGGAGAGATACGCACCCGTCAGCGAGCGCGGCTCGCGGAGGATGGCCTCGAGCGGGCCCTCCGCGACGACCTCGCCGCCGTGCTCGCCCGCACCGGGACCGATGTCGATGACCCAGTCAGCCGTCCGGATCGTCTCCTCGTCGTGCTCGACGACGATGATCGTGTTGCCGAGGTCGCGCATGCCGAGAAGCGTGCGGATGAGCCGCGCGTTATCGCGCTGATGTAGACCGATCGATGGCTCGTCGAGGATGTAGAGCACCCCCATGAGGCCCGACCCGATCTGCGTCGCGAGACGGATGCGCTGCGCCTCTCCGCCGGACAGGGTCGTGGCGGACCGGTCGACGGTGAGGTAATCGAGTCCGACGTCGACGAGGAAGCCGAGCCGCGTGCGGATCTCTTTCAGGACCTGCTTCGCGATCTGCCGCGCGCGGACCTTGAGCCCACCTTTCTCGCGCTCGAGACCTGAGACCCAGTCGAGCGCCTCGCTCACGGTGAGGCCGGTCACGTCGACGATGTTCTTCCCGAGGATCGTCACCGCGAGCGCCTCGGGCTTCAGCCGGCGGCCCTTGCATACCTGGCAGGGCCGCTCGCTCATGTACTTCTCGATGTCCGCCTTGATGTAGTCGGACGTGGTGTCGCGGTACTGCCGCTCGAGCCAGGGAACGATGCCCTCCCACTCGTACTCGTACGAACGGCGCTGGCCGCTGCGGTTCTCGTAGGAGAGCTTGAGTGGCTCCTCGGTCCCACGCAGCAGCGCCTCGACCGCCTTCTTGGGCAGGTCCTTCACGGGGGTGTCGAGTGAGAATTTGAAGCGGCGCGCGAGGCCCTCGATGATCGCCATCCGGTACTGCGCGGTGCCGCCCGACTTCTGCCAGGGCAGGACCGCGCCCTGCTTCAGCGAGATGTCCGGATTCGCGAGAACCAGCTCCGGATCGGGCTCGAGCTTCGTACCGAGGCCCGTGCACGCGGGACACGCGCCGTGCGGCGAGTTGAAGGAGAACGTGCGCGGCTCGATCTCCCCGATCGAGAAATCGCCCTCGGGGCACGCCAGGCGCTGGCTGAAGAGCCGCTCGGGCTGCTTGCCGTCCGCGTCGGCCACGAGCACCAGGCCCTCGCCGAGGCGAAGTGCCGTCTCGACCGAGTCCGTCAGACGCGAGCGGTCGGCCTCGCCTTCCTCACCGCGCTTCAGGACGATGCGGTCGACGACCACCTCGAGCGAGTGCTTCTTCATCTTGTCGAGCGTGATGTCTTCGCTGAGGTCGCGGACGGCACCGTCCACGCGCACGCGCGCGAAGCCGCCACGCCGCGCCGTCACGAGCAGCTGCTGGTGCTCGCCCTTCCGGTCGCGAACGAGCGGCGCGAGGATCAGGAGGCGCGAGCCCTCCCTGTATTCGCTGATCTGGTCGACGATCTCCTGCACCGTCTGCGCGACGATCGGGACACCGTGGTTCGGGCAGTGCGGCTGCCCAACGCGCGCGAAGAGAAGCCGGAGGTGGTCGTAGATCTCCGTGACCGTCCCGACGGTCGACCGGGGATTGCGCGTCGTTCCCTTCTGATCGATGGAGACCGCGGGCGAGAGGCCCTCGATGAAGTCGACGTCCGGCTTCTCCATCTGACCGAGGAACTGCCGCGCGTACGCGGAAAGCGATTCGACGTAGCGGCGCTGACCCTCGGCGTAGATGGTGTCGAACGCGAGCGACGACTTCCCCGATCCGGAGAGCCCGGTGATGACCACCATCTTGTCCCGCGGGATCTGGATGTCGATGTTCTTGAGGTTGTGCTCGCGCGCGCCCTTGACGTGGATGTGAGTGATCGGCACTAATCGCGCTCCCGCAGCTTCTCACGCAAACGAACGAACTGTGGCGCGCGTCGGAACTGCTGTGGTGACTGCGCTTCGGCGCCGGCGGATCGTTCGCCCGGTCCTGGTCCGATGCGCGCGCCAACAGGGGCAGGTTCGGACGGTGGTCCGCTGGGGCCAGTGCGGTAGAAGCGCGGCGGATCTCCTCCCCGCGTGTCGGCGAGCACCGCGCGAAGGTAGAGCAGCCAGAGCACCGTGCTGACGACCCCACCGGTGAGCGTGTCGGCGACGCCCTGGCGGAAGAAATCGCCCGGCAGCGTCAGAAGGGAGTTAGCGAGTAGCTGATAGAGGCCCGCCGGCAGCAGCGCGATCGCACCGACGCCGAACACGACCGTACCGAGCAGGTGATACGCACGCTGAAGACCGTCTCCGTGACCGCCGACCGTCACGCTTCGCGGATACATCGAGCGCCGGGCCGTGCGATGCGCACCGTAGAAGATCGCGCCGAACACAGTGAACGTCGCTCCGCGAAGCAGATCCTCCTGGCGCCGACGGTCGCTCTCCTGGCGCTGGCGCTCCGTGATCTGAGCCAGGTCCGGTTCCGGCGGGCACGTCGCGCCGACCGGACAGAGCCGGTTGATCGCCGGGACGGGTGTGCCGCCGTAGACGATCTGGTTCCCGACGGCCGATGCGAGCGCGCCGTTGAGCAGCGCCGACAGGCCGAACGCGAGAGCGATCACGCCCGCGAACGACCCGACGTACAGGTACGCCCGCAGCATCGCCTGTGGCGAGAGCTCGATCCCGCCGGTACCCCGTTGGAACGCGATCACCCCGATGATCACGATCAGTGCGACGATCGCGACCGGGATGAGGACCGTCAGCATCAGCCGCCCCGCCGGCGCCGGCCCATGACCCGCCTCGTCCTCGCTGTGGCGGTCGACGGGGGCAGAGCCCCCGCCTGATCCTCCAGCCCTGCCGGCCCGCTCTGCAAGACGAGCAGACCGCGCAGGTCGACGATCTCGTCACGCAGCGCGGCCGCCTTCTCGAACGCCAGCTCCTTCGCCGCGGTCTTCATCTGCAGCTCGAGGTCCTTGACCAGCCGCATGAGCTCGTCCTTCGGCAGCTCGCCCGCGGCGATCGGACGGCCACCCTTCTCGTACACGTTCTCGACCTCGGCGACCTGCTTCAGGCGCATGCCGACGTCGCGGATCGCCTTCACGACCGTCTGTGGATCGATGCCGTGCTCCTTGTTGTACGCGAACTGGAGCTCGCGCCGGCGCTCGGTCTCGTCGATCGCCGCGCGCATCGAGGCGGTCACGCGGTCGGCGTACATGATCACGCGGCCCTCGACGTGCCGCGCGGCGCGGCCGATGACCTGGATCAGCGACCCTTCCGAACGCAGGTACCCCTCTTTATCGGCATCCAGGATCGCCACCAGCGTCACCTCGGGCAGGTCGATGCCTTCGCGCAGGAGGTTCACGCCGACGACGACGTCGAATACGCCGAGTCGTAGGTCGCGAAGGATCTCGATGCGCTCGATCGTCTCGATCTCCGAGTGGAGGTACTGGACCTTCACGCCCATCTCGCGCAGGTAATCGGCCAGGTCCTCCGCCATCTTCTTCGTGAGCGTCGTGACCAGGGCGCGCTGACCGCGCTCTACGCGCAACCGGAGCTCGTTGAGCAGGTCGTCGATCTGGCCGTCCGTCCTGCGCACCTCGATCTCGGGGTCGACCAGACCTGTCGGGCGGATGATCTGGTCGACGACCTGGCCGGAGCGCTGGATCTCGTACGCGCTCGGCGTCGCCGACACGTAGATGGTCTGATCGAGTCGCGCCTCGAACTCCTCGAAGGTCAGCGGCCGGTTGTCGAG
>Ga0075419_10002201_pt1 | contig 12611 bp, 10 predicted proteins | sample SoiMetdeltSBSDD3_FD_76900 | JGI IMG/M metagenome (GOLD analysis project Ga0075419, IMG submission 76900) | Bulk soil microbial communities from a Populus tree surrounding site in Tennessee, USA - Soil MetaG P. deltoides SBSDD3 | ecosystem: Environmental > Terrestrial > Soil > Tree plantation... | reverse complement strand
TCGTCTCGCCTGCCTGCAATAGTCCACATAACGCGCGAACCGTTTCACAGGTCGTACCGTCAAAGAGGACAAGGTTCAGGACGATACGCACAGGGCGGGGCACCGATGCGCGGTAACGCACCGATGCCCCTTGATCGCAACCCGCAGGGATAGCTGCGGGCCGGACCGACTCCAGTATAGGGGACGCCAGCCCGCACCGGACCTCACGCACTCGCGTCGGGGTGAACAGGGTGGAGGCTGGCCATGTGGACCGCCACAGCGGCGCTCGTCTGCGCACTCGGTGTGCTCAATCGATCGGAGGCGAGCATGCCGCGGATTGAAATCCTCGATCGGCCACCGGCGTTCGTCTCCACCGGCGCCGAAGCCTTCGTTCAGCGCAACCCGAACATCATTTTCATCATCGCGTCGTCGGAGGTCGTGCGCGACGCGGTGGACCCGCGCGGCGGCTGCGGCGATCTGTTCGCCGTGAAGAAGCTGGCCAGCATCCTCATTCATGAAGAGGCGCACTTGCGGTACGGCGACAACGAGGAGCGCGCCTATTACCGCCAGCTGATCACGCTCATTCAACTCGGACTCGGCCCCGACAGCCGCGTCTACCGTGACGTGCAACGATCGATGAAAGCCGTGCTGAAGGCGCGGAAGCGAAACAGCCCGGAGCTTGTACTTGCGACGCGCTAACGTTCCGGATTACGCCGGATCTCTCACGCATTTCGGTGACTTTTGACTACGGACGAGCGCAGGAGTAGCGTACAGCCGAACGCCTAAGACGCCGGCAAGCGGCGTCACGGGGGACCCACTTCAAGGGGCGAATCGCGCCGAAGCCCGCGGTTGTTCACGCGGGCCAAGGCGGACGAGGACTTCCAACCTCGAGCCCGTCAGCTAACCCCGTCGGCGTGATTGGAGGCTTGCCATGTCGGCTTTTCCCGTCACGTGGTCCAAGGGGAATCGTGTCGCTCTGCGCGCGCTGGGGCGCCTGGCGATCGCCTGTCTCATCCCTGTGGTCGTCGTGATCTGGTTGATGGGATCGCGCAACCCCTTCACACCCGCCGGCTACGTCGGCTATCTCACGAAGGGCGCCGTGTTCGGCCGGTCGACCTTTTACGGGGTTCAACGAGGTCCGACATCTGCGGGGCGCACATGGTTGCTCGACGTCACCAACGTCAGCATCACGCCCTACACCTACACGGAGGACTTCACCAGCAACGAAGCCGTCCTCAGTCGCGACAACTTGAAAATCAGTTTCCGGGTGCACACGGTGTGGCGGATCGACGATCGGCGGATCCCGCAGTTCATGGAGCGTTACAGCACGACGGTGAAGGGTAGCCAACACGACAACGCACCGGATTCGATTGTGCAGGTGGCGTACGGCAACTTCGTCCGCGAGCCGCTCCGCACCTTTGCCCGCGATGAAGTGCAGCGACGCAACGGCCTCGAGGTCAAAGACGCGTTGATTCCGATCGGCGATGCGGTGCTGGCGCGTATTCGCGCCTACGCGGCCGACAGCCCGTTCATCGTGTCGAGCGTGGTGGTCGGCAACGTGCAATACCCAGCGGAAGTCGCCGATGCCGTGTCGAAGAAACTTGCCGCGACGCAAGACCTGCAGCGCAAGGACACCGAGATCGAGATCGAGCGGAAGGAGCGCACGAAGCGCGAGGTGCAGGCGCAGGGCATCGCCAACGCGATGCAGATCATTCGCGGCCAGCTGAGCGCGATGTACATCCAGCACGAAGCGATCGAGGCGCAGCGGCAGATGGTGAACTCGCCGAACCACACGGTCGTGTACATCCCGGTCGGCCCGATGGGAGTGCCCATTACGGCGACGTTTCCAGCCGCGCCGCAGACGCAGGAAGCCGAGCGGTGAGGGCGGAGCCGTGACGAGCTACTTGCCCGTCGCGGCGACCGCCTTGACGAGCTCGGCGAACGGCGCAACGCCCCCGTGGCCGCCCACATTGCGGTCGACGCGCAGCTTCAAGTCCTGCACCGACTTCAACAGGTGCGCGGCCTCGGGTCCGGCCGGTGCGCCCACGCCTGGAATGAACAGGTCGCTCTGGAAGAGCGCGCGCGCACTCGGCGCGTAGACGATGACCTTCGGGTCGACGTGCGGGTTCCCAGTGATCGGATAGAGCTCCAGCGTCTGCTTGCCGTCACTGAGCACCTTCTTGCCTTCGTAGATCTCGAGGGCGCCCGCCTTTCCGCTCTTGCGCGCCGTCTCGAGCGCGTCCGGCGGATTGGTATGCGGCGACTCGACGATCCTGCGCAGCAATGGCTCGTGTCCTTTCTCGACCAGGATCGTCGCGCCCGCGGCTGCGAGCCCTCGCACACCGCCGGTGTGATCGAAATGATGGTGGGTCACGATGGCGTAGCGGATCGGCTTGCCGGGGAATTGCTCGTTGAGCGCGCGCACCAGCGTGGCGCTCTGGGCATCGGTGTAGGCGGCCTCGACGACGGCCAGCCACGCCGGGAACTCGACGATCATGCTGTTATGGGAGTAGGCGCGCGCGAAATAGACGCCGTCCCCAATCTTGCTGATCGCGATCGGCGAGTAGTCGCCGGCCTGAATCGCCTTGTCGACTTCGGCGTTCGCCGAGTCCGGAATCGCAAACAGGCTGTCGTCCGCCGGATCGTCGATCGACGCGGACGAGAAGCGCACGTCGGAGTACGGCTGACTCCCTTTGCGGATGGTGATCGTATGTGGCAGCTTCACGCCGTTGATGTCGCGGTAGTCGGCGAGCAGGTATTGCGCCGGAAGATCGCCGAGCATGGTCTCGGTATCGGTGGTCTCGTACGCGCTGAGGAGCTTCGATTGGGGATCGAAGTACAGGCCGACGCGCTCGCCATTTGCGAGCGTCGCTGTTCCGTACTTGTAGGTCTTGCCGTCGAGTTGCCGGTCGGATGGTGCATCGCTCGTGGGTGACATCAACGCTGCGCTCATCACGGTGATGATGTTGCGGCGGAGCAAAACCTCCGGGTTGTTCTGAGTGCCCCAGCTGAACAGACCCGATGGCGACATGATGGCGAGCGGTCGCCCCGCGACATCTTCGAGTCCGACGGCGCGTCCGTTCTTCTTGGTCAGAGTTTCCTTGCGGTGCTGGCCGAACACGCCAAGCTGCAGCTCGTAGTCGAGTTGCGCGCGCCCGTTGGCGAGGTCGACGGTTTCGACGACATTCTTGAGGGTGGCCGGCGTTTCCGTGTCGGTCGCGTGGACGGTCTGCCCGAGCCTGAGGCGTGTCCCGACGCCGCCTTTCATTGCGAGGGTCTTGATCGCGCGAAGCCGGTCGGCGCCACCCATGGCGGCCGCCGCCTCCTGCGCGAGCTGCTGCGTCGTCGGCGGCGCCGGCGAACAGGCGATAACCAAGGCCGTCACGATGGCGATGCCCGCGGCACGTCTCATCAACATCCCTCCCCGGCGCACATCTTGATTTTTGGGCGCCGCAAAATCAAGATTCACACGGGGATCACGGGGGGGAAGCGTCACACGGGGGAAACGGGGGATGATTACCCGTTCTCCCCGTGTGTTGCTCTCCTCGTTTCCGCCGTGTGGAGGCTTCGATGCGAATCTCGGTCGCGGTTCTAACGGGGCTCGTCATGCTGGCCCTGACGGTCAGTTCCGTCGCTGCCCATCACTCGTTCGCTGCCGAATACGACGCGAACAAGCCGGTCACCCTGAAGGGCACTGTGTCGAAAGTGGAGTGGATGAATCCGCACGCCCGCTTCTACGTCGACGTCAAGGACGAGAAGGGCACCGTGACGAATTGGAACCTCGAGCTCGCCAGTCCCAATGTGCTGGTGCGGAACGGATGGACACGGCACTCGCTGAAAGTCGGCGACGAAGTCACCGTCGAAGGGTCGCTGGCGAAGGATGGCTCGAAGATGGCGAACGCGCGCGTGGTAAAACTCGCCGACGGCCGCCGCGTGTTTGCCGGATCGTCGGGTGGCGACGCGCCGCCGCCGCAGAAGTAGCTCGCGTCCGCGTCTGCCCGTCGTCGCGCGGATCTGCACGCGCCTTGCCGCACCCGTCCCGGCTGTCGTACGATCCGTCCCTCCCGTCGGCGGTTCTCACCAAGGATGGACTCCATGCGCACCACTCTTCCTGTCTTGCTCTGCCTGGCCGCGGTCGTGTCGCTCGTTCCGCCGGCGCACGCCCAAGAGACGTTCGCGGCCCCTCGTGCACGCACGTCGCGTCCTGGGGGCTCGTTGCCAGCGGCGGCCTCGCCGCGCGCCGCGCTGCAGCAGCTGCTTCGCGCGCAGCGTCGCGATCAGGCCACGGTCGACTCGGTGGTGGAGACGTCGCGGGGGCGCGGGCGTGCGGGGGTCACGCACGCGCAATTCGAACAGCGTACGAACGGACTTGCCGTGCATGGGACGTATGCGAAGGTGTCGCTCGATCGAGACGGTCTGCTGGTGAGCGTCGTCGAGAACCTCGTCAACGTTCCGCGATCGATCGCGCCGGCGCGCATCAATGGCCCTCAGGCCGTCGCCGCGGCGGTCGCAAACCTGTATCAAGGCGCGCAGCCGTCGAGTTTCTTCCGTCGTGCGCCGAGCGCGACGCGCGTGGCGATTCCCTCGAGTGATGGGTCGATGAGCGTCGGCTACCTCGTTGAAACGTGGACGGCCGGTACCAACGAGCTGAACGAGACGCTGGTGAGCGGCACGGGTGCGATTCTCGAGGTGGAGTCGCGCACCGGTCGCGACAGCTACAACGTGGTCCGCGTGAACCCTGACGTCACGCCGCAGGCGGTCGTCGCCGGTCCGGGGAGCGGCAACACGGAGTCGCCGTCAGGCTGGCTCTTCGGCGGCGCACAGGGCGCGACGCACATCACCGGCAACAACGCCAATGCGTATCTGGACGTCGCCAGCAACAACCGCTCCGACGCGGAAGGTGATGCCGTCACCACCGGCAATTTCCTCACGGCGGTCAATCTCGGTGTGTCACCAGGAACGGCAGACAATCGGGAAGTCGCCGTGCAGAACCTGTTCTACCTGAACAACGTGATTCACGACGAACTCTATCGCCACGGCTTCACCGAGGCGGCGGGCAACTTCCAGGAGAACAACTTCGCCAACGGCGGCAAGGGCGGCGATTCGGTCAACGCCGAGGCGCAGGATGGCAGCGGCATCGACAACGCGAACTTCGCCACGCCGCGCGATGGCCAGAACCCGCGCATGCAGATGTTTCTCTGGACCGGCAAGGGGATCAATCAAGTGCTCGCCGGCGGCCAGATCTACCCGGCGCAAGGCGCCGAATTCGGCCCAGCACTGACGCCGAGCGGTCTCACCGGCACGATTGTGCTGGTCAACGACGGCACCGCACCGACGAGTGACGGGTGCGAGGCGATCACGACGTCGCTGACCAACGCCATCGCGCTCATCGATCGCGGGTTGTGTGACTTCACCGTCAAGGTGAAGAACGCGCAGAACGCCGGTGCGATTGCGGTGATCGTCGCAAACACGCTCAACCGTGAGTCGATCATCACGATGGGCGGCACCGACCGCTCGATCTCGATCCCGTCGGTATTCGTCGCGCAGTCCACCGGTACCGCGCTCAGGGCGTTGTCACCCGGCACGACCGGGACGGTACGCCAGACCAATCCGCCACCGCTGTCGCGCGATGGCGACATCGACTCGGACATCGTGTTCCACGAGTACTGCCATGGGCTGACGTGGCGCATGATCGGCAAGATGACCGGGGCATTGGCCGGCGCCATCGGCGAAGGCATGAGCGACGTCTGCGCCATTTTGATGAACAGCACCAGTCCAGGAGCGGACGTCATCGCCGAGTACGCGTTCAACGATCCCGTCGGTCTCCGCCGACAGCGCTATGACGGATACACGCTCACCTACGGCGACGTGACCGGTGAGGAGGTGCACAACGACGGCGAAGTCTACGCCGCGATCGGCTGGCGACTCTACGAGCTGTTCGGGGAAGCACGCAAGGACGTGCTGTTCGACTACCTCGTCGACGGCATGAACTTCACGCCGCCGCAGCCAACCTACGAGCTGATGCGCGACGGCATCCTGGCGTCGGTCGACGCGGCGCCCGATGATCCAGGCGACGCCTGCCTGGTCTGGAGCGCGTTCGCCCAGTTCGGTGTCGGCGTCGGTGCCAGCGGCACGCCGCGCGGCAAGGGCGTGACGATCGTCGAATCGTTCGCGCTGCCCGCTGCGTGCACGCCGTAGCGATCACACGGGGGAAACGGAGAAATCTTCACGCGGGGGAAACGGGAATGATCACACCTTGAACTGTCGGAGATGATGATCGACGTGCCCGTACCCCCAAAGCAGCCATTCCTTCCGCGTCATCGGGCCGAAGATCGGATGGGGGACGCACTGGGTTCCCGGCTGGACGAATCGCTGGAGCAGTTCGAGCACCCGGATGCGGTCGCGCTCGAACTCGATCGGTTTCGTGCCGTGGCGTTTGGGATCGACCTCGGGACGCGTGTCGACGCCCTTCGGCCACGGCAGCGACGTGTGGAGCGCGATCCAGCGGATCACTGATCGCGAGAACCAGGTGTCGACGCTGGAAGCCGATCGGTCGCCGAGCACGGCCTGAAACGAATCGGCGAGGTGGCACAGCATCTCGTGTGAGGTCATCGTGCCCCACGCGCGAGCGCTGTCGGGGTGCACACGCGCGAGCCGTGCGACCAGGTCGTCGATGTGTGCCGGCGTGTCGAGGGATCGATAGGGACGCATAGCCGAATGCAGAATTCAAAATGCAAAATGCAGAATTAGTGACGCTCAGCGCCGCATCAGCGGGTCCAAGAATGCAAACACATCCTGCTCCCAGGTCGGCACGCTGAGGAAAACCATGTTGTGGCCGTCGCTCGCATTCGCGCCAAACGGCGGATACATCTTCAGTTGATGCGGTTTGCCCAGCCGTCGCCGTTCGGCCGCGATCGTCTGACCCGGGACCACTGAATAGTCGTTCCTTGCATGCACGATCATGAGCGGCGCCGGCGCCCGTCGCGCCGCCTCGATCAGACGCGTGCGCAGCATCGGCGATCGATCCCAACTCAAGGCGGCCGGGCCAAACAGCACCGTGCCACGAAGGCGTGCGTCGCGCTCGGCCAGCACCAGACTGAGCTGGCCGCCGAACGAATGACCGACGACGGCGATGCGGCGCGCGTCGACGTCGGGACGCTGGCGCAAGAGATTCAATGCCGCGGTGACCTCGTTCAACTCTTCGCCCTCGAGCAGCTCGAGCTGCACGCGGTTCCCTGCCTCCGTCCCGGAGGTCTTGAAGGCGTTCTCCATGAGGTCGCCGTCAGCGGTGCCCTGGCCGATCGAGAGGCCGATGCCCTGGCGAAACAGAAACAGCAGCGCGTAGCCGTGCTTCGCGAAGACGTCTCCCACGATCGCTGCTGTGTCGGGCGGCATCGGCATCGGCGAGGTGCTGACATAGCTGCCGTGATTGAACAGAACCGCTGGAAACGGACCGGTGCCTCGCGGCCGAAACAGCAGTGCCCGCAGTTGCAGCGGCCCGCTCGTGACGATCAGCGACTCGGGAGATGGCGCTGGTTGTCGCGCAGCTGCGCCTGGTGCCAGCGCGATGGCGATGAGCGCAAGCGAAACGAGGATTCTGCTCACGGCAATCGAGAGATGCGGTTTCTGTATTGTAGCGTCGCTCGTCGAGCCGCCTCAGCGAACCGCCTGGAGCGAGGTCGCTCGCGTCGCGCGCCCGAGAGCCCAATACGCCCACGACGTTGCTGCGGCTAACGCCACGAACACCAACAGCGAGCGCACGAAGGCGGCGTCAACGCCGGTCTCCCAGAGGAGCGGCGGCGGCGCTGTCGTCGTGAGCTGCCACTCGGGCCGGCCGGTGATCCACAGACGCGTGAGCGAGAAGACGTCGCCAGTGGCGTGAAGGACCAGACCAGGCAGGATCGAGTCGGTTGCCCACGCAAGCCCACCGTAGACCGCTGCCACGCCGATGTAGAACGGCAGCATCGCCAGCACCGCGGCGGGATGATGGCTGAAATGACCGAGACCGAACAGCGTGCCGTTGACGAGAATGGCCACTACGACGCCGTGCCGGCGTTCGATCGGCGTCTGCATGTAGCCGCGGAACGCCGCCTCCTCGACGACCCCGGCGACGATCGAGGCCATGACGAGCATCAGGAACACCGTGGTCGACGAAATCCCGGGCGGCACCTCGATCGGCTGCGACTCGGCGGGTAGCGGCGCGAGGCGGCTCATGATGCCGAGCAGCGGCATGAGCGCGGCCAGACCGATCAGACCTGCGACGATGGCCATCGGCCAGACGTCAGCGGCGACGGGGTTGGCGCGCAGGGAGGTGCGGCGCGCATCAGCGGTTGCCTCCGGCCACCCGGCGCCGCCGACGTACTTCCAGAACAGCCACAGATACACCGCCATCGGCACGATCGACCATGGCACCGTCGAGAACACCCGGAGATTCCACCCGGCCAGGATGCTCCGCGGCCCCGCGCCAGCGACGAGGACGATCAGTCCCGCGATGACCGCGCGCGCGATCAAGGGAAGGCGTTGCCAGAGTGCGTGCATCTTCAGAACGACGCGGCGATGCCGCTAAACCGAATTCGCTAAACCGTCTTCGTCGGCGCCAAGGTCCAAATCGCCACCACGCTCTTGCCAACGCTGCGAGCCAGCACCGGATCAATCACGCGCGACACGGGGACGAGCACGCGATCCCAGAACATGATCTGGCCGCTGGTCGGCATGGATGCGCGAAGCAGCAGACGGTTGGCGAGCGATGCGGTCATGCCGGCGGCATCGAGATAGAACGCCTCGACGGGGCGAAGAACCGGTGGAGCGGCGGCCAGGAGCGACGCCTTGCTGTAGCGGCGGAAGTGGCCGAGTGCCTTGTCGAACTCGCTGTAGAGCGACTGGTGAGCCGGTGACAGGACGATGATGTGACCGCCTGGCCGCAGGCGGCTCGCGCTTCTCTCGAGCTCGGCGCGGTCGTCCTCGATGTGTTCGAGCACGTCGATGTACAGGATCGTGTCGAAGCGTTCTTCGGCGGCGAGCGTGTCCACGGTTCCGCACACGCCGCGCACCGGACACGGCAAGGGCTGCGCCGCGAGCCGCTCGTCGAGCTGACGCAGCAGCGTCGGGTCCGGCTCCAGACAAGTCCACGACCGCTGACGTCCGTCGCAGAGGAAACGCGACGTGCCGCCAAAGCCGGCGCCGACTTCCAGCACGTCGCCGACCACATATGGCTTGATGGTGCGCGCGTAGTACGACTTCCAATGCGTGGCGTGCTGGAAGAGTTCGAGCTCGTTGCCAACGTAGGAGGAGGACACGACCCTATCCGGCGCTTGCATGCGATGCCGTCGACGCGCTGCGCCCTTGGTTCGACGCGACCAGCGTCTGACACTGATCGACGAAGTACTCGTAGTCGCGCACCGGGATGAATGTGGGGTGCGAGCGAGCGTGGAGCACGAGGAAGGCGAACAGCGACGTGAACGCCAGAACCTGAAGCAGCACGATCAGCAGGACGCCGACAGCCGTCGACGTCCAGGCCGGCAACGTCAGCGGCATGAAGACCCTGAAACCCAGCACCGCCAGCAGTGCCGACACCATCGCCGTCACCACAATCGCCGTGACGACCACCAGCCTGACTCCGACGAGCTCGGCATGCACCGAGAGGGCCGAGAGCCCATGCATCACGAGATCGACGAAGTTCATCCCCGATTTCCCCGCGAGACGTGGTGCCCGCTCGGTCGGGATGCTCGCTCGTGGCAGCCGCGCCTTGAACACGGCGGCGGCATAGTGATTCCACAGCTCAGAGACGACGACGAGTCGCCGCAGCAACCGGAAGGGAATGACGCTGAAGTTTCCGACGCGGACTGGAATCCCGGTCAACAGCCGGTGCGTCCAGCGATACAGTGCGTAGAACACGCGGAAGGTCACGCTCTCGGATCGCCTGGTGCGCTCGGCGAACACCACCGCGCTCCGCTCGTGCTCGGCAAGGCACGCGAGCAGGCGCGGAACGTCCTCCGGAGCGTCTTCGCCGTCACCGTCCATGACGACCACGGCGTCGGGCGATCGGTGCCGTTCGACGAACGCCAGTGCGATGGCGATCGCGCGCTGGTGACCGACGTTACGCCGCAGCGAGAGCACTTCTATACAATCCAGAGCGCGCCAGTCGTTTCCGAGCCACTGCGCCGGGATGCCCGCAGTCGACCCGTCGTCGATCAACAGGACGTCGGCGGTCAGATCGGCATCCGCCAGTACCCGGTCCAGTCGTGGCAGAAGAAGACCGGCTGCCGCCCAATCGTTATAGATCGGTACCAGGACGAGCAACTTGTCTCGCACCGTGCGCCCGCGCATCGCCGAATGGACTGTGTCCGAGGAACCTGTGACTGGCACGCCTCACCTGCAGATGGGCATTACACGTTTTCGGCCAGGTGTTGCCGTTCCTGCATAGCGCCGAGACTGTAAGAGAACGGGCAACGGGCAGCAGGATGACACAGATCACCACTTACGCGGAGCGGCGCACGAACCGCGCTGCCGTCGGGCTGTCGGCGGCACTCCTCCTGTGTGCGCTCGCCTGGCTCGGCCATCGCCTCGTCTTCTCGCAATTTCAGGATTACGACGACGAAGGATACCTGCTGCTGACCGTCCAGCAGTTCCTTCGAGGTCTCCCGCTCTACGACCAGGTCTACACGCAGTACGGACCTGCCTATTACCTCTGGCAGCAGGTCCTGCACACGGTGATCGGGGTTCCCCTGACGCACGACGCGACGCGCATCGTCACGATCGTCGTCTGGCTGACGTGCGCGGTGCTGGTCGGAGCGATCGTGTGGCTGCTGACGAAGCGCCAGTTGCACGCCGTGCTGGGAACCATCGCAGCGTTCCTGCACCTGACGCAGTTGACATTCGAGCCCGGGCATCCGCAGGAGCTCTGCCTCCTCGGCGTGTTGGGCGCCCTTGCACTCACGACGTGGCGGCTCGTCGTGAAAAAACGCATCGGAGCGGCGTCGATCGCTGTCTGTGCTCTGGTCGCGATTACCGTGCTCACCAAGATCAACGTCGGTGCATTTCTCGCAGGTGCGCTGACGTTGGGGCTGGTGACCGGTTTGAGCCGGTTCGCGTGGCGGACGGTCGTCGAGCGAATCGTCGTGGCCGGGGCGATGGCCGCGGTGCCGGTACTGGTGCGCGGCGACCTGCTTCGCGTTGACATTGCGGCATACGTGGTCGTCGTCTGGTGCAGTGTGCTTGCCGTGTTCATCTCGCGATCGAGCGGAGCCGCGGAGGAAAACATCGTCACGGCATGGGACGTCGTCGTCGGTGTCTCGGCGTTCGCGATCGGATGCGGTCTCGTCGTCGCAGCAATCGTGTACGAGGGATCGTCGCTGAGGGCGCTGTTCGATGGCTTGTTCGTCGCGCCGCTGCTGCTTCCCAAAGTGTTCTGGCGTCCATTGCCGGTGCCGGCGCTTGCTGCAGCCGCCGCACCACTTACGCTGGTTGCGGCGTGGTGTTGGCACCGCGGCATGATCAGCCGGCAACGCTGGATCGGTTTCGCAGGATTGGCGGGCGGTCTGCTCCTGTTCATGTTGTCGGTCGCCAAGGTGTTCTCGGCGCTGTTCGCTGTGGGGCCGCTGCTTGTCTGGCTGGTGCTGTCTGACCGTGCTGTCGGCGCAGAGGAGCGCGCGGCGCGACGCGTGCTGGCCGTTGCCGCGATTTTCATCGCGCTTCAGGCCTATCCGATGCCTGCTGGCACGCAGATCGTACTCGGCACTGTTCTTTACGTGCCGATCGCCCTCGTGATGATCGCCGACGCGCAACGTACGCTGCGTGCGCCGCAGCAGTCCGTGCAGGCCGCGCAACAGTCCTTCGGCCGGCGCGCACTGAAGGCGGCACTTGTCGTGGCGGCGGCGCTGAACATCGGGATGCAGGCGCAGCGCCTCTATGCACGCGCGGTCCCGCTCGATCTGCCTGGGGCCCAACGTGTGCGCACGACCGAGCGCAACGTCGCGACCTATCATTGGTTGAGCGCGAACATCCGCGAGAACTGCGACGCGTTGATCAGCGCGCCCGGACTGAATTCGCTCCACTTCTGGACGGACGTCGCGCCCGTCTCGACGCTGAATACCACGCTCTGGCCGCTGCTCTTCGACCATGATCAGCAGCGCCGAATCGTGGCGGCGGCCGAGCGCGTGAAGCGACTCTGCGTCGCATGGTCTCCACCGCGCATGGAGGCACCACCCGACATTGCCGCCCGACCGCTCATGGCCTGGCTGCAGCGTGAGTTCGAACCGCGTGGACGCTTTGGCGAGTGGGAATTTCGGATGCGCCGCGACGCCCCTGTCAATTCGGTCTACGAAGGACGATGGGGGCAAGGAGGGGAAATCGTCCTCGCGCTCCCATCGATCGATCGCGACGCGGCCGCGCGCATCGCCGTCGTGGATGTCGACGCGGATCGAACGCTCGGCGACAGCATGCGCAGCGACGAGGTCGCCGTGCTGGACGAGAGCGGCGCCCGCATGCGCGTGGATCTCGGCATCGACGTCTCGAAACCCAGGCGTATCACGCTGCGGCCTGTCGCGGCGGCGTCTTCTTCGAACGGTCATTCGGTTGTGGTGCGGCTGAGGGCTCGCGACGGTCGTTCGCTGGCGATCGTGCCTGTCGTGTCC
>Ga0075419_10002200_pt1 | contig 12611 bp, 10 predicted proteins | sample SoiMetdeltSBSDD3_FD_76900 | JGI IMG/M metagenome (GOLD analysis project Ga0075419, IMG submission 76900) | Bulk soil microbial communities from a Populus tree surrounding site in Tennessee, USA - Soil MetaG P. deltoides SBSDD3 | ecosystem: Environmental > Terrestrial > Soil > Tree plantation... | reverse complement strand
CAGACCAAAAGCATCCCGGTCACCCTGTGACGCACGCGTCAACACATCTTCTTCATTGAATTCGATATCCGGCACGTTTGATCCCTACCGGCAGGGTCTATAAAACATAACCCCGACGGGTTTTGGAAGTTTCAGGGAGTATAACATGTCACATTTTAATTTCATAATTGTAAACATTGGTAGGCGCGGCCTGGGGCAGATACAGCTTTATATGAATTGAATCAGAGTTTTTCACCTCTCAAAGCGGATTGGTATAATAAAGGTTTGCCGTTTTGACACAGGTCGGGTTGGCTGCGTAGCTTCCTGAGGGACAACCGACCGGAAAGTTGCGCCAGCAGTTGCTCTGCTGACGTGGCGGAAGTGCAACTGCCGCGATAACAGTTAATTATTAATGAAACAAATGTGCTATAATCGATTCGCTTTTCCCACACTCAGAGAAGGTTAAATATGTCCTCCAATTCCATTCGCGTGGTCGGCGCACGTGTGCATAATCTTAAGAACATCACCGTCGAGATCCCCCGCGATAAGTTCGTGGTCATCACGGGCTTGTCGGGGTCCGGGAAATCCTCGCTTGCCTTCGACACGATCTTTGCCGAGGGCCAGCGTCGGTATGTCGAGTCGTTATCCGCCTACGCCCGTCAATTTATCGGGCAAATGGACAAACCCGATGTGGACCACATCGAAGGGCTCTCCCCTGCTGTGTCCATCGATCAGAAGTCCACATCTCACAATCCGCGGTCCACAGTGGGTACGGTGACCGAGATCTACGACTACCTGCGGCTTTTGTTCGCGCGCGCCGGCATCCCGCACTGTCCGATCTGCGGTCGCGAGGTCGTGAAGCAGTCGGCCCAGGAGATCGTGGACCAGGTCGAGAAGCTCCCTGAGGGCAGCCGCATCCTGATCCTTTCACCGCTCGTGCGCGCCCGCAAAGGCACGTACCAGGCTGTTTTTGAGGAGATTCGCAAGGCTGGTTTTGCCCGCGCCCGTGTGGACGGAAAGGTGTATAGCCTCGACGATGAGATCAACCTCGACCGCTACAAGCAGCACACCATCGAGGCGGTCGTGGATCGTCTTGTCATCTCGCAGGAGGGCGGGAAAGAGGAACAAAAGGCTGCCCGCACCCGGGTCACCGACTCGGTGGAGACGGCACTCAAGTTTGGGGAGGGGTATGTCTCCGTCAATCTTGTGGATAAGAACGAGGACATCAATTTCTCGGAGCATCTCGCCTGCCCCGAACACGGCACTACGATCTCGGAGGTCGAGCCTCGTACCTTCTCCTTCAACACGCCGCAGGGCGCCTGCCCGGATTGCCAGGGTCTTGGCTCCAAACTGGAGATCGACCCGGAGCGCATCATTCCCGATACCGACCGGACCCTGAACGAGGGCGCGATCGCCAGCATGGAGTGGAGCGGACCGAAAGAGGAGGGCGGGTACTACTGGCAGGGACTGGAAGCCGCGGCACGCGCCTACCGCATCGACCTGGATACACCGGTCCGGGAGTTGACCCAGGATCAGCTCAAGATCGTCCTGTACGGTACCGGCGACCGCCAGGTCCAGATGACCTACAAGAATTCAAATGGACATGAGTTCCGCTTCTCGCGTGCTTTCGAAGGCGTGATCACAAACCTAGAGCGACGCTACAAAGAGACGAACTCGGAATACATTCGCGAGAAGATCAGCGAGTTCATGTCTGACCGCCCGTGCCCGACCTGTCAGGGCAAGAGACTGAATCCGGCTGCCCTGGCAGTCACGGTGGATGACGTCAATATCATCACCGTCACATCCTGGCCTGTGCTGAACACACTCGAGTGGGTCAAGAAGATCTCGGGCAAAAATTCGCCGCTGACGTCGAAACAGAAGGCAATCGCGGAGCGCATCTTGAAAGAGATCACGGAGCGATTATTCTTTCTCGTCAATGTCGGGCTTGATTATCTGACGCTCAATCGATCTGCCGTCACATTGTCTGGCGGCGAGGCGCAGCGCATCCGGCTTGCCACGCAGGTGGGCTCGCGGCTGGTGGGTGTGCTATATGTCCTGGATGAGCCGTCCATTGGGCTGCACCCTCGTGATAACGCCAGATTGCTGGATACACTGAAAGGCCTGCGCGACCTGGGGAACACTGTTCTGGTCGTTGAACATGACGACGAGACGATCCGTGAAGCGGATTGGATCGTGGACCTCGGTCCGGCGGCCGGGGAGCATGGAGGGCAGGTCATTGCGGAGGGAACGCCGAAGCAGATCCTGGCGCACCCAAAGTCGTTGACCGGAGCCTATCTTTCGGGTCGCAAACAGGTCGAAGTCCCAAAGGAACGGCGTGAGGGGAACGGTAAAGCGCTACGCATCGTCGGTGCAGCTGCCAATAACTTGAAGAACCTCGATGTCACGATTCCCCTGGGGAAACTGGTATGCATTACCGGCGTTTCAGGATCGGGCAAGTCCACTTTGATGAGCGACATCCTGTACGGCGCCCTGGCTTCCAAGTTGATGGGCGCACGGACTTCTGCGGGTGAGCACCAGCGTATCGAAGGGATCGAGCATCTCGATAAGATCATCAACATCGACCAGTCGCCAATCGGTCGTACTCCGCGCTCGAACCCCGGGACCTACACGAGCCTGTTTGACGAGATCCGGAAGCTTTATGCAGAGCTCCCGGAGAGCAAAGTACGCGGCTACAAGCCTGGCCGGTTCTCGTTCAACGTGCACGGCGGTCGCTGTGAAGCCTGCCAGGGACAGGGAGAGCTGCGGATCGAGATGCAGTTCCTCCCCGATGTGTACGTGCCCTGCGATGTCTGTCATGGCAAGCGCTTCAACCGTGAGACCCTGCAGGTCCTGTTCCACGATAAGTATTCGATCGCCGATGTACTGGATATGACGGTGGACCACGCGCTGGAAGAATTCAGGAACTATCCGCCAATGCTCAACAAGCTGAAGCTGCTGCAGGAAGTGGGGCTTGGATACGTGCGCATCGGTCAACCCGCCACGACACTCTCGGGCGGGGAAGCCCAGCGCGTCAAACTATCAAAGGAACTCTCGCGCCGCGCCACGGGAAGGACGCTTTACGTTCTGGATGAGCCGTCGGTTGGCTTGCACGCTGCGGACGTCCACAAGCTGATCGAAGTTCTCCAGCGCCTGGTCGATGCGGGCAACTCCGTCCTGATCATCGAGCATAACCTGGACATCATCAAGGTCGCAGACTGGCTGATCGACTTGGGTCCCGAAGGCGGCGACCGGGGCGGTGAGCTGCTCGCCGAGGGAACGCCGGAGCAGGTTATGAAGGTCAAAGGGTCTTATACGGGGAAATATCTGAAGACTCATATGAAGCAGAACGGTTCCAAGTGAGAAAGTAAACAGGTACACAAGTAAAAACTCGGCCTCTTGTGTACCTGTTTACTTGTATTCCTCTTTCAGGTAGAATTATCCCCCGTGCGGGAGGGAGCCTGTGATTTGCCTTTCTCCTGCAAAAAGGATACCCTATGTTGAAACGCCCCCCGAGTGACACCTCGAATACCATCAATTCCTTCCGCAAGAAACGCCAGCAGCAGGGACAGTTTATGATGTATGGCGCCATCGCGCTGGTCGTGCTTGGACTGGTTCTGCTGATCTACTGGCTCACGCGACCCGAGATGCCGCTCGGCCAGTATTTTGCCACCGATACGCCGACCGTCACAGTCACAGCAACAGCCACCACCAAAACCACACCAACACTGACACCCACGATCACAGAAACACCGACTGTTACGCTGACTGCCACGCCCTCGGAGCCATTTGATTACACAATCCAGGAAGGCGATTCACTTGATGCCCTTGCCCAGCGGTTTAATCTAGGGCCGGATGGGCCTCAGCTCATCTATTATCAGAATCAAGAACTACTGGCACCCAGTGGCGGTGTTATTTATGTGGGCCAAACCATCAAAATTCCACTTCCGGGAAGTGTGCTGCCCACCACCACACCGATCTCCCCTAACCTGCGCGCTGGGACATTGATTGATTACACAGTTTTGCCCGGAGATACGCTGGCAGGGATCGCTTTTAAGTTCAACAGCATCGCCGATAACATCATCGAAGAAAATGAGATTACAGATCCAAATGCTCTTCAAGCCGGGGATGTCTTGCGGATCCCCGTCAACCTGGTAACGCCGACCGCAACACTGCCCTCGACCTCTACCCCGGTCTCCCCAACCGTCCCCGCGGGACAGGCAACATCCACTCCTCCTGCGGCTGCCACGAGCGCTCCCGGAGGCACAGCTTCCACCACCACCTGCTCCTTCGATGAGAACGCCCAATTCGTCACACAACTACAAACTCTCATCAATGATGAGCGCACCACGGCAGGCTTGCCAGCCCTGACGGTCAACGCCCAGTTGAGCACTGCCGCAAAAGATCATGCGCTGGACATGCTCTGTAACGACTATCTCAGCCACATCGGGCTGGATGGCTCGACGCCGGAAGACCGGGTCCGGGAAGCGGGCTTCACTGCCTCCCTCGTGCTCGAAGACCTGTACGCCTTGCATCCGGCGTATGGCGGGAACCCACAGTCCGCGTTCGACTGGTGGATGAGCGACGCTGACTCGAAGGCTGATCTCCTGAATGCCAGTACGACGGTCGTCGGGATCGCGTATGTGACCTCGGACGAAAGCCTGCTTGGCGGGTACTTCGTGGTCCTTTCAGCGAAGCCCTAAAAAGGCGTCAAAGTCAGGAGACTTTGACTCCAGGCATCAATGGCTGGACAAAACCGGGTCTCTCATGTAAAATACATCGCCGTCGTAAAAGGTGCCCGCTGGCGCTGGATCTGCGACAAGAAATTTTTGGAGGAAGACCTTGGCTAACATCAAGTCACAAATCAAACGAAATCTGCAGAACGAGAAGCGCCGTTTGCGTAATCGTAACACTCGTGGCGCCGCTCGTACTGCCGTCAATCAGGCACGTGCCGCGTTCGAAGCGAATGAGCCCGAAACCAAAGCAGCGATCCTGAAGGCGATCAGCGCCCTCGACAAAGCTGCGGAAAAAGGCATCATTCACAGGAACAACGCCGCCCGTCGCAAGGGCCGCCTGATGAAGAAACTGACTTCGTTCGAGAATGGGACGTCTGCTGCCGCAGCAAAGCCTGCTAAGAAGACCTCCAGATAATTCGAGCTATTCGGGTTTCTACTGAATAAGACGGGAGTCGCAAGGCTCCCGTTTTTATTACCTGTTGACCCAACTGGGCTTTGCCACAAACTGCGATAGCGCACCGAATCAACAGCTTCCGTTGCCGCCGCTCGTCGGTCGAGGTGTGGCGAAAAGGTTGCTGATATAATCTCAAAACTCATTTCTACAGGATGGATACGCTCGTCCGCAGGATTGCCTCGCATATGTTTCAAACAGAACAACAACTCATCGAAGACAAAATCAAAGCCTTCGGCGCGGCGAATGAACTCCCGCTCGCCGAGCTGAAATGGCAGCCCATCCCCTTCTCGGGCGAATGGGGCGTTTCCACATCTTTCTTCCAGACCGCGGCGAATGAAGCCCGCGCAGGCAAAGGGAGTAAAGTCTCGGTGCCGCAGCGCGCCCAGGAGATCGCCGAGCAGGTCAAGGCGGAGATCGGGAATGTGCCCGGGATCAGTCGGATCGAGGCGGTGAAGGGGTATCTCAACCTCTACTTCACGACATCCGAGTATGCGCGGCGGGTCGTGGATGAAGTGCTGGCCTCCCACGTAGACTTTGGACGCGGCGCGCCGAAAACTGAGCGGGTTATGGTCGAGTACGCGCAGCCGAATATGCTCCATTCCTTTCATATTGGGCATTCACGAACCACTCTGCTGGGCGAATCGCTGGCGCGTATCGCTGCGTTTGCCGGTTTTGACACCATCCGGGCTACCTATCCCGGTGACATGGGACTGGGAGTCATAACCGTTGTGTGGGTGTACGACAAATTTCACAAAGGGCAGGAACCCGATGGCATTCACGAACGCGGGCAGTGGCTGCTGAAAATTTACGTCGAAGCGACCGCTCTCCTGGAGAAGAAAGAAAACGAAACACCCGAGGAAACCGCGCAGCGAGAAGCCTATGACGCCGAGCGACGGGAGATGCTCCGCAAATGGGAGGCCGGTGATCCCTATGTGCGCGAGCTGTGGCATGTCATGCGGGAATGGGCACTCGAGGAGTTTCGGGATGTCCTGCGCATCATGGATGTGGACATGGACGTCTGGTTCTATGAGAGTGAAGCCAACGAGCTGGGTAAGGAAATTGTCGAGGAGCTGATCGCCAAAGGCATCGCAGAAGATGAACGGGCAAAGGGTGGACCAGTTATCGTCAAGATCGATGAGAAGCTGGGCTTGACCAAGGAAAAGTATCGCACGATGGTCATCCTGCGGAGCGACGGCAGCGCACTCTATAGCACCAACGATCTGGCGCTCGCAAGGCAGAAATTCGAGCAGTATCATGTGGATCGCTCGATCTACGTGGTGGACTTCCGGCAGGAACTGCATTTCCAGCAGGTCTTCAAGATTTTGGAATTATGGGGCTTTCCGCAGGCCGCCAAGTGTTACCACCTGTCCTATGGATATGTGACTCTCCCGGAAGGGGCCATGTCCGCGCGGCGCGGACGCGTGGTGCTGTTCAAAGAGGTTTATGACGAAGCAGTAAAGCGCGTACTGGCCGTGGAATCCGAGCGAAGCGGCAATGTCCCGGAAGAGGAACGAGTAAAAATCGCTGAACAGATCGGTCTGGGCGCACTCGTGTATTCTATTCTCTCCGTGGACAACAACAAGCATATTGTCTTCGATATCAACGAAGCCTTATCGTTTGATGGGCGAACGGGTCCGTATATTCAGAACGCGCATGTCAGGGCAAATTCAATTCTCAAAAAATCAAATGCAACTTTCGCCGACCTTCCGCCTGCCACCTTCGACTTTGAGCTGACAAAACATGAGATCGAGCTCATCGAGCAGATCTCACGATTCCCAAATACAGTCCAGCAGGCTGCGAACGAATACCGCCCCCTGGTCATGGCGGCCTACGCCTATGACCTGGCGAATGCCTTCCATTCGTTCTATCACGCGGTGCCGGTGTTGCAGAGTGAAAACCAAAACATTAAATATGCCCGTCTGCGGTTGGTTGCCGCCGCAAAGCAGACCCTGGCAAATGCTCTGCGGCTGCTCGACATCCAGGCGCCTGAGGTCATGTAAGAAACAGGCTAAACGTTATCTTTACGTTTAGCCTGTTTTATTTAAAATCACGTGTGTAAACGTCACCTGGGTAAAAACGGAGAAGCTCAAAACCAAAGCGGAGTTTCGCCGGACACTGTCCTCAGCGTGGCTTTATTATAGGAGCATCCTATGGCAATCAAAACTCTAATCATGGGCGCAGCAGGACGTGACTTCCACAACTTCAACACGTTCTTCCGCGGCAACAAAGATTATGAGGTCGTCGCCTTTACCGCGACCCAGATCCCGGATATCGAGGGACGCCTCTATCCGCCCGAGTTAGCTGGTGAGCTGTACCCGAGCGGAATCCCCATCCATGCCGAAGAGGAGCTCGTCGATCTGATCAGGCAACACGGCGTGGAGCAGGTGGTATTCGCCTACAGCGATGTGCCGCATGAGTACGTGATGCACAAAGCCGCAACCGTCAACGCGGCCGGCGCGGACTTCCGCTTGATGGGTACTCGCTATACGCAAGTCAAATCGACCAAGCCAGTTGTGTCTGTTTGCGCGGTGCGGACAGGCTCCGGCAAAAGCCAGACGACGCGGCGGGTATCTTTGATCCTGAGGGATATGGGATACAAAGTCGCGGCGATCCGCCACCCCATGCCTTATGGAAACCTGGTCCGTCAGGAAGTGCAGCGTTTTGCCGATTACGATGATCTCGACGAGCATGAAACCACCATCGAAGAGCGCGAGGAGTACGAGCCCCACATCGACAACGGCGTGATCATCTACGCGGGTGTGGATTACGAAAAGATTTTGCGGCAGGCCGAGCAGGAAGCTGACATTATCCTGTGGGATGGCGGCAACAACGACTTCCCGTTCTATGTTTCGGATTTACAGATCGTGGTCGCGGACCCGCACCGGCCTGGGCATGAGTCATCTTATCACCCGGGTGAGACAAATGTTCGCCTGGCTGACGTGTTCGTCATCAACAAGGTGGACACTGCCGATCCTGAGAACGTGATCAAGGTACGCGAGTCGTTACGCAGGCTGAATCCGACCGCGATCATGGTCGAAGGCGCCTCCCCACTCTTCGTGGACGACCCCGCAGCGATCCGAGGCAAACGCGTCCTGGTTGTGGAAGACGGTCCAACCCTTACGCACGGTGAGATGGCCTACGGCGCCGGCTATGTGGCCGCGCGGCGCTTTGGTGCAAAAGAGATCGTCGATCCGCGCCCCTTCGCGGTCAGGTCCATCGCGGCAACCTACCAGAAGTATCCGAAGACCGGCCCGATCCTCCCCGCCATGGGCTACGGCGATGCGCAGATGAAAGACCTGGAAGAGACCATCAACCAGTCCGATGTGGATATGGTGGTGGTGGGAACGCCGATCGACCTGACGCGCGTGATCAAGATTTCCAAACCCTACCAGCGCGTGCGCTATGAACTGCAGGAGATCGGCCAGCCGACACTGCAGGAGATTTTGATGAAGAAGTTTGGAAAGAAGTAATCTGTTCGTTGAATTGATGCGAAGTTACCAAAAAGAGTCCGGCATACCTTTGCCCGGCTCTTTTTATTTCCAATAAACCCAGGTTGCTATCATTGTTTTCAGGAAGAATTATGCCATTCTACCGAAGGACACACCTGTACTTGCGTTCGGTGCAAGCGCAGGTGAGGGAGTAACACTTGCACCTGCATGCAAGTGCGGGTGAGAATCCCCTGCGCGATGCTCAGGGTGACATACTTTTCTTGTATGAGCGGCAACTTGGGTTACGTAACACTCAGGGCACGTATTAATACCTTGCGCTGGTGCGGGCGGGCGCGGTGCTCAAAGATGTAAATCCCCTGCCAGGTCCCAAGCGATAGGTCTGCATCGTCCACAGGGATAGTGAGGCTGGTGTCCGTCAGCATGGATCGGATGTGAGAAGTGGCGTCGTCCGGACCCTCCAGGTCGTGGGTGTACCAGGTGTCCCGCTCGGAGACGAGGCGCTCCAGGAAGGTTTCGAGGTCAGCGCGGGCGGTCGGGTCCCAGTTTTCGCTCATGACCAGGGAGGCACTGGTATGCGGCAGGAATAGAAAACACATGCCTTCCTGCACATCCCAGTCACGCAATTGGGCACGCACGGACTCGGTGATATCGTGCAGTCCCTTGCCGTGGGTGGGGACCTCAAGTGTCGTTTTGAACCAGTTCATTCGGCGGATTCCGTAGATGGCATCAGCTTGCGCACAGCCATGACAGCGCCAAGAAACCCCAGTCCCAGGATGCCGGTGATTCCCGGCAGGATCCAAATCAATGCGGAACTGCCAAAAGACTTGATCCGTGCCTCAAGCGGGCGTTCCGGGTTGTAGAGGACCGTCACTTCATCACCAACTTCATGGGAAGGCGCGGAGCTGCCTTCGGTCATTTGCACGGAATGGAAACGTCCATCTTGGGAGACATACTCGACAACCGGGTAATAGTACTCCTCGACAACACGGTCCTGCTCATTGACATATTCACGGCGCTCAATGATCTCCACCACGCGTCCCAGGGCACTCGCCTCCCTGTTCATTTTCAGGATGGCACTGGCAGAGGAGACAAATGCAATCAACAGCATGAGTACGGCAACGCCAGTGAAGATCCCGAGGATGAGCCTCTCCGCGCTGGCGGAGGTTTTCTTATGTTCCTCCCAGTCCTTCTTAAATTCCTTGTCGAAATTCTTGAACTCTGCCTCGAACTGCTCATCGAGCGAGGCATCCATCATCGCAGCGAGCTTCTCACGGTCCGCTTCGTCAGGCACCTGGTTCAGGCTCTCGTAGGAAATCCCATCCACTTCAAATGAGACCGGTTCATCATTTTCCCAGTTAATCGAATATTTTTTTCTTGCCATGTTATTTCTCCGCGAGCGGGATTTTATCACGGTGGTACCGAAACAACGGACATCACGGCGTGACGGTCATCAGGCAAAGCCGACAAGTATCACTTCCCATTTGGAACGATTTCGAGAATAATGTGTTTTATTGTCAACTCCCCTGGAATCCAAAGTCTCCCGACTTTGGAATGGCAACGACCGGAGTCGTTGACTCCATAAAAAGGAACCTTGATATGACGACCCTTGCTCCAACTATCTACACTCGTACGTTTCCCCGCGCCGCAGTCTGGCTGCGCGATGTGATCCTGATCCTGCTTGGCGCGCTTTTTGTAGCAGCACTAGCTCAAGTCGAGATTCCGCTGCCCTTCACGCCTGTGCCCATTACAGGCCAGACATTTGGCGTGCTGCTCGTCGGCGCCGCGCTGGGATCTAAACGCGGGGCATCATCACTTGCAACCTATCTCACGCTCGGAATGATTGGTTTGCCTTTCTTCGCCGGGGGTGCGCACGGATTGGATATCGTCCTCGGCGCGACAGGCGGCTATCTGATCGGGTTCGTGCTCGCAGCATACGTCATCGGTCTGCTGGCAGAACGGGGACTGGAACGAAGCGTGCGCACATCCATCCTCCCCTTCCTGGCTGGAACGGTCATTATCTATTTGTGTGGTGTGACCTGGTTGGCTGTCGTACTGGGAAGTCTGAGTAAGGCACTGGCAGCAGGATTAATTCCTTTCCTGATTGGGGATGCAATCAAGTTAGTCGCAGCCGCGCTCGTATTGCCCGCAGCCTGGAAGTTTGCAAGCTAAGTGTTCTCCACACACGGATTAAACAATAATGGCGAGCCCGTTCGGCCCGCCATTATTGTTTCTCAGATTACACCTACGTTTGGGAGGTGCGATACAGCAGCGCATTCGAAGGACACCATTTCTGATCCGAGCGGGGGTCAGGGCTCGCTTATAATGCATGTATGTTTACAGATCAGGTAGTGATTCACGTGAAATCAGGCAGGGGCGGCGATGGTATGGTGCACTTCCACCGCGAGAAATTCATCCCGCGGGGTGGTCCGGATGGCGGCGACGGCGGCAAGGGCGGTGACGTTATCTTCGAGGTGAAATCAACTCTCAATGCGCTTTCCTCATTTCGTCAGAACCAAAAGTTCAGGGCGGAAGATGGAGTCAAAGGTGGGCCCTCTCAAATGTCGGGACGCTATGGTGAGAATCTTATTCTTGCTGTTCCACCCGGCACAGTCATCTTTGATGCCGATACAGGCGAGTTGCTTGGCGATTTGATCAAACCCGGCGAGAAACTCACTGTACTCAAGGGCGGGCGCGGCGGGAGAGGCAACCAGCATTTTGCGACCTCACGCAACCAGGTGCCTCGCACCGCTGAAAAAGGCGAACCAGCGCAGGAGAAACGCCTCAAACTGGAATTGAAGCTGATCGCCGATATCGGCCTGATCGGCGTCCCGAACGCGGGAAAATCCACGCTGCTCACGGTGCTGACAAATGCCAAGCCGAAGATCGCGTCCTATCCCTTCACCACACTTGAGCCAAATCTCGGCGTCGCGAATCTAGACATCAATACGACCGTCGTGCTGGCAGATATCCCCGGTCTGATCGAGGGCGCCTCACAGGGTGCAGGGCTCGGTCACGACTTCCTGCGCCACATTCAGCGGACGCGGGTTTTGATCCATCTACTGGATGGCTTGTCAGAAGATCCCGTCGCCGATTACAGTCAGATCAATTCGGAGTTGGCGCTCTTTGACCCGAACCTGGCGAAGAAGCCCCAGGTTGTCGCGCTCAATAAAATCGATCAACCCGAAGTGCAGGAACAGCTGGGAGAGATCGAGAAAAAGTTCAAGAAACTCAAAGTCGAGTTGATGACCATTTCTGCGCTGGCACGGACGAACACACGCGAGCTCTTGTTGAAAGCCTATCAAAAACTGGAAGAAGCGCCTCCTGTGGAGGAAATCGAAGCGCCGCTGCCTGTTTACAAACCGAAGGAAGACCCGCGCGAGTTCAGCGTCAGGCGCGAGGGCACCAACGAGTGGCGTATCTCAGGCGTGGCGATCGAGCGCGCCGCCTCGATGACCTACTGGCAGCATGATGGTTCGGTCCGCCGCTTCCAAAAGATTATGGAAACGCTGGGCGTGGACGAAGCTTTGCGCAAAGCCGGTGTGCAGGAAGGGGACACCGTTGCCATCGGAGAGTTTGAGCTGGAGTGGCAGGAATAGTCTGAGATGCCATGCCAAAACGGATCCTTGTTGTTCTCGGGGTAGCTTTCTTCACAGCCTGCATACCGAATCAGGTGATTCAGCCCACGAGTGCGATCTCAACAGAAACCTTCACACCCCCTGTAGCAGCCGAGTCTGCGACGCCTGAAGTTACGACAACCGCCGTTGAAACGTCTCCTCCCTCTTACAAAGTAGCCGCCTTTTATTATCCCTGGTATGGAAATCCACAGACCGACGGTACATGGATTCATTGGGGTCAGAATCATCACATTCCGCCCGATGATATCGGCGCTGATTTTTTTCCCGCCCTGGGTGCATATTCCTCTAGGGATCCGGCAGTGGTCGCCCAGCACATGGAGTGGCTGCGGCAGGCAGGCATCGGCGTGATCATCACTTCGTG
>Ga0075419_10002198_pt1 | contig 12615 bp, 7 predicted proteins | sample SoiMetdeltSBSDD3_FD_76900 | JGI IMG/M metagenome (GOLD analysis project Ga0075419, IMG submission 76900) | Bulk soil microbial communities from a Populus tree surrounding site in Tennessee, USA - Soil MetaG P. deltoides SBSDD3 | ecosystem: Environmental > Terrestrial > Soil > Tree plantation... | reverse complement strand
TAGGCTTACTGGGCTTGAGACGTACCGGAACCTCTGCGGCTGGCTTCTGCTCCAGGAACGGCTCGTCCCACCAGGCAGGTGTGGTAATGGATGCCTCGCGCCATCCAGCCGGACAGGTATCACTCGCACACAACACGGTAATGGGAATAACCATCTCCTGAGGCGACACGCCGCCGTGATACCCATTTTTCTTCACGCCGTAACGGACCTTCTCGGTCCAGGGAGCGATGAGCCGATGGTTGTCGGGGATCACCACGCGGCTTCCGGTCAATGGCAACTCATCTGCAGCGGGTCTGCCGTCGTCGATACGCCAACGCTCTCCACCCTCGCGTGACCGCCCTTGCGCCTGGTGATCCAACACATGGCCATGGTCAGCAAGCAAGATGACCATGCGGTGCGCCGCTTTTGCCTCATACAGCAGGGTTGGCAGCACCTTGATCTCGTCACGTGACCAGCGTGTATCGATCTGCTCGCCCTTCAAGAGTGAGTCGTCGACGGCGTTCACCACGACACCTACAACCCGGCGCTGCGACGCAGCGATCTCTCCACGCACTTCGGCGGCCAAACTGGCGTCGTCTGCCTCTTGTAGAGACGCTTTATGGAATAGGATAGGCCCCGCACCGCTGCGGCAATGCGCGCGGAGCCCCGGATGCGCGGCAAAACCGTTGATCTCTACCGTGGCGTTTCCCTGCAGCAATTGCCCGCATAGGAGACTCGTACGCGAGACTTCTGTTATGGAGGGAATGGTGGCCAATCCGGATCGATTCGTCTCACGCCCCGGCTCACAGAGCGCAATCCAATCCCGCCGGGTAATATCTGCAACTAATTCTCGGCAAACTGCAGCACTCATGCCATCAATAACAATCACCAGCACAGGAGCCTGTGCGGCCAGAGGCGCAACGATCTCGTCCAGGATGTGTTCAACGGGAATGATCCCATCACCAACTGAACCAGCCACCGTCCAGTCCCGCAGCAGCTCGGCGAAGTGCTGGGCCTGCTGTTCACGCATCGCCGTGACCGTGTTGAAGAGACGGGCATACGCTTCTGACAGCTCGCGTACCGGGTCCCCTATACGCAGCGAGAGGCGTGCCCAGTCGACAAATCCTCCCTCGGCGAGGTGATACGCAGCAGCGTCGGCCAACGATTGGCAAGAGAGCGTAGCAGCCGTATCCGCATGCGTAAGCCACTGGAGCAGCCGGAGGGCCATATCAATCCGGTCGAGGCGACGGCGCTCGCGTTGGGATTGGTCATGCGCGAGAATCTCCTGCCGTGCCGCAGTCAATGGTTCAAGCGTCGTAGGAGTAGTGCTCAGCACTGCCTCAGAGAGCCGTGTGCCAAATCGGGCGAGGCGTTGATCAAAGCCAAGCGGCGAGGTGCGACTGAGGTAGGCATAGGGATCGGCTTGAACTGCGCGCAGGATTTCATCAGCGCGAGAGAGCTGTCTGTATTTGAGTTGGGCATCCGTGAGTTGCAGACTCACAATTTCTGTCGCCGCCGCGTGCCAGCGCTCGATGATGCCGGCATCGAGCGTCTTCCCTCCGAGGTAGCGTTCTTCGAGCTTGCCCGCGGCCCTCTCTAACTGTCCCGCCGCCACACCATTGAACACGACGCCCGCAGCCAGACCGATGGCCAGTGCATCAGGGCGTTTGTTGGCGGCAACACAGTGCAGGACTGCCTCGGCAGCAGGGCCAGCCTGATAGGTGAGCCATGCAGTGGCTGCCTGCCTGAAGGGTGCTGGGGTGGCTTGGAGCCGCTCAATGTTCTCAGGGTTGAGAGACCATTGGAGCAATGCGAGCAAGTCCGGCCGGTCAGTGACGAAACCCATATGCCGGCCCAGGAGGATCGGCCAGACAGTCTCAGCGTCAAGGAATCCGCCGGGTGCAGGTGGAAAGCCATCTACAGGGACCGCCTCCAGGAGATATTCGGCCAGCCAGCCGTGCTGGGTAATACGGGGATCAATCGTGCGGGCCTGAAACAAGAGCTTGACAATCTGCCAGCTATCAATAGAAAATAGCCGACGCCTGGCAAGACGCACCAGGATATCATCGCCCAGTTCCCCCTCTTCCAGACTGGTGATGAGGACTGTAATCGCAGTGCCATCATCACTTTGCAGCACCATGCGCATATGCAGCGGGGAATCGCATTGCTCAATGCGAAAGGTCTCCTGGCCATCCTGCTTGAGCCGTTCGCCTGTCCATCGTCTCGCCGCACGAATGCCGATCACCCGCGCGTTGGGAACCTTCTGACGAATGGCGGTTACCTGGGCCTTGATTTGACTGAACGTCGGTGCTGCTGTCATCACTGCGTCGGCCCACCTTCTTCAATGATCCAGCTCAGCGTGAAATGGATCTCCTGGCCTGCTTGCAACTCGTGCTCCAAGCGTGCGATTAAGTCCTGTACGGCATGCAGAGTCAGATGCTGCTCTGCGCCCTGTCGGAGAATGGTGCGTCCAGGTCTGGGCACAGGCTTTGGTGCAGCTTGCTGTCCTGGGGGTGGAGTCGATGTCGTCAGTAACCGCACAGCCTTTGCCTGCGCTTCCTGGAGTGCGGCGGCAAGCGGGATGACGTGCTCATCGCTCGCCAGCCCCTGACAGATGATCGTGCGAATCTCGTCCGCCGTCGTCTTGCGCTCGTCCGTCAGTCTGGCAGTTGCCTCAAGAATCTCCCAAGCCGTGGCATCCAGACGCTCGGCGAGTTTCTCTGCTTTGCTCAGGCACTCGCCCATGGCGGATTCTGATGTTGCGACGTGTGCAGTAGCCAGGACATCGACAACTTCGGCAGGTTCTACATCATAGAGGCGTTCAATCATGGCCAGCGTTGCGATTGCCGTCTGCATGCGATTGGTGTTGGCAGCATCGATCCCCAGCTTTCCGAAGCGATCCTGCAATCGCTGACGGTATGTCTGACAGGCATGACGGGCGCTGGCTACCCTCTGCTTCACGTCTGTCGCAAGGGCGATGACATTGCTGGCCTTGAGCAGTGGCGAAGCGGCTACGCCAAAGATATGACCAGCGCGCTCAACGGCGATGTCCCACTGCGCCGGCTGCGGGAGCTGCTGTTCGCGGAGTTCGAGCCGATCTGGAAGGTTCGTTAACGTCGCATCAAACGGCGCACTATGGAGAAAGAACGAACGATCGGTCTGCTCGGCGAAGAGCAGAATCACCATATTTTCAGCGTCACGAGGTAGTCCCATCGGCTTTGGCTCATCAATCCATGTTCGCAGCTGACTGACGTCAATCGTCCTCCCTGTCTCGGCCGCCTTCCTCGTAAAGTGGTTCTTCCAGTGTTGCCCAAGCACGAAGTGCGTGGCGTCGTACCCCATCTCACCCAGTCGCAAGGGATTGGCGATATGCCGCAGCAGTGGACGCAACGGCTTGTCGATAGCCCCCCGTCAGTACTCTGTTTGGCTTGCCGCTCTCACCTGCTCATAGACCTTCTGTAAATTACTAGTCTTGATCTCTGCTTCAAAGAGCGGTGCAGCCGGGAACTCGTGTTCCAGAGCCTGACTCAACAGGTGCTCCATGGCCCCGGCCAGGTTCGCAGCGACAGGCGGTTGTGGCTCGAAACCAGGCTGGAGTGACACAAACCGCTCGTGCAACTCGAGCTCGTGTGTCGTATCGAGTGAGCCAGGTGTCAATGCCTCCAGGCCATAGGCCGCTTCCAGATGGCTCTGCACACGCTGCCGGAGCACGCTCCGCTGGTTTTCCAATAATGACTTCGCCGCCTGCCGGTCCTGCGGTGACAGGTGATTAGCGTATTGCGCAAACCGCTCACCGGTCAAAATGTGCTCCAAGATAACCAGCATTCCCAGATCCTTTTGAGCCTCGATGCTGAAGAAGGCCGGAATCCAACAGAGCGTCTTCACCCCACCAGGATGATTATGGCGAAACGCTTGCCCGCGGCTCAGATCATCACGTGGGCCGTGACTAGCCTCGTCGAAGGGGTAATCGATAATCAGCTTCCACCGCTCATCGGTGTTGTCGAGCGAGGTGTCTGGCAGCTCACGGATGTTCCTGAACAACACAATGCACGACCGTTTGGTCTGACGCCACAGAAAATCGTGATACTGCTCGAACTCCAGCTCCCCGGCAATGCCAAGTTGCTCGAAGAGCATCTGGCGGACGCGCCGGATACGGTTTCCCTGGTTGTCCTCACCGCGAGCCTGTTCAATGATGGTCTCCGTATCGACGCCAGAGAGTTGCATGGAGATAGTGGGGTTCGCCGCCTCTTCACCAATGCGAATCTCCCCCACACTGGCGGCCCAGCTCCGGCAGCGCCGCAGGACTTCCTGGCCTTCACGACCGGGAATCGGCGTCTTGATGGTGCCATGATTGAGCGCTGCGAGCCGCTCGGCATTCAGGGCGCGGAGCGACTCCACACCGGGCACGAGCGCCGCCAGCAGCAGGGTTTTCACTAGGCGGTCGTCGTTGCGGAACGCGACGAGCCTCGGGTCATCGTAGGAGAGACGTTCTACGTGTTCGCGTCGGCCATGCAGTTTTTCCAACAGCGGTAAGAGCTTCTGATGATAGAGACGCTTGGCGTTGTCGAAGTGAATCGCCGTTTCCTGACTGAACGCCTCATCGCCGTGGGCGATAACATCGAACAGGTCACCAACGGCAAGAATGTCGCCCACCGTGAGCGTGTCGCGCTGCTCGACCAGCAGTTGCATCATGACCTTGAGGGCCGTGCGCTCGCGCTGCAGCACACTGGAGACGGCAATCAACGTCTGCACCAGCGCCGGGCTGAACGGATAGAGCTTGTGGAACATCTCCCGGTCACCCTCACTGGTCAGCAGCGTGTTCATCACTGCCTCACGGATTTTCGCCGTCTGCGCGAAAGCGGCATCCAACTCGGCACAGGCTGCCGGGCTCTTGCATTTGAGGACACGTTTCTCGGCGATCGCCGGCAAGTTGCGGTCTTCGAGGGTGATGGTGTGGAAGCGGCCTTCCCAGTGCTTCAGCGCATCACTGAAGTTCAGCCGTTCCGCACCCGTCACAGCATCACCAATAAGCTCACTCAGGTCGCGCTGCCGCGCCACAAAGCTAATGATGGGCACCGGCCGGTCTGGCGTTTGGGCCTCCACCAGTTTAGCCAGCTTTTGGCCTTCCTGGTGCACAAACTTCAGATCAGCAGCACGGCTGGCCAGCCACAAGATCAACTCGTCGAGAAACAGGATCAGCGCGTCATAGCCCAGACTGGCCGCATGTTTGCTCAACACCGATAAACCTTTGTCCAGGGATAGATAGGCTTCGCTCTGGCGATCGACTTGCGTGTGGTACGAACCAAAGAAGGTCCCGAGGAGTGCGCTCACAAGCTGCGAGCGTTCTTCCGAGCCGGGTGACTCCTCCATGGCTGCCTCAAAGCGCGTCGCGTCCCAACCGGCTTCCAGGTCACCCCAACCGCCTTCACCACCCTTACCCTCACTCAGGGTAGCAAAAAACGCTGCATCACCCATGCGTTCACGCAGCGCTCGGGCGTCCTGGAACAGGCCTTCGGCTAAATACACACCAGGGATAGGAGCCTGCGGATATGTGCGGCGTATAAAATCGACATAGCCACCCAGGATACCCGACTCCATATCGTGCGAGCCAATCATGTGGTACGGCACCAGCAGGAATTTTTTATCTTGTGCCCAGGTATTGTGTTTGCTGATGACTGGTGCCAGCTCAGGAATGCTCCGGGCCGCCGGGTTGCCGTGCAGAATAAGGTGCAGCACGGCCATGAAATGGCTCTTCCCGCTCCCAAAGCTGCCGTGTAGATAGCTTGCCTTGCTCATGCGACTGTGCACAGCACTGCTCAAGAAGCTCAGCGCATTATCAAAGCATGCCTGCAGCTCTGGGGTCACGACATAGTCACGGAGCGTCTCTTCAGCACGGTCCACACCCTCAGAGAGCCGCAGCACGAAGTCGCCTCGCTGCACATGCTCCGGGATGTCGATGAGTTCTTTGATCAGCGTCATCGCATTCCTTGCCTCTACTTATGCCCTATGCCCCCAGGAATTCCTGCGCCTCATGGGAGAGACGAGATGGTCACACTGACTCATGGACCAACCGGAGAGCTTCTGTTTTCAAGCCCTCACCGATGTAAAATGCATGCGCTTCAAGTTCGTCCAGCAGCGCCTTGAGTGACGTGATCATCCCAAGGCGTTTCGCTCGTACCAGTATGCCTACTGTGCCTATAATTGTAACCCCTAGACTTTTAGCGACAGATCGAGTTCGCCGATCATCCAGGATAATTCCGCCGCCCTTGCTCATGAGCTAAAGCAATAGCCTCTGCCTCACTGTCATCCACCAGTATCTTCAGTGCTGCGACGAGAGCTTGATCAGTAGGTGTTTCCACTGTGAGCCAGGGCAAGAGCGTCCCAAACTCGTGCTGGACTTCCGGTGGGACAAGAATAGGTGCAAATAATGTCGGCAGAATATCCAGGTGCCCTATCCTTTCCAGGCCAATCAAGCAGGTACTATCTGTGACTACCGGTTCTTTCACAGATCGATTTCTTCTCGCAATTCATCAGGAGAATAATCAAAGACAGGGACGTGATACCGACCGAGCACTTCCATAAAGGCCCGCTTTGAGAATCCTGCGAGCTTTGCTGCCTGCCCAAGCGAGACTTTGCCCACCTCATAGAGCTTGATAGCAAGCAGCAGCTTGGCCTCGTCCTCTGAAAGGCTGAAGGGCAGAGTCACTCTCAATTCGCCTGAGCTCATGCTTTTCTCCAATAATGACTATGTCACCGCTTTGCTGCGACGGCGCGTCGTCTTCTTCGGTGGCTCCCAGGCCTTGATCTGGTCGAGCGTCTTGCCCATCTGGCGGGCTTCTTCCTGAATAAAACCTTCAAAGTAGTCGCCCATGTGCATGCCAAACTCGGGATCGACGTCGTTGTGCCACTGCTTGAGCCAGGGGAGTAGCTCAATCATGCAGGCCAGAAGGGGTACCAGACGCTGGTCATCGCGGCCGCCGAGGCGTTCCTGGATATCGACGTAGTAAGCGCTGATGGCGCGGGCCAGTTGCAGGTGGTCGTAGCCAGCCCAGGCGATCATCAGCGTGCCGTCAGGGCCTTCGCAGTGTGGGAAGCTGACCCAGCGTTCCTTAGGCACGTCCAGCTTGCCACGCAGCCGCCAGTAGGTGCTGTTGATAAAGTCGCCGCTCGTGTACTTGGGTGGCACAGGGATATCGCCGATCTGGTGGCGCTTCAGAGCCTGGGCCTGCAAGTCAGCCAGATACTGAGGATGGTCTTGGGATAGCCCAGTACGGGCATCTATAACATCTTCCTGCCGCTGCAAGTCCCAGGTCTGTTCCCATGCCCGGCGTTTGCGCCGGCCACTGTCTTTGTAGCGCAGGGCTGGCAACAGCGGGACACTTTCGGCTTCGACAAGTTCAGCAACCAGTAGATGGACGTCGAAGGCAGGGTCGTTGCGGTATAGTTCGCCAACTTGCATGAAGGCAGTATCTTGCCGAGCCGCATCAGCTAGCCAGGCGGTAGAGATCAGCGCAATATCGAGCTTCGCTGTGAGTGTACCTGCATCGTTCATTCTTCCGTCGAAGTCGAAGTAGCTTTCGAGACGGTTGAGAAGCCAACTTTGCAGTGCATCTTCAGTCCAACCTCTGTAATCTCGTGATAGTCGTCCATAGACACCTTGACGACCCCACCAAGGCCTTTTAAATACTGGATCTTCGATGATAGAGAGGGCACAATTATCTGTCATCTGTCGGTACCGCCGCTCGTATAAATCTCTCAATTTTGAGGGTAAGTTTTCTGGAGGACTTCCTGTTTTCCAGTCGAACGGCCTTTGCTCTGCATCAATGCTGAGATCATCTGTTTTCAACACAACAGCTGATGCACCCTCTTCGGAAAGCCGAAAGAGTCGATAAACTTCCCAATCCAATTCCTCTTGAAGCACAACCATACGGCCATGAATCCGCGAATAGCTCTGCTCGCCAACTACTAATAACTCTTTCAAGTTACCATGTAACTCTCTTCCCCAGCGTTGTAGAATCAAATGGGGAAGAACTGCTTCCAATTCTCTAGCCGCAGTGTCGATGCGCCTTGCGATGGCTTCAACAAATCGTAAGTGTACTGTGTCTAGCGAGACTGGGAGCGGAAACATAGCAAGCCCTGTACTTGCGAATGCATACCGGTTGGCCTCAGGGCGTCCCTTTTCCGTGCTAATGTCTCCAGTCGCAGTAGACTTTGGGTAAAACACCTGCTTCATCCAAAAACACGCAGTAGAACTGTTGAGGAGGCCAAGCAAGGCAAAATGACTGTCTTCGGTGGTAGCATTGGGCAACTTGATTATTGGCGCTGTTTGCTTGCAGACCTTTCTACTACGGTCGAATACGAAGTGGTTATGTGTGGCCACTTCGGCATAGGTAATGGAGAGAGGGGTACGAAAGCGGGCTGGAAAAAACATGGAATGATCAAACCATCGTAGCCCACGGTCTTCGATGTAATTTCCGAAGTCTTTTCGGTTCTTCAGGTTTGTACGAAAAAGCCAGCAGTAATGTTCCCAGTTCCTGTCCTTGATTTCGCGTGGTTCTCCTGTCTGCTGATGATAAGGAAAGAGCGCCATAAGCTCATAATCAAGCTGCCAATCTCGCACGCTCTCGCCAATAATTAAGGGTACAGCATACTGCAAGAGCCCTAGGGTTTTTGTTGCTGAAACAGGAAGATAAAAGACCTCGTCTTCACCCGTATGTGTTGTTCGACCAATCCCAGTGATATAGCTTTCTAGCCTGTACTGCGAAATATTCTCGATTTGGTTCTTAAGCTCTATTACTCCGCCACCGCCAATACTCCAAGGGTGTCTAGCAAAGGCTGGCCGAGGCATATCCATAACACTGACATATTCATTCTGCGATCCGACTCTGTCCAAGTGCTCGACGATTGACCGCCACACCTGACCCTGGCTAGGCTCATCTGGTGTGCTTGGCTCTCCTCGTATTCCAAGCACGGCGCGTACCTCATGACATACAGGTTCGCGATGACGACCAAATAAGATGACTGTTGGTGTCCCATGGCCAGGAATATACGCCCCTGAAGTATCAATCACCTGGGTAAGGTCGATCTGCGGAAAGAACTCCTCGATCAGCTTCTTGCCGAACTCACGCTTCATAAACGAGTTGGCTGTGATCATGCCAACGTAACCTACTGACTGGACGCTATGGTCATTAATAGCAAGATCAAAAAACCGCTGTGTGAAAGGGACACCGAGTGAGTACTGTCGATGACAGGTCGAGTAACGATTACGGTAAGCTTGATTAAGCGCAGCATCCTTTATTGTGATATATGGCGGATTCCCCACCACCACATGGTACTGTTGCCCGAGGATGCGGTTCAGCTCCGCCAGATCCTCCGCACAGTAGACGTGCTCACTACCGCCGACACGCCGGAGATCTACGGTCTCGCCCTTGAGGTGGAGTTCGCCAAACCGTCGTCCGTGGAGCAAACTATCTCCCGCCGTAACGTTGATGCGAAAGCCTGGTGCCTCCCGTAGCCTGATAATGTTACTTGCCTGCAACGCCGCTACTAGCAACCGAAAGCGTGCAATCGCCACGGCATAGGGATTCACATCCACACCATACACGGCATCCAGAGCACGTTGTACCAGCTCGCGCTTCCCTGTCCCTGGCGCTGTGCGCAACCACCGGTCAAGAATGCGCTGGAAGGCGCCGAGCAGAAAATGGCCCGAACCACAGGTCGGGTCAACCATCCGAAACCCTTCGAGCCCGAACTCTTCAATAGCCGGCTCAAGCGTGCGGTCGAAAATGAACTCCTCGACGAATTCCGGTGTCTGTAGCAGAGCATACTTCTTGCGGGCTGCCTCAGACAGAGCCTGGTACAGGTCGCCCAGGAAGCGTGTATTCCAGTCCGGGTCGGTGAAATCGTGGACTAGCACGCCAGTGTTAGCGTCGATCCTCTGGAAGCACGTCAGCAGCGCGCCAGCCGCGTCACCACTGAGCCAGGTGGGAAGTTCATGAATCGGATTGTGCGCGCCGAAGATATCTTGAGTCCCTGGCAATCGGGCTAGCTCGTTAAAGATGTGTAACAGATACTCGCGATCAGTCTCGGTCGGATGGGCGCGGAAGTACAGTTCGTGCTCGTCACGGGCACGCGTCAACCGCTCGCCCGGTCCAGCGATTTTGGGCGGGTCGACCAGCAAGTTGTCTTCCAGAAAGCGTGCGAACACAACGCTAAGCACCCACGCTGCAGCAATTTGCGTGATGTAATCAGAGCGCCAGTCTTCATAGCTCTGGGCAGTACGTTCGGCTGTCCTGGCACGCTGGTGCTCGCCTCTGAGTGCCTCCTTGACGGGTGCCATCTCCTCACTACGCTCCAACAGATCCGCTTCAAGTCGGCGTAGCAGGACTTGCAAATCGGCGAGTAGCTGAATACGGTTAATCACGATTGGACACCTCTCAGATACGTCTTGAGCCACGTATCGCCAGGCAAAGAGGCTATTTTGATACTGTTTAATTATCCTAGGGCCAATTGAAGGCCCTAGGTCAAGCCAAAAGCTCCTCCAGCGTTGCAAAAAGACGCTCACAGTGAGGGGCCGCACGACGTACTCTGGCACTCTCTAGTTGCGCGAGCAGTACGCAGCCATGGCGGATTTTGTGATATTCCCCCTTCGAAGTGTGGCGGGTTGCAGCCTGCAAGGCGGATACCAGCATGCTTCTGTCGATGGGCTCGACGTTCGCGCGTCTTGGCAGCGCCCCCTCCCCAAACCCCGAGCCATAGAAGCGGGCGAGAGCCTCTCGATCCGCAATGAGCCATGCTTCCATCGTCTGTACCATCGGGTGACAGTGCTGATCGTCCATATCTGATACACGCCAGTTATGCCGGTTCTGTAGGTGTTGCCATGGCGGTGTATGCACGGGCCTTCTGCATCGACAAGCAAGATATTGTACGCTTCAGGATGTGTTGCGAGCGCCATCTCAAAAGTGCTAAAGGCTTTGGTACGCGGACCGCAGGCAATAATCTGCCACTTGACACGCTGACTGCGAGCACGATCCACAATCTTTTGTAGAAAAGTGTGAACACCCTGGCGCATCCGTGCTTTGGTCTCCTTGCCATCGCCGCCTCCTTCGACATAGAGGCGTATCCGCTTACCACCGTGTTCCCCCGATCTCTCCCATTCGCCAGAGTTCGCCGAGAGCGTACTGCTCAAGCCATTGTTTGAGCCGTGCAGATTCCAGGCGTCGCAGGTGACTTCCCATGGCATCGCGTTCGCACACCAACACCACCTCGGGGAAGTCAGTCAACGCGGACACGAGGACATCAGAATGTGTAGTTACGATGAGTTGGGTACGCTGTGAGGCCTCGACGAGTAGCTCAGCAATGGTGGGGAGAATATCCGGGTGCAGCCCAAGTTCTGGCTCTTCAAGACAGACAAGGGGCGGTGGGGCCGGGTGACACAGGATGGTGAGCAAGCAGAGATAGCGTAGCGTGCCATCCGACATACGGGTCGCAGGGATCGGGTCACTCAGATTCTTCTCGTGCACAAAGAGCTGCACCATGCCGCCCTGGACCCCGGTAACAAGGTCATCGACTTCCGCATAAAATTTCTGGAGCTTTTCAAGCAGGAGGCGTTTCACGGACGGGCGATTCAGCAAATTATTTAACACCAGGCCCAAGTTGCGGCCGTTTTCGAAGAGGACATCCCCAGGTAAGTCCGCTGGTTGCGGCACCCGCGCAACGGCGTAACGTCCCAGGTTCCATGCGCGATAGAGCTGGATGGCGGCAAACTTGTTGCCTACATAGGTGAGCTCTGGGTATTGATCTGGATCTTTGCGTTGTGAGAGGACAGATTGATCGGGCAAGAGATCCTCACGCCGTAAAGAGCGTCGCGATCTCTGATCCTGGTCGATGACTTCGGCTGTAGGCATGGTGCGTACGTTCAACACCGGACGACCACGCTGGAAGCGATAAAAGAAAGAGACGTCCGGATCAGATGGATGCTGTTTGCGCTCGTTCTCTATGGCTTCGTCCACCACTTCCAGTCTGCTGTGGACTTCTGTAAAGCTCAAACGGTAGCGCAGGGGCATGAGGCCAGTAGGATACTCGACCGTCGCTTCAATTTCCGCAATTGGTCGGCCTGTGTTGCCTTGGCGCGACTGCGTCGGCGCAGGGTGAAGCCCTTTCCACAGCCACTCTCTGACACCCCCACCCTCGACAATGGGTGTCACGAGATCGTGTGGGACAGCCCGCAGGAGGCTCAGAGCTGCCAAAGTGTTTGATTTGCCCGAAGCATTGGGGCCGATAAGCACATTCAGTGGCGCAAGGGCGATTTCTTCCCCCTCAGGGCTAAACGAAAGGAAATTGCGCATGCGGAGCGTGCGCATCAATTGTTGACCTTCCATGACTCTCTCCTCGCAATACGCGGAGCGGCCGATGGATCAGCACGGGTCTCAACGGCGCCTGAGGGGCTCTGCATATTGCGTGGCGCTGTCTCTGGTGCGACTGCGTCGGCGCAGGGCGCAGCCCTTCCCCGATGCACATTTTGTAACCAGCTTTCTGGGATCGTTGCCCGTTGCCCTGGGCTGAGAATCGGCACTGCCTTGCCATCCATCACGGCTTGATGCTGCCCTGGTAAAAGCAGCCACAGGCCGGGAATAC
>Ga0075419_10002193_pt1 | contig 12632 bp, 10 predicted proteins | sample SoiMetdeltSBSDD3_FD_76900 | JGI IMG/M metagenome (GOLD analysis project Ga0075419, IMG submission 76900) | Bulk soil microbial communities from a Populus tree surrounding site in Tennessee, USA - Soil MetaG P. deltoides SBSDD3 | ecosystem: Environmental > Terrestrial > Soil > Tree plantation... | reverse complement strand
ACTCGTGCCTACTCGCTCTTTCCGACGTTCGCGCTGCGCGTGCGGCACGCTAGTGACGCTCCGCAGCGCATCCAGGTTTTAACAACGGAATGTTGCCGTGCTTGCGCCAGGGATTCTCGACCTTCTTGTTGCGCAGCATCGCGAGCGATCGGCAGATCCGCCCGCGCGTCTCGTGCGGCATGATCACGTCGTCGATGTAGCCGCGGTGCCCGGCCACGAACGGGTTGGCGAACTTCTCCCGGTATTCCGCCTCGCGCGCTGCGAGCTTCGCCGCGTCGCCCTTCTCCTCGCGGAAGATGATCTCGACTGCGCCTTTCGGCCCCATCACCGCGATCTCGGCCGACGGCCAGGCGAAGTTGACATCGCCGCGCAGGTGCTTGGAGCTCATGACGTCGTACGCACCGCCATACGCCTTGCGCGTGATCACGGTGACTTTCGGGACGGTGCACTCGGCGTACGCGTAGAGCAGCTTGGCGCCGTGCTTGATGATGCCGCCGTATTCCTGCGCGGTGCCGGGCATGAAGCCGGGGACGTCGACGAACGTGACGATCGGGATGTTGAACGCGTCGCAAAAGCGCACGAAGCGCGCGCCCTTGATCGCCGACTTGATGTCGAGGCACCCGGCAAGCACCATCGGCTGGTTGGCGACGATGCCCACGGTCTTCCCGCCCATGCGCCCGAAGCCGATGACGATGTTCTTCGCCGAATCGCGCTGCAGCTCGAAGAAATCCGACTCGTCGACGACCTTGATGATCAGCTCCTTGATGTCGTACGGCTGGTTCGGGCTGTCGGGCACCAGCGTGTCGAGCGACAGCTCGGTGCGCTCCGCGGGGTCTTCGGTCGGTACCACGGGCGGCGGCTCGCGGTTGTTCGCCGGCAGGAAGCTGATCAGGCGCCGCGTCATCAACAGCGCCTCGACGTCATTCTCGAAGGCGAGATCGGCGACACCCGATTTCGTGCTATGCGTCACCGCGCCGCCGAGCTCCTCCGCGCTCACCTCCTCGTGGGTCACGGTCTTCACCACCTCCGGGCCGGTGACGAACATGTACGAAGAGTCCTTCACCATGAAGATGAAGTCGGTCATCGCGGGCGAGTAGACGGCGCCGCCGGCGCACGGGCCCATGATCAGCGAGATCTGCGGGATCACGCCCGAGGCGAGCACATTCCTCTGGAACACTTCGGCATAGCCGCCGAGCGACGCGATGCCCTCCTGGATGCGCGCGCCGCCCGAGTCGTTCAGGCCGATGACCGGCGCGCCGACCCGCATGGCATGGTCCATGATCTTGCAGATCTTCTCCGCGTGCGGCTCGGAGAGCGCGCCGCCGAACACGGTGAAGTCCTGGCTGAAGACGAATACCAGGCGGCCGTTCACCGTGCCGTAGCCGGTCACCACGCCGTCTCCCGGAATCCGGTTCTGCGCCATGCCGAAATCGGCGCAGCGGTGCTCGACGAACATGTCCCATTCCTCGAAGCTGTGCGGATCGAGCAGCACTTCGAGACGCTCGCGCGCGGTGAGCTTGCCCTTCGCGTGCTGGGCGTCGATGCGCTTCTGCCCGCCGCCGAGCCGCGCCGCGGCCCGCTTTTCTTCGAGCTGTCGAATGATCTCCTTCATCGTCTCCCTTTACTTTCCGTGCGCAAGCTGAAGCAGCTCTGCGGCGGCGCCGGATGGCGTGGCGCGCCCGTGCGCAACGTCTTCGGTAAACCGCGCCAGCTGCGAGCGCACCTCGGGGTGCTCGCTGAACCGCTCGTGCAGGCCGGCGTCGATCAGGCTCCACATCCAGTCCACCGCCTGGCGCCTGCGTTTGTCCGCCCATTCGCCGCTTTGCGTCATCGCGTGCCGGTACGACTCGACCTGGCGCCAGAAGGCGTCGATCCCGGTCGCCTGCGCTGCGCTGACCTCGAGCACCGGCGTGCGCCAGCCGGGAGAGGAAGAGTGCAGCATGCCGAGCGCATTCTCCCATTGACGCCGCGCGGCGGCGGCCGCCGATGGATCGAGATCGCACTTGTTGATCACCACGAGGTGCGCAAGCTCGACGATGCCCTTCTTGATCGCCTGCAGGTCGTCGCCCGCGTGCGGCATCTGCAGCAGCGCAAAAACGTCGACCATCTCCGCGACCGCGGTCTCCGACTGCCCGACGCCGACCGTCTCGACCAGGATCACGTCGTACCCCGCCGCCTCGCAAACCGAAATCACCTCGCGCGTTTTCGCCGCCACACCGCCGAGCGACCCGGCGGTCGGAGACGGCCGGATGAACGCGTTCTCGGCAGTCGAGAGCCGCTCCATGCGCGTCTTGTCACCGAGGATCGAGCCGCCGGAAAGGCTCGACGACGGATCGACCGCGAGCACCGCCACGCGCCGTCCCTGCTCGAGCAGGTAGATCCCGAGCGCTTCGATGAAGGTCGACTTGCCGACGCCGGGCGCGCCGCTGATGCCGACCCGCAGCGACTCGCCGCTTCTCGGCAGCAGCGCTTCGAGCAGCGCTGCGGCCCCGCGCCGGTGCTCAGGCAAGGTCGACTCGACGAGCGTGATCGCTTTTGCCAGCGCCCTGCGATCTCCCGCGAGCACGCCGCGTACGAGCGCGGCCTGCTCGCCGGCCTGCGGCGCGGCGGGCGGATCGCTCGGCATGCTCAACGCATTACGCGGCGCGAACGCGCTTGCCGCCGCGCGCGGCGCGGATCTCGCGCAGCACCTTCTTCGCGCAATCGGCGATCGCCGTGCCGGGACCGAAGATGCCGCCGACGCCGGCCTGCTCCAGGAATGCGTAATCCTGCGCCGGGATGACGCCGCCGACGAACACCACGATGTCGCCGGCGCCCTGCTTGCGCAGCTCGGCGATCAGCGCGGGCACGAGCGTCTTGTGGCCGGCGGCGAGCGTCGAGACGCCGACCGCGTGCACGTCGTTCTCGATCGCCTGGCGCGCGCATTCCTCCGGTGTCTGGAAGAGCGGGCCGATGTCGACATCGAATCCCAGGTCCGCAAACGCGGTCGCGACCACTTTCGCGCCGCGATCATGGCCGTCCTGCCCGAGCTTGGCGACGAGAATGCGCGGACGGCGGCCCTCTTCGGCTGCGAAGCGCTCGATCTCGCGCTGCAATTCGTTCCAGGTCTCGTCTTTTTCGAACGCGGCGCCATAGACCCCGGAGACGCGCTGCGTGTTCGCCCGGTAGCGGCCCCAGACCTTCTCCATTGCCATGCTCACCTCCCCGACGGTCGCGCGCGCGCGGACGGCCCGGATCGCGAGATCGAGCAGATTCCCGGTGCCGGAGGTCGCAGCCGCGGTGATCGCACCCAGCGCCGTGTCTACCGCTTGCGCGTCGCGCTTCGCACGCACTTCCCTGAGCCTCTTCAGCTGCGCTTCGCGCACCACGGTATTGTCGACCTCGCGCGTCTGGATCGGCGCTTCGGCTCCAAGGCGGTACTTGTTGACACCGACGATCACGTCCTCGCCGCGATCGATGCGCGCCTGCTTTTCCGCAGCGCTCGCCTCGATCTTGAGCTTGGCCCATCCCGACTCGACCGCTTTCGTCATTCCGCCCATCGCGTCCACTTCCTCGATCAGCGTCCACGCCGCGTCGGCCATCTGCTGGGTCAGGTTCTCCATCAGGTACGAGCCGGCCCACGGATCGACGACGGCCGGGATGTGCGTTTCTTCCTGCAAGATCAGCTGGGTGTTGCGCGCGATGCGCGCCGAAAAATCCGACGGCAGCGCGATCGCCTCGTCGAACGAGTTGGTGTGCAGCGACTGGGTGCCGCCGAACACCGCGGCCATCGCCTCGATCGCGGTGCGCACGACGTTGTTGTACGGGTCCTGCTCGGTAAGCGACCACCCGGAAGTCTGCACGTGCATGCGCAGCATCATCGAGCGCGGAGTTTTCGCGCCGAACCCCTTCATGATGCGCCACCAGAGCAGCCGCGCCGCCCTCAGCTTCGCGATCTCCAGGTAGAAGTTCATGCCGACGCAGAAGAAGAACGACAGGCGCCCGGCGAAATCGTCGACGTCCATCCCCCGGCCGAGCGCCGCCTTCACGTACTCCTTGCCATCCGCGAGCGTAAGCGCAAGCTCGAGCGCCTGGGTCGCGCCGGCCTCCTGCATGTGGTAGCCGGAGATCGAGATCGAGTTGAACTTCGGCATCGCGCGCGCGGTGTACTCGATGATGTCGCCGACGATGCGCATCGAGGGCGCAGGCGGATAGATGTAGGTGTTGCGAACCATGAACTCCTTGAGGATGTCGTTCTGGATCGTCCCCGTGAGCTGGTCCTGCGCGACGCCCTGCTCCTCTGCGGCGACGATGTAGCCGGCGAGCACCGGCAGCACCGCGCCGTTCATCGTCATCGAGACCGAGACCTTGTCGAGCGGGATCCGGTCGAAGAGCACCTTCATGTCCTCGACCGAATCGATCGCCACGCCTGCCTTGCCGACGTCGCCGACGACGCGCGGGTGATCCGAGTCGTAGCCGCGGTGCGTGGCGAGATCGAACGCAACCGAGACGCCCTGCCCGCCGCCCGCAAGCGACTCGCGGAAGAACGCGTTCGATTCCTCGGCGGTCGAGAAGCCGGCGTACTGCCGGATCGTCCATGGCCGCACCGCGTACATCGTCGGCTGCGGGCCGCGGACGAAAGGCTCGATTCCCGGCAGCGTATCGCTGTAGGGCAGGCCTTCGAGATCCGCCGCCGTATAGAGCGGCTTCAGCGTCAGGCCTTCCGGGGTGCGCCAGGCGAGCGAATCGGGCGACTCGCCCCGCAGCGACTTCGCTGCCGCCTTCTCCCACAGGCGCCGGTCCTTGCTCGTCGGAGTGCCATCGGCCATGGTCGCTCGCATTCTACCGCCGGGGGAGCGGCGGCGCCCCTTCGCTCAGGTCGGCGAGAGGATGTGAATCGTGCGGCTCGCGAGCATGTCCTTCGTCTTTGCGGCGTACGCCGCCATATGGGGCGCGGCCGCGTGCGCCTTCAGCGCGTCGAGGCTCTCCCACTTCTCCACCACGACGAACGCATCCGGGCCGAAAGCCGTCTGGAACTTGAGCGCCGGCTCGGCATCGACCGCGGCGCCATACTCGATGCAGCCCTGCTCGGCGCGCACGTTCGGGACGTTGGCGCGGAACGCCTCCAGGACCGAATCGCGCATGCCGGGTTTTGCGGTAATGAAGGCGAGAACATGAATCATCTGGGTCTCCTGTCGAAAAAGGGGTACGTCCCTATTTTTTTACGCGGCTTCGGAGCGCGGCACCGAGGCTGCGGCGCCGGCGGCGTCGGCCGGAAGCGGCCCCGCTCCGGCGGACTGCACGGTGATCGTGCTCGAAGCGAATTCGATGCCCTTCTCGCCGAACACCTTGTAGACGCGCTTCAGCGCCTCGCGCTGCACCCAGCTCGGCTTCGTCGGCCGAGCGGTGAACTTCATCCGCACGATCAGCGCATTGTCGGCGATGTCGGCGACGCCCTGCAATTTCAGCGGCTGCAACAATTCCTTGCCGAGCTCGGGGTGCTGCATCATCTCCATGCCGATCTTCTTCACGGTCTTGCGCACCACCTCGACGTCGGTGTCGCGCGCCAGCCGCACGTTGAACTTCACGGTCTGCCAGTCGCGGCTGAAGTTGCTGATCGACGTGAGCTGGCCGAACGGAATCGTGTGGACCTGGCCGTTGTGATGACGCAGCCGCACCGAGCGCAGCGTGATCTTCTCGACGGTGCCCTTGAGCTTGCCGGTATCGATGTACTCGCCGACGCGGAACGCATCGTCGGTCATGAAGAAGATCCCCGAGACGATGTCGCGCACCAGCGCCTGCGAACCGAAGCTGATCGCGAGCCCGACGACGCCTGCGCCGGCGAGCAGCGGCCCGATGTTGACGCCCAGCTGCGACAGCGCGACCAGCACCGCCATCACGACGATCGTGATGCCGAGCAGGATGCGCAGCACCGGAAGCACCGTGGTCAGGCGCGAGGCCGGCCGTGCCTGGCCGTCGTCCTCGTCGCCGAGCATCGGCACCGCCGCGCGCAGCCGTGCTTCGGTCCAGTCGTGCAGGTAGCGCCACGCGACGTAGCCGGACACGAGCGTCAGCGCCGCGGTGATCAGCGAACGCCGCACCGGCTCCCAGGCCTGGCGCTCGAGAACCGCGAATTCCTCGACCAGCCACAATTCAGTGAGCACGATCCCGATCGCGAGGATCGCGGCCACCCGGATCGAGCGCTGCGCGAGAGGAATCCACATGGCGATCGGCGCTGCCTTGCCGGTCGCAGCGTCCGGTGCCGTACGCGCCGACAGGCCGAGCACTGAGTCGACGATAAAGGCGAACGCCGCGATGCGCAGCGACCAGACGAGCGAGTGATAGGCCGAGAACTTGAGCAACAGCACGCCGATCGTCCAGGACACCCACAGCAGCAGCAGCAGGAGCGCCGCCACCCAGAACCAGAAGCGCCGGCCGAACACTCGCGCCGCTGCCGGATCCGCCGGACGCACGCCTTCCAGCCGCCGATAGATCAACAGGCCGAGCACCCCGCCCGCAGCCACGACGACGCCTTGCACCAGCGCGATGAATTGGCCGGTAGGGATCGGCAGCTGGGCACGCAGCAAGACCGGCATGACGGAAATCCCGGCAAAGCCGATGAAAAGGAAAACCGCGGCCGTGCGAGCGAGCGCCCGCGCACTCGCGTCCCCCATGTGCAGCAGGCGCAGGTCGGACCGGTCCGGGCGCAGCAACGCTTCCACGACCCACATCGCAATCCACCAGCGCACCGCTGCCCAGACCAGCGCCACGGCAAGGTAGTCCTGCGTGGTGCCGAAATCGCACCACAACTCGAACAGGACATAGGCAAGGCCTGCGACCACGAGCCGGTCGGCGCCATCGAGCGCGAGGACTGCCGCGGCGCCCCGCGAGGACAGCGCATCGGCGCTGAATTGCTCGCGCCAGCGCCGCGTCGCGCGGCGCAAGCCGTACACCGCCAGCGCGAAGATCGCGAACGATGCGAAGATGAAGCCGACTTCCGGCCAGAAGCCGCGCGTGCTCGGCGCTTCCGCGATCCGTTGCCACGCCAAAGCGAATTCCGCTGGCGCGTCGCGGGCCGCCTTGAACACCGTCTTGTTCGCGTCGCGCAGGGTCGCCAGCTTCTCGCCGTACTCGCTGAAGTCGCCGCCGACACGGGTCGCCTGCTCCGGCGTCAGCTCGCCCTCGGCCGCGCGCGTCGGCAGCGCAGTCGCTGCAAAAGCAAGCCCGAGCACTGCCCACACGATCCACCGTCTCGCCATTGGCGTCACCTGTCCCGATCCCCTTTACGAGTCACAACCGCATCCGGACGCAGCACCCGGATTATGTGCCAGTATGTCGCGCCAAGGAGGCCAGCCATGACACCGCCCGTAGACCCGAACGAAGTGCTGATGACCGGAGAAAACTCGTTCATTCGACTCAGCCCGGACGGGGGAAAGACGCAGTCGGATCGTGTCAGCCACTGGCGGGTCCTGTGGTGTCCCGCCGGTGCCGGGCATACGCTCTTCCTGCAGAGCGAGCTGACCGCGGGGAAGGTAAAGATCTATACCGACAACGAGAAAGTCGCCCGCTGGCTGCAGGTGACGATCGAGTCGCTGCTCTATCCCGCGTTCGCAGATGCTGCGCTCCCGGTCGAACTCGGGGATTTCAGCCGCTCCGGGGGTGTCGGCGCGGGCGCAAGCGAGCATGCGGGCGCTAGCGAGCACATGCTGACGCGCGACACGGAGATCGTGCTGTCCTGGAGCGATTTCCTGCCGCCGTTCGTTCTCACACTGCCGCCGGGATTCAACAACCGTCCGATCGGCGTCTTCAGCACGTTCTTTCCGGCGCGCACCGCACAGATCCTGGTGAACGGCGAGGCCGCTTCGGGCAAGGCGTGGCTCGAAAAGCGCGGCGATCGCGAAGCGTCGAGCGCGTGTCTCGCGTGGTCCGAGACCTGGGTGAAGCCGCGCTGAAGAGCGCTACAGCGGCGGTGTAATCGTCGGATTACGCCGCAGCCGGATGTCCTCGAGGCGCAACGCGACCGCATCCTCGATGTTGGGCTGCGCCGGCACGACATAGAACGTATCGCTGCGGATCGCGTCGCACACCATTCCGGCAATCGCTTCCGGCTTGAAGCCGTTCTTCAGGAACGCGCGCACTGCCTGAAGCCGCACCTGCATCTGCGGCGTCATCACGACATCCGCAACGGGTTTCAGCTCCGGGGGTCGATTGCGCGCCGAATCGATGATCCTCGTGTCGACCCAGCCGGGGCACAACACCGACGCGGAAAGCTTAGCGTTGCGAGCCTTGAAGTCCTTGTAGAGGAGTTCGCTCAGCGCTACGACGCCATGCTTGGAGATCGTGTAAGGCGCACCGGTTCCGCCGGCTACCAGGCCAGCGACCGAGGCGGTATTGACGATGTGACCCGCCTCGCCCTTTTCGAGCATTCGGGGCACGAAGTGGCGAATTCCGTGCAACACGCCGGAGAAATTGACTCCAAGTACCCACGCCCAGTCCTCGTCGGGTACGTTCCACAGGCCATCGGCACCCGCGCCGCCGCCCACGCCGGCGTTGTTGCACAAGACGTGCACGTTGCCCCAGGTATCGAACGCGGTATCGGCGAGGCGTTTCACCTCCGCCTCGTGCATCACGTCCGTGCGTACGGCGATCGTCGTCGCACCCTTTGCCCCGATCGCAGCCTGCGCCGCCTCCAGCGGTTCGGCCTCGATATCGGCGAGCACGACCTTCATGCCCTCTTCGGCAAAGCGCCGCGCCAACGCGAGCCCGATGCCGCTCGCCGCCCCAGTGACCACCGCAACCTTGCCCGTGAATTCGTTCATGCGTTCAATAGTCCGCTGCGACGACGCTCGGCTGCTCCTGCACGCCGAACGCGTCGATCCGGTCGGAAGTCGTTGCGCGCTGCATATCGCGTACCCACCGCGTGTCCTCGTAGTCCGTTCCGCGATGCATCGTGCAGCGGTTGTCCCACATGACCAGGTCCCCGACCCGCCAGCGATGGGTGTAGACGAACTGGCGCTGCGTCGCATGCGCAATCAGCTCGGCAAGCAGGGCAAGCGTTTGCGCGTCCTCCATTCCGCCGATCCGGCCAATGTGCGAGGCGATGTAGAGCGAGTCGCGCCCGGATTCCGGGATCCGCCGCACGAGCGGCCGCAACACCGGCGTAAACGCGACTTTCTCCTCCGGCGTGAAGTCGGTGAAGCCGAGTTTGCCGCGCGAATAGATCAGTGAATGCTCCGCAATCAGGCCGCGCAGGCGATTCTTCATCGCCGCTGGGAGCGCATCGTACGCCGCACGCAGATCGGCGAATTCGGTGTGCCCGCCGATCGGCGCTACCGAGCGTGCGTACAGCAGCGATGCGTAGCCGCTCGGCGCCTTGAACGAGCTGTCGGTGTGCCACAGCCGGTTGCCCATCTGGAACAACCGGATGCGCGAATCCTTGCGCCACACCCTGCCGTACGCGTCGAGGTTCGCGATGTCCGCGATCTCCTCGCGCACGCGCAGCTTCTTATGTCGCATGTTGAGCTGCACGGTAGTCTCGAGCGGGCCGAAATGCGATGCAAACGCGAGGTGCTGCTCGGTGGTGAGGTTTTGCGAGGGGAACGCGAGCACCGCGTACGCCGCGAATGCCTCGCGGACCGACTGCAGGGTTTCGGCATCGAGCGGCTGGCTGAGGTCGATGTCGCCGACCTCCGCGGCAAAGCCCGGCGTCACCGGAAAGAGCGAGATCGGCATGCTCACGTGTACTTGCGCAGGTCCTCGATCACCTTGCCGTCGTTCGGCAGGCTTCCCGGCGCGACGAGCTCGACCTCGCCGCGCAACTTCGTGACGTCGCGGATCGAAGCGACGAGCGCCTCCGCGAGTCCGCCCGGGCGGTCTTTCACCTCGCACTTGAGCGTCATGCGGTCGTTGCCGGTCTCGCCCTCGACCACGAGGCGCGCTTTCGACACCTCGGGGTGCCGGCGCACGACTTCGTTCACCTGCTTCGGCGTCACGAACATCGCGCGCACCTTGGTCGTCTGATCGGCGCGGCCCATCCAGCCCTTGATGCGCACGTTGGTGCGACCGCACGGGCTTGTGCCCGCCAGCACGGCGGAGAGATCGCCGGTGCCGAAGCGGATCAGCGGATAGTCCTTGTTGAACGTCGTGATGACGACTTCGCCGACTTCGCCCGGCCCGACCGGGTCGCCGGTGCCCGGCCGCACGAGCTCGAGGATCAGCTTTTCCTCCAGGATCATGCCGGGCGTCACGGACCCGTCGGCGAGCGCGCTTTCGTAGGCAATCAGCCCGAGGTCGGCTGTGCCGTAGCTCTGAGTCACGCAGATGCCGCGGGCGCGCATCGCATCGCGCAGCGCCGGCGGCAGGTATTCCGCGCCAACCGAGGCCTTCTTCAGCGACGAGAGGTCTGCTTTCAGCTCGTCGGCTTTCTCGCAGACCAGCTTGAGGAACGAGGGGGTGCCGACGAACCCGACCGCGCGCAGCTGTGCGATCGTCGCGACCTGCATCTCGGTCTGGCCGGTGCCGGTCGGCACCACGGTGCAACCGACCGCGCGCGCGCCCGATTCGAGCATCGAGCCGGCGGGGGTGAAGTGGTACGAAAAGGTGTTGACGATCAGGTCGCCGGCGCGAAATCCGCCCGCGTACAGCGCGCGCGCGCTGCGCCACCAATCCGGACCGTGCCCCTCGGGCTCATAGATCGGACCCGGCGAGACGAACAGGCGGATCAGCTTCTCCACCGGCGTTGCGTTGAGGCCGCCGAACGGCGGCGCCGCCTTCTGCAGATCGCCAAGGTCGGACTTGCGCGTGACCGGCAGCCTGGCGAGCGCCTTGCGGGAGGCGACCCCCGCAGGGTCTACGTCCGCGAGGATCCGGGCAAAGCCCGGCGCGTTCTGCTTCGCGTGGGCAACCTGCGCCGGCAGCGCTGCCAGCAGCGCCCCTTCGCGCGCCTCGGGGTCGCGCGTCTCGAGATCGTCGAAGTGTTGCATGGTGCAAATTGTATCGGCATCATGGGCACGTTCCCGGGGGAGGGATGGAATTGGCTGCTGGCCAGGCACAGCTGCGCGTAGACGATGTCGCCAAGCATTTCGGCGGCGTGACCGCCGTCGACGGCGTCAGCTTCGAAGTCCGCACCGGCGAGATCCTCTCGATCATCGGCCCCAACGGGGCCGGCAAGACCTCGCTGCTGAACATGGTGAGCGGCTTTTATCGCCCCGATCGCGGCCGCATCACGTTCGAAGGCGAGGACATCACCCGTCTCGCGCCCAGCCGCATCGCGGAGCGCGGCATCGCGCGCACGTTCCAGAACATCGCGCTGTTCAAAGGCATGACGGTGCTCGACAACCTGATGCTCGGCCGGCATGTGCGCATGAAGTCGGGGGTCTTTTCGTCGTTCGTCTACTGGGGCCTCGCGCAGAAGGAAGAGATCGCGCACCGCGAGAAAGTCGAAGACCTGCTCGAGTTCCTGAAGCTCGAAGACCTGAGGAAAATGCCCACCGGTGCGCTCTCCTACGGACTGCAGAAGCGCGTCGAGCTCGGCCGCGCGCTTGCGCTCGAGCCCAAGGTGCTGTTGCTCGACGAACCGATGAGCGGCATGAACCAGGAAGAGAAAGAAGACATGGCGCGCTACGTGCTCGACGTGAACGAGGAGCGCGGCACGACCGTGATCCTGATCGAGCATGACATGGGCGTGGTGATGGACATCTCGAAGCGCGTGGTCGTGCTCGACCGCGGGCGGGCGATCGCCTCAGGCGACCCGGCGTCGGTCCAGTCGAATCCCGAGGTGATTCGCGCCTACCTCGGCACGAAGCGCGACGAGGCAAAAGCGGCATGAGCCGGCCCGAGGTCCCTGCGGACGCGACGCTTCCGCGCCTGCTCGCGCACCAGTCGAAGACGCGCCCGGACGCGCCGGCGATGCGCGAGAAGTCGATGGGCATCTGGCAGACGCTCACCTGGTCCGCGTACTACGCCTTGGCGCGCGATTTCGCGCTCGGGCTGGCGTCGCTCGGATTCAAGCGCGGCGACGTGCTCGCGGTGATCGGCGACAACCGGCCGCGGCTGTATGCCGCGCAGCTCGCCGCCCAGTGTCTCGGCGGAATGCCGGCGCCGCTCTACCAGGACGCAGCCGCCGACGAGCTCGTCTACGTGCTCGAGCACGCAGAAGCCGAGGTCGTGGTCGCCGAAGACCAGGAGCAGGTCGACAAGATCGTGTCGATCCGGGCGCGGCTGCCGAAGCTGCGCCTCGTCGTCTACGACGACACGCGCGGCATGTTCCACTATCGCGACGACGTCCTGCGCTCCTTTGCATCGGTGGTGCAGCTCGGCGCGGAATTCGCTGCGCTGCACCCCGGCTTCGTCGAGGCGGAGATCGGCAAAGGGCGCGCGGACGATGTGGCGCTCCTCTGCTACACGTCCGGCACCACGGGCAGGCCGAAAGGTGCGATGCTTACCCACGCGGGCTTGCTCGCGAGCGCGTCCTCGTTCCTCGCCTCCACGGACTTGCGTCCTGAGGATGACTGGCTCGCCTACCTGCCGATGGCCTGGGTGGGCGACGCGGTCTATACGCTGGTGCTGCAGTCGATCGTCGGGTTCGCGTGCAACTGCCCGGAGAGCCCCGAGACCGTGCAGCGCGACCTGCGCGAGATCGGACCCAGCGCGTT
>Ga0075419_10002191_pt1 | contig 12633 bp, 13 predicted proteins | sample SoiMetdeltSBSDD3_FD_76900 | JGI IMG/M metagenome (GOLD analysis project Ga0075419, IMG submission 76900) | Bulk soil microbial communities from a Populus tree surrounding site in Tennessee, USA - Soil MetaG P. deltoides SBSDD3 | ecosystem: Environmental > Terrestrial > Soil > Tree plantation... | reverse complement strand
TGTCCTCGAAGGAGTCGCCGTAGTGCTTCTCGACCAGCGGCTCGACCTCGCCCGGGGCCAGCTCGGGGGCTAGAGGGCGGGGGAGCGGCGGCGGCGTCTGGCCCGGCGGACCAGGGCGAAGCCGGCCCAGCCGACGAACACCAGGACGACCAGGACCAGGATGGGCAGGAACACCGCGACCAGGCTCATGGCCAGGGAGGCGGCGTCCTCGGCGGCGCTGACCACCGGGGTGCCGGTGCCCACGGTGCCGACGTTGACCAGGGGGCGGGCGGTGGCCTTGGTGGCGTGGACGACGCCGGCCACGACCACGCCGAGCAGGACCCCGACCCAGGGGTGCTGCTGCATCCAGGTGGAGGCGTCGGCCCGCTCGGCGGCGGTGACGGCGGCGAAGATGACCCCGCCGACGGTGGGTCGGACCAGGGTCTGGATGGTGTCGTTGACGTGGTCGACGACCGGCACCTTGTCGAGCACGAGCTCGGCCGCCAGCAGGACCGCGACCACGGCTAGGGCCCAGCCGCTCTGGATCCAGCGATAGGGCTCGGGCAGGGTGATGACGTCGGTGAAGCGGGCCAGGACGCCGACCAGCAGCAGCGGGATATAGGCGTTCAGGCCCGCCGCCGCCGACAGGCCGAGGCCGGTGAGCGATGCCAGCATGCCGCTCAGCTTCCCACCGGACGGCCCGTCACACCACCTCGGCCGGAGCGTCCTCGGTCGGGGCCACCGACCAGGTGTAGGCCTCCTTGAGCAGCCGCAGGTACATGAAGGTCTCGGTGTCGCGGACGCCCTCGATGCCGGCCAGGTCGTCCGACAGCAGCCGCAGCAGGTGGTCGTTGTCCTCGCACACCACCTCGGCCAGCATGTCGAAGGAGCCGGCGGTGAGGACCAGGTAGGAGACCTCGGGCAGGCGCCCCACGGCCTCGGCGACCTGCCGGCGGGCCCGGCCGTCGACCGAGATCCCGACCATGGCGATCGCCTGGTAGCCGAGGGTCATCGGGTCGGCCACGGCCACCACCTGCATGATCCCGGCCGCCTGGAGCCGGGCCACCCGCTGGCGCACGGCCGCCTCGGAGAGGCCGAGCTCCCGGCCGATGCTGGTGAACGGGCGGCGCCCGTCGCGTTGCAGGGCGGCCACGATGCGCCGGTCGACCGCGTCGACCCTCGCCGTCCGAGGCATACGAACTACCTCCCGATTCCTTTGCCAAGAGACGCAGGTCGAAGTATTCTAGCCCCGGTCTCGACGGAAGGCGAAGACAACCCGCAGCGTGCCAGGAGCGTGATCAGTATGGGCGGACGGCCCGACCAGGAGCGGATCGAGAGCCTGACCAAGGCCCGGACCCAGCTCGTCCACGAGCGCACCCCCAAGTCGCGGGAATGGCGCGAGCGCTCGCTCGCCTCGCTGCCGCTCGGGGTCGCCTCCAGCTTCCAGGACGCCCCGCCCTACCCGATCTTCTTCGAGCGGGCCAAGGGCAGCCGGGTCTGGGACGTCGACGGCAACGAGTACTCCGACTACCACAACGGCTTCGGGGTGATGGCCGTCGGCCACGCCCATCCCAAGATCGTCGACGCCCTGTCGGAGCGGGCGGCGATCGGCACCCACTTCGCCCAGCCGGTGGCCGAGACCACCCTGCTGGCCGAGGAGCTGTGCAGGCGGTTCAGGATCGACCAGATGCGCTTCACCAACTCCGGCACCGAGGCCACCATGGACGCCATCCGGCTGGCCCGCGGGGTCACCGGCCGCGACAAGATCGTCAAGATCGAGGGCTCCTACCACGGCCACCACGAGTCGGTGCTGGTCTCGATCCGCCCCAGCCGGGACAAGATGGGCCCCCGGGAGACCCCGGCCAGCGTCGAGTTCGGCAGCGGCACCCCCAGGGCCGTGACCGAGCTGACCCTGATCGTCCCCTACAACGACGCCGAGGCGCTGGACCGGCTGCTGACCGCCAACGCCGGCGAGGTCGCGGGCATGATCATGGAGCCGGTGATGATGAACGTCGGCATCATCGACCCCGAGCCCGGCTACCTGGACGCGGTCCGCGAGATCTGCTCCCGCCACGGCGTGATCCTCATCTTCGACGAGGTCAAGACCGGGGCCACCATCGCCTACGGCGGCGCCGAGGAGGTCTACGGGGTCGCCCCCGACCTCAAGTGCTTCGCCAAGGCGGTCGGCGGCGGCACCCCCCTGGGCGGCTTCGGCGGCCGGGGCGAGCTGATGGCCGAGATCGCCAAGGACGGCGTGCCCCAGCTCGGCACCTTCAACGGCAACCCGCTGTGCGCCCGGGCCGGGCTGGTCGCCCTCACCGAGGTGCTCACCGAGGACGCCTACAAGGAGCTGAACCGGCTCAACGACGCCCAGCTGGCCGGCTGCCAGCGGGTCATCGACGCCTACGACCTGCCCTGCTACACCACCGGGGTCGGCGGCAAGGGCGCGGTCATGTACGCCCCCGAGCGGCTGCGCGACTACCGCGGCTACGCCGGCTTCGACGGCGACGGGGTCGACGAGCACCTCTCCTACCTGTCGTGGCTGTACGAGATGACCGAGGGCGTGTTCATGACCCCGGGCATCGACGAGCAGTGGACCCTGTCGGTGCAGCACACCGACGAGGACGTGGCCCGCTACGTCAACGCCTTCGAGACCTTCGCCCGCGAGGTCAGCGCCGGATAGGCTCCGGGCATGCGACTCGGGGTGATGCTCGGCTACTTCGGCGCCGGCACGACCGCGGCCGAGCAGCTGGAGCTGGTCCAGGAGGCCGAGCGGCTCGGCTACGACTCGGCCTGGGTGGCCGAGGCCTACGGCTCGGACGCGGCCACCGTGCTGGCCTGGCTGGCCGCCCAGACCGGCGCCGTCCACCTGGGCTCGGCGGTGTTCCAGATCCCGGCCCGCAGCCCGGCCATGGCGGCCATGACCGCCGCCACCCTCGACCAGCTCTCGGGGGGGCGGTTCCGCCTCGGCCTCGGGCTGTCCGGCCCCCAGGTGGCCGAGGGCTGGCACGGCCAGCGCTTCGGCCGGCCCCTGGCCCGGACCCGCGACTACCTGTCGGTGGTCCGCATGGCCCTGGAGCGCCGCCGGGTCGCCTACCGGGGCGAGACCCTGGAGCTGCCCCTGCCCGACGGCCCCGGCAAGGCCCTCAGGCTCACCATCGCCCCGGCCCAGCCGCGCCTGCCCATCTACCTGGCCGCCATGGGGCCGAGGAACCTGGCCCTGGCCGGGGAGCTGGCCGACGGCTGGCTCGGGTTCCTGTACGCGCCCGAGCACGCCGGCGGGTTCCGCGACCACCTGGCCGCCGGGGCGGCCCGGGCCGGCCGCGACCTGGACGGCTTCGACGTCGCCCCCAGCGTCCAGGTCCACATCTCCGACGACCTGGCCGCGGCCCGCGACGCCATGCGCCCGTTCCTGGCCCTGTACATCGGCGGCATGGGCTCCCGGGAGCGCAACTTCTACACCGAGCAGGCCGGCCGCTACGGCTTCGAGCAGGCCGCCCGCCGGGTCCAGGAGCACTACCTGGCCGGCGACCGCGGCCAGGCCATGGCCGCCCTCCCCGACGAGCTGATCGACCTGGTCACCCTGTGCGGACCGGCCGGCCGGGTCCGCGAGCGCCTGGCCGCCCACCGCGAGGCCGGGGTCGGCACCCTGCTCGCCGCCCCCATGGCCCGGACCCACGCCGACCGCCTCCACCAGCTCCGCCAGCTGGCCGAGCTGGCCGCTTGACCCTCCTGTCGGGGGAGCGTCCAGGCTGGCTCCGGGAAGGGAGGGACGCGACGTGGACGACCTGCTGCCGATCGGGCGCTTCGCCAGGGCGACCCGGCTGTCGGTGAAGGCGCTGCGCCACTACGACGAGCTGGGGCTGCTGCGCCCGGCGTTCGTCGACCCGTCCTCCGGCTACCGCTACTACCGGCCGGCCCAGGCCAACCAGGCCGAGGCGATCCGCATCCTGCGGTCGGTGGAGATGCCGCTGGATGAGATCGCGGCGCTGCTGGCCGAGGCCGGCGGCGAGCCGGTGGCCAAGCGCCTGGCCCTGCACCGGGAGCGGCTGGAGGCGCGCCTGGACGAGCACCGCCGGATGCTGGCGTTCCTCCAACGGCTCCTGGACAGGGAGGACGTCATGCCGTACGAGGTGACCGTCAAAAGGCTGCCGGCCCAGCCGGTGGCCGCGACCCGCACCAGCACCGACCTGCGCCGCATCTCGGCCGCCATCGGCACCGGGGTCCACGCGATCCTGGACGAGCTGGGCCGGCGGGGGATCCAGCCGGCCGGGCCCCTCCAGGTCGTCTACCACGCCGACCAGGTGCTGGACGAGGACACCGTCGCCCCGATCGAGATCTGCCTGCCGGTGGCGGCCCTGTTCGAGGGGACCGGCGAGGTCTACGGGACCGAGCTGGCCGGCGGCCCGGCCGCCGTCACCGTCCACCGCGGCCCCTACGCCGAGATCGGCCCCGCCTACCACACCGTCTCCGGCTGGATCTCCGACCACGGCCACGAGCTGGCCGGCGGCCCCCGCGAGGTCTACCTCAACGACCCCGGCCAGGTCGAGGAGGCCGACCTGCTCACCGAGGTCCGGTGGCCGATCAGGTGAGGCCGAGGGCGTCGCGGAGGAAGACCAGCTGGAGGTGGAGCAGGCTCTCGGCGACCGCCTCCTGGGCGGCCATGTGGGTGACGCCGGAGAGGGGGAGGACGTTGTGGGGGCGGCCGGCCACCAACAGGAGCCCGGACAGGCGCAGGGTGTGGGCGGCGACCACGTTGTCGTCGGCCAGGCCGTGGATCAGCAGCAGCGGCCGTTCCAGCTTGGCCGCGTCGGCCAGCAGGGAGCTGCGCCGGTAGGCGTCGGGGTCGGCGGCCGGGTGGCCGAGGTAGCGCTCGGTGTAGTGGGTGTCGTACAGGCGCCAGTCGGTCACCGGGGCGCCGGCCACGGCGGCGCGGAAGATGTCGGGGCGGCGCAGCACGGCCAGGGCGGCCAGGTAGCCGCCGAACGACCAGCCGCGGATGGCCACCCGGGACAGGTCGAGCCGGGGGTGGTCGGCGGCCACGGCCAGCAGGGCCTCGACCTGGTCGTCCAGGGCCGGGCCGGCCAGGTCCCGCCAGACCGCCCGCTCCCAGGCCGGGCCGCGGCCCGGGGTGCCGCGCCCGTCGGTGACCAGGACCGCGAAGCCCTGGCCGGCGAACCACTGGGAGATCAGGAACCGGTCGCGGGCGGCCAGCACCTGGCGGTGGTGCGGCCCGCCGTAGGGGTCGAGCAGCACCGGCAGCGGGCCGTCGGGTGGGTCGTCGGGAAGCAGCAGGGCGCAGCGCAGCTGGCGCGGCCCGGCCCGCAGCAGCCGCGGCCGGGGGACCAGGCCCGAGGGCTGGGCGAGCGACCTGACCGGCAGGGGCGGCCGGCCGGGGGCGGTGACGGTCGTGGTGGTGTGGTCGTGGTCCAGGTCGCCGCGGGTGATCACCACCACCGGACCGGCCGCGGTGGCGGCGTGCTGGCCGGACGGGCCGGTGAGGCGCTCGGGGGCGGCCCCGGGGACGACCCGCCACAGGTGGGCCTCGGTCGGCTCCTCGGACCCGGCGACCAGGATCGCCCCGCCGGTCGCGGCCACCACCTCGGTGACCTGGAGCCCGGGCGGGGTGGCGGGCCGGCCGTCGACGGTGAGGCGGCGGGTGTCGCAGGCCGGGTCGTCGGCGGTCATGACCAGCCGGCCGTCCAGCCAGGCCGGCACCCCGGCGACCAGCTCGACCCAGGCCGGGTCGTGCTGGGCGGCCAGCTCGGCGACGGCCCCGGTGTCCGGGTCGGCGGCCAGGACCAGGGTGGCCGTCTGGTCGCGGGCCTGGACCAGCAGGGTCAGGGGGCCGCCGGCGTCCCAGCGGACCGCGGCCAGGTACGGGTAGGCGGCCCGGTCCCAGCCGACCTCGACCCGGCGGCCGTCGAGGCCGACGACGTGCAGGCCCACGTCGGCGTTGCCGGTGCCGGCGGCCGGGTAGGGGAGCCGGACCGGCTCGATCGCCGGGTTGGACGGGTCGCCGAGGTGGAACCGCCGCACCGGGTGGAGGTCGACCCGGGCCACGGCCAGCCGCCGGCCGTCCGGCGCCCACCAGAACCCGCGGGCCCGGCCCATCTCCTCGGCGGCCAGGAACTCGGCCAGCCCCCAGCTCACCTCGGGGTCGTCCTCGCCGACCAGCCGGCACCCGGCGGGGTCAGGTTCGTCCAGGTCGGCGACGTGGAGGGCGCGGTCGGCGACCCAGGCCACCCGGGCCCCGGTGGGGTCGACCCGCGGCTCCAGCACCCTCTCGCCCGCCGGCCGCTCCCGCACCCCGCCCGGCCCGCGCAGGTCGGCCACGAACAGCCGGCCGGCCAGGGCGAAGCTGGCCACGGTCAGGTCGAGGTCGGCGGCGAAGGCGACGATGCCGCCGGCACGCTCCCGGGCCCGCTCCCGCCGGGCCCGCTCCTCGGGCGGCAGGTCGACGGCGCCGTCGCCGAGCAGCGCGGCCGGGTCGGCGACCAGCCGCTCGGCCCCGGTGGCCACCTCCAGCACCCACAGCCGGTTGACCGGGTCGTCGCCGGCGGCCGAGCGCAGGAACGCCACCCGGGCGCCGTCGGCCCCGACCTGGAACCCCCGCGGCCGCCCCAGGGTGAACCCCTGGGTCCGCGCGTGCCGCCGGGGGAAGGACCCGGGCTCCCTGTCCCCCGGGGGGCTACCGCTCCGCTCCATGAGCCCCCCGGTCCCCCCATCCCCCGGGGGGCCACCGCTCCGCTCCATGAGCCCCCCGGTCCTGCTCAGGCGACGACGCCGGTGGCCAGCACGACCGCGCCGGCGGCCAGGGCCGCGGCGATGACGATGAACGGCAGGGCCCGCATCCAGGTCGTCTTGGAGTCGGCGATGACCAGCATGCCGACGGCGAAGGCGCCATAGCCGACCGCCTGCAGGGTCGGGTCGCGCCGGAGCAGGCTGACCAGCCCCACGCCGAGGATGATGAAGTAGATGTAGAGAGCGATCCTTGGGTGCAGCAGCATCGGCCGCTCGTACACCCGGCCCTTGCGGTCGACGTCGCCGACCTGGGCCTTCTTCATCGGCTGGGCCTGGGCCCGGCCGCCGGCGGCCGGCCGCCTGGTCTGGGTCTTGGCCGCCGGCCGTTCTACCTTGGGCGCCGGCTCGTAGCCGGACTCCCGGCGGGCCCGCTGGATCGCGTGCCGCTTGCGGGCCCGCTCCCGGTCCTTCCGTGCCACCCGTTCACCTCCCGAAGCGCCGCCGTCGCTGGGCATACGACCGCAGGGCGCGAAGGAAGTCCACCTTACGGAAGTCCGGCCAGTATGTGTCGGCGAAGTAGTACTCGGCATGGGCCGACTGCCACAGCAGGAACCCGGACAGTCGGACCTCCCCGGAGGTGCGGATGATCAGGTCGGGGTCGGGCACCCCGGCGGTGTACAGGTGGCGGGCGATCTCGTCGGGGGCGACCAGGCCAGCGGCCTCGGCCAGGTCCAGGCTCTTGTCGCCGTACTCGGCCAGCAGCCGCCGGACGGCGTCGGCGATCTCCTCCCGGCCGCCGTAGCCGACGGCCACGTGCAGGGTGCCGCCGCGGTGCCCGCGCGAGGCCCGCTCGGCCGCCAGCAGGGTCGAGCGGGTGCGCTCGGGCAGCGCCTCCAGCTGGCCGACGGGCACGATCCGGTAGCCGCCGGGGGCGCCGTCGCGGGCCAGCTGGACCACCTTGGCCTCGATGATCTGGAGCAGCTCGGCCAGCTCGGCCGGCTGGCGCTGGAGCAGGTTCTCGGTGGACAGCAGCCACAGGGTGACCACCGGGATCCCCAGCTCGGCCGACCAGGACAGCAGGTGGTCGATCTGGGCGGCCCCGCGGCGGTGGCCCTCGCTGGTGTCCATGCCCAGCTCGCGGGCCCAGCGCCGGTTGCCGTCCAGGATCACCCCGACGTGGCGGGGCAGGCCGCCCCGGCGGCGCAGGTCGGCCGCCAGGCGCCGTTCGTACAGGCGGTAGAGCAGGTCGGAAGGGCCCATGGTGGAGATGCTACCCGCCGTCGCCATGGGGTACGGTCCCCCGGCACGGTGGATACGAAGATGCGACCGAACCGTCGCCCGGTCGTGGCAGCGGCTACCCTGGGAGCCGACGATGGAGCAACCGGGAGGATGGCGTGGCCGAGACGACCGACCAGGAGGGGACCTGGACGTGCGAGCGCTGCGGCGCCGTGCGTCCGGCCAGCTGGACATGCAGCTGCGGCGGCGACGACGGCAAGGGGGACCGGATCGTCCCCGAGGGCTGGGACCCGGAGCTGACCCGGACCAGCCGTCCCCGCCTGGGCCTGATCGCCCGCCCCGGGCCCCCGGACCCGGGGGCGTAACCGGGGCCGGGGCGGTGGACAACCGGGAGCCCCCGACGCCGCCGTCGGCTACCCTCCCGGTTCGGGGGCCCGCAGATCCGGACGGGGGCGCGTCGTCGCATGCCCCCCGGAGACCCTGGCATCCGGCCACCCAGCTGGAGATCCTGCACGCCGCTCCGGCGTTCGCGGTCATCGGGGTCGGGCTGGCCTTCGGGCTGGTGGCCATGCGGGCCGAGCCCCGCTGGGACCGCCTGGCCCTGCTGGCCGGGCTGCTGGTCTGCAACCAGTACGCCGCCGGCGCCCTCAACGACGCCGTCGACGTCGACGTCGACGCCGCCGCCGACCGGGGCAAGCCGATCCAGCGGGGGGCGATCTCCCGCCGGGCGGTGGCCACGGCGGCGGTCGTCGCCGGGGTCGCCTCGCTCGGCTTTGGCCTCGCCCTCGGCCCGGCCACCTTCGCCCTGGCCGTGGTCGGCCTGGCCTGCGCCTTCACCTACGACCTGTGGCTGAAGGGGACGGTGTTCAGCGCCCTGCCGTTCGCCCTGGCCGTGCCGATCGTGCCCCTGTTCGGCTACGGCGCGGCCGGGCGCTTCCCGGCGGTGCTGTGGTGGGCCTGGCCGATCGGGGCCCTGCTGGCCGTGGCCACCCACCTGGCCGACGCCCTGCCCGACGTGGAGCGGGACCGGGCCACCGGGGTCCGGGGGCTGGCCACCCGCCTGGGGGTCGGCCGGGCGGCCGCGGTGGCCGCCGCCTGCTACGCCGCCGCCGTGGCCATGGCCCTGTACTCGGGGCTGGCCGCCGGGGACCGCCCGGTGGTGGTGGCCGGGGCCGCCCTGGCCACCGTCCTCGGGCTGGCCGCGCTGCCGGTCGGGGCCCGCGGCCCCGGCGGCCGCCGGGTCGCCTACCGGCTGCTGCTTGCCGGCATGGCCGCCCTCGCCCTCGGCTGGGCCGGCGCCGTGCGCCCCTGACCGGCGCCTGCCGGTTCACGAGCTTCGGGTTGCTTGACAGGGGGTTCCCGGCCCCCGAACCGGGGGCTGTGGATGCCGGTTACCTCCTGGGCGCCTTGGCGTATTACGCTTCAGCCATCGTTCCGGCAACCATGAGCCTCACCGCTGCCGCGCACCACGGAGGTCGTGCATGGTGCTCCCCGCGCTTGATGGCAAGACCCGCTGCCGTTGGGCCGCCACGGATCCGGTCCTCGCCACCTACCACGACAACGAGTGGGGTGAGGCCCCGGTCGGCGATGCCGGCTGGTTCGAACGCCTCAGCCTCGAGGTCTTCCAGGCCGGGCTGTCCTGGCGCACCGTGCTCGCCAAACGCGACGGCTTCCGGCGGGCCTTCCACGACTTCGAGCCCAAGATCGTGGCCGCCTTCACGGCCAAGGACGTGACCCTGGTCCTGCGCGACCCCGGGATCGTCCGCAACCGGGCCAAGGTGCTGGCCACCATCGAGAACGCCAAGGTCGTGCTGGCCCTGGCCCACGAGCACGGCGCCTTCGGCCAGTGGGTCGCCGCCCAGCCCGACGAGCTCGAGGACCAGCAGCGGGTCTACCGCCGGACCTTCCAGTTCGCCGGCCCCCAGGTGGTGGAGGCGTTCCTCCAGAGCGTCGGCCGGGTCGCGCCGCCGCACGAGCCCGGCTGCTGGCGCCTGGGCTGACCCGGCCGCCGGCCCGCCGGCCTCCGGGCCGGGCTCACAGGGGCGGGGGCTCGTACCCGCCGGCAACCTCGCCCAGCAGCTCGGCGAAGGTGATCGCCGTGTCGTCCTCGTGCAGCGGGCCCACGACCTGGACGCCGACCGGCAGCCCGGCGGCCGTCCGCCCGGCCGGCGCGGCCACCGCCGGCAGGCCCGGCAGCGACGGGTGCGCCACCCAGAAGGCCTGGTCGGTGTAGGGCCGCTCGCCTTCGGGGGTGGTGATCGTGCGCGCCTCGAAGGGTCGGGGGTCGTGGGGGAAGGCGGGCGTGAAGCTGGTCGGGCACAGGAACACGTCGACGCCCTCGAAGTAGCGGCCCCAGGCGGCACGGGCGGCCATGCGCCGCCGCTCGTGGTCGACGACCTCGGCGAACGGCGGGAGGTCGTCGCCGGGTTGCTGGTAGGCGAAGAACAGCCGCACGTGGAACCCGAACGACTCGGCCTGGGCCACCGGGTCGACGCCGTCGGGCCAGCCCTCCACGACCGCTGCCCCGGCCCGGGCGAGCGCGTCGGTGGCGTCGGACAGCACGGCCGCGACCTCGCCGGAGACGGGGGCGTGGTCGTGGTCGAGCACGACCCCGACCCGGAAGTCCGCCAGCCGGGTGTGGCGCGGCCGGGCCAGGCTCCAGGCGTAGGCCCTGGCCGCCGGGGGCTCGGGGCCGGCCGTGGCCCGGAGCGCGGTGCGGAGATCGCCCGCCGACCGGCCGAGGGGGCCGACCGCGGACAGGTACGTCATGTCGCTCGGGCCTGCCGGGGGGCCGGGGGGCTGGAACCCGGTCAGGGGGACGCTGCCCACGCTCGGCTTCAGGCCGTAGACACCGCAGTAGCTGGCCGGGATGCGGATCGAGCCGACCAGGTCCGACCCGTACTCGAGGAAAGTCATCGCGGCCGCCACCGCCGCCGCGGCGCCGCCCGAGGAGCCGCCCGGGGTGCGGGCGGGGTCCCAGGGGTTGTTGGTGACGCCGTGCAGCGGGTTGGCCGTCTGCCCGAAGTCGCCCAGCATGAGGGCCACGTTGGTCTTGCCGACGACGATCGCGCCGGCCCGCCGGAGCCGCCGCACGACGGTGGCGTCGGAGCCGGCGACGTGGTCGGCGAAGGCGGGGTTGCCCCAGGTGGTGTGGAGCCGGGCCGCGTCGAAGGCGTCCTTGACGGTCATGGGGACGCCGTGCAGCGGTCCCAGGTCGCCGCCCCGGGCGGTCGCCTGGTCGGCGGCGGCCGCCTCCCGCGCCGCCTGCTCGGCCCCGAGCTCGACCACGGCGTTCAGCCCCGGGTTGGCGGCCTCGATCCAGGCCAGCAGGGTCGCGGTCAGCTCGCGGGAGGAGAGCTCCTTGCGGCGCAGCATCGCCGCCGCCTCGGTCGCCGGCTGCAGCAGGGTCTTGTCCATGTCATGTCCGCCCGTCGGGTGATGGCTCCTGGCATCTGCAGGTCTAGGGCCTCCTCCGGGAGGAGTGTCAAGCCCGGGGGCCGGCCGGCTCCAGGTCGGCGGCGTAGGCGATGATGGTGACGCCGGGCAGGCGGACGTCGCCCTCGGGCTCGCGCCGGAAGCCGGCCCGCTCGTACATGGCCCGGGCCGTGGCCATCCACTCGGTGGTGTGCAGGGCCATGCGGCGCTTGCCGGCCGCCCGGGCCCGGTTCAGGCAGGCCTGGAACAGGGCGTGGCCGATGCCGCGGCCCCGGGCCGGCGGGTCGACGGCCAGGAGCCGGAACATGGCGTCCTCGGGCCGCCACTGCATCGACCCGGGGGCCAGGTACAGGGTGACCGTCCCCACCACCCGGCCCTCCTCGACCGCGACCAGCAGCACCCCCTGGGCGGCCCGGGCGGCCGCGTCGGCCATCTCCACCAGGTACCGGGCCCAGGAGGTGGTGAACGGGTCGTGGGGGTCGGCGGGGGCGAACTCGGCGTTGGCCGCCACCGTCACCCGCCCGGCCGCCGCCACCTCGTCGGCCGTCCGCGCCTCCCGGATCTCCAGCGGCACCGGCTCAGTCGGGCACGTAGAGGAAGTAGTCGCCCTCTTGATCGTCCCATTCCATGTTGACGGCGCCCTTGGCCGCGGCCGCCTTGACGAACTGGAGGAAGCCGGCGTAGCCGAGGTCCTTCTCGGACCAGTTGGGGTCGCGCTTGCGGATCTGGTCCTTGAGCCCGGACAGGGGGACCTCGTCCTCCTCGCCCTGGAGGTCCACCAGGGTCTGGCGGAGCACGTCGAAGGCCTTGTCGGCCTGGCCGGCGTCGGGGAAGTCGACCGCCGGGTCGCCGGGGGCCTGGCCCTCGTGCAGGGCGATGATGCCGTTGCGCTCGGCCTGGGCCAACAGCTCCCGGAAGGCCCGGAACCCGTAGTCGGACTCGGAGAAGGTCGGGTCCTTGCGCAGCAGGGCCCGCTTGAGCGAGGAGGCCAGCACCGGCTCGGCGCCGCTCTGCTTCAGCCCGGCCAGGGTCTGGGTCAGCTGGCGCTGCAGCTCCTGGAGGTCCCGCTGCCCGGCGGCGGCGCCGTCGTCCTTGCGGGGCTTGGAGGCCCGCCGCGGCGGCCGGGCGGCGCCGGTGCCGCCGTTGCCGGCCCGCCGGCCGCCCTGGGGGACCAGCTCGCCGACCCCGGGCAGGCGGTCGTAGAACAGGAACTCGTCGCAGGCCGGGGGGAGCAGGCTG
>Ga0075419_10002186_pt1 | contig 12639 bp, 11 predicted proteins | sample SoiMetdeltSBSDD3_FD_76900 | JGI IMG/M metagenome (GOLD analysis project Ga0075419, IMG submission 76900) | Bulk soil microbial communities from a Populus tree surrounding site in Tennessee, USA - Soil MetaG P. deltoides SBSDD3 | ecosystem: Environmental > Terrestrial > Soil > Tree plantation... | reverse complement strand
CAGCAACGTCGTAACACGTTATCGACTGGGCACGCTCCTGATCTGGCTCGGGGTCTTCACGTGGGCTCCCTTTATCTTTCTGCGAGCAATGGGTGAAAAGCCAGCCTTCATGCTATTCCTGCCATTTCATCTGATCGGTGTCATCGGGGGAGCGCGCCTGCGCTCGCTGGCGCGCAAAGAGCTGGGCATCCTGCCCGCGAAGAAAAATGGTTTGCACATGGCGGGACATATCCTCATCCTGCTTGGCATCCTGGTCTGGGCTCCCTATCTCTACCTGAAGCTTGCACTGGGACAGCCTGTCGAGGTCATGGATTTTCTTCCATTCCATCTGACCGGCGTGCTGGGTGGTGTCTTGTTGCATCTGATTAGCTAAGGGGTCGAGCGTAAGCGCAGCGTTTCGCGCTGACCGAAGCGGGCGCAGCCTGCGCTGCGGAAAGGCTGAGTGATTTTCGAAGCCTTGCAGTCGAAGCGCGCTCGGGGATCAGGACACAACCCAGGAATTATCCCGGTGCTTTTCGGGAGGGAGGAATTGTTAGCTGTTATACTCAGCCTAATCATAACGTTTTACAGGTGAAAGTTCATATGGGTCGATTGCCGTCTGGGACCGTGACGTTTCTATTTACCGATATAGAGGGCAGCACCGGGCTTTGGGAGAAGTATCCTGGGGCGATGCAAGGGGCGCTGGCGCAGCATAACTCGATTTTGCGCGAGGCAATTGAGTCGAGCGGGGGACAGGTGATCAAACTGACGGGTGATGGCATTCACGGAGTATTCGACAGGGCTATGGACGCCGTCCATGCCACGCTCGCCGCACAGCGCGCCTTTCAAGAACCTCTCGGCGGTCTCACGATCAGGGTCCGCATGGGCCTGCACAGCGGAGAAGCGGAATTACGCGCCGGGGACTATTACGGGCAGGCGCTCAACCGCGCTTCGCGCATCATGTCTGTGGCACACGGAGGACAGGTCCTGCTCTCGTCGGTCACAGCCGAGCTGGCCCGTGAGCATCTACCTGCCAATGTATCCCTGCTTGATCTGGGTGAACACCGCCTCCGGGACCTGGTCCGTCCGGAACGCATCTTTCAGCTGCTAGCAGCCGGCTTGCAGAACGAGTTTCCTGCCCTCAAATCGCTCAATTCCCTCCCCAACAATCTTCCTTCCCAACTGACAAGCTTCATTGGTCGTGAACGTGAGATGACAGAGGCGCGCAAGCTGCTCGCTTCGGCGCGCCTGCTGACGCTGATCGGTCCGGGCGGCACGGGCAAGACGCGGCTATCGCTCCATCTCGCCGCGGACCAGTTAGCCGAGTTCAAGGACGGCGTCTGGCTCGTGGAGCTTGCCCCTCTGAGCGACCCTGCCTACGTCGTTTCGGCGCTTGCCGCCGTGCTGGAGCTGCATGAAGTGCCGGGCATCCCTTTGATGGATGTCATCATCGATTATCTGCGCGCGAAGCAACTGCTGCTGATTCTCGATAACTGCGAGCATCTCGTGGAAGCCAGCGCCCAGATCGCGGATCAGCTTTTGCATGCCTGCCCACAGCTCAAGCTCATTGCGTCGAGCCGTGAGGCACTCGGCATCGACGGTGAGACGGTCTATCGTGTGCCGTCCCTGTCACTGCCCGATCCATCTTTCACATCTCTGATGGAGTTTGAGTCGACGCGCTTGTTCATCGATCGCGCCACGAAAGCCGAGCCGCGCTTCCATCTCACAGACCACAACGCCTCCTCCATTGCCCAGATCTGCCAGCGCCTGGACGGCATTCCCCTGGCGATCGAGCTGGCAGCAGCGCGCGTTAAATTGTTTACCCCCGAACAAATCGCAGAACGTCTCGACGACCGCTTCAAACTCCTCACGGGCGGCAGCCGCACAGCCTTGCCGCGCCAGCAGACTCTGCGTGCGTTGATCGACTGGAGTTACCAATCCCTGAACGAGACGGAGCAGCGCACCCTGCGCCGGCTGGCGGTCTTTTCGGGAGGCTGGACGTTCGAGGCCGCGGAAGCCGTTATCGGTGAAGTCGATGCGATGGAGGGGCTGATCGGGCTGGTCAATAAATCCCTGGTCAACGTTGAGGAGCAGGACGGTCAATCGCGTTACTGGTTCCTCGAGACCATCCGCCAGTACGCGATGGAGAAGCTGCTTGAGTCCGGCGAGGCGTCACAGGTCCGTGACCGCCACATGGATCATTTCTGGCAAATCATGAAGCCAACACTGCAGAGTGAACAAAACACTTTCGGCGCCCTCCCCGATGACACGGAATGGCTGGATCGAATGGAACTCGAGCACGATAATCTGCGCGCCGCATTGGAGTGGTCAAGCTCAAACCATCCTGAAAGAGCATTGGACTTGATCAACATGTTGGGAAACTTCTGGGTAGGACGGGACTATAACACCGAAGCACGCAGATGGTCCCGGATGATATTGGAACGGACCAAATCGCTTCCAGAAATGGATGGCGAGCGCGCCAAGGTTTATGCAATACTCGGATGGAGTTCGATTGGGATCGGTGATCACAAGACAGCTCGTGAGGCAGCGGAAGCCGGCATCGCCTCCGTAAGAAAGGTCAATGACCTGGTCGGGCTGGGCCGACTCCTGGGTCTCCTCAGCCTGGCTTCTGTCTTCCAGGGAGATTTCACGGGAGCGGAAAACGCCCTCACGGAAGCCGAAGCCATCGCGCGTCGAACGGGATTGGCGGAACACCTCGCCACTGTCCTCACGACCCGCGCCCAACTGGCGTTTGTAGGCTATCGGGATCTGGAGCGAGCGAAGGCATATCTGGACGAGGCATTCTCCATTAGCGCAGACATACCCAATGAGTGGGCCACAGCCATGTCTCTTTTTGGGACGGCGCGGGTTGCAGGGGTTATGGGTGATCTGGACACGGCGCGTACGAAATTCATGCAGAGCGCAGAGCTCGCAAAGAAAATGGGGAACAAGCGCCAGATGTATTCCTGCTACAGTGAGCTGGCGCACGTCCTGCGCGAGAACGGTGAATTGGATGAACCTTTGAAACTCTACCGGGATCTCCTGCCCAAGTGGAGAGACCTGGGTCATCGCGCGGCGGTCGCACATGAATTGGAATGCATTGCCTATATCCTCGCGAAGCAGGCTGAGGTCCAGCGTGCTGTGACGATCCTGGGTGCAGCAGACCACCTGCGGAAGACGATCGATTCCACCCCCACACCGATGGAACTGATGGAGTACGAACAGGAACTCATTGCGATGCGCGGAAAGATGAAGGTGTCCGAGTTCGAAAGGGCCTGGCAGGAGGGCCAGAGACTGAACATGGAGGAAGCAATTGCACTGGCAGTGCGGGAAAACCTCCCCTGAGCGGAAGGGCTAAGTGCTCGTAGCCTGCTGACAAAACCAGGATGCGCGCATGGAAACCCTGGAGCAGCCGTACAGCAACGCCGCACTCCACGCCAGGGCCGGGAGTATAATCACTCATGGCAAAAAAACTGACAGCGGAAGAATGGTGGCGCGGAATCCTGACCGGCGTAGACCCCGCGCTGCCCTGCCGCTTACTGCGAAATATCTTTCGCCTGATTCCGGATGGACCGCGCTGCAAGTTTTGTAACGGACCGTATCATGGAATCGGTGGGGCATTCTTCAGGATGATCGGTAAGGGACCCTCCAGCCTGACGCCGCAGCTCTGCAACCAGTGCTACGGTTTTACCAGCCAGAATCTCGGGGGGACGGAACTTGAATTGACAATGCTTTTCGCAGATGTGCGCGGTTCTACGCCGCTGGCAGAGAGCATGAGTCCCATGGCATACAGTAAATTGATCAGTCGCTTCTTCGGGGTTGCAAGCGAGGTGTTTATCGGCTCGGATGCACTACTAAATCGCCTGGTAGGGGATCAGGTGATCGGCTTATACGTCCCCGGGTTTGCAGGGCCAAATCACCGTGGTAAGGCAATCGATGCCGCACAGAAATTATTGCACGAAACAGGGCACGGCGATTCCGATGGGCCCTGGCTTCCCATCGGCGTGGGCGTCCATACCGGAGTGGCCTTCCTCGGCTCAGTCGGATCATACGAACATGCCGTGGATATTGCGGTGTTAGGCGATCCTCCGAATGTTGCGGCGCGCCTGTCCTCCTCCGCCGCGACCGGCGAGATTCTCATTAGTGATGAGGCCTACGTTCGCGATATGAAGCTTGCGAACCTGGAACAGCGACAGCTTACACTCAAGGGCAAGAGTCAACCCCTGAGTGTTTACGTGATGAAGACAAGTCCATAAGGAGCAGCTGTGGATCCGGGGTTGCGCCGGGCGCGGGTATAATCCCCTCACTATGCCTGATCGATTACAGAAAATATTAGCACAAGCCGGGTACGGCTCTCGCCGCGCCTGCGAAGACTTCATCACGGCCGGGCGCGTCCGCGTCAATGGACAGATCGCCGAACTGGGCCAGAAGGCCGATCCTGCCCAAGATAAGATCACGGTGGATGGAAAACCGATTGCCGCCGTGGAAGCGCCTACCTACATTGCACTTAACAAGCCGCGCATGGTGCTTTCCACTGTGGAGCCGGAGCGCGGCGATGACCGCCAGACCGTCCGTGACCTGGTAGAGATCCCGCAGCATGTGTACCCCGTGGGCAGGTTGGACTTCGAGAGCGAGGGTCTCGTCCTGATGACCAACGATGGCGACCTGACCAACAAGCTTACACACCCGAAGTTTGGACATGAAAAAGAATACCGCGTCCTGCTGGCGCGGCGCCCCGACTATGAGCAGCTCGACGCCTGGAAGCGCGGTGTGGTCCTCGAGGACGGTTACAAGACCGCCCCGGTGGATGTCCGCTTCGAGAGCGCGCAGGGCAAGGGCGCCTGGGTGCGCGTGATCATGCGCGAAGGGCGAAAGCGCCAGATCCGCGAGACCTGCAAACAACTGGGTCTTCCCATTGTGCGCATCCTGCGTATCCGCATCGGTTCCCTGCGCTTGGGCAACCTCAAGCCGCGCCAGTGGCGTTATCTGACGATGCAGGAGGTGAGTGAGTTGAAGGGGAATGAAACGAAGAAGCGGGCAGGCAGGTAAGAGACTTTGTCTTGCCGCATCTATTAGATAATCCGCAATTTATCTTAATTTTGGTTTTTCGCATTGCGAGGCGCTTTGATTGCGATTGCTCAACAAACCGCTTCGACTTCGTGGCGCCCGGCGCCACTCCGCTCAGCGCGGATGGGATGAAAAGGAGAGAAAACAATGACACCGATTCGTACGGATGTTTTTAAGCTCGGCGATAAATTCGCAACGCTTCTGGGCGATGAAGTAAAGGTGGGCGATGTGGCCCCTGAATTTACTTCGGTCGTTTCCGGCTGGGCGCCTGTGAACCCACTGCAGGAATCAAAAGGCAAGGTGATCATCCTCTCGGCTGTCCCTTCGCTGGACACCGAGACCTGTGATCGCGAGACGCGCCGCTTCAACGAAGAAGCAGCAAAGCTGGACGAGGATATTGTCATTTACACCATCAGCACAGACTTCCCCATGGCGCAGAAGCGCTGGTGCGGTGCAGCCGGCGTCGATAAAGTGAAAGTCGTTTCGGACGTCCTGGATGCGGAGTTTGGCACTAAAGATGGCATCCTGATCAAGGAACGCCGTTATTTACGCCGCTCGGTGTTTATCGTCGGACGCGATGGCAGACTCACTTACGTAAATTACCTTCCAACACTTGGGAATGAGCCGGATTATGATGAAGTGATCCGCGCCGCGAAGGACGCCTTGAAGTGAAGCGTTGAACCGCGGAGACACAGAGACACGGAGTTTTTTAGTTCTCCGAGTCTTCGTGGGTAGGGGGTGCAAAGCAAATTTCATCTGAAACAAAAAGAGGCCGCAGCAAGCGGCCTCTTTTCACATCCCGATCTGGATCAGCTCTCGCGGATGTCCCAGAACTTCAGGACGATGTCGCCAAGGGCTGCCTTGACCTTTTCCTTGGTCATGCCTTCCACTTTGAAGGTAAGCACTCTTGAATTCGCATCGGGACCCGAGAACATTCCAAAGGCAATGAAGTCGCCGCCGTTGTTGGCAATGGCCTTGGTCACTTTGGCGAGCTCTCCGGGCTGTTCGGGGATCGTCGCGGTAACGCGCAGGGCCTTCTGGCGGGCGCCCATCAATTCCAGGAAGATCTTGAAGAGATCGGTTTCCGTGATGATGCCGACGACTTTCCCGGCGCTGGTCACGGGCAGTCCACCGATCTTTGTATCTGCCATGATGCGGGCGGCTTCCTCGATGGGCGTATCTTTGTCGACGCTGATGACCTTCTTGCTCATCACATCCTTGATAGTCACTTTGCTGATCAGGTAGTTCAGCTCCCAGACACTTAAGGTCGTTGCCGAAGAGGGGGAAGCATTCAACAGATCGCTATCCGAGACGATGCCCACCAGCTTGCCGTTCTTCATGACCGGCGCTCGGCGGATGTGTTCCTTCTTGAACATGGCAAGCGCTTCATTGATCGGTGCATCAGGTGACACCGAGATAACCGGGCGAGACATTCTTTCACCAACAAACATTTAGACCTCCGTATAATACAAGCCTTGTTGGATAATGCTTGTGAAAATTGTTACAAAGCGATTATACGTGTTGTTTCCGGCTCTGCTGTCATGAAATCGGAGTGAATAAGGTCACTTTCCATAGTGCATCGCACCACCCGGGTGGATGAATCCAAAGGAGGAGATGAATCTCCTCCTTAGACGTACCTCACGCAGGAAAGTGCGACCGACTCCTGTTACCCGGCAAACTCCTTGATCAAACGAGCCATGTGCCGTGCATGTTTGAGATACAGATCCACGCGGATGTTTTCATTGGGCGCGTGGGCGCGTGTTTCCGGGTAGCCCAGACCAGCGGTTGCCACGGGCAGCTTCAGGTCATGTACGAATGGGTAGCTGGGACCCGAGCCACCAATCATCGGAACCAATTGCATGGGCATTTCATAGATTTCTTCGGAGGTCTTTACGACCAGTTGAATGAAAGGGTCGTCAGGGTCGGTGCGGGCAGGCGGATCGCCGCCGAGGTCGGTGATCTGCACATCGTTGAAGCCTTCTGCATCCAGGTGGACACGCAGCTTTTTGAGGATGTCGTCCGGATGCTGCCCGGGAACCAGACGGAAATCCACCTTTGCGGATGCACGTGCCGGCAGGACGGTTTTCGCTCCAGCACCCTGGTAGCCAGAGGTCAACCCACAAATGGTGCATGTGGGGCTGAAGACTCCCTCCATCTTGAGCTCGATGCCCCCTGTGATCCCTTTGATGAAATTTTTGACTCCATAGCGTAACTTATATTCCGCAGCCATATCCGGGAGCGCCTCGAACAGCTCGCGGTCCCGCGCCGACGGGGACTCCATTCCATCATAGAAGCCGGGAATGCGAATCCGTTCGTCCGGTCCCTTGAGCGTGGATAAGGCCCAGACCAGCCGCCAGGCCGCGTTGGGAAAGATCGAGCCGCCGATCCCGGAATGGACATCGGTCTCTGCGGTCTCGACGCTCAGCTCCACATAGCATATCCCGCGCAAGCCGAGATATTGCATTGGGACCTCGCGGTGGTCCACGCTGCCGAATTCCCACATGCAGGCATCGGCTTTCAGCAGGTCCCTGTTCTGGGCGATGAACGCAAAGAGGTTGACGCTGGCTGTCTCTTCTTCGCCTTCGATGATGAATTTGATATTGCAGGGCAACTCACCCTCCGCTTCGAGGAGGGAATCGATCGCGAACAGCCGTGAGACGATATGACCCTTATCATCGCTGACGCCGCGCCCGTAGAGTTTGCCATCGCGCAGGCTTGGCTCGAAGGGAGGTGTCTCCCACAGCTCGAGCGGCTCGGGCGGCTGGACGTCATAATGGTTGTATATCAGTAAGGTCTTGTCTGACTTGCCTTTCCTCTCCCCATAGACCACGGGTGCGCCGGCCGTCTCCATGATCTGCACATCGAAGCCGCGTGCCTTGAGCATGTCGCCGACAAGCGCCGCGCATTCCTGCAAACCCCAATTCTGTGCGCCGACGCTCGGCTGCGCGACAAGCCGGGCAAGCTCTGCCAGGCTGTGATCGAGATTTTGCTCGAGATACTGATCGATCCGGTTGTATTCAGACATTTTGCTCTCCTTATTTGAAGAAGCTTGAAAGAAATGATATGGAGTAGTGGCCTGCCAGGGCAAAGGCCGTCATCTTGATCAACTGCCCGATGCCCGAAAAAATGATGAAGGTTCGCAAAGGCATCTTGGCAATACCTGCTGCGATCCCTGCGATATCGAAGAATGGATTGGGAATCGCCGAAAGGACTAGAATCGCCCAGCCGCCATACCTATCTACCCAGGGTTTGATACGGTTATAGACATCCATGCGTTCTACAATTGCCTGCCCGCTGAAGCCTGCCAGATAGCCGGAAAGCTCACCGATGGTCCCGCCCAGGCCGGCTGCCAGCCCGACAGCGAACGGATTGCTGAAGATCGCTCCCATGGCATAGATCACCGCCACACCGGGCGCGGGAAGTAAAACTGTCGCGTTGGCAAGCAGTGCGATCAGGAAGATACCCGGATAGCCCCACTGCTGAAACTCTTCCAGCCGATCACGCATGCTGTAAAAGAAAAGTGTGATCCCGACCACGACAAACAGTGCCAGAACGCGCAGAAGATTGGTGAAAAACCTGGAGCTCTTGAGCTTGTTGAACCCTTCCGGTTGCACTGCTTGCGTAAGAAGGGAGTGTTCTGCTTTTTCGATTGCGGCGCGTGAAGAGGGCGCAGAATCGTCTCGCGCCCTCCCGGTTTTTTTTGAAGAGCCCCTCTTATTCGGTTTCTTCGATGGTGACACGTTTGATCTTTACAGCTGGAGCATTTGCATTACCCGGATCACGCGGCGGAATGGACATCAGCACATCCAATCCCTCCACGACCTGACCGAAGACAGTATGCCGGTCATTGAGGTGCGGCGTAGGACCATGTGTAATAAAGAACTGTGAGCCGTTCGTGCCTGGGCCCGCATTTGCCATGGAAAGGATGCCCTGCTTGTCGTGTCTCAGGCTCGGATGAAATTCATCTTCAAATTTATAGCCCGGTCCACCGGAGCCGCGCCCGGTGGGGTCACCGCCCTGTGCCATGAAGTTGGAGATCACGCGGTGGAACATCACGCCTTCATAAAATCCTTCGCGTGCCAAGAAGACAAAGTTGTTCACGGTCTTGGGAGCCTTGTCTGCAAAGAGCTCGATGACCATCGTCCCTTTATCTGTCTCCATATGGGCCTTGTATTTCTTCTTGGGGTCTATCTGCATCTCGGGTGGTTTCGACCATTGTTTTGCCATTACTCTCTCCTTTATTATGAATATTCGTCGTAGGGGCAGGCAGATGCTTGCCTCTACGACGGGTTATTTCAGTAGCGCATCGACTCTTGCCACGACCATATCGAGCGCGGCAGTATTGAAGCCTCCCTCGGGAATGATGACATCCGCATAGCGTTTGGATGGTTCGACGAACTCCAGGTGCATCGGGCGGACGGTGGTTTGATATTGTTTGATGACAGACTGCGCGGTTCGTCCGCGTTCGGCGATATCGCGCTCGAGCCGCCGGATCAGGCGCAGGTCGGAGTCCGTATCCACGAAGATCTTCACATCGAACATGTCTCGCAGGGCTGCTTCGGTAAAAATCAGAATCCCCTCCACCAGGATCACGCGGCGCGGCTGCACGGTAAAGGTCCTTGCGGTGCGGCTGTGGGTGGAGAAGTCATAGATCGGCACCTCTACCGCTTGGCCATCGCGCAGGGTCGCGATGTGTTCGATCAACAGCTCCGTCTCGAGTGAGTTGGGGTGGTCGAAGTTCACCTCCGCCCGCTGTACGGGGGGAAGTCCGCTGAGGTCTTTGTAATATGAGTCGTGTTGGAGAAACGCAATTCGGTCGGGTCCCACCCGCTGAAGGATTTCCTGTGCAACGGTTGTCTTGCCAGAACCTGATCCACCTGCAATGCCGATGACCAAGGGGTCTGGATGCTTCATGGCTTAGATTATACACGGACGTGACAAATGAAAACCCCTCTCCTGCGGGGACAGGGAGAGGGGTTGGAGAGTAGGGATACGGGAAACTACATGCCTGCCATGAATGCCAGTCCGACGGTTCCAGGCCCGGCATGTGTGCCGACTGTGGGACTTACTTCCGTGAAGATGCTCTCCACCGGGTGGAGCAGCTGCTCCGCGCGCGTGAGCAGCGCCTTCGCCTCTTCCGGTGCGTTGGCATGCAGGGTTGCAAGCCGGACGGGAGTCCTGCCGGCGATCTTTTCCGTGACCAGCTCGAGGACGCGGTCCTGCGCCTTGTTCTTGGTCCGGATGCGGTCCACGCCTTCGACGCGCCCGTCCTGAATCGCAAGGATGGGCTTCATATTCAACATCGTCCCCAAGAAGCGCTGCGCGCCGCCGATGCGGCCGCCGCGATGCAAAAATTCAAGCGTATCCACCGCGAAAAAGACTCCGGTGTTTTGGAATGACTTCTCGGCCAGGGCAATCGCATCCTGCAGGCTAGCACCTCCCTCCAGGGCTCTCGCCACCGCGAGAACCTGAAAGCCAAGCGCCATGGCAACCGACTGGCTATCGACCACATGCACTTTTTCCCCGGCGGATCCCATTAATTCCTTCGCCTGCATGGCCGATTGAATCGTCCCCGAGAGCCTGGACGAAACCAGCAGGGCCAGGATCTCCTTGCCTTTGTCTACCGCGTCTTGAAAGATCTCCTGAAAGGAAACGACAGCAACCTGGGAGGTCGAGGGCATCACCTTTGCCGTCTTCAGCCGGGTGAAGAACTCACGAGACTCGATGTCCACACCATCCTTGTACGTCTGATCTCCCCAGATAAGAACCTGCGGTGCAACCGAAATATCATATTTCTTTACTAATTCGGGCGGCATGTAGGTCGTACTATCTGTGACAAGTGCGATATTTGACATGGCGTCTCCTTTGCGTAGAGGTAAAGTATGGTGATGCTTGGTATATTAACCCCTCGCTTGGGCGCGTGGATACGAATTGTTAGGTATAATATCGCAGCAATTGATACTACCTTGCTCGCCTCATTGAGGAGCCTGCTTTGGCCTTTAACCCGATAAATTGGCTTTTGGGCCTTTTTTCACTGGATATTGCAATTGACCTGGGGACCGCGAATACACTAGTCAACGTGCGCGGCAAGGGGATTGTCATCAACGAACCATCCTGGGTAACAATTGATAAGCGCTTACGACAGCCCTTAGCCATTGGTCTCGAAGCCAAGGAGATGATGGGCCGCACGCCCAGTAATGTTGCCGTGATCCGTCCCTTAAGGGATGGTGTGATCTCCGAGTTTGATATAACACAGGTGATGTTGGAATACTTTATTGGTCGAGTCCATGAACAAAGTGTCGTGCCGCTGCCACGCCCGCGCGTGGTGGTTGGGATTCCCACAGGCGTGACGGAGGTGGAAAAGCGCGCGGTCTACGACGCGGTCATGGCTTCGGGGGCGCGCTCTGCGTTTCTGATCGAGGAGCCGATCGCGGCGGCGCTGGGGGCGGGCCTTCCGCTGGCGGATGTGAAGGGCAGCATGGTCGTGGATATCGGTGGAGGCACGACCGAAGTCGCGGTCATGTCGATGAGCGGTGTTGTGGCTTCACGTTCCTTGCGCGTGGCCGGCGATGAAATGGATCAGGACATTGTGCAGTATCTGCGCAATAAGTACAACCTGCTGGTGGGCGAGGGGATCGCCGAACAGATCAAATGGAAGATCGGATCGGCGTACCCACTCCAGCCCGAGAAGACGATGGAAGTCCGCGGGCGTAACCTTGTGACAGGCTTGCCTGAGAGCCTCGAGATCTCCTCGATTGAAATGCGTGAGGCCCTGGCGGGTTCCGTCCAGGTGATCGTGGATACGATCCGGGATGCGTTGGATGAAATCCCACCGGAAATCGTGGCAGATCTGATGGACATCGGGATTTGTCTTGCAGGCGGCGGTGGTTTGTTGCAGGGCCTGGCGGAACGCCTGACAGACGAGCTCAGGCTGCGCGTCTGGGTCGCGGAAGATCCCCTGACCTGTGTCGCACGCGGCGCGGGCATGGTCTTTGAAAACTTCGATGTGCTGAGTCGCTATTTGGTTGGTTTGGAGCGCGGCAGCACCCGCCACAGAGTTTAATGTTTCCAAATTGGCTTGTGTGGCTAAGATGGTTGCACACTTAAAAAAATGAGAAATTTGTTTCCCCGTACGCTGCAGACAACGATCATCTTTTTGATCGTGGGGGGGATCATGGCGCTTGCTCTGGGGGGGTACTTCAGCAGTGCCTCCAATGTATTCACCGGTTCGCTCGTCAATCTACAAGCCTGGTTCTCCGCTCGCTATATGGCTGTGCAGGATTTTTTCACGTCACCGCGTGATATGGCTTCCCTGCGCCAGACGAATGCTGAGCTTGAAGCGGAGGTGGCTGAGCTGCAATCCCAGGTGATCCAGCTTCAGCAGGAGGTTGGTCAGACCCAGGTACTGGCAGCCCTGGTGGATTTCAGCCGCCTGCGGCCCGAAAATAAATATGCCGCCGCCGCCGTGATCGGTCGCGATCCGAGCCCATTCCTGCATTACGTCATCATCAACCGCGGCTCCAATGAAGGGATTCTGCGCGGGATGCCGGTCGTCACCCACCAGGGATTGATCGGGCGCATCGACGCGGTCAT
>Ga0075419_10002183_pt1 | contig 12651 bp, 11 predicted proteins | sample SoiMetdeltSBSDD3_FD_76900 | JGI IMG/M metagenome (GOLD analysis project Ga0075419, IMG submission 76900) | Bulk soil microbial communities from a Populus tree surrounding site in Tennessee, USA - Soil MetaG P. deltoides SBSDD3 | ecosystem: Environmental > Terrestrial > Soil > Tree plantation... | reverse complement strand
GCGAGCTAAACTCTTTGACGAATATGTGGCCCGGCTCTTTGAAGCGCGCGGCGAGATCACGCGCATTCTTGCGGATATGAAATCGTTGCGGCGCCAGATTGAAGCGGCCGAAACGTCGATTCCGATATTGCAAAACGTTGTCGATTCCTATCGTTTAGCTTTACTCCAGGGCAACGCTGATGTTCTGACCTATTACAATGCTCGGGCCGACTTGACTACGAAACGGTTGGAGCTTGTTGACCTTAAACGCCAGCTCGCCGATATGTATGTCGCTTTCGAGATCGCTGCCGGCAGCTATTTGAGCGAACCAAGGGAAAAGGGAGTCAGTCCATGAAACGAAGGCTCGGCAGCCTTGTGACTGGTGTGATGATCGCGATAGTTGGCAGCGGCACCTGGTGGTTTTTTCATGAAAGTCGGGCGACCCCTCAAGACGAAAGCGCAATCGCCGATAAGGCGGAATCATCCCAAGGACCGATCGCTCCCGTAAAGGTTGTCCCGGTCAAAAAAGGAACTCTGGCCGAAGAGATCACTGTTTACGGCATGATCGTACCCGCGGCGGGTGCTATGCAAACGATCACAGTGCCGTTTGAAAGCCGAGTCCGGCGCATGCTCGTCACCGAGGGGCAACAGGTATCGCGTGGCGATCCTCTGTTGGAAATCGAACCGAGTCCAGAAACCAACCTCCAAATCCAACAGGCCCGTAACGACTATGAATCGGCCAAAAAAGCGCTCGAATACATGCAGCAACGCTTCGACCTCAAGTTGGCTACCAATGATCAACTGCTTCAGGCAAAGCAGGCTTTGGAACAGGCTCAGGCGAAATTAGAAAGCATGCGCCGCCGCGGCAGCGAAAGTCCTCAAATTCTCCATGCCGATGTGACTAGCTTGATCTCTAAGCTCGTGGTTCAAGAAGGCGCCATCGTAGCTGCGGGCAACCCTTTGATCGAGATGGTTGCCCAAACCCGGCTCGAGGCCCGCTTGGGGGTTGAACCGGAGGACAGCGACAAAGTAAAACCCGGGCAGGAAGTTTCGCTTGCGCGCGTGAATGCGCCAGGGACCAAGAGCATTGTCGGCCGCATCCGCAAAATTTCCCGCGCCGCCGATGCGACCACTCGTCTCGTGCAAGTTTTTACCGAATTGCCTTCAACCTCCAAGTTTCTCTTGGGAGAATACGTATTAGGAAAAGTTCCGATCGCTTCCGCGGATGGATTGATTGTGCCGCGCTCCGCGGTCCTGCCCGAAGAGGATCATTATGTTCTCTTTACTGTCAAAGACGGCCGCGCCCAGGAACACACGGTGCGTGTCGACCTGGAGAACGAAACGGACGTCGAAGTGATCGGTAACGATCTCCATCCTGGTGAGCCGGTGGTGATTTTGGGCAATTACGAGCTCAAGGACGGTATGGCCGTCAAGGTGGACGAATCTAGATGAATTTTACGGGTTGGGTACAAACCCATCGTTTTTCTCTGTTGTTCTTAATTTCGGCGCTGATTGTGGGCGGCCTCGCCGCGACTTCAAAGCTGCCTGTGGCGCTCTTCCCGTACGTTACTTTTCCCAGGGTCGTGGTCAACATCGATGCCGGTGACCGACCGGCAGAACGGATGATGATCGAGGTGACGTTTCCCATCGAGCAAGCGGTGCGAGCCGTTCCCGGCGTGCGCAACGTGCGTTCTACCACGAGTCGTGGAAGCGCCGAAATATCGATCAATTTCGATTGGGGCGAAGACATGGTGGCCGCCATGTTGCAGGTGCAGTCGGCCATCAACCAAGTCATGCCCAGCCTGCCTCAAGGCACAATTTTTAACGCGCGCCGGATGGACCCGACCGTGTTTCCGGTCCTAGCGTATAGTCTAACCTCGGATATTCACTCGCTCGTCGAGCTGCGCGATGTGGCCGTGTACCAGCTGCGGCCTCTACTATCCACGATCAGCGGCGTCGCAAAAATCGAAGTCCTAGGGGGAGCTCAGCGTGAGTACGAAGTCAACATCAACCCGGCGCGCTTGGATTCTTATGGTTTGTCAATAAGCGATGTGGCGAAGGTGCTCTCCGCGGCCAACGTCATCGAGGCGGTCGGCCGCATGGAAGATCACTATAAACTTTATCTCGCCATGTCCGATACCCGGCTTCAGAGCCTCGATCAAATCCGTGGCACGATCATTCGTTCCGGCCCGGGCGGTTTGGTTCGTCTTGACAATGTTGCCACGATCAGTGAGGGGACTTCACCCCAGTGGATCCGCGTGACTGCCGACGGTCACGACGCGGTGATTTTCCAAGTCCATCAGCAGCCGGGCGGCAATACTGTCCAGATCGCCCAGGAAATCAAAGCCAAACTGGCCGGGTTTCAAAAGCAGTTGTCTTCGGACATTAAGATTGCAAACTGGTACGACCAAAGCGAGCTGATTCTGTCGTCGGAAAAGAGCGTGCGGGATTCGATCCTAGTAGGCGTTGTTTTCGCGATCCTGATCCTCCTGCTTTTTTTGCGCAACCTCAAGATCACACTGATCGCCGCCATCGCGGTGCCGGGAGTGCTGGCTGCCACCATTCTGCTGCTTTATGTATGCCAGATGAGCTTCAACATCATGACACTGGGGGGAATGGCCGCCGCCGTGGGACTCATCATCGATGACGCCATCGTCATGGTGGAACACATCATGCGTCGCCTGCGGGAAGCTTCCGCGGATCACCGCGGGCAGGTTCTGCGCGCGGCGTCAGAATTTACCAAATCCCTTGCCGGCTCATCGGTTTCCACAATCATCATTTTTGTTCCTTTAGCTTTTCTCTCAGGTGTGACCGGCGCCTTTTTTAAGGCACTTTCTTTGACGATGGCCGCGAGCCTTTTTATTTCTTTCTTGGTCGCCTGGTTGGCCGTGCCCCTCTTGGCGGATCGTTTCCTCAATGAAAAAGATGCTCATGAAAAAGAAACCGGCCGTTTCACCCGACGAGTCCGTCAAGCTTACGAGGCGACGATGCGCCGACTGCTTCCGCGTCCGTGGTTGGTGCTCCTCGTCATCATTGTGTTCCTTGCAACAGGCTGGGTAAGCTATCAGCATGTCGGCTCCGGATTTATGCCATCCATGGACGAGGGAGGATTTGTTCTTGATTACCGGTCTGAACCGGGGACTTCACTCACGGAAACGGATCGCCTGCTGCGCCAAGTTGAAGCCGTCCTACGTGCGACACCCGACGTGGAGACGTATTCCCGCCGCACGGGACTGCAGCTTGGTGGGGGGTTGACTGAGGCGAACACCGGTGATTTCTTCGTGCGTCTGAAGCCGTTGCCGAGACGCGATATTGAGACAGTGATGGACGAGGTGCGCGAAAAGGTGGAACGTGAGGTTCCCGGTCTACAAATCGAGTTGGCTCAGCTGATGGAAGATTTGATCGGTGATCTCACCGCCGTGCCGCAACCGATCGAGATCAAACTGTACTCCGATGACGGCAACCTTCTAATAAAACTTGGACCGTTGGTTGCTGCGGCTATCGGAAAAATTCCCGGCGTCGTCGATGTTAAGCCCGGCATTGTACTGGCCGGTGACGCTCTGAACATTCAGGTAGATCGGGTGAGAGCGAGTCTGGAAGGCGTCGATCCTGATACCATCACACAAATGGTTTCTAACTACTTGAGCGGCGTGGTAACCACCCAGATACAAAGTGGTTCCAAGATGATCGGGGTGAGGGCATGGATTCCCCACAATCTTCGGGCTACGCAACAAAGTGTTGAGGAACTACGCCTGCGGGCGGCGGATGGACACCTTTTTCCTCTCAAGCGAGTCGCCACGCTCACCGCGTTGACAGGTCAGCCAGAGATCACACGCGACGATCTCAAACAAATGGTTGCAGTCACGGGTCGGATCAGCGGCCGCGATATTGGCTCGGTTATCTCGCAAGTCAAGCAGGTTCTGAATCGCCCGGGACTCATCCCCAAGGGCGTCTATTACAACTTAGGGGGGTTATACGCGGAGCAGCAGAGTGCCTTTGCCGGTCTGGTTGCGGTTTTTCTCGGAGCGGTAGCCCTGGTCTTTCTGCTCTTACTTTTTCTTTACGAAAATCTTCTCGTGGCCGTCGCTATGCTCGTTACCGCGCTGTTGGCGTTATCGGCGGTCTTCGTCGGTCTCTGGCTAACCGGTACGGAAATGAACATTTCTTCGATGATGGGGATGACGATGATCGTCGGCATCGTCACCGAAGTGGCCATCTTCTACTATTCGGAATACGCGGACCTTACCGCAGAACAAAATCAGCATGTCCGACTTATCAAGGCCGGCAACAACCGCATGCGACCTATCGCCATGACGACGTTGGCGGCGGCCTTCGCTCTCCTTCCCTTAGCTTTGGGCATAGGCCAGGGCGCGGCCATGCAGCGACCGTTGGCGATTGCGATCATTTCCGGGCTGGCCGTGCAACTTCCCATGGTACTTGTTACCCTGCCGGTTCTCCTCGTGCTCCTCAAAGCGCTCTAACGGAAAAAGGACTTGTATATACCGCTTGAGAAACTTGATAGAGGAGGGGTCGTCTGGTCGTCGAGCTTGGCTTGGGCCGGTTTGATCTACGGCTAGACGGCTAGACTTCGAAACAAGAGCTGAGGCTTGCGAATGGACACCCGAGGACGGATCCATGGTCTCCCTTTGGGCGGCATTATCGATGGCTATCTAGGTCGCGCATTTCTCCGGATTTTTTTTTCCAGTCTCCTGGTCACAACATCACTGTATATCATCGTCGATTTTTTCGATCGGATCAGTATTGTTCTCGACAGTGGAGCCCCGGTTTGGACCGTGATTCGCTATTTTCTTTACAACGCTCCGCTCTCGATTTCTCGGGTGATTGGATTCGCCACGTTGTTTTCCACTCTGTTTTGTTTGGGCATGGCGGCGCGAACAAACGAAATTACTGCCATGCGCTCCAGTGGGATCAGTGTCCAGAGAATCGCTTTCCCCCTTTTGATACTCTCGATGGTCGTCGGTCTGTTTACGTTTTTCTGGAACGAAGGTCTCGTGCCAATCTTCGCGCATCAGGCACAAACGATTTACCAAACAGAGATTCGGAAAAAACAACAGCAAAGCCTTTTTGGAACTCACGACATATGGATACGAGCACAAGCCAGCTTTATAAACATCGACACTTTTGATCCGCAGTCAAACGCCCTTGAGCGCGTTATGGTCTTTTGCTCAACCCAGATTTCAGCCTACGAGGTTTGGTGGAGATCCCGAGAGCCAAGTGGAACGGTCATAAATGGGAGATCAAAGAAGCAACGGAATGGAGTATCCTGGCAGACGGTAATATGGTAACTGGAGAGGCTACTACCCTACCGGCTATTTCAGAAACTCCGGATGATCTCACACTACTGGCCCGCGGTCCTGACGAATTCAGCTTCTTCGACCTACAGAGAGAGATCTCTGAAATGAAGGCTAAGGGTATAGATACGACATCAGCCGAGGTCGATCTCCAGACCAAATTGGCGCTCTCATTTATTTCCCCTCTGATGGTGCTTTTGTCCACACCGTTCGCGCTGAAGAGACGCATGCCCACCGGGCTGGCATTGAGTTTTGGTGCTGCCATGGTTATTGGCTTCGGTTACTGGGTGCTGACTGGCTTTTGCATTTCTCTGGGCCATAGCGGAGCACTCCCTGCCTGGATCGCCGCCACGCTTCCCAATTCCATTTTCGCGCTGATCGGGCTTTTCTACTTTACAGCGGAAGAATAAGACGCCCGTTGAGGGAATTAACGCATCAACTTTATATTGCATCATAGAGCAAGATCAATCGCAGCAAGGTTAGTGAACTCAATAATTGGCACGAGGATGTCCCCGATTGTAAGTCAGGGCACTGGGTCTAGTAGTAATTCGAATATGCTTTCGGGCGTGCTACTTTTTCAGATATTAGGACCGGGTCTTTCAACATACATTCGCCCTCTGCTTTACCCCAAGATCAAGCACAATTTTTAGTGCTGACGAATTTGTTGCATAAGCATCGACCTGCAGTTCTTTTCTGGGCGGCCGCGTGTGGCTTGGGGGGAGTTTTTCTCATCGTCGCTGCAAGGAAAGATTCGACACAGAGTCATTGCAAACAGACAATTCACCTTAGTATTTGTTTGTCTGGGAAAAGGAGTGGGGACAGTTTACCAATAAGGACGGCTTAAGCTTGGTCGAGGCGAGTGAGAACCCAAACCGATGGGCAAAGGCCGTCTCTTTCTGGTGTCGGTCTCAAAAGCCAGACCAAATCAAGGAGAAATTGGGCGCGATGGCGTAAGATAAAAGATGAAGAGCAAGCTCAGGTGGGGCGGAACATAGAGATTATGCTGAAGCAGGAGGGTCTGGCTCTTTGGGTGAATAAAGGATCGAATTAACTAACGGGATTGATGCCAGCTAACCATTTAGAATCGCGACTATGTTAAAGAGCGTATGACGTTTGTCGAACGCTATGGGCCGTGGGCGCTTGTGACCGGAGCTTCCGCCGGTATCGGCGCAGAATTTGCGCGCCAGCTATCGGAAAAGGGATTGAATCTCGTTCTTGTAGCTCGACGGCGACAAAGACTGGAAGACTTGGCGCGTGATCTGGAAAGCAGAAACAAAGTACAAGTACGAATTGTCACCGTCGACTTGTCCCAGCCTGACTTCTTGCCGACAATTCTCTCGGTAACGAATTCCATTGAGATCGGGCTCTTGGTCAACAACGCGGGTTTCGGTTTAGCGGGACATTTGATAGAGCATGAACTGGAAAAAGAGTTACAGCTCTTAGACGTTAACTGCCGCGCGCCGCTTGTATTGACTCATGTGTTCGGGCGCCAAATGGCCCAGCGAAAAAGAGGCGGAATCATTTTTGTTTCTTCTGTAAGCGCATACATTGCGACTCCCTTTGAAGCGAGTTATGCCGCCAGCAAAGTCTATGAACTATTTTTGGCCGAATCTTTAGGATATGAATTCAAAATGAAAGGAGTAGATATGCTGGCGCTTTGTCCGGGCTCGACCGACACGGAATTCCACGAAATCGCCGGCTCCCGCCCAGTCGCAGCGATGGCGGTTGAACCCGTCGTGCGCTTGGCTCTGAAAAAATTGGGCAAGACATCCGTCGCAATTCCCGGTTGGCATAATCGGCTGTTGGTTTACTTGCTGAAATTCACACCGCGGCGGGTGCATACCTACTTTGCCGGAAAAGTCATGGCCAATCTCGTAGCGCCATAACACTGAACGTCAATATATTGAAGGCTTGTGCGGGGAACCGAGCCGGCACGATGATTGTCTGATTGCGAATGCTATAGTAGGATCTGAGCGGTATGGTATCTCTGTTTGCGTTGCGCCATAAGCCGTATCACGCAAGCGAGAGCGACACTATGACGCAGGAGTCCTCGGATACAGAGTTCACAGGAAGAATAGACCACAGATTAAGCTTCATCTTTGGCTCCCTCTTCATGCTAGTGCTGCTGGTGGGGGGCACCTCTCTCTATCTCTTGAGCTCCCATCTTCTCAAGTCAGACGCGATCGCGAAACAGAGCGAGCAGGTTCACGTCGTAGAACAAATAGACAGGTACCTACAGCACCTCACTTCCGAGATTCAGCTGGCTCAACTGCAAGGGAGGACGATTTCGACTTCGCTGATAAACACTTCTTTGAAAGATCTCGAGGCCCTTCTGACTCGTTACAAGGACTTCGGCGGAGCCGAGCGAAACCTTCAAGAGATGCGCCAAATAATCGCCGAGTCCGAAAGCGCCGCGGCGAACTTTGTCGGCCAAGCGCGAGAGGGCGCCGCGCGGTCCCGTGCTCAGGCGAATACGCACGACCTGGAAGTCATGGAGGCAATACAACAGCGTATCCAACTCTTCACAGACCGAGTGAGCATGGAACACGAGGCGATCGAAGATGAGCTGGTTTTACAAACCCGCCAAAGAGTGAGAATGACGATAGGTTTCAATGTCGCATTGGTTCTAATTGGCGTCTTCTTTCTGCTGGGGGCGAAACGTTATTTCCACCGTGCGATTGCTTTGCCGCTACGTCAGCTCGTGGAAAAATCCAGTGAAATTGCAAAGGGAGAATTTCCGAAAACTATACCGGTTACTTCAACCGATGAAATCGGCCGCTTGAGCCATGCTTTCAATCGTATGGCCGCGCAGTTAAAGGCGCATGAAGAAAAATCCAAGGGACTGGCCATCTTAGAGGAGAGGGAAAGATTGGCCTCTGAGCTTCACGATAACCTTGCTCAAGACCTGGCTTTTCTCCGCATCAAACTCATTGACGCAGAAAGAAACCGTTGCGGGAACGCGTCCCTCGGGGCAAAACAACTACTGAAAGAATTATTTCCGATCGTTGACGAAGCCTATCAAAATCTTCGCGAAGCCATCTTCGGTCTGCGTGCGTTAGCCTTGAGAAATCACGTCGGGCTCGTCGCTGCTCTGGCTGATTTTCTCAGGGACTTTAGCGAAGTGAGAAAAATTCCCGTGCATCTCAAAGTGGATCATCCGGAAGTCATTAGATTCTCGTCTCAAGTTGAAATTCAGTTGATCCGCATCATCCATGAGGCCTTGACGAATATCGTTAAACACGCGCAAGCGACGAAAGGTAAGATCACGATAGAAAATGACAATGACACCGCCTCAATAACCATTGAAGATGATGGGAAGGGATTCTGTGAAGATCAAAGCCCAGAACCAAACCTCCATTTTGGCCTTCAAACTATGAAAGATCGGGCCGAGTCCGTGGGCGGAGGGCTCAGCGTCTGCGGCTCCCCGGGTCGTGGAACGCGAGTGACGATTCAGCTGCCCCTGGCCAAACCCAATTCCGATGCAAACCATTCGATTGTTGCTCGCTGACGACCACCATCTTTTTAGAAAGGGCTTAGCTAGTCTGCTCGAAAAGGAGCCAGGCTTCGAGGTCGTCGCGGAGGCCGAAGACGGCGCCGAGGCCATCAGAAAGGCACAGGCCGTCAAACCGGATCTCGTCCTGATGGACATTCACATGCCGGGCGTCAATGGCTTGGAGGCCACTCGCCAGATTACCAGTACCGTGCCCGCAACGCGCGTGGTCATCGTAACGATCTCCGAGGAGGATAAGGACCTCTTTGAAGCCATCAAATGCGGAGCCCACGGGTACCTTTCAAAAAAAGTCGAGCCCGAAAAGCTTCGGGAGTTGCTCGTAGGAGTTTTTCGCGGGGAAGCGGCTCTTTCCGGAGCGACCGCCGTGAGAATCTTGAAAGAGTTCGCTGCGCGGGCATCAAAACATTCCGAAACAACTCCGGTCGATGATCTCACAGAACGAGAGAAAGAGGTACTTCAGCTCTTGGCGGCAGGGCTCACCAATAAGGAAATTGGGTCAAGATTGGACATTGCGGAGAACACGGTAAAGAATCATCTCAAAGGCATCCTCGGAAAACTTCATCTCCAAAACCGCGTACAAGCTGCGGCGCTGGCGATCCAGCAAGGCATACTTGCCGTGAAAAACCCTGCCGAATAGCGATCAACCAGTCCAACGATAGTCATCAGGGGTAGCTCTCAAGGGCTAGAAAACTCTAGCCCTCTATTTCCTCGATAGTTGGCTATCCTGAGTCTGCCTAGAACGCTGACGCTCAAGTATGTGTTAGGAGCGTCCCGGTGTTTACCACTAATATAATTGATCGAAACGCCCGCATCCTCGCGCACTGAAAAGCCATTTGGAAAGCAACGGTATCGGAATGTCTTTTGCCTTTCCACTACACGAGGATCGGACCACGTGGAGAGTGCCATACTATTCGCTCTCTCGGGCTTGCCGGGACGTCGCGCACATGACGACTGTGGCGAGCTCATGATCGCTAGGCGGCTGGAAATAACATGCGGCTTGGAGAAACGTTAGTAAAAACTATTGATATGTTGCGCCGGAGTCTCACGCACGGACGCGATATTTTAAATACAAAGATGAAGTGGGCTGTCGTTGGTCTGGCTCTTGCCACGGTCGTTGTGCTCGGCGTGTTAATGGTCCAGCGCGCGGCATTTTCGACGGAGCTGAATTCCGATTTCATCACTTATCGCGCTGCTGGTTGGGCGGTATTGACCGGCAGTGACATTTACGGCGCGCAAAACTCCCGTGGCTGGCCCTATATTTACCCTCCGCCATTTGCGATTCTCATGACGCCATTTGCGAAGATGAGTGCTTTCACCGGATCGATCATTTGGTATGTGCTGTCGGTGATCCTGGTCGTTTTCTCGGTGCAAATGTCTGTGACGATGGTACGTGGAGCATTAGGGCGGTTCGGCCGAAACCCATTCTGGTTGTACGTGCTGCCGTTCGTAATGGTGTTGTTGTGGGTGGGACAAGGAGCCGTGGAAGGTCAGGCGACAATCTTGACGTTATGGTTATTGATGCTCGCCCTGTCCCGGCCGCAGCGCGGGAGGGATATTTCCGGCGGGACGGCGTTGGCGTGTGCCGCGTTGCTGAAGGCGTTCCCGTTGGCGTTGCTGGCCTATTTCACGTGGAAAAAACGCTGGCGGTTGGTGATGGCAACGATGACAGCACTGATCGTTGGGGGGATTGTGTTGCCATCGTTGGTTTATGGTTGGCAGCGAAATCTAATGTATTGGCAGGAGTGGGTTACAGCCGTTGCCCAGCCGTCTCTACGAGACGGAGCGCTCGGCCTACAAAGCGAAGTCACCGACCGCATTCTCAGTCCAGACAACCCGCGAAATCAAGCCCTTCGGGCAGTGTTGTGGCGTTTAGGGGCGGAAACCCAGGCGCGCTTCTTGACGGCGGCCGTTGGTTTGATGATGGCGTTGGCGATGTTGGCGGTTGCCCGACGAACACAACCGCAGCAGGATCTTCTCATCGCCGCCGCGTGGTTAGTGTGGATCCTTGTGATCACGCCGGTTTCGCACTTTCATTATCATGTGTTGGTGCTGTTGCCAATGACCGAGTTGGCGTTTTTGGCGCTGGTAAATACTGACTTGCTTCTCACGACCTTGGCGCGCGTCACGTTGATTGTGTACCTGTTGGCAAGTGTTTCCACATTGGCGCTCCCTCCCTTGCAGTACATCGGACTGTTGTGTTGGACGACACTGGGGCTGTGGGCGGTGTTACTGTTTGTCGTAGTTCGGTACAACACGCGCCCGGGGGCTTTGACCCGGAGAAAACAGTGGAATCATAAGGCAATCTAACAGTTGTGAAGGTGCAGCGTGGAGCAATTGAACTTGAGGGTTGTGCACGAACAAACAAGTATGTTGCGGTAAGGCAGCCGTTGTTGGTAAAGGTTGCCATCGAACAACAGTAGTATTGGAGTACCATCGGCCCAGCGAAACCAAATGCCTTTGAGCTCTCGATGATGCCGGCCGTGACCATGGTCCGGGCTGCTCACCCTACACTATACGTAGGATAGTAACTTTGGGATCGGCTTTCGGAAAGTGCGTTCATCACGCAGCAGGGAAAAATGCGGTAGTTGCGTAGCCCAAACGGTCTACGAACGGCTCGGGATACCGGTGGCGGCACACGTGGGGCGATTTATCGGCTACTCGCTCGGTGCAGAAAGTTTTTCTATTGCGTACTCTTAACTTCTTAACCGAACGAACCGGCTCGACCGAAGCAAAAGTACACCTGCGAAGCAGCCTTGTGGCTCTCGCGGCCAGTTTGGTACTGAGTCTTTTGTTCGTTGAGAGCTTTCTCCGCGTTTTTCCTCACGTTGCCTTATCGGCCAGCCAGCGCAGAGAACTTGCATGGCGGAAAACGCACACGACAGCCGACGAGATTCTTACGAGAAAGCATTACTCTTTCGACAGGTATTCGCCCGAACTCGGTTGGGAACTGAAGCCGAATTTACGTACCCCAGAAGTTAACTCGAATTCAAAGGGGCTACGCGGCACGCGGGAGTATCTTTTGGAACCACTGACCGGCGTGCGACGCGTGTTATGTATCGGAGACTCTTTCATGTTCGGCGAAAACCTATCTGACGAGCAAACGCTGCCCGCCCAACTCGAAGCGCTCTTGAACCGAAACGGACGTTGGGAAGTTCTCAACCTTGCCGACCATGGCTACGGTACGGATCAACAGTGGCTGCGATTACAGCATCTCGGTTTTCAATATCATGCCGATCTGGTGGTTGTTGGATTTTTCGGAGACGACCTGAGTCGAAATACCCTCAGTTTCCGAGATTACGCCAAACCGTACTTTGAACTCGCAGGACAGCGTCTCATCCTCCGCAACACGCCGGTCCCGACCCCCGAAGAGCTTTTGTCCCACCCGCCGGAGTGGCCATCGTGCGTCTTGCGGTTCTGGTGTGCCCTCCAAGTGATAACCCAACATTGGGCGAGGGTTTCGCCTTTGGGGCCTCCTTTGGAGTACACCCAGGCTGGCAAGGTGACCCTGGCAATTCTCGATGCGATGCTGCAAGAGTCGCGGAGTCACGGATTGCAATTGATAACTGATGATTATTCCGCCATCAAAACTACGGTCGGAGCCGAGCAAAGTGGAAGTGTTGCTGTCAAAGTGGGCGGAAAGGACCGGCACACCGCTGATTAAGTTGCGTGAGGCGTATCTGAGGCTGGCTAAAGCAGAGCGAGCGCGGCTGTACGCAGGGCACTGGACCGCGTATGGGGCAGCGGTGACGGCACAGGTACTCGCCGAAAAAATCCGTAACGTTCTACCTACTTCTCAGTAAACTCCAGGAAGCCGCTGCAGAAGATCGGCCAAGCGGTATCCCGATATCT
>Ga0075419_10002180_pt1 | contig 12657 bp, 11 predicted proteins | sample SoiMetdeltSBSDD3_FD_76900 | JGI IMG/M metagenome (GOLD analysis project Ga0075419, IMG submission 76900) | Bulk soil microbial communities from a Populus tree surrounding site in Tennessee, USA - Soil MetaG P. deltoides SBSDD3 | ecosystem: Environmental > Terrestrial > Soil > Tree plantation... | reverse complement strand
TTTAATTAACAACGGATTTCACAATTTTACATTGAGCGGCAAAATATTTGATGCTCAAATATATGTGTCGGAAATCCGGCGCAAATGTAGTAACTTCATTTTTATAAACCACTTAAACTCCCTGCCATGAAGCGTCAAATTTTACTCCTGGCTATTACCGCAGCAGCGTTGAGCAGCTGTACTACCGCATACAAAACAGGGCAAACCCCCGATGATGTTTATTACTCCCCCGCCAAACCACAGGATGAATATGTGCGGGTAGAAGACGATAAAGACGAATACCGGTATAATGACGATTATTATGATGATCGTTACCTGCGCATGAAAGTTCATAATCGTGTACAATGGAATTACCTTGATGATTGGTATGGATACGATCGCTATAGCTATCGCTACAATTATTACTACGGGTCATTCTACAATCCTTATACATCATGGAACTATTACTATAACCCGTATTGTTACCGTAATAACAACGTGATAATTTATAATCCCAAACAAAGTCATACGATAGCCAATGTGCCTAAGCCAAGGAATTTTAATTTGGCAAGCTATACAAATGCAAACTACAATAATGCTAATTCAGGGGTTAGAATGAATTCATTCAAGCCAGGCACTACAGTGACCAGGCCTGCCTACAACAATACAAATTCAGGGCGCGGCTTTAGTAATACAGTTAAGCAAATTTTCTCTAACAACAATAGCAGCAGCAACCGTAGTAATGATTCTTCTAATCCGCCGTCAAGAAGCTACACACCTTCCAGTTCAGGCTCATCAGGCAGCAGCGGAAGTTCAGGATCATCGAGTGGAAGCAGTGGCACAAGTCGCCCTAGCAGAGGTGGCAATTAAAAATCATTTAACATGAACCAGGTTAACTTTCGAAGCATTTTTTAAATGTTTCCCTGGTTCATATTCGGTAAACTATTATACGAGCACATATGAAAAGAAAAATTTACACGATCATTTTTCTTCTTTTCTCTACAATTACCTTTTCTCAAACACCCGAAGACGCATTAAAATTATCATGGTTCCAGTTAAGAGGAACAGCAAGAAACCAGGCGATTGGCGGCGCCATGGCCTCGCTTGGTGGTGATGCCACTGCCAACCATGTCAACCCGGCGGGGCTGGCATTCTTCAAAACTTCCGATTTTATACTTACCCCGGCTTTTCGCTTTGGAAAAGGAAGAGGTCTTTTCAGGGGAACAGATTCTAAAGGAGAAAATCAAACACAATTCAATCTTGGTACATCAGGCTTAGTATTTGGTGGTTTTGGACAAAGGGCAAGAAACTCATTTGCAATTACCGTAACTCAACAAGCAGATTTCAATTATACTTCGTATTACAAAGGTTTAAACGATTATAGCAGTTTTGCCGAGCCATTAGCCGATGAATTTTTCGCTTCGGGCACCACGGATCCAAATGTTGCGATAAACGATCCCAGTGTATCACTGTTAACAAAAATGGCGTTGTGGACCTATCTTGTCGATACCGCAACAAAAAATGGAACGCTTAATGTAATCGCCCGCTCCGAAAATCCATCGGTTCGTGAACAGGAAAACCTTGTGGAATCAAGTGGTGGCGTTACTGAAGTTAATTTTGGGTGGGGTTCAGAGATCAATAAGAAATGGATGGCCGGGATCAGTCTTGGAATAAATATTATCAAACAGGAAAGAAGAACCTATTTTCATGAATCAGATGCCACCGGGGATACAAATAATGATTTTAATTTTCTTACCTATGATGAGCAATTTACATTAAAAGGTTATGGATTGAATCTTCGTGGCGGATTGATCTTCCGTCCTAAAGAATATATCCGGTTAGGTCTTGCGGTTCACTCTCCAACCTGGATGCCTTTGAAAGAATCTACACGTTCCGGCTTTGCAGCACATCTTGATAATTTGTTTGGACCAAATGATGCGTATGACAGCGTGGCATCGGTGGAAGTTCCAGGGGGCAATCAATCAGAATTTAAATACGTATTAAATTCTCCTACAAAGATCATGATCAGTGGTTCCTATGTCTTCAGAGAAGTGGAGGACATTGCAAGACAAAAAGGATTTATTACTGCCGATATTGAATACACGAATTACAAGTGGATGTATTATGCACCATATGAAGGTGAAAGAAATGATGTAACGAAAGCTCCTTTTGAACCTTATAATGATGCGATCGATGCGATATATAAAGGCACATTTAATTTCCGCGTCGGCGGAGAATTAAAATTTAAAACAATTATGGGACGCGCAGGATTTGCCTATTACACCAGTCCCTACAAAGACAAAGAATTGAAAGGAAGAAAAATGTTTATCAGTGGCGGTCTTGGTTACAGGAATAAAGGTGTATTTGTTGATCTTACTTATGTTCATCGTTTAAATAAAGATGTAAACTTCCCGTACCGTGTCAATGCCCCAAGAGCCAACACTTTTGCCGACCTCAAAGACAATGGCGGCAATGTAATACTTACGGTTGGCGTTAAGATCTAGTCGCAATCATACTAACTTGTTTGTCAGCAGAGCTCCTTTCCGGGGCTCTTTTCATTTCTATCAAAAGAAAATTTGTCATTGATGAAATCAAAAAATTGACATTTTTCATGTAATCGCGCAGACAAAATGCATAATTATGGTTTGGCACAGATTTCGAAATGCGAAAACCATAAAGACAAATTTTAAAGCTATGAGACCTTTCGAAATCAACTTTGATTTCCCTGTGGCCTCTTCTAACTTGAAAATTTCTCTTAGGGCTACAGCGGAACTCCACCATTCAGAACCACATTACCTGGTTCGTGATTTCTATCTTACGGACGGGGAACATAAAACCCGGCATTCAGTGTTGCCCGAACAACTGATCAGGCGCATAAAAAGCGGCAGCAAACATGCATGGGTCCATAAGGATTCTGAAAAAGAATCTGAGTTAAGCATCGCGATCGGCAAAGGAATAGAAAGCGTGCTATCAGAAGATGAGATAGATAATACATTTGAAAAATAATAGGGATCAAACCCGAAGCGCTGTAAAAAGAAAAGCGTCCGCACCGGGACGCTTTTTACTGCAGAGCAGTTGGTTTTAGTAGAATACTTTCATTTCGACGCGGCGATTCTTAGATCTGCCGGTGGCCGTCTTGTTATCGGCTACGGGAGCTGTTTCACCGAAGCCTTCGCTTTCGAGGCGGCTTTCATCGATGCCTTTACTTACCAAATATTTTTTAACCGATGCTGCACGTCCGTCGCTCAGTTTTAAATTAAAATCATCGGCACCTACGTTATCAGTATGGCCATCTATTTTCAGTTTCAAACTGGCATTTTCATTCAAAACCTTTACCAGTTCATTTAACGGTTTGTAAGATTGGCTGAGCAGCTTTGTGCTACCGGTAGCGAAATACACATTCTTTGCCGCATATTCAACTGTTTTGGTAACCTCGGCACTTATTTCAGGGCAACCCTGCTGGGCAGCAACACCCGGCACATCGGGGCATTTGTCTTCTTCATCATTGATGCCGTCCTTGTCTTTGTCAGGGACGGGGCAACCACCATAACGTGCAACGCCTGCTTCGTTGGGACATTTATCTTCTTCATCGTTTATGCCGTCCCTGTCAGTATCAGGTACAGGACAACCCTGGTACTTTGCAAGACCTGCAACAGTTGGGCATTTGTCATTCTCATCATTGATACCGTCTTTGTCTGTATCAGGCACGGGACAACCTTCATATTTTGCCACACCCGGTGTTGTCGGGCATTTATCGTTGTCATCATTGATGCCATCGTTATCACTGTCTTTTGGCGCAGGCGGTGGTGGCGGAGGAGGTTCAATTTTCGGTTCTCTCTTTTTTCCAATTCTGCCGGAAATACCAAATGAATGCAGGAAATGATAATTAGCAGAATTGGTCGTTATCGGCACCCGATAGGATGAATTGATGAATATTCTTCCTTCATTAAAAAAATTAATATTAAGACCTACACCAAGTGGAATATACGCTCCATAATAAACATGGTATCTCTGTGCGCCAAAACCAGCAGTAAGGGTTGGCTGCACCCAATAAGCATCCGACACCATTTTGAAATGCGCGGCGCCTTCTAATTGCAATAATAACCTGTCCGTATTATCCGATGGCTTATTCGGAAACGGATGGATCATAAATGCGCCATTCAATGAAGCAGCAAAGTCTATGTGTTTTTTTAAACCTCTGAAATAATGTACACCAATACCCGGCGACATATCCTTTATCTTTCCAAATTTTCTATCCCTGAAAACGGCGCTTAGCGAGGTCGTACGTATCAATCGCGCTGTCGTATAATCGTGCATGTTGAAACTCACTCCTATTTCATCTCCTCGTATCTCGTCATCCTGGCTATACATTGCAGATGAAAAAAGAATAGCGGCAAGCAGTGAAACAATTAAATGCTTCATAAGTAGTTATTTGGTTTTAACAAAAGTAACGGCTCTATGGAATTTCCTGAAATAAAATAATTGACGTGATTTCCACCTATTTTTCAGGTTTTTGCTTGCCAAGTACTTCAACTCTTACACGAGTGAGGCCGGATTTGATATAGTTTAATTTATCTGCAGCTTCTTTAGAAAGATCGACAACACGTTTCATTCGTGAATGCAACCTGTCATTTATTTTAACAATGACAGTCTTGCCATTGCGGAGATTAGTTACCTTGATCCATGTTCCGAGCGGCAAAACATTACAGGCCGCAGTCATTTTTTTATGTGAGTAGATTTCGCCGTTTGCAGTTTTTTTACCGTTAAAACTGTTCGAATAATAGCTTGCAGTGCCATAAAGGATCCTTGGCTTTGATGTGCTGGATTTCGTGGTATCATTAGCAAGCAACAAACTGCTCACACAGAATAAACCTATGATATAGGTTAACTTCATTCGCCATTCTTTTTGTTAGCAAAAAGCAGCTCAATCATTTTCTTATCCTCGTCATAAATATCTTCAAAAAAACTGATTTGTCCATTGTGTGCTTCACAAGTAAAATACCTAATAAAAACAGGTAGTTTTGCCCGTATCGGAATACTGTGTTTTTCTTTTATGGCAAGCCAATGCGTGAGAGAATCCACTGGTAAAGGCTTTTGCCTGTTTTTTATCCTGGCATTTGCGCTGTCATTCTCATTGTGCATGATATAATAAGCCATTTTCTCCCATTCCTGCACACGAACACACCCATGACTGAATGCCCTTGAATCCGAACCAAAAAAAGAACGCTGGTTGGTATCATGCAAATAAACCGAGTACTTATTGTAAAAATTGAACTTTAGGACACCCAGCGCATTGTCATCACCGCTTCCCTGGATGACCTTAAAAGGAATTGTTTTCTTATACTTACTCCAATTGATCGAGTCGGCGCTTACCTCTTCATTCTTTCCATTGAGTAAGCTATATCCTTTTTTTCTAAGATAACCAGTATCTTTTTTCAAACCCGGCAGTATTTCTTTCTCAACAATGCTTGCCGGGATTGTCCATTGCGGGTAGGTGATCATCTCTGAAACAGAACTGGTAAGCACCGGCGTTCTTGTGACCGGTTTGCCTACAACAACTTTACTCGTCAATATGAGCGTATCATTGTTCATTAATTTTAATGTATACGAAGGAATATTTACCCACACATATTTTGCAGGCATTGAATCAGGCAGCATTTTATAACGATCCATAGTGATCGCAATGTGTTTGAATTTTTCATCATCAGATAAATTCAACATCCGGATTGTCTGCGCTCCGATCTTTCCATCAACTGTCAACCGGTTTTCTTTCTGGAATTTTTTAAGTGCTGCAACCAGTTTTAGCGAATCGATGTCCAGGTATGATGAGTCAAGGTGCCTTATTTCAAACAGCCTTTTGGCCACCGCCGCTTTTAATTCGTCACGGTTTTTATTTGGAAAAGTTATTTTAGTAAAGGAACTGAAATTCGCACTGTCCAGAAACTTTCCAATTCCTTCTTTTAACTGGCGGTATCCTTCGTGCTTTGGCTCAAGTGTTGGAATAATAATTCCCAGTGAAAGTCCGGAAGCGGCTGCATTGAATTTCGATGAAACGAATTCTTCTGTCAATACAGAATCCTTTCGTAATGTGATGCTGTCATTTGGCAGTCGACCAAGTTTGATGTCATGAAAAATATTTATCAAGGCATCGCTAAGCATCAGGTCGGCCCTTGCCCAGCTGGCAGCATCTTTTGTTTCTTTGTCTTTAAACGCATCAGCGGCAAATGCCTGTTGTATTCGAAGCAACTGGCGCGAGTGATAATCTGTTGGGAAAAGTCCATATAGCCTTACATTCTCTATAAAAAGTAAAAGCGAATCGCCCTGTGTTAGCCATTTTTGAGAACTGCTCCATTGGGGTGAATAAGCTTTTTGTTTGTACAGCTTTTTCAAAATCGACAATTTATGCAACACAGTGGAATCATCCAATTGTCCGTACTTTGAAAGTGAATAATCAATAAAGTTTTCAATTAGCCCCCTCACCTTATCATCCATTTTTTCTGGAACTTCCACAATCACCTTTTCCTCGGGCTTTGTTTTTTCTTTGCACGACGGAAAAAAGATCGCCAGGAACACTGAAGCTGCGATAATAGACAGGCAATATGTAGGTGAAATAAAAAAAACCCGGTTAAGACGACTCATAGATTTTTTTATACTAATTTTCCCTCACTGCAATTGAGCAAAGTAATGAATCGTTCTTGTTATAAGGTAATCTCCTTTGTTATTTTTTTAACATCCTGTGTAATTCACTCACACTCACAAATTTTAAAAGATTTTAAACCAACCGGGGATTTTCATGAACAGGAATTGTGGATCAAAAACGGGCACGACAGTGTGACGATAAACATTAATGCACCGTTGCATTTCAATAAAAAAGGAGAAACTTACCTGGTATTATTTGCATTGCCTAATGGTAACAGCATAGAATGGACAAAGGGAAAAAAAACGAAGACAGGTGATGACTGGCATTTCGATATCCAGCATATCGCAGCACAGACAAGGTTTGTGAGAGGATTAGATAAAAAAAACAATTATATAGTCGCGTATTTGATGGCTCAACAAAAAAGTTGGCCAACATGGAAAAGAACTACAGGAAACTCAAAACAAAAAATTAAGAATATTGTTGACACTCTCGCAGAAAAATTTAAAGACTACCATCCAAGGATCATCTTAAATGGTCACAGCGGTGGAGGCAGTTTTATTTTTGGCTTTATCGATGCCGTCACAAAAATTCCTGATCAGATAGAGCGTATCGCTTTTCTTGACAGTGACTATGGGTATGAAGACAGTTTACATACAAAAAAATTTATTGACTGGCTGCAGCACAAAGATCATCATCTTTTTGTACTCGCATATAATGACAGCATCGTTATCTTCAATGGCAAACAGTTAGTAAGCCCAACAGGCGGCACCTGGTACAGGAGCCGGTTACTGCAAAGGAAGCTTTCGGAATATTTTTCGTTTCAAACAAATGCCGATACTTCATTTATTAATCATTCCGCATTGGACGGAAGAGTAAGGATTATCCTAAAAGAAAATCCAAATGGATTGATCTATCATACTGTGCAAGTGGAGAAAAATGGATTTATTTTTTCGCTTTTGTCAAATACCAAATTCGATAGAAGAAGATTTTTTATTTATTTCGGAGAGAGAGTATATGAAAAATATATTTCTGAGTAAATGTTCAATGCTCAACGTTCAATTGTCAATTTTCAATTTATTCATTGAACGTCGGGCGTTGAGGATTGGCATTGAACAGTGAGCATTTATGTTACAATGCGGGGAATTCTTTGCTCCAGCATCATAAAATCACAAAGCACCAGCGCAGTCACGGCTTCCACAATCACCGGGGCTCTTAATGCAACACAAAGATCATGTCGTCCTTTGATCGAGAATTTTTCAACCTGTTCAGTATCCCAGTTCAGGCTTTCCTGCTCTTTCGGCGTCGATGAAGTTGGTTTTATTGCTAACCGAAATACTAATTCGTTCCCATTGGTAATGCCTCCTACTACGCCGCCTGCATGATTGGTTTTTGTTCTTCCGGCCATTTCCATAATGGCATCGTTGTGTTCACTGCCAAACATTTTTGCTGCAGCAAAACCGGTCCCGAATTCGACACCTCTTACTGCGGGTATTGCAAAAACAATATGGGCTAATACAGATTCAACCGAATCAAACCAGGGTTCGCCTAAGCCAACAGGCAAACCATTTACACGACATTCAACAATCCCTCCAACAGAATCTTTTGCATCAATTGCTTTTTGTAATCCTTTTTCCAAATCTTTTTCTCCCCCAATTTCCACAACCTCCGAATGAATCCTCACACCGCTCATTAATTTTTTTGCAATGCCGGCGGCTGCAACAATACCTGCGGTCAACCTTGCACTAAAATGTCCGCCACCACGGTAATCCTCAAAGCCACCAAACTTTTGATGCGCCACCCAATCAGCATGTCCCGGTCTTGGAATGCTTCGTTGTTTTGTATAATCCTCGCTACGGATATTTTTATTTTCAAATAAAATGGTGATGGGAAATCCAGTGGTTTTTCCATTAAAAATCCCGCTCTTGAAAATTGGGAAATCCTCTTCCTGTCTTGGCGTAGTTCCTTTTTGTTTGCCGCCTTTTCTTCTTTCCAGGTCAGCAGCCAAGTCTTCCGGCGATAATGATAAACCTGCCGGACAACCATCAATAGTTATTCCTACACATTCACCATGCGATTCGCCAAAAATAGAAACACGAAATATTCTGCCAAAGGAGTTCAAGTTATTCGTTATTGGTTAAAAATTAATTTTATCAAATGGTAAAGATACATTTGCGCCAAGGGTTTTCAAATCATGATAAAAATCGGGATACGATTTTTTTATTGCATAAGCTTCCTCGATCACTGTTTCACTGTTCGCCCCCAAGGCAGCAACTGCACAAGCCATAGCAATACGATGATCATGATGAGAATGTACATCGGCACCTTTTACGATTCCGCCACCGTGAATTACCATCATATCATCTTCCAGGTCAATTGTTATCCCCATTTTGTCAAATTCATCCTGCAATGTAATAGCTCTGTCACTTTCCTTATGCGCTAAGCGACTTACGCCTTTGATCCTTGTTTCTCCTTTACAATACGCAGCCAATGCAACAAGTGGTGGAAAGAGATCAGGGCAATCTGTTGCATCAAATTCAAACCCTCTTAAACCACCATGATGAACTTTTATTCCTTTTGCTTCCATGGCAATGGCAGCGTTTGCATTCATCATGGCATCCACAATTGCCCTGTCAGCCTGAGTTGATGAAAGATCAAGTCCGCGAACGGTGATCGGACCAGCGATGGCGCCGGCCACAAGTAAGAATGCGCCGCCGCTCCAGTCAGCTTCAACGGTGTACTGAATTTCAGATTTCGGATTTCGGTCCCGATAATTTTCGGGATCCGATTTGAAATGAAACTCTTCAAAATTTTTATTCTCGGGCATATGCATTCCGAACTGCTTCATTACATCCAATGTCAAGGCTATATATGGTTTGCTTTTAAGATTATTGACTTTGATCGTGACATCTTTTGCACCCGCGGCAGAGTAAGCCATCAGCAGACCGGTGAGAAACTGAGAACTTAATGAACCATCCACTTCAATATTAGCCGGAATCAATGGACCTTGAACTGTGATTGGTAGTTTGCCTTCATTGCTTTTGATCTTAACCCCAAGTTTTGGGAGGATCTCATCAAAAAAATCCATTGGTCTTGTTACCAAACTTCCGGAACCATTAATCGTAATTTCTTGATCACTCAAAGCTACAATCGGAGTAAACATTCTTATGCTCAATCCCGATTCACCGCAGTTAATCTCACTTGCAGTCGTCTTGACTCCCTGACTCTGAATTCTTAACTCTGAACTCTCAACTTCAACAGTTGCTCCCAACTTTTGAATAATGTCTAAAGCCGCTTTATCATCATTACTATGTCCCGGGTTATAAATTGTACTTGTTCCTGTTGACAGCAATGCCGCTGCGCAAGCTCTTTGCATCGAGCTTTTTGACGCCGGCGCCTGAACGATTCCTGTTAATTGAGATGGATGTATTGTTACTTTCATGTTAAGCTAATTTGAACGCGGATGACACAACCAGGATGGACAATCACAGATCATATCCGTGGACATCAGTTTCATCTGTTTCATCCGTGTTCTACCTTATAATTCATTAATTATTTCTTCCAATTGTCTCAACGGAATTGATCTTACAACTCCCTTCCCTATTTTTTCCAGCATTACATAATTCATTTCCTTTCTTTCCCTCTTTTTATCCATTTTCAACACTTCGAATACTTTCTGTTTATCAAAATCAGCAAATGTCGGGAGGTCATATTTGAATAAGAGGTCTGCTACTCTGCGAGGTTCTTTAAAGCCGGCGATCGCTTGAGAGATCACCGAAGCATAGGTCATACCGATTGAAATAGCCTGGCCATGAGATAATTCATATTGATTCTCCAAAGCATGCCCGAGCGTATGACCAAAATTCAACAATCTCCTTTCTCCTTTTTCAAACTCATCGTTCTGCACTACTTTGGTTTTGATGATCGCATTGCGCTGCACTAAATCACAAATTGCGGTTTGGCTGGTCTGATATTTTTTAAGTGTACTTGTCTCTAATTCTTTGAACATCGCTGCATCTTTTATTGCTGCATGCTTTATGATCTCAGCAAACCCATTTCCCCATTCATTTTGCGGCAATGAATTCAGGAAGATCATATCATGGAGAATAAACGTTGGCTGTCGAATGATGCCGACCATGTTTTTATAAACTCCTACATCAATTCCATTCTTACCGCCAATGGATGCATCAACCATGGCGAGCAATGTAGTGGGAATAAATCCAAACGAAATCCCCCGCATATAAACCGAAGCCACATATCCTGTCAGATCAGTGATCACACCGCCGCCAACGCCCACCAGCGTTGTTTTACGGTCGGCTTCCATTTCTATCAACTGGTCTATTATTTCATCAACAGTTGACTGAACCTTATATTCTTCTCCTGGTTTTAAGACAACACAATTCCAATTCTTAAGTCTCTTTGTGTGAGCATTGTAAACATTCTCATCAGTAATAATGATCGTATTATCCTTATCAACGATTTCTTTTAAATGCGAAATACCTCCTGCGAAGTAGTAATCAACAGATGAATTGGAAAATTTATATGCTACTTTCTTCATTATTATGGTTACAGAATTGCCAAATAGAATTACCAAAAGATGAACGGATTGCGACGCAACAAAAGATCAATCAAGGAACTGAAGCTGGTATCACAATAATCAAACAACTATAACGAACTCGCAATAAAAAATGTGTGTTCAACCTACGTCTCTCCGCTTCAGGCGGAGGACAGGGGTTGGGGTTTATGAATTCATGATCTTATTCTGATGATTGATACTTTCCATATGCACTGCATCAAAATACTTGGTGATAAACTCACGGCTCAATCCTAACGCATCACCTTTCTTAAATGCTCTTTCCAATATCTGGTTCCAGCGACTGGTCTGCAATATGGTGACATTATTATTCTTCTTGTACTCTCCAATTTTATCGGCGATCTTCATTCGTTGACCCAGCAGTTGTATCAGCTCATCATCGAGGTGATTGATCTGCTCACGCAATTTCTCCAATGCCGTAATAAATTCTTTTTCTTCTGCAGTCTCATGACGCCATTTAATATTGTCGAGCATCTCCGCCAGTTTCTCCGGCGTCACTTGTTGCTTGGCGTCGCTCCATGCATTATCGGGATCAATATGACTTTCGATCATCAATCCATCGAAATCAAGATCGATTGCTTTTTGCGCCACATCCATCAATATATCACGACGACCACAGATATGCGAAGGATCATTGATGAGCAGCAATTCGGGATTGCGACGCTTCATTTCAATGGCAAGATGCCACATAGGCGCATTGCGAAATTCGGTATTGCCATAGGAAGAAAATCCGCGATGAATAAGACCGATCTGTTTGATACCCGCCCGGGCAACACGTTCAACGGCGCCGGTCCAGAGTTCAAGATCAGGATTGATCGGGTTTTTGATCAGCACCGGTACATCCACGCCACGTAACGCATCTGCTACTTCCTGCACACTAAAAGGATTTACCGTCGTTCTTGCCCCGATCCACAACACATCGACGTCAAAGGTCAATGCATCCTGTACTTGTTTTCCCGTCGCCACTTCCACCGTTGTCGGCATGCCGGTCAACTTTTTTGCCTGCAATAACCATGGCAATCCTTTTACACCGATGCCTTCAAACATACCCGGTTTGGTACGGGGTTTCCAAATGCCGGCACGAAGCATGTCCACTTTGCCGGTGGCGGCAAGCCGTTGCGCTGTTTGCAACACTTGCTCCTCGGTTTCAGCGCTGCATGGCCCGCTAATGATCAGCGGTCGCTTGCCCCATGCTTTCTGTGCTGTTTCTTTCATTGTTTGTTCAATTGTTTGCATTGTAATATAATTTGTAAAGTTAATTTTTATGTTGTCATCATTTGTAATCCTACTCAGCTTTCGTTGTGTCACTCTCCCGATAGCTATCGGGATGTACGTTCGGTAATTCTATTCAGCTCAAACCCCTTTTTCCCTTCAATAGTTCGCTAATTGTTACCCGTTGTAAAATATATAGTGCCCAAAAAAACAAACTAAAAAAACTAAAAATTAT
>Ga0075419_10002178_pt1 | contig 12664 bp, 11 predicted proteins | sample SoiMetdeltSBSDD3_FD_76900 | JGI IMG/M metagenome (GOLD analysis project Ga0075419, IMG submission 76900) | Bulk soil microbial communities from a Populus tree surrounding site in Tennessee, USA - Soil MetaG P. deltoides SBSDD3 | ecosystem: Environmental > Terrestrial > Soil > Tree plantation... | reverse complement strand
GGGTCGAGGACCTCGGGGCGGTTGGTCGCGCCGAGGACGATCACGTTCGTGCCGGGCTCGAAGCCGTCCATCTCGGTGAGGATCTGGTTCAGCGTCTGCTCGCGCTCGTCGTTGCCGCCGCTGAGCCCGCCCACGTTGCCCGACCGGGAGCGGCCGATCGCGTCCAGCTCGTCTATGAAGATGATCGCCGGTGCCGCCTCCTTGGCCTGCTTGAACAGGTCACGCACCCGCGACGCACCGACACCCACGATCGCCTCGACGAACTCCGAGGCCGACGCCGAGAAGAAGGCCGCGTCGGCCTCGCCGGCCACGGCGCGGGCGAGCAGGGTCTTGCCGGTGCCCGGCGGCCCGTAGAGCATCACACCCCGCGGGACCCGGGCGCCGAGCTTCGTGTACCGGCCGGGGTTCTTGAGGAAGTCCACGACCTCGGCGAGCTCTTGCTCCGCCTCGTCGATGCCGGCGACGTCGTCGAAGCAGACCCGCTCGGGCCGGCCGGGGCTCACCCGGCGCGCCGGGGACCGGCCGAAGGCGCCGAGGAGCCCACCGCCACCGCCTCCTACCTGCCGGCGGTACATCCAGAGGAAGAACCCGACCAGCAGGATCGTCGGCAGGAGGCCGAGTACGAGCGAGGCCAGGAGCGACCGGCCCGCGTCGGGCGGCTCGGCGTTGATGACGACGTTCTCGCGTGCGAGCAGCCGGGTGAGCTCGGCCGGGTCGATGAAGGCGGGGATCTCGGTCTTGAACTTGGTGACCGCGACCGGCTTCGTATCGCCGGGCGCGTCGTAGGTCGCCTCGCGCTTCAGCTGGCCCTCGATGGAGCCTTCCCGGGAGCTGATCTCCTCGACGTTGCCGGCCTCGACCTGCTCGACGAAGAACGGCTGGTACGGCACCCGCTTCCGGTCCCCCGGCCGGCCGGTCATGAACGAGAGCAGGAGGTTCAGCACCAACACGCCCACCACGATCCAGGTGAACCACCGCCCGCGGGGGAACCGCGGCATCCGCGTGGGAGCGGGTGCCCCGCGCCCGTCGGGTGCGGGGTCAACACGCCAGCCCGCGCTCGTCGGCTCGGGCGGAGGTCGCGGTGGCGTCGCGGGAGCCGACTCAGGCGCCGGCCGGCTCATGCTCTGCGCCTCGGCCGACCGGCTCGTCCGCCATGGGGCGAGAGTACCAGTCGGGTCAGTCGGGTGACCCTATCCACCCCCGCCAGGAGCCGTCGTCGTTGTCGTGGGCGCGCGCGGCGCCGGGGCCGACCCAGTGCCGGTGTCGGGCCCGGTGACCGTGATGCCACCCTCACCGTTCAGGACCCAGAAGGTGATCTGGCCGGACTCGATGGCCTTGAGGATGTCGTACTCCTGGCCCGTCAGCCCGAGCGCCTGGATCGCTTCGGCCTCGGCCTGCCGCTGCCGGACCTCGTTCTCCTTGGTCTGGATCTGGATCTCGGACGTGCGCACATCCTCGAACGCCGCCGAGACGTTGGTGGGAATGTCCACCCGCTTGATCACGAACGTCGGATCACCACAGGTGCCGCCCGGTCGGAACGTGGGCGCGCAGAAGTACCGCTGCCCCAGGGCGGTCTCGAGCCGCTGGGTCAGCTTGGTCTGGACGTTGTCCTGCAGCTCGACGAGCAGATCGGCGTTGCCGACCAGGTCGGCCACGGCCACTTTCCGGGTCTCCTCCTGGAGGGCGTTCTCGATCTGCTGGCGGAATGTGTCCTGGATGAGCTTGTTCCACCCGTTGGTCGTGTACGCCTGGTAACGGAGGCCGAGCTGCTCGTGGAAGTCGCGCAGCTCGTCGATGTTCAGCTTGAAGTACACCGCGACCTGGTAGGAGACCTGCACGCGGTCGCTGGTCGGCGCCACCACCGCGTCGGCGGCCGGCTGGCTCGCCTGAGGTGCCTGCGCCTGTTGCTGGCCGGCTTGGGTGGTCTGCGTCGTCTGCGTGGTCGGCGGAGGCGTCGGCTGCTGGGGGACGATGTAGTTCACCTGGTCCGAGGGGTACAGGTACAGGGCGTCGAAGAACCCGTTGAAGAACAGGTTCGAGCCCGGCTGCACGGTCCGCTGGTAGTGGACGCCCTCGAACGGCCCGCCGCCGTAGCTGATCCCGACCCGGTCCCGCGGCGTCTTCTTCAGCCCGGAGCCGACCGTGGGCACCAGAGCCAGGCCGATCAGGAGGATCGGGACGACGACCAGCCAGAACCGTGATCTCGGCGCCCGAGGTAGCCACCCTCCCTCCCGGGAGCGCGCGGCCCGTCCGGTGGTCCCGCGCTCGGCGGCGGTGATCGGCGCGGCCGCGCCGAGATCGTCCGGGCGCGGCTCCTCGTCGGGTCCGGCCTCGCCTTCCCGCTCGCCGCCATTGTCGTCACGACCGTCAACCACTCGTGCAATCCCCTCTAGCTGGGTTCACAGATCTCACAGATAGAGCGCGAACTCTCGCTCGTGCCTGAGAAACGCGCGACCGCCGATCACCAAGAGGGCCCCCGCCCACAGGGCCGCCTGGAGCACCAGGGCGGGGCTGGGCGTCCCGCCGCCGAAGATCGCCTGGTACGCGGCGAAGAGCGGGAACAGCGGCTGAAACTGGAGGATGGCCTTGGCTGCGGGTGGCAGGAGCGCCACCGGGTAGATGACCGGCGTGGCGAAGAACAGCAGCCGGGTGAGCCACTGCACGAGGTCGGTTCCATCGGGCACGAGCACCTCGTAGGTGGACACGGCGAGGGCGATGCCGATGTTCATGACCACCTGGATGGCGAACAGCAGCGGGAGCACGAAGAACCCAGGCCCGGGACGGCCTCCGACGAGCGGGTAGATCACGGCCAGGACGCACGCGGCCGGTACGAACAGCCGGAGGGACTTGTAGACGGCGGTGATCGGCAAGAGGGCGCGGGGGAAGGCCGAATTGAGCATCAGCCCCCGGCCTCGCTTGACGGAAGACCCGCCGTCGCTCATCGCCGCCATGCTCAGGCCGAAGAAGAGGAAGAAGTTGGGGATCAGGATGGGGAGGAACGCCTGATTCGATCCTGGCCGCAGCACCGCGTAGAGGAAGTAGTAGATGGCCGCTTGATAGAGCGGGTTGAGCACGCTCCACAGGTTCCCCAGCACCTTGCCGGACTGCAGGGCTCGCAGATCGGCGCTCGCCAGCTCCCGCATGAAGTGGCGGCGATCCCAGAGGGCCTTCATGTACTCGCGGACGTTGGGCAGCGTGTTCGAGTGAGGCTCGAACACGTACTCGACGTCGCTGTACTGGCTCACGGCGGTCATGGGCGTCCCATCACACGTCGGAGTAGCCGACGGACTCGAGCCGGCAATAGCGCATGTACTTGCTGACAACTTCGTCGGGGTCGCCGAGCTCGGCGACCCGGCCCTGATGCAGCCAGAGCGCCTCGGTGGCCATGACCTTGACCGAGCTGAGCCCATGGGTCACGAGCACGATCGTGCGGCCCTGGCCGATGAGCTGCGCCGTCCGCTCGGCGATGTGCTGTGTGAACGCGGCGTCGCCGCCGGTCAGTGCTTCGTCGATGAGCAGGATCTCCGGGTCGATGAACACCGCGATCGATGACGCCAACCGCATGCGCATCCCGTTCGAGTAGGCGCGCAGGGGCATGTCCAGGTAGCTGCCGAGCTGGGCGAAATCCGCGATGTCGTCGGCGATGTCGGCGAGGCGCTCGGGCGAGAGGCCGCTGGCCAGCCCACCCAGGACGATGTTCTCGCGGCCCGTCAGGGCCGGGCTGAAGCCGATGCCGGGCGACAGCAGGTTGAGCCGACCACGCACCGTGACCCGGCCCTCGTCGGGTGGAAGGATGCCGGTGATCACCCGGCAGAGCGTGGACTTGCCCGCACCGTTGCGGCCGATGACGGCGAGCACCGACCCCTTGGGGACGCTGAAGGACACGTCCCGGAGGGCCGGGATGATGCGGCCACCGGAGTCGACGCGCCGGAACAGGCGACGAATGTCCGTCATCATGTCCCGCGAGTCGAGCCGGACGCGGTACGACGCCGAGATGCCCTCGACCTCGATGGAGGGCAGCTCGCGGGCGGCGGGCTGCTCCAGCGGCACGACGGTTTCACCCATCGTGTGTCCGCCTCCATGCGGCTCGTTGTCCCAGGCAGTGGCGCTCACTCGGCCTCCGACTCAGACGTCGCGCACTGACACGGACAGGTTGGGCACTATTCCTCCAGCTCGCCCCATCGGAAGGAGGGAGGGTACCAGACACCATGCGCAGATGTGCATTTCGCCCACTCACCGCGCGCAAAACCGCGTTCCTGGCGTCCATCCTGCCAGCGGCGCGCCATTCGCTGCTGCTCCACCGCCGCACAGGCTGTCCTGACGGCGCGCCGAGGGCAGGTCAGCCTACGTGGCCAGGCTCCCCGGGTGAGACGCCGATCGCCTCGGTCGGCACGCCGGGCATGGTTTCAGCCGAGTCCTTTGGTGACGCCCAGCCGCCAGCTCGGATAGCGAAGCTGCCAGCCGAGCTCGCGCTTGGCCTTGGCGTTCGAGGCACCACGTACCTCCGTCATCATGAGCGTTGCCATCTCACCGGCCGCCAGCCGTCCCAGCCAGCGTGGTATGCGCCTCGGTGGCTTGGCACCTAGCGCGCTCGCCAGCACCGGCAGCCACTCCCGCACGGGCACGGGCTCGTCATCGACGACGTAGTAGACACCCGGCTGGCCGCGCTCGACCGCGATGGCGGTCGCGGCGGCGGCGTCTTCGATGTGGATGTGCGACCAGATGCCGCCACCGTCGCCGATGATCGGGAACTGTCGCTTGCGGATCGGCGCGGCCATCACGGCATCCGGATCCAGGCTGATCCCGGTCCCCGGGCCGTAGAAGCCGCCGTAGCGCAACGCGAGACCATCGCCCCAGTCGATCGTGGTCACCGCTTCCTCCAGGTAGAGGAGCGCCTCCACTACTGGGCGCAGCGCCCCGGGCGGGTCGGGATCGAGGGGATCGGCCTCGGTCTGCACCGGCCCGCCCGTGCGGGCGTAGCGAAACGCCCCGAAGCTCTGCGCGACGAAGCGCCGTGCCCCGACCGCGCGGCCGGCTGCCAAGAGATGGTCTGTCGCCTCGGTGCGCAGCCGGTTGGTCAGCTTCGCCATGGGGGCGCGGTCGGGGTGCCGCGCATCACGGAGGCTCAGCTTCCCCGATAGCGCCGTGAGCTGATGCACGATCACCTCAGGCTCGGCCTCAGCTACCACCCTCGCCACGGCCTCGGGATCGAGCGCGTCCGCCACGACCGGTCGCGCCCCCAGTGCTCGCAGCCCATCCTGCTTCGAAGCGGTCCTGGTCATGCCCACGACGTCATGGCCCGCGGCCACGAGCATGGGGACCAACTGAACGCCCAGCGCACCCGTAGCCCCGGCTACGAAAACCCTCATGGCAACTCCTCTCGTCTCGGTCACCTACAGAGACGAGACAGCGCGTCCGCCTGTGACACTTCCCGAGGAACTGACGACGAAAGCCGAGGCGTTCAGGGGCTTCCGCCGTGCTGTTCGAGCAGTTGCACGATCGCGGCTTGCTGGGCCTTGGCCTCCGGGGACCCGCTGCCGCCGCGGCCCGTGGGCCGGGTGGCGAGCTTCATCGGGGTCGAGCCCGACTTGTTCGGGTGCCTCGGGTCGGCGCCCCCGTCGAGCAGCGCCCGCACCGCCGCGCTGCACCGGGTGCGCACCGCACGGTGCAGGGGGGCGACGCCGCTGTTGTCGGTGGCGTTCGGATCCGCACCGGCGGCGATGAGCGTGGCGATGGTGGCGGCTTGGGCCGCCGGCTGCCAGGTGTCCGAGCCGGGGATGCCATCGGCCGCGTAGTGCAGCGGCTGGGCCCCCCGGCGGTTCCTGGCGCTCGAGTCGGCGTCGAGGTCCAGCAGGGATCGCACCAGGCTCGGCTCGTGCGCCGCGGCGGCAATGTGCAGCGCGGTATCCCCGGCATAGACGTAGTGGTCGATCTCGTCGAGGTAGAAAGGCGCGGCCTCCCGTCGGGTAGCACCCGAGTCGGCAGACGCACCCGCCAACGCCGGCGACGCCTCCAGCAGCCGCGCCACCTCCTGCGCATCGCGCGCGGCGATGGCTCGAACCAGGTCCATCAACGCGGGCTCGGGGCCGGCCACTCCGCCGGACCCTACCGGGACCCGTCGTAGGCTGCGATCGTGCTCAGCGATCGGCCACTCGTCGCCTTCCTGCTCACCACGGACGCAGCCCGGGCGAAGGAGTTCTACTGCGGGGTGCTCGGCCTGGCGCTGCGCGACGAGGACGAGTACGCCGTGGTCGTCGATGCCGGCGGCACGCCACTCCGGCTCGCGGTCGTGCCGCAGGTACCTGAACCGGTGGGAACGAACGCCGGATGGCTCGTCGACGACGTCAACGCCTCCGTGCGGGCCATGGCCGCCGCCGGCATCGCATTCGAGCGCTTCCCGGGCATGGACCAGGATGCTGACGGCGTCTGGAGGCCGGGGCCGGAGGGCGGCGGGGTCGCCTGGTTCCGTGACCCCGACGGGAACCGGCTCTCGGTGGCGCAGAACCCCACCACTCCTGGCGCGGGGGAGACCAGCGAAGCCGAGCCGTCCGCGGAAGCGTGAGATCCGGCGGGGCGACGGCGGGTCAGGGCGTGGAGCATGACGATCGAGTTCGGACGGGGAGTGTTGGGGAACCCTGACGACCCGTTCCACGGTGACGATGTGGGCACGTCGCTCGTGGTCGTGACCGGCCTCGGCGGCGAGGGCGGCAGCCGCGGTGATGACCCAGGCCCGGCCGCCGGCGGCCTCCCGCACGATGACTCCTCGACGGCGGCGCATGTCCACGAGGCCCTCGTCCCGCAGGTTCCCGTGCGCCCGCAGCACCGAGTGCATGTTGACGTCGAGCGCTGCGGCCAGCTCTCGGGCGGCCGGGAGCTGCCCGAACGGGCACGCCGGGCTGCCCCTGCGGGCAGAGATGGGATTGTTACGGTGACGAGCAGGCGGATTTCGGAGGCTCGCCATGCGCCACCACCTCGACGAGGCCGTGTCCCATCGGCGACCCCGCGCGCACCACGAGGTCGAGGGTGACGAGGTCGCGGGCCACGTTTCCCGGGGCTCGCCGGCCGGTATGTCAGCCGGCGAGCGGGGGCTGATCGCTCTCCAGCAGGCGGCGGGCAACCGGGCGGTGGTCCAGTTGATGCGGGCCGGCCGGGCCCCGACCGTGCAGCGCTGCGGGTGCAACGGCTGCGCCTCCTGCGGGCCCAAGCCGGAGGACGAGGCCCCGGGCCAGGGCGTCGAGGGGGCCGAGGAGGAGTTCCCGTCGCCGGGGCAGGGCGTCGTCCAGCGCTCGACCGGGCCGGTGCCGGTGCAGCGGGCCGCGAACTTCGCCGCCGGGGCCGTCCACCAGGTCAACAACCTGGCGGCGGCGGTGGTCAACGGCACCCCGGCGGGGGTGACCTGGCCTACCCTCAACGGCACCCAGTTCTGGAGCAACGCGGCCGCCCGCGCCGCCCTCAACAAGCCGACGCTCAAGACCACCGCGGCCGCCGGTGCCGGGGGCGGCTTCGATGTCGAAGTCGACAACGTGCCCAACAACCGCGGCAGCTTCGACGAGACGGTGCTGTCGGCCGGGCCGTGGCGGCACAACACCACCAAGGGCACGATCGGGACGATGCTGCCGGCGCTGGCCGCGGCGTGCGCGGGCGCGACGGCCACCCGCTTCCGCGCCTACGGCAAGCCCAGCGACGCCGCCATGCAGGCCGCCAACCGCCGCCACGAGGACCACCACGCCAACGACCACAAGGCGGCCTTCAACGCCACCGTCGTGCCCTGGGACCAGAAGCTGACCCAGGCCAAGGCCAGCGGCACGAAGTTCCACGGCGCCACGGCCGCAGCCGCCGAGGCCGCGCTGTGGGCCGCGATGGGCGGCACGCCCGACCAGATCGCCGACGCCTTCATGGCCGCCTGCGCCGCGGCGGTAGTGGCCTACCACGGCTCGGCGGCCGGCGGCCCCATCGGGGCACCCACCAATCCCGGGTCGCGCAGCGCGTGCGCCATCTCGTGGGCCAAGTACACCAACCCGTCATGACCGCGGTCCTCGAACCGCTGGCGGGCGACGACGTGGGGGTGAGCCTGCGGATCGCCAACCGGTCGGACCAGCCGGTCGAGGTCCTCAACCCCGATGTCGGCCGGCCGTCGCCCGAGATGGGGTGGCCCTGGTCGCTGGAGGCCTACCGGGTGGCGGTGCTGCTGTCGTTCGGCTACCTGGCGCTGGTGGTGTCCGACGAGGCGGGCGACACCGTCGAGCCCGAGCCCGTGCAGCCATGGGCGACGCCGGTGCTCCGCCCGCCGCTCGTGCTCGCCCCCGGTGACGCAGTGGCGGTACCCCTGCCGCTGGTGCCGTTCTTCCCCCTGGCGGCGGGGGTGACCTACCGGGTGGCGGTCGACTATGGCACGGCACCGGCCCAGGTCCACGCCGAGGGCACGATCACGGCACCCTGATCAGGGCTCAGGCCACTCAGCAGGGCGGCTCGCCGCACTCCAGGAGCAGCGCCCCCTCGAACACGCCGCGAAGCCGGCCCAGACCGCCGTCGCCGCCCTGGTCGAACTCGAAGCGGTAGATGCCGGTGAGCAGCGTGCACTCGAGGCCGGGGTCCCGACGGCAGCGGCGCACCCGGCCGCACAGGCGGCCGATCATGACGCCCGGCACGAAGCAGTCCTCGACCGGGTTGCGCAGGGGCTCGTGCATGATCCCGACGTTGGTCATGCCTTGGATCGTGCCGTCGACGACGGTCCCGTTGCCCCGCAGCACGAACTCGCCGGCATGCACACCCCGGCCGTCGACGCCGTTCTGACCGAACACGGTGGTCAGCCGGTCGATCACCAGGCGCCCGTCGAGCAGGTTGGTGCTGAGCTGCGAGTCGCAGCCGAAGGCCTTCAGCTCGGCGACGATGGCGTTCAGCGCCACCAGGCTGCGACAGTCCCGTTCCCGGCACTCCTCCGGCCGGGCGCCGAACGCCAGGATCTCCCCCTCGACGACCTTGGACACATCGTCCAGGCACAACACTGTCCGGATCAGCTCGTCCGGCCCGAAACCGCAGTCCAACATCACGTCCGCCTCCTGGTCGCCTACGGACAAGAGAGCCCGGGAGCCGGGAGGTGATACGGCGACGTGGGGGCCTAGTCGAGCGCCAGCCGGACGATCGGGCGGCCCTCCCGGCGGGCGACTTCCCGGAAGCCTGCTCGCTCGAACAGCGCCAGGGTGCCCGTGTACAGGTCGGCGCTGGCCGTCTTGCCGCCCCGCACCGCCGTGTCGATGGGGTAGGCCTCCACGACCTCGGCGCCTCCGGACCGCGCATGGGCGACCGCCCCCGCGAGCAGGGCCGATGCCACGCCCCGGCGGCGGTGGCGGCGATCGATGTAGAAGCACGTGATCGACCAGACCGGGACGTCGTCGATCGGCCGGAGCTTGGGGGACCGGTTGAGACGGGGGTACTCCGGCCTCGGAGCCAGGGCTACCCAGCCCACCGGGTCGTCGCCCGCGTAGGCGAGCAGCCCGGGCTGGGCGCCGCCGCACACCAGCGCCTCCATGTCACCCCGCAACCCGTCGCCGTGGCGCTGCTCGTACTCCTGGCCGGAACAGCGCCACCACATGCACCAGCAGCCGCTGGAGAAGCCCCGCTCGCCCGCGAGGCGCTGGACGTCGTCCCAGCGCTCCGGGGCCGCCGGCACCACCCGCACGTCGGGCGATCGGCGACCGCCTTCCCCCGAGGACGACCGTGGCATGCGAGGAGGTCTAGTACAGGCCGTCGGTGACGTCAGGGACTCGGGCTCTCGATCGGGGGCGGAGCGGCGCCGTCGACCAGGTCGTCGACGAAGTCCGCGACGGCCTGGACGACGTCGTCCGCGCGCCCCTCGGTGTCGTCGGGGTCGGCGGGGGAGGCACCGGCCCCGACGGCGAGGTGCCGAGACTGCTCGCGCTCGGGCACGCCATCGACCCTAACGATGGCCCCCACTGCTGACGTCAGTAGGCGCTACGTATTGTCGGCGGCGCCCGGCGCCCGGCCGGGGGCGATCCCCATCGCCTCGGCCAGCTGGTGGCGGCCCTCCACCATCAGCTTGCGGTACACCCGGCTGAGGTGCGTGTCGACCGTCCGCACCGACAGGTACAGCTCCCCGGCGATCTCCGGGCTGGTACGGCCCCGGGCGGCGAGCAGCGCCACTTGGCGCTCCCGCTCGGTCAGCTCCTCGCCCGGGGTCGCGACCGCGTCGAGCGCCGGGGACGACGGGTGCCCGCACGCCTCCAGCAACTCGTCGCCCCGGCGGGCGGTGGACGAGGCCAGGGCGCCCTGCCCCGCCCGGCGGTAGGCGTTGGACGCTCCGCGGAACGCCTCGGCCGCCATGAGGTCGGCGCCCAGGTCCTCGAGCTCGGCGGCGACCGCCGCCCAGGCGTCGGCGTCACCGGCCGCGATCGCCCGGGCCTGGCGGGCGACGATCGGAGCCAGGGGGCCGTCGACGGCCTCGCCCAGCCGGTCGAGCAGTTCGACCGCGTCGGCCGCTCGGCCGAGTCGCACTGCGGCGTGCCCGGCCTCGACGGCCAGGGGCTTGGCCGCGAACTCCATGGCCGTGGCGAGCGCCACGCACCGCTGAGCGGCGTCGGCCCGTGCGCCCTGGGCGGCGGCGATCCAGGCCCGGGACAGCTCGATGTACGGCAGGGTCCGGGCGCCCCGCAGCATGTCGGCGGCGTAGGCGGCGTCGGCGGCGGTGATCGCCTCCTCGGCGGTGGCCAGGTCGCCGGCGAACACTGCGGCCCGCGACCGCATCGCCTCGGCCAGGGGCCGCTGGCCGAACCAGTCCGACTCGGACAGGGCCCGGCACGACCGCTGGAGCTCGGCCAGCGCCGCGTGGGCCCGGCCCCGCACCAGCAGCGCCCCGCCCCGGAACCCGGCGATGATCCCCCGCAGCGACGGCGGCGGGTGCTCGACCCGCAGCCTCATGTCGTCCGCGGTGAAGTCGTCCAGCTCCCGGACCCGCCCCGCCCAGTACAGGCCCTGGAACCGGGCCATCTGCAGCTGGACCTCGCCATAGGGCACGTCCCGGTGGTTCCGCTGGGCGGCCACGTCCAGCGAATAGTCGAGCAGCGCCATCCCGGCGTCGACGTGGCCGGCGGCCGACCGCACCGTCATCGCCACCGGTGCCGCCCGCAACCGCGCGGTCTCCGGCGCGTCGGGGTCGGTGAGCAGGCCCTCGGCCAGCTGGCCCGCCTCGCGCAGCCGGAACGAGAACATCAGCATCTGGGCCATCACGGAGCGGCACTCCGCCTGCCACGCCGGGTGGCCCGCGAGGTCCTCGTCCGCCGCGTTGAGCACGTCGTAGGCCGCGGCCGACCGGTCGAGCTGGAGGAACAGGTTGCTGGCCCGGGCCAGCGCCACCCGGGCGATGGTCTCGGCGTCGGCGGGATGGAGCACCGCGAGGGCCGCCTCGGACTCGCCGATCCGGCCCTGGCCGGCCAGCGCCGTCCCCAGGATCAGACCCGCGTCGGCCCGGGTGGTGCCGCCGGCCGCGACCGCCAGCCGCTCGGCGAGCCGGTGGTCGAAGCGGCCGAGCGCCTCCTGGGCGAGGACCAGCAGCTGCTCGGGATCGCCGGGATCCCCGGATTCGAGCCGCCACGTCGCCACCCTCAGCCGGTCGAAGCTGTCGAGGTCGCCGACCGCGGTGACGAGGTCGCGCAGCAGTGCCCGGCGCCGCAGCCGGGGCAGGCTGGCGGCCAGCACCTCGCGGTGCAGCGGGTGGACGATCTGGAGCATCTCGGCCTCGCCGGTGTCGACCATCTCGACCAAGCCCTGGCGCTCCAGCGCGTCGATGTCGGCCGGGTCGATCAGCCGCTCGGCTGCGGCCAGCGGGACCTGCTCGCCGGTCGCCACGATCTCCAGCGCCGCCCGCCGCTCGGGCTCGATCAGCCGGAGACGCTCCTCCACCAGGTCGCGCAAGCGGTCCTTGGTGCCGGCGTTGAGGACGACCCGGCCCGCCATCCCCGTGGCCCGGCGCTCGACGGCGGTGGTGACCAGCTCGCGCAGGAACAGGGCATTGCCGTGGCTGAGCTGCCAGATCCGGTCGAGGAGCGACGAGGGCACGCCGTCGCCGAGCACGGTCACCACCAGCTCCTCCGTGGCGGCCCGGGGCAGCGGTGCGACGTCGAGCCGGGTCAGCAGCTCGTCCTTCCACAGCGCCACGAGGCCCTGGGACAGCGGCTCGCCGGTGCGCACGCTCACCAGCACCCGGACCGGCGACTGGGTCAGCGCCAGGTGGAGCAGCGCCACCGACACGTCGTCGAGGAGGTGGGCGTCGTCGACGGCGAGCACGAACGGCCCCGCACCCGCCCGCTCGTGCAGCCGGGTCAGCGCGAGGTGGAGCAGGTCGTCGGGATGGTAGGCGCCATCGTGCGGGGCGAGGACGTGGGCGAAGGACCCCAGCGGGATCTCGCGGGCCGCGTCGGTGGCCCGGACCCACTCGACCGCGGTCCCGGCCTGCCGCTCGGCCTCGACCGCCTCGTCGACGAGGCGGGTCTTGCCCACCCCGGCCTCCCCGAACAGGGCCGCGCCGCGGCTGGCTGCGTCCCCCCCGAGGAGGTGGTGCAGCTCGGCGAGCTCCCCTGCACGCCCTACGAGAGGCCAGCGTGCCACCACCCCCAGGATGCTACCGAGGGCGGAATACGTAGGTCCTACG
>Ga0075419_10002174_pt1 | contig 12682 bp, 17 predicted proteins | sample SoiMetdeltSBSDD3_FD_76900 | JGI IMG/M metagenome (GOLD analysis project Ga0075419, IMG submission 76900) | Bulk soil microbial communities from a Populus tree surrounding site in Tennessee, USA - Soil MetaG P. deltoides SBSDD3 | ecosystem: Environmental > Terrestrial > Soil > Tree plantation... | reverse complement strand
GGCAACTGGGACGGAAGATGCTGTATCCCTACGAGGAGCGGCATCCGAAGTGGCAGTTTGCCTTTGTGTTCAACATCAATCGGTGTTTGGCCTGTCAGACCTGTAGCATGGCTGACAAGTCCACCTGGCTCTTCAGTAAGGGCCAGGAGTACATGTGGTGGAACAACGTGGAGACCAAGCCGTACGGCGGGTATCCGCAGTTCTACGACGTGAAGATCACGCAGTTGGTCGAGCAGGTGAACCCGGGGGGGCAGGTGTGGAACGTGCGGGTCGGCCGCAAGCACCATGCGCCCTACGGGGTGTTCGAAGGGATGACCATTTTTGATGCCGGAGCCAAAGTGGGCCAGGCGGCGATTGGCTACATCCCCACGGACCAGGAGTGGCGGTTCGTCAATATCTACGAGGACACCGCGACCTCGATGCGCTCCTTGGTGGAGGGCATCGATAAGTCCGGCTTCTCGCGCGATGAACCCTGGCGCCTCACCGGCAGCAGCCTGCCGGAGCATGAGACGTTCTTCTTCTACCTGCAGCGGATCTGTAACCACTGCACCTATCCCGGATGCCTGGCGGCCTGTCCGCGCAAGGCGATCTACAAGCGGCCGGAAGACGGCATCGTGCTGATCGACCAGAACCGCTGCCGGGGCTACAAGAAGTGCGTGGAGCAATGCCCGTTCAAGAAGCCGATGTACCGGGGCACGACCCGGGTGTCGGAGAAGTGCATTGCCTGCTATCCGCGGATCGAAGGCAAGGATCCGCTGACGGGCGGCGAGCCGATGGAAACGCGCTGTATGGCCGCCTGCGTGGGGAAGATCCGCATGCAGAGCCTGGTGCGCATCGGCGAAGACGGCCTGTGGGCGGAAGACCGCTGGCATCCCCTGTACTACACCATTCGGGTGGAGCAGGTGGCGCTCCCGCTGTATCCGCAGTGGGGCACCGAGCCCAACGGCTTCTACATTCCGCCTCGGCACAGCCCGCGCGGCTATGCCCGGCAAATGTTTGGCCCGGGCGTGGACAATGCCATTGAGAAGTACCTCGTTCCCAGCCGCGAACTGTTGGCCGTCCTCCAGCTCTGGAGAGCCAGCCAGCAGATCGTCTTCCGGTACGACGTCATTCCGGGACCGAAAGTGTTCGAAACCCAGATCCACGGCAAGCGGTTCGAGATGTACAACGACACCGTGCTGGGCTTCAACAAGTCGGGCAAGGAAGTGGCGCGTATCCAGGTCGAAGAGCCGATCTATGTGCGGCCGGCCGAGCGCGTGAACTGGCTGTAATCTTCAGCTAGGGACGCTTCACGAAGGGGGCAGGGTTCCTCAGGGAGCCCTGCCTCTTTCTGTATGTGACGACTTCTAAACACCCCTCACAATAGTTCTCCAAGGGACCCTGCCCCTTCTCTTGTATCGGTCTTTTGCCTCAGGGCGTATGCTGCTTCTGCCCGCTTGACGGGGTAGGGGGGGTCCAGTAGAGTTGTCGTAATATTTCTAGGACTTCCGTGAGGTGCGGGCAGCGTGACCTCGGGTCAAGACCAGTCAATTCCATTTGCGGCTCAGGCGATACCGTTCGACGAGTTCCTGGCCGTAGGGAAGCTTCCTGAAGGATACTTGACGAGTGAATATGTGGCGCAGCAGTTCGTCGAGCGCCTGGTTCACTACATTCTAAGCGTGCCTTCCGGCAGCTATACGATGGCGCAGCTCAGCCACTTACTCGAGCAACTCGACCCGCGAGCCCAAGTCTTTTTCTTCAAGCGATTGAAGGAAACCAGCCCGGACAGCCTCAAGGATTTTGCCCCGCTGTATTATGGTTTCATGAATGAGTTCCACTCCCTCCTTTTTACGTAAGTCCTGCAAAATTTCTGCTTGTCGGCAAGGTATTCTCATGTATAATCATCTGATCCCTCCATCGCACTGGAATATAAAGGAGTTCTATGAATTCAACCCTGCAGCGAGCCGTCACCAGTTTTTATAACCTCGTGTACGAAGCTCAGACATTCGCCACCACCATGGCGCGGATCGATACCGCTGAACAAGAACACTACGCGGGCCGGATTGAAGGCCTCAATTGGGTGCTGGATCGTTGTCAAGAACTGGAGGACATGGATACAAACTTAACTCCATCGTCACTTCAGCGGGTCCTCACCGAAGTCAAATCCGACCTCGACCATGAGCTTTCGGTTCAACGGCGGGAAAAGGGCCGTCGCGCCGACGGCCGCGAAGAGGCCTTGAATTTTGTGGCGGACTATCTTTCGAGCCTCATCACGGCAACGGAAATCGAATCGGCCAAGACTCCAGCTGCCTAGTGCTCCGCCATTGGGGACTTCGTCATCCTCCTTCCCGTCAAGTCGCATGCCGGGTCGATTCACGTGATGCGCGAGTGGATCATTTTCGCTCTGTGCTTGGGAGTGGGCGGCCATGTCGCCCTCGGCGTGATGCTGCATGCTCCTGAATTGTGGCCGTGGAGCACGGCCGGATTCTACGGGCTGCTGAGCGGGGTAGGTGTTTATGCCGTTGTGCAAGGAGGGAGAGGTGTGTGGAGACTGTTGCGGTCTGGGCGGAATGCTGGAGCCGGCTCCAACGACGCTTGGTAAACGAGATCAGATGCCCTGCCGACAGCAGCACCATTGACCAAGAGAAAACGCTCCCCTACAATCCATCCTATGCCACTGCCTCCACACAAACCACCAGGTCCCGGATGGCCTCCAGGTCCTGCAAGAACTGGAAGGCCGCGTACCTCTGCACAAGAGGATCAGTTCAGAGACCTGAATGCATCTCTGCTGTACTGTCCGCGATGCCGCGTAGCCACTCCGACGCGCGAACGGCTGCTTTTAGTCTTACCGAGCGGCAATCTCTATGAATACCTCTGCCAGCAATGCGGAGCCTCAACCGGATCGAAGACTGAGCAAGAACAGCGAGGCATGATCCGGCCGTAAGCCTGTTGGCTTTCACTGACTAGTGGCTTGAGCGCTAGAGAACTTGATCGAGAGGAATACCTTCCTCGATGAGCATCACAGGGATATCTTCACGAATGGGGTACAAGATCTTTTTGTCGGATCGGATCAAGCCGCCGTCGAGCAAGTCGGTCACCGGCTTTTGCGCCTTGTTCTTCAACACACCTCGGCTCACGGCATCATTCACCTTGCTGATCAGAGCATCGTCAGCCAAGCTGACATCGAGTTTGGTCTCGGGGCAACACAGAATGGCCAGCAAATCCTTGTCTACCTGCACCGGACGCCTCGTGCCCGAAGGATCAACCATGGCCACACCTCTGATGAAAGATTACAAGTGAGCCCCAGGATAATGCACCCTCCGGCTGAGATCAAGAGTACTCACGCTTTAATTGGCACCCGCTTTTGTTACACCGCCGCTCCTCCGTCTGCCAACTGAACCACAACGATCATGAGAACACTGTCGCGCTATTTTTTCACCGGCCTGTTGATCCTGGTACCGACTTGGGCCACATTTCTCATCCTGTCCGCCCTGTTATCCGCCGTCGATCGCATGATAGCGACGCTTCTGGGTCAGGTCGGCGTCATCGCCACCCCTGTCATCGGTGTGCTGCTTTTCTGCCTTCTGGTGATCACGGCCGGTGCATTCGCAACCCATGTATTGGGGAGACAGATCATCGCATCAACAGAGCGATGGATTGCCCACATTCCTCTGGTGAATAGCATCTACCTTACCATCAAGGGCATGACCGACTTGTTTCAATTCCGATCGCGGTTTGGCCGTAGCACGGTCATCGCTTTCCCGTTTCCGCGCGACGGAGTGTGGGCTCTTGGATTCGTCATGGGTGTCGCGCCGCGGGCAGTTCAAGTTGAGCCATCCGTCAATCTGTTGATGGTCTTCGTGCCTACTGCCATCCACCCATTCACCGGATACCTCGCATTTGTCCCCCAGCCGCAAATCCGCCCGCTTAATTTGCTCGCTGAAGACGCCATGAAAATGGAATTCTCTGCGGGCTTCTACAAGCCGGCGGAGGGCTGGCTCGGAGCTCCAAGACTCACGACATAGCCCTCATGTCCCTGCCGAACCAACTGATCATTCGAGCAGCCAATCTGGATGACGTGGACTCCATCATCACCTTCAGCGCCGCCATGGCGCTCGAAACGGAGAACAGGCGGCTGGATGAGGCGCGGCTCAGGGAAGGCACCTTGTCGTTGCTCAACGCACCATCGTATGGGTTTTTCATAGTCACAGAACTCCGCGACGAAGAGCAGCGTCGGTTGATCGGCCAGCTCATGATCACGTACGAATGGAGCGATTGGCGCAATGCGGTGTTCTGGTGGATACAAAGCGTATACGTCGCCACGCCCTGGCGCCGCCAGGGTGTATTCCGGCGGATGCACGATGTCATCGTCGGACAAGCGAAGGCTGATCCAAGAGTCTGCGGCATCCGTCTCTACGTAGAGCAGGACAACCGCACGGCGCAAACCGTCTATCAGAGGGTAGGACTTTCTCGATCAGCTTATGCGGTCTATGAACAGGATTTCGTCCTGGCTCCGGATGTCGAGCGGAAGATTCATTCTAAGTAAGGAGATTCTATGACTATTTTTCGATCACTCCTGTTGCTTGCAACACTCACCCTCCTCGCCCAAGGATGCGCCTTCAGTCGAGGCACTCTCGGTGACGATATCGAGACCGACGCAGTCGGTACGATCAAGAAGGGCGTGACGACAAAAACGGAAGTGCTCGCGCTCTTGGGAGCTCCGGATCGGATCCTTCCGCTCAATGGACGGGACCTCTACCAGTATTACCGTTATGACGCTAAGGCTGGAAGCTTGTTATTGATTTTGGTCAATTTTTCGCGTCTGTCCGTCAAGAGCGACGATCTGTTCGTCATAATTAATCAAACCGGTGTTGTGGAAGACGTGATTTCGTCTAAGCGAACAGAAAACCTGGAGTTCCGCTTCTGGCCATTCGGAGAATAAGATGCTGCCGTGGCACCGCACAATCATCGCTTTCCTCTTGCTCGTGATCATCGGCCCGTCTTCGGGTTGCAATGTGATGCGCATCACCTTGAATACTCCGATCACCCCAGGAGATGTGGCCTTCATTGTTCCAGGGCAAACAACATTGCTGGAAGTCGTCGAAAGACTCGGATCGCCCGACTCATTGAACAATACGAGCACGGGTTTCGTTTCGATCTATCGCTTCCTTGACATGAAGTACGCTCGCGTCAATCTCGGCTGGGTCGCTAGATTCTGGTCACCGGTAGACCCCGATTTGATCTTCTCCCGTACCGGGTTTGGCACCGACGCCCTGCAGGTCTTCTATGACAAAAATGGGGTGGTCGTTGAGCATAGTTTTCTGAGACATCTGAAAGAACTCCAATTCCATCCGTATCCCTTTTAGCGTTGCCCGTTCAGGAGTCAGACCGCGATTGCCGCCTCCGGCGGGTCCCGCTATAATCTGGCCCATACGAATGAACGCTGGCACTGTCTCACTCTATTCTCCCTTCGCGTACGGCATTGCGATGTGTGAAAGAGACGAGCGACCTACCTTTTCGCCGGGCTCGAACTCTTCAAGTCCCAGCTATGTCAGTAACCTCACACTGTGTGCAGCCTAACCACCCATGACTAATCGTCGCTTGGTTGGACAGCAGGCTCTTCTGCTTGTGCTGTGCTGCCTGCTTATGTCCTGTATCAAGGCGCATGCAAGTGATCAGGAAGAACCCCGTGTGCGGGCGAGGCAGCTTGGCATTGTGGTGGGAACTTATCCAACCGGCCCATTGAATGCCATCACGGATGTTGCAGGGGTGAAGGTCGGCCACACCACTCTCATTGAGGGAGACGGCGCGCTGAAGCCGGGCACTGGCCCGATTCGAACGGGCGTCACCGTCGTCATTCCGAGAGAAGATGTGTGGCATCAAAAAGTCCCTGCCGGCTCCTTCGTACTCAACGGGACGGGGGAGATGACGGGACTGGCCTGGGTGAGTGAAGCAGGATTTCTGGAATATCCGATCGCCCTCACTAACACGTTAAACGTACCCAGAGTGGCCAACGGCGTCATGACATGGATGATCGGAAAATATCCGGAAATCGGAATCACCGACGACACGTTGACTCCGGTGGTGGCAGAATGTGATGACGGCCGCCTCAACGACATACAAGGCCGTCATGTTTCGGAAGCAGACGTCGTGAACGCCCTCAACGGCGCCACCGGCGGGCCGGTAACAGAAGGCACGGTGGGAGCCGGGACCGGAATGGTCTCATATGGATTCAAGGGAGGAATCGGCACCGCCTCTCGGACACTGCCCGAGGCAGAAGGCGGTTATACGGTCGGCGTCTTAGTCAACGCGAACCACGGACGGAAACCGGAGCTGGTGGTCTCAGGGATTCCGGTCGGCCGGCTCTATGATGGGTCTGATGCAGGTCCACTTAACCGCCCAGGCCAGAGCGAAGGCTCGATCATCATTGTCGTCGCAACGGACGCGCCACTTGATGGAAGACAACTGAACAGACTCGCCAAACGAGCCGCATTAGGATTAGCAAGGACCGGCTCAACGGCCCGCCACGGCAGCGGTGACTTCATTATTGCGTTTTCAACCGCCAACGTCATCCCCCATTATCCCCAAAAGCGAACCTATGCCCTCACGCATCTGGCAGATACCCATCTCAACCCGCTGATCATCGTGACCGTCGAAGCGACGGAAGAAGCTGTCATCAACGCATTGACCGCGGCCACAACGATCGTGGGACGCGACAACAATCGAGTGGAGGCCATTTCATTGAGTCGCTTGCGCACGATTCTCGAAACCAGCAGCAAATAGAACGTTGCCTATCTTCGGGCGCTTGCATTTTGAACCGTCTGCTCGTTATTCTCACGCCGCATCTCGATCGGAGGACCGGATGAATGAATATCAAATCGGTGGCGGCTTGCGTTTGCTAACCGCCGTGGAAAAGACCGATGCCTTCGGGGAGTTTCTGAAAACCAGGATGGTTCGGGCGCTCGAAACGGAAGATCCGACGGAACTGCATTACCTGCTTGCGCAACTGGATGACTACCACTCCTACATGTGGCGCTACTATAAGAAACTCGCCAAAGAGCGATCTGAGCGAATGAACCCGGGAGTGTGACCACGAGAAACACCCATGATGACACAAACTATCCAGAGCAATACGTCAACTGCGCTTCTTTTTGCGTCCGCTCTCTCGCACAAGACTGATACCGAGGCAGCCGTACGCGACCTGGCTGATGCCGTTCGTGCACAACTCGGCCAAGCAACCCTCGAGCTGGCTTTCGTCTTCTTCTCTCCCCACCATGCGAAGAAAACCGATCTCGTGGCAACGATGATCCAGGAGGAACTGTCCATCGAAGCGTGTGTCGGTTGTTCCGGCGAAGGGGTGATCGCCGACCATGAGGAATTCGAAACCGCTCCTGCCTTAACCTTGTGGGTGGCTTCGCTGCCACAGGTCCGCGTGACGCCACTCCGCATGGCCTTCTCTCAAACGCAAGACCAAATCCAAATGGCCGGTTGGCCTGAACCAAGCGCTGAACCTAGCACGTTCATCTTGTTGGCCGATCCGTTCACCACACCGGTTCATGACGTGCTTTCGGTGATGGCCGACCGTTACCCGAATGCGCGAGCAGTAGGCGGGCTGTGCGGAGGCGGTCATGGCCCTGGAGAAAATCGCCTCATCAGGAACGCAGAAGTCTTTGATGGAGGCGTGGTCGGCGTGCAGCTCTCAGGTCAGATTGCGGTGAGGCCGGTGATATCACAAGGCTGCTGTCCCATCGGCGAACGTTATGTCGTCACCAGAGCGGAACAAAATATGATCTATGAACTCGGCGGACAACCGGCCCTGAGTCGGCTGCATGAAGTATTTGAATCGCTAGAAGGGACGCAGCGCCGGGATGCCCATCGAGCCTTACACATCGGCATCGCAATTGATGAGCATCGCAGCCGTTTCGAACGCGGCGATTTTCTTGTTCGTAATCTGGTCGGAGCGGATCAACAATCGGGAGCGCTCGCGATCGGCGATCTCGTACAGGAAGGCCAGACGATTCAATTTCAACTGCGCGACGGCAAGTCAGCGAGCGACGATTTGCATGTCCTGCTCGCGGCCGACCGTGCGAAGCACCAGAATCCGGCTTTGGGCGCCCTCCTTTTCAGTTGTTGCGGGAGAGGGGAAGGGCTCTTCGGCCGCGCCCATCATGACAGCAGCGTCGTGCAGGAACGGATGGGACCCATCCCAGTGGCCGGCTTTTTTGCACAAGGGGAGATCGGTCCGGTGGGGGGAAGAAATTTCCTCCATGGGTACTCGGCAAGTGTCGCTCTGTTTTCGCGTCCTGATCACGCTCATGATCCTCAGTAAAGGGTTTACCGCAGACACGCAGAGGAAAACCATGCCATTCGAAGAAGCAGGTCCTGAAGGGAAAGAAGTGACGACGGCATCTGGGCTTCAATACATTGACCTCAGAGTGGGCACCGGAGGGATGGCACAAGCTGGTCAAACGGTGAGTGTGCACTATAGCGGCTGGCTGGACAATGGAACGCCCTTCGACAGCTCACTTGAGCGTGGTCAGCCTTTTTCCTTTCCATTGGGCGCGGGCAGGGTCATCAAAGGTTGGGACGAGGGCGTTCAGGGTATGCAGGTAGGGGGCAAGCGAAAACTGATCATACCCTCCCATCTAGGCTATGGCGCCCGTGGAGCCGGGAATGCGATTCCGCCTCATGCCACGCTCATCTTTGAAGTGGAACTCCTGGCTGTCTGACCTGCACGCGGCCTTCTCGGCATGAACTCCACTCCTCTCATCGACCAGCATCGTGCTCACCAGGCGAAACTTGTCGACTTCGCTGGATGGCAGATGCCCATTCAATACGCCAGCGTGATCGACGAATACCAGACAGTCCGCTCAAAGGCCGGCCTCTTTGATGTCAGCCACATGGGGCGCATCAGAGTTTCCGGTGGTGGCAGCCTGGCCTTTCTTCAACGAATGACCACCAATGACGTTGCAGCATTGGCAGTCTGCCAGGCTCAGTACTCCATGGTATGCAACGATGCAGGCGGAATCAAAGATGATATTTTTGTGTATCGCACCGGCGAAACCGAGTATCTCCTTTGTGTCAATGCCTCGAATCGAGAGAAAATTTTGGCCTGGCTCTCGCAGCATCGAGCCACCCATGATCAGTGCGTCATCGAGGATCAGACGTCAACACTTGCCCAAATCGCCATCCAAGGTCCGGCCTCACGCGATATTCTCTTTACGGCCGGAGCCGAAGTGCTCATTGACCTTAAATTGCATCACTCTCGCGAGATCACCCTGAATGGAATCAGCTGTTTCGTCGCTCGAACCGGTTATAGCGGAGAATTGGGCTATGAGCTCAACGTTCCCGCCGCTCAGGCCATCCACCTTTGGACCTTCTTGCTCAAGAAAGGCGAATACAAGGGCCTCAAGCCGGCCGGTTTGGGAGCACGAGACCTGTTGCGCCTGGAGATGGCTTACCTGCTGTACGGGAATGATATCAGCGAGGAGACGACGCCTATTGAGGCTGGCGCCGAATGGACGGTACATTTTCGTAAAGAACACTTTCTCGGTAAGAGGGCACTCGACGACCAGGCACGGCAGGGTCCCCCCCGTCGGTTAGTCGCCTTCGAAGTATTGGAGAAATCCGTACCGCGCCACGGATTCACCATTTTAGATGCGATGTCGTCACAACCGATCGGTGTCGTCACCAGCGGGAACCTTTCGCCACTGCTCCAGAAAGGAATCGGCTTGGGATATGTCCCTACCTCCCTTGCCAAAGCCGGTACGGCTATTTCCATTGATATTCGTGGGAAAAAGCTGCCGGCAGTGGTTGTGAAGCCTCCCTTTTATCGGAAGACAAAAACCAAGAACGGTTGACCCTCATCGGGTCTCTTCATCATGACGAAGAACTTGTACACAGGCAAAGTGGTCACGCTTAACATCGAGACGGTGGCCTTGCCCAATGGCCTTACGATCGAGCTGGAAGTGGTGCGCCACCCCGGTGCCGCGGCGGTGGTCCCCCTCACAGAAGACGGCTCGGTCATCCTGATCAGACAGTTTCGGCATGCCGCAGGCGGATTTATCTACGAGATCCCCGCAGGGAAACTCCATTCTGGTGAAGACCCTCGTTCATGCGCGACGCGGGAACTCGAGGAAGAAATCGGCTATAAGCCCGGCCAGCTAACGCTTCTCTCGAGCATATTCACGGCCCCGGGTTTTACCGATGAAGTGATCCATGTGTACAAAGCCACCGGTCTGACCAAAGGGCGGCAGCATCTCGATCGAGACGAGGTCCTCGAGGTCGTGGAGGTGTCGCTGGAAAAGGCAATCGGGATGATCCGCGCGGGAACAATTCGCGATGCGAAAACAATCGTGGGATTACAGCTGGTATTTACTGAAAGCAGGAAGTGATGAGGTTGCCCAAGGAGCCATCCGCCTTCCGGCGGAAGGCTCCTTAAGCTAGCTAGCCTCGCCGAAAAGGGGATTACTTTCCGCCCATTCCCTTCTTCTCGTCCTTCTTCTCGTCTCCGAAGGTGTCCATGTGGCCACCCTTCTTCTCGTCCTTCTTATCCTTCTTCTCATCGCCGTACACGAGGACGTGGCCGCCCTTCTTCTCATCTTTCTTGTCCTTCTTCTCCTCACCGGCGAAGGAAGGAGCGCTGAAAGAAATCGCCACTGCCACTGCCATAATTGCGAACAACATGCGTGTCATACTGTGTCACCTCCTCTGGTTGTGGAATGTATGCCCTTCAGCGGGCATCGTGAGAGGATTCAGCAAGCTTGGTGCCCGATCCCATCCGAACTCTTCCTCATTGCAATTTCAGTTGCTTATGCGTTCTACAGGAGCCACGGGATCCCTCATCTCTCGGCAAAACTGTGGCAGAATAGCTGAATCGCGCTAAACTGCCTCAGCCCGAGACGAGTGACCATGATGCCCGACCAGAGACCTAGGCTACGTGACCATGTACCAGACCTGCATGTCATCTTTGTAGGCATTAACCCGGGGTTGAGATCTGCAGCGGTGGGACATCACTTCGCCGGTCATTCTAACCGCTTCTGGAAGCTGCTTTTTGACTCGGGCATGGTGGACGAACCGCTGAGTTTTCGCGAGGATTGGCGCCTTCCCGAGTGGCATTTGGGACTCACAAACATCATCGACCGACCCAGTGCCGGAATCGATGACCTGGACCGAAGCGAGTATCGGGCAAACGCCTTGACCCTCGAACGAAAAATTCGGCGATACCAGCCTCGAATTGTCGCGCTATTGGGCGTCACCATATTTCGTATCTTGTTTCCGGCGATCACGCGATCGGGGCGTGTGGCGTTGGGTCCCACTCCGGCACGACTTGCCGGGATTCCGGTATTTCTCCTACCCAATCCCAGCGGACGGAATGCCCATTATCCCTACCATGTGATGCTCGATGCATTTGCTCTCCTGCGCAGGCAGGCTGATTAGGCTGGCTAACCAGCAGACACAGTGTCTTTATTCTTCGCCTGGAACAGCTCCGGCCAATCATGCTATCTTCACTGCCCTGAATATCCTCTCGCATCCCGCTGGAGCAGAACCGTATGTTATTGAGCGGAAAAAAAGGATTAATCATCGGCGTGGCCAATAAGCACAGTATCGCCTGGGCCATCGCTCAGTCCGCGTCCAGTCAGGGTGCGCAGCTGTTCTTCAACTACCAAAACGATCGCCTGAAAGAAAATGTGGAGGAACTGGTTGCGACCTTGCCGGGCTCGAAGGCGTTCCCTTGTGACGCCGCAGACGATGGCCAGATTGAAACGCTCATGGCCCACGTCGGCAAGGAAGCGGGCGCGCTTGATTTTTTAGTCCACTCGATCGCGTTTGCCCCACGGGAGGAATTGACCGGCCAGTTTGTCAACACGACCCGCAAGGGTTTTGCCACTGCGCTCGACGTTAGCGCCTATTCCCTGGTTGCCGTAACCAGAGCGGCCGTCCCGTTAATGACGCAGGGCGGTTCAGTGGTGACATTGACCTATCTTGGGGCGGAACGGGTGGTGCCTCATTATAACGTCATGGGCGTCGCCAAGGCCGCGCTCGAGGCCGCCGTTCGGTACCTGGCCCATGATCTCGGCCCCCGGAACATCCGAGTCAATGCTATCTCCGCTGGACCGATCAAAACGCTCGCCGCCCGCGGTGTATCCGGCATCAGCAAAATGGTCGATCATCACAAGGAGTTTGCGCCCCTTCGCCGTGCCACCGAACAAGGGGAAGTCGGGGACACGGCGCTGTTTCTTGTCAGCTCCTTGGGCCGGGGCATAACCGGGGAAGTGATTTATGTCGACGGCGGCTACAACATTTTGGGAACTCTGGCGTCGGTCGAGTAACGGCTACTGAGAAAGCCCTTTCCAGCCCAGTGGATTCCCCGATTTCCTTCCATCCGCCCAACCCTGCATTGGTGACAATCCATTTTCCAAGAACCGCTTCACTTACCTATCGCTTAACGGCCACTCAAAAAAACCACGCTCAGGCCAAGTAGTCCTCTGGATGCAGTGATTGAAGCCGGTCCCCACCTTGTCGATCGCGGCAGCAGACTGTGGGCAAACCCTCTAGGCGCTTAAAGGTCGGGCGGGTAAACACAATCGGCAGCCGATGGCCTATTCAAGAGATTGACGCAGCGTCTTCAGCCGACTCTGCCGCTTCTTACTCTCAAGCCTCTTATTCTTGGAACTCCTCGTCGGCTTCGTCGGTCGTCGTT
>Ga0075419_10002171_pt1 | contig 12692 bp, 10 predicted proteins | sample SoiMetdeltSBSDD3_FD_76900 | JGI IMG/M metagenome (GOLD analysis project Ga0075419, IMG submission 76900) | Bulk soil microbial communities from a Populus tree surrounding site in Tennessee, USA - Soil MetaG P. deltoides SBSDD3 | ecosystem: Environmental > Terrestrial > Soil > Tree plantation... | reverse complement strand
TCAGATTGCCGTCTGTCGACGGGCGACGTGCCAGGCTGCCGCGACGACGAGTCCCGTCCAAGCCAGCAACAGGAGCAGATCGATGCGCGCGGCGCGAACCGCGAAGCTCACGGGCGGTGAGCTATACGCGAAGTCCGGAACGGTGCGCCAGAACCCGGCGGCAGCCAGATAGTCGTAGCCCTGCCCTGCTCCGTTCACCATCATGTCCTCGTTGATGCGACGAAGGAGCTGCTGCCGTTGCTGCTCGGCGGCGAGCGTGAAATGCCGATGCGCAGCGAGATCGGTGCCCGCGAGTGCGGCTGACCAATGCGACAGTGCAATCGTTGGCGAAAGGATGGCTGCCACGCGCCGCGTATCGCGCTGTCGATCGTAGGTTGCGTACAGCGCCGCATACGTCTCGGCATAGACCTGTGCACCGAGGACTTCGGAGATCTCCTGGCCGAGCGCTGCACGATTCAGGCTCGCGGGCATCGCTTCATCTGAGCTGAGCTCCCGGCCGATGGCGCGACTGACCACCTGCCGCTCGACGTCGCGCAAGGCATCGCTGCCCCGCTTCGGCCTGGCGGCGCGGATGGCATCCGAGGTGCTGCTCCAGAATGTGTTGGCATCCGGTGTGCGATGCAGCCCCTGGCCGGCACTCGCAGCGACCCGCGGCACCACCACGACGCCGGCCGCCCATACGGTCAGCAGAATCAGCAAAGCTGACGTCGCAGTCCGCGCGACTGCAGAGACGAGCAGCGCGACTCCTGCGCACGCACATGCGTATGCGGCGTACCCGATCAACTCACCGGTTCCCCGAGCGATCGTGTCGACTGCACTGTGACCCTCACCGACGATTACCGCTGCGGCTGTTGCAACGGTAAGGACTACGGATACGACGCAGACCCCCATCCCTGCGACGGCGAGGAGCTTTCCGGCGAAGACGGCGCCTTGACGGACACCGGCCGTCATCACTTGACGCAGCGTGCCGCGCTCCCGCTCGGCAGCGAACGCGCCATAGCCCATGACGAAGATCAGTAGCGGCAGCAGGCTCGTGAGGACACCGGCAACGCTGAGATCGGCGAGACGACCCAGCTCGGGCGCATCCTCCGCCGGCCGAAACATCGCCGGGTCCTGGCGATGCGCTTCGAGCCAGATCACCTGGCCGAGATACGGCGAGACGCCGGGGTCGAATACTGCGAGCGGCGCCGGCGGCTTGTAGGCCATGCGCCCGAAATGCGCAGCCGAGTGCGAAGGCTTGTTTCCCTGGCGCTCGAACGCTGCACTGTCTTCCGCCTGCGCCTGCCGCACCTGCTGCTCATGCTCGACGTGCGTCGTCCACGCGGTGAGCAGAGCGAGCAGCACCAATGCGCCGAGCAAGCTGAGCAGCGCGATCACCCGGCCGTCGCGTCGCAGAACAACCAGCTCCTTGCGTGCGATTGCGCCGATCATGCGACAGCACTGTCGCGCATGCGATCGAGGTAGATGCGCTCGAGCTCGGAGCTGCTGATGCCGTCATTCACGAGATTGTCGAGGAGACGACCGCTGCGCATGATGCCTATGCGGCTGGCGATCTCCCGGGCACGAAACAGATCGTGTGTCGCCATGAGGACGGCGACGCCCGCACCGGCCAGTTTCCGCAGCAGCGCGCAGAACTCGTTCGCCGCGTGCGGATCGAGACCGGACAGCGGCTCGTCCAGCAGCAGTGCGCGCGCATCTTTCGCGAGCGCGATGGCGAGTCCGACCTTCTGGCGCATCCCCTTCGAATACCGTTCGACGCGCAAGCGCACGGCGCTGCGCGGGAGCTCGACCCGATCCAGCAACATCTCCAGACGCTGTGGATCGCTGCCGCTCTTGCCGGCGAGCTGGGTGAAGTAGGCGAGGTTCTCCAATCCACTCAGCGTCGGGTACAGGCTGACCTGCTCGGGAACATAAGCGAGCTGGGCGCGGGCAGCGTGCGGATCGCGCGCGACCTCCTTGCCGTCGACGAGAGCGACGCCGCAACTCGGCTCGAGGAAGCCGAGGAACAGATTCATCGTCGTCGTCTTGCCGGCGCCGTTGGCGCCGAGCAGACATTGGATTTCGCCGGGTGCGACGTGCAGGTCGAGATCCCGCAGCGCCCAGGCGTCGCCGAACCGCCGGCCGAGGTTTTGTGCTTTCAGCATGACGGCGCGCACGATAGCGCCGCCCTGCCTGCAGAAGTCTGTCAGCGCTGACACAAATTGATACAAATAATTTTCCGGCAATCCCAACCCGGGACGGTGCGCACCGCTCTAAAGTACCGGGCAATGAACACCGCAGCGATGCCGAACGAGCCTGCTCACATCATCGTCGTCGACGACGACCGCGAGATCCGCTCGTCCGTCGCGGAGTACCTGCGCACGCACGGCTTCCGCGTGAGCGTGGCTGCCGACAGCAAGGAGCTGGATCGCGCGCTGGCGACGGCAAGTCCGGATCTGATCGTGCTGGATGTCATGATGCCGGGCGAGGACGGGCTGAGCGTGTGCAAGCGGCTGCAGGAAACGGTGCAGACTCCGCTCATCCTCCTCACTGCACTGACGGATAGCGCGGATCGGATCGTCGGTCTGGAGCTCGGTGCCGACGACTACGTCGCCAAGCCGTTCGACCCCCGCGAGCTCGTCGCGCGCATCCGTTCCGTCCTCCGCCGCAGCCGGATGCTGCCGCGTAAACAGCAGCGCGCCCGAGGCTGCGTGCGCTTCGACCGCTGGCGCTTCGACCTTGCCCGCCGGGAGCTGCTACGGGAGGACGATCTGGCCGTCAGGCTCAGCTCGGGCGAGCACTTGCTGCTGCTATCGCTGATCGAGCATGCCGGGCTCGCACTGACGCGCGACCAGTTGCTCGACCTGACGAAAGGACGCGATGCGCAACTGTTCGATCGCAGCATCGACAACCAGATCAGCCGGCTGCGGCGCAAAGTGGAAACCGATCCGCGGAACCCGCGCATCATCCTGACGCAGTGGGGCGGCGGCTACTTGTTCGCCGCTGAAGTCGAGTGGCTGTCATGAAGCCGTCGGCAGCGCTCGTCTTCCGCAGCACCGAAGGCCAGATGATGGCGATCCTGGCCGCAGCTCTCGCTGTCCTGTTCGCGACGATGATCGTGCTCGAGCTCGTGGAGCACGACACACCGATCGAGACGGCAGCTGGCAGCCATACTCTCGAAAGACTTGCGAGCCTCGTGCCGGTCCTGCAGAGCATCGACGACGCCACCGTCGACAAGGTCGTCGGCCTGACCTCGTCGTGCCATGCCGGCTACTCCGTGTCGGATCGACCGTTCGCGACCACGACCCGCACGCACGACACGCGTCTGCTCGAAACTTCGCTCGCCAGCGAGCTGTCGCTGGACGCGCAGCAACTCAGGGCGGGGCACGCGCAGCTCACACGCGATGATTTTTCCTATCGGCGCTGCGGGGCATGGGAGATCGATCTTCCCATGGAAGGCATCGTGATCAGCGTGCAACTGCCCTCGGGACGCTGGCTCAACGCGGAGGTCCATCCGCACGAATGGCATTTCCGGCAGAAGCTCGACTGGCTGCTGAAGGTGAGCGCCGCATTCGTGTTCGTCGGGGCCGTCGCGCTGTTCTTCATCCGCCGCCTGGGGCGGCCGCTGAATCATCTGACCGCTGCTGCGCGCAGGTTTGCGGCTGGCATGCAGACGACCGAAGTTGCCGAGGACGGCCCGGTCGACTTGCGTCGCGCGATCCGCTCCTTCAATGCAATGCAGCGCCAGGTCGCCGGTGAAATGGCGCGGCGCACCGGCACGCTCGCGGCGATCAGTCACGATGTGCGCACGCCGCTGACCGCGCTGCGTGTGAAAGCGGAGATGGTCGACGACCCCGCCGTTCGCAGCAGCCTGATCGCTTCAATCGAAAGAATGGAGCGCATCACTGCGTCTGCCCTGGAGTACCTCAAGGGCGAGTCCCGCGCAGAGCCGATGCGGCGGGTGGACCTCAGCGCGCTGCTGGAGAGCGAGTGTGCAGAGTTCGAAGAACAGGGTCACGTTGTCACCTTCGAAGGCGAGCACGGCGTTCATCGCACTTGCCGACCGGAGGCACTGGCACGCGCAGTTCGCAACCTGATCGACAACGCGATCAAGTACGGCGGGAAGGCGCGCGTCGCATTGATCCAGCAAGCCGACTGCGTCGACATCGTCGTTGCGGACGACGGTCCCGGAATTCCCGAGGACCAGTTGCACCTTGCGACACTGCCGTTCGAGCGATTGTCGAGCGCGCGCGAGGACGGTGGCAGCGGCTTCGGGCTCGGGCTGGCGATCGTCCGGGCCATAGCAGAGGGACACGAGGGTCGGCTCATCCTCGCGAACAACGAGCCGCGCGGCCTGGCTGCGACGCTGCGCTTACCCGACTCGCCGTACCGGGTCGAATCGTAAGGAACGCCTACTGTCTGAACATATCTTCCGTGGGTTCTTCGCCGGCCCTTCCTGAGACACGCTGCGTGCTTTGCGTCAGTCACGGGTGAGCTGACATGATCCACCTCCTTCTGCGCACACTCCTGCTCGGCGCGCTTTTCATGGCAAGTGCCGCCGGCGCGGCTGACGCTCCACGCAAGATCGTGCTGATCGGCGGCACGAAGAGCGAAGGTCCCGGACGACACGACTACCCGAACGGCATCCGCGTGCTCGAGCGGCTGCTGACCTCTTCGCCCGATCTGCAAAGCGGCCCGAAACTCGTCGTCGTAGCGCGTCCGAATGGCTGGCCCAGCGATGCGGACCTCGAGGGCGCAGCCACGGTCGTCTGGTACTTCGACGGCGTCGAGCGGCATCCGCTGCTCGCGGCCGAGCACCGCACGCAGTTCCAGAAGCTGATGCAAGCCGGTGTCGGGCTCGTCGCCCTGCATCAGGCCTCGACGGTTCCTGTCGACGATCAGACGCTGGACTTGTCGCGCTGGCTCGGCGGCGCGCGCTACGGGATGTTCGATCGCGCGACGGAAATGGCGGAGCTTGCACCGGCGGCAGCCGCGCATCCGGTGAATCGCGGCCTCGCACCGTTCGCGTATCTCGACGAGTTCTATCCGACGATCCGCTGGGGCGGGAACAGCGATGCGCTCGAGCCGCTTCTGAAAGCGCGACTGCACGTCGAGTTTCGCGAAGGCAAGGACCTGGTGCTTGGCGAACCCGTCACGAGCACCGTCGCATGGGCGTACGAGCGCGCTGGCGGCGGCAGAGCGTTCGCGTTCACGGGCGGACATTACCTCGCCGCACTCGACCAGCCGTCGGTGCGCAAGATGATCCTGAACGCAATCGCGTGGACTGCGCACATCGAAGTGCCGGCTCAGGGAATTCGCTCGCTTTACCCGGATGCGGCGCAGGAGGCATCCGGCGATGCAGTGGTGACGCGCGCAGCGGACATGCAAGTGCTCGATCAGCCGTGGGGCAAGATCACGTGGTACGCGTCCGGCGAGCTCGGCAACTCGCAGACGATGACCGTCGGTGAAGCCGTCATCAAGCCGGGGCAGCAGAATCCGCGGCACTATCACCCGAACTGCGACGAAGTCCTGCACGTCGTGCGCGGACGGATACTGCACACGATGGGCTCGCGGCAGGCGGAGATGAGCACGGGCGACACCGTCAGCATACCGACGGGTGTGCACCACAATGCGCGCAACATAGGGACCGAAGACGCCGTGCTCGCGATCAGCTTCTCGTCGGCGCATCGCGAGGTCATCGGCGAATGAAGCTCGTCGCTGCGGCAGCGATCTGCGCGAGTCTCGTCTCGCTCGCGCAGGCCGCATCTTTCGACACGCTCACGTTCCATCGCGATCGCGAACGCTCCGGCTGGAACTCCACTGAAGTCGCACTCACGCCCGCGGCGATCGCGAGCGGCGGGCTGCGCGTCGCCTGGGAATCTCCGCAATTCGACACGGTCGACGGTTTCCCGCCGCGGCTCTACGCCTCGCCGCTGTACGTCGAGGACGTACAGGTCGCATCCGCTACTCATCGCGGTGTGTTCCGTGTCGTGCTTGCCGCGAGCAGCAACGGCTTCGTCTACGCGGTGAATGCATTCCAGAACGGCAGCACCGCTGCGGGAACGATTCTCTGGCGCACGCAACTCGGGATGCCCTGCAAGCTCGAGCCGGTGCTGCTCGACGGCATAGCCACGGGCGTTCTCGCTACGCCGATCATCGACCGACAACGCAATCGCCTGTACGTAACGAGCTGCGAGCCGACGAAGCGCTGGCAGGCATTCGCGCTCGATCTCGCCGACGGCAAGGTGGTGTCGGGCTGGCCGGTCGTACTGGATGAAGCGACGCTGACTGCGCCGGGCATGAACCGCAACGCCGGTTCGGAAGGCGACGCGCAAGCGCGGCCCTCGAACTACAGACTCCAGCGCGGCGCACTGAATCTCAGCCCCGATGGCTCTCGTCTGTATGTGACCTTCGGCGAGTCCGTCACTGGCTGGCTCGTCGCGATTGATACACGCGCGCCGAAAGTGGCGAGCGCATTCGCCTCGGTCGCGACACCCCATCGCCACACCGGCGGCATCTGGGGACCCGGCGGCGCGACAGTCGACGCGGACGGCATGGTGTTCGTCGTCACCGGCAGCAACTTCTCGGGTCTCGCCGAGCAGGCCGGCGACTGGTCGCAATCCGTGCTGGCGATCGAGAACGGCGCGTCAGGTCTGACGCTGCGTGGCACGTACACGCCGTTCAACTACTGCGCGACCGCAGCGATGGATATCGATATCGGCTCCGGCGGCATCGCGCTCTTGCCGCCTCGGTTGGCCGTGGTCGGCGGCAAACAAGGCAATGTTTACCTCCTCGATCGCCGTCGCCTGCCGGGTCGTCTCGATAAGCGACCTGCATGCGGCACGGATTCGGCGAGCGATCTGTCATTGCTGCCGCCCGATGCTCAACCTCAGTTCGGCAAGCGCGGTCCGCTCAACGTGTTCGGCCCCTACTCGGACACGTACGGTGCGATGGACCTGGCGCGTGGACGCTCGGTACCGGCCATCTTTCGCGCTTCGGACGGCACGCTGCACGTCTTCGTCACCGGCAACACGAAGAAAGACGAGGCGTCGACTACGAACGTGCCGCCATCCGTCGCGCGGCTGAAGGTGAGACGGCGTCGGACCGTCCCGCGTGGCTGGCCGTAGCACAGCTCGAACGAACGCTGACCTTCGAGAATCCGGGCTCGCCCGTCGTCACGAGCAACGGCTCACGCGATGCGGTCGTGTGGGTGCTGGATACGAATGCTCGCCGCTCCGCGCTGCTGGTCGGCGACGGCGCACCGCGTCCGATTCTCTACGCTCTCGATGCCATGACGCTGCGACGGTTGTGGAGCAGCGACGTGGGGCAGCTCCAGACCAGCGGTAAATACAACGAGCCGACGATCGCGCGCGGCACGGTTTTCGTGGGCACCGATCGCATTCAGGCGTTCACGCTCAACGCTTCTGGTACGGGTGGAAAACGTAGTCCTTCGCCTTGACCACCGTGTGGCACGCATTGCCGCAGTCCGCAGGGCTGTCGGCATCGGGCGTGAACTTGTCGGTCTTGGCGTCGTAGTTGAACACCGCGTAGCCCCAGCCGTGGCTGTTCGGGAAGCGCTTGCTGTCCTTCTCCATCACGAAGTTCTGCGAGAACGTGTCCGGTACGTCGACGACGAACGGCGCCTCACATTGCCGACGGGATGGCGATAGCGAGCTTGCTGTGATTCATGCCGGATCTCCGGGTGGACCGGATCACGATCAGAGCAGGAGGTCCCGGACGCGGTCGATTTCACGTTGGTATGACTTCGCTCAGACCCTGCCGACGATGGGAATCTGCGCACCGGTGATCGCGCTCGCGCGCTCCGACAACAAGAAGACGATCAGATCCGCGACTTGTTCCGGCCGCACCCAGCGTGAGAAATCCGACTTCGGCATGTCAGCGCGATTGGCAGAGGTGTCGATGATGCTCGGCAGGATCGCGTTGACGGTGATGTGACGATCCTTGACCTCTTCTGCGAGTGCTTCGGTGAGCTTCGCGACGCCGGCCTTCGACGCGGCGTAAGGCCCCATGCCAACACCGGCCTTCGCTGCACCGGCAGCGCCGATGTAAATCACGCGTCCGTTCGAGCTCAGCAACGGCAGCGCGGCGCGAGTGGCGTTGACTGCGGTGACCAGGTTCGTCTTGTGCAGCAGCTCCCATAAATCCGGGTCGCCGTCGGCAACCTTCCCCCAACGAAACGTGCCGGCGATGTTCACCAGGCCGTCGAGTCCGCCGAGCTTCTGCGCAATGGCGCGCAGTGTCGTCTCGGCTGCGGCAGCGTCACCGAGATCCGTGTCACCGAACAAGGCGAAGCTGCCGAGTTGCGCTGGCGCTTTGCCGACAGGCGCGTGAGCGATACCGGCCACCCGCGCACCAGCCGCTGCCACCGACTGCATCACGACCGTACCCAAAGCGCCGAAGGCACCGGTCACCGCAATACGCTTTCCCTCGAGCACGTCGCGTCCTCCGCCTGTTCACACGTCGATGCTGCCGCGTTTGACCGCGATCATCACGGCATGCGTGCGATCGCGGGCGCCGAGCTTCGGCAGGATGCTCTTCATGTGCACCTTGACCGTGCCCTCGGAGATCGCTGTGCACAGGAGCACACACAGCGTTGTCGCTGCTCCAACCAGCCCGCCGCGCATGCGCGCGATCATAGGCTGTCCGTGCGATGAGGCGATAGCTCCGGCTAATCACCTCACGATCTGAGGTGATTGTCCTTGACCCCGTGAGGTGATTAGCGCCTATAATCACCTCATTAACTGAGGCGATTATGGCAAGGCAATCCCTTCGCTGGATCTGGCAGCAGCCCGACTGGCCACGCTTCGGCTGGGATCAGGCGGCCTTGGCGCAGCCCCTTTCGCAGGCCCGGCGCACGCAGGGTGAATTGCTGGGGATGGCGCGTCTGCTCGACCCGAAACAGGACGCGGCTGCGCAGCTCGAGGTCCTGACGCTCGAGGGACTGAAGACCAGCGCCATAGAAGGCGAACAGCTTGATCCCAAGGCAGTGCGCAGCTCGCTGGCACGCCGACTCGGCTTGCCCGCGGCAGGACTGCCGCGCCCTTCCCGTTCAGTCGAGGGCTTGGTGGAGGTTCTCCTCGATGCAACCCAGAAGCACGACCAGGCACTGACACTCAAACGTCTTTCAGGCTGGCAGGCGGCGCTCTTTCCCACCGGTCGCTCGGGTCTCGTTGAAATTCGTGTCGGCAAGCTCCGCGGCAAGGCGCCGATGCGCATCGTTTCCGGTGCCGTCGGACGCGAGCGTGTGCACTATGAAGCGCCGCCGCAGAAACGCTTGGCGGCAGAGATGCGCGCATTCCTCAAGTGGTTCAACGAGCCGCCTGCCGGTCTCGATGGCCTCGTGCGCGCCGGCATCGCGCATGCCTGGTTCGAGATCGTGCATCCATTCGAGGATGGCAACGGTCGCGTGGGTCGTGCGCTGCTCGACATGGCTCTCGCGCAAGACGAACGACGCTCGACGCGGCTGTACAGCATGTCCGCGCGCTTCATGGATGTGCGCGACGAATACTATGCAGCGCTCGAACAGACCTCCTCCGGCGCGCTCGACATCACTTCGTGGCTCCTCTGGTTTCTCGCGCAAACGCAAGCTGCAATCCGCTCCAGCGAATCGATCGTCGACGCTGTGCTGACGAAGACGCGGTTCTGGATGCACCACTCGCGCACTGAAGTCAACGAACGACAGTTGAAGGCGCTCGCTCGCATGCTGGACACCCTCCCGCAGGAATTCGTCGGGGGCATGACCAACAAGAAGTATGCACACCTGACCGGCGCGAGCCCGGCGACCGCACAGCGCGACCTGGCAGATCTGGTTGCCAAGGGATACCTGGTGCTGCGCGGCGCTGGTCGTTCGGCGCGTTATGAACTGGAGTAACCTTGCAGGCGTGCGTGCCATGACGCTGCTTGCCGGGCTCACGCTCGCCGCATGCGAGCAGGTACCTGTCGACGCACAGCATACGAGCGCAAATTCCCTCGATTGGGCTGGCGTCTATCGAGGCGTCTTGCCCTGCGCCGATTGCCCGGGAATCGAAACGACGCTGCGGCTCGCGACCGACAGCACATACGAAAGTTGTCGACGAAGTATCTCGAGAAGTCGACTGAGCCGTTCACCACTAAAGGCTCGTTCGAGTGGCGGCCGGACGGACGCACGATCGTGCTCAAGAGCAGCGATGGCACACAGCGGTTATATCGCGTCGAAGAGAATCGCCTGCGCCAGTCCTGTTTTCCAGCACGCGCATCGCGGCCGACCGTGCCTAATTTACAATGACAGAATCGTCACGCGAATATTTCCGAAGCGCTGACTTACCGAGCCAAACACGCGGCGTATCATTCGCTCCTCCGGATGCACGCCGTCCGGTTTGCGAATCAACACCAACCTTGCATCGCTGCGCCCGATGCCCCGGCTTCGCTGCCTCGTGCGCTTGCGATGGATTAGCAGGAGGCTCGGGGTATGAAATCCGTCAACTCGCTCTGCGCTGCAATCGCAGCGAGCGTAGCGCTGCTGTTATGCACGCCAACAGGGTTCGCTCAATCTCAGAAACAACTGGATCGCGACGACAAGATGTCATCGGCGGGCAAGCGTGCAGTCGCTGCCGTCAACAAGATCGCCAGGCAAGGCGCGGCCGCGGCGGCGCGCGCGACCGTGAACGTGACCGCCGAGGAAGACGATGACCGCTGCGTCAACGAGCCGGATTGCGGAGGAGAAGAAGAAGGCGACGCCGAGGAGGCACCGGGCGGTCAGGCCGAAGTTTCGATCGCAGTCGATGCGAGCGGCCAGCACATCGTGATCGGCTACAACGACACGCGCGGCTTCAGCGAAAATCCGATCTCGTTGTCCGGCGTGCTGTACTCCGCAGACGGCGGACGCACGTTCGTCGACGGCGGCCGCTTGCCGACACCGGGTAACGATGTGATCGGCACGACACGGCTGCCGCAGGTTTTCGGCGATCCCGAAGTGAAATACCTGGGCGCATGCACGTTCGTGTACTCGTCGATCATGATCAAGAAGTTCTCCGCCACGACGGCCGTGCAGACGATGAGCCTGCATCGCTCGACCGACTGCGGCAAGACGTGGCAAGGACCGTTCGAAATCACGGCTGCAACGAACCCGAACGGGATCGTCGAGGAAGACGAGCCGGCCGACGCCGCCGACAAGGAGTTCATGGACGTCGATCCGGACACCGGGCGGCTGATCATCAGCTGGTCGAACTTCACTCCTGCCGCGCCGGGCGGCGTCGAGATCCGCACGGCGTTCTCCGATAACGCAAAGGCAGGCAGTCCGCCAACCTGGTCGGCAGGCGCCATCGTCGCAGCGACAGCAGACGACGGGCAGGCATCGATCCCGCGCTTCGCCGCAGGCAACAACAATGCGTATGTCGCATGGCGTCGGTTCCCGTTCCCCGGCACGTTCGGCGGGCTCGGCAACATCGTCGGCTTCGCGCGCTCACTGAACAACGGCGCGACGTGGCAGGCGCCCATCAACACCAGCAACGAGTTCTTCACGATGGACCAGGTGCTGGGCAACGATCGCGTGAATACTTCGCCGTCGCTGGCGGTCGACAATTCGCGTGGGCCGCGCCGCGGCAACATTTATCTCGTTTACGCCAACAACAACAGCGGTGACGGCGCCGATATCGTGTTCCAGAGGAGCACGGACAAGGGCCTGACGTTCTCCGCCCCGCTCGAGTTGAACGCCGCGCCCGGCGAGGATCGCCCGCAGTGGTTCCCGTGGGTGACCGTCGACTCGACGACCGGTCGCGTGCATGTCTTCTATTACGACCAGGGCATCGATACGAGCGGCGATCTCACGGAGGTGAGCTACCTGTTCTCCGACGATGGCGGCAGACACTGGTCGGCGCCAGTCCCCTTGACGAAGCGCCCGTTCCACGCCGGTCACGGCAACGACACGGGGCAGCCGAATCTCGGCGACTACAACCAGGCAGTCGCGCAGCATGGCGACCTGTTCGCCGCCTTCGCGGTTGCCAATCCGCCGCCGCGCGGTTTCGTCGACGGCCAGCCGACGAGCACGCAGCTCACGGTGCCGGATGTTGAGTTCAAGCGTCACGACGAACGGTCGAAGCTCGACCTCAACTCGCTGCCGCTGAGCATCGACGTCAACAACGTGACGGTCAGCGACAGCAGCGGCAACAACAACGGCTTCGCGGATCCCGGCGAAACGCTGCGCGTGACCGTGGCGCTGGAGAACTACACCGTCAATCCGCTGAACGACTCCACCGCGCAAGGCGTGATCGCATTGCTCGTCTCGGATACTCCTGGCGTACAGGTGCGTCAGCCGCTCGGCATCTACGGCAACATCTCGCCGGGTGAATCCGAGTCGAACGTGCTCGGGTATCAGCTCCGATTGTCGCCGGGATTCGATCCGGGTACGCCGATCGAGCTGCGGCTCGAAGTGCTCGGGCGGTTCGGCGGCGGTGGCATCGACGCAGCGACGCTGCGTCACACACTGTTCACCGGCACGCCGGTCGCGACGACGCTGCTGAGCGAGAACTTCGACGCAGTCGCTCCGGGCACGCTGCCGGCCGGCTGGACGTCCGCGCACGGCGGCGGCGCGAACATCGTGCCGTGGGTGACGAGCAATACGTTCTGCAGCACCAGCAACGCTGCGTTCCATGCCAATGCGAACGACAACGGCACCGGGAATCCAACGCGGTGGGAACGGCTGTTCAGCCCGCTCG